>MAAC01017474.1_pt1 | contig 64268 bp, 48 predicted proteins | sample 1115981 | NCBI WGS metagenome assembly MAAC01 (sample SAMN04961126, study PRJNA320927) | seawater metagenome | isolation source: sample BD02T64 sea water enriched with oil for 64 days | place: USA:Gulf of Mexico | collected 2013-07-27 | reverse complement strand
TTAACTTTCATTATTCTCCATAAACTTACGTTCCAATTCTGCTTGGAATTCTTCCATAACTGGACGAACAGTACTTTCTGGTAAATCAGCAATTTTAATATACATCAATCCATCAACAGCATTGTTAAAGAGGGGGTCAACGTTAAAGGCCACCAATCTAGCATTTTGTTTAATGTATTTTTTGAGAAGTATAGGGAGTCGTAAATTACCAGGTTCTACTTCGTCAATAATTCTATCGAATTTGTTTAAATCCGCTTCGGTTGCATCAAAAACAAAATCTTTATCCGCATCATTAAGTTTTACCTTAAATTCTTTTTTTGGATGTACGTATTGAGCAATATATGGATCGTAATAATGTGATTTCATAAACTCAATCATTAACGACTTAGAGAAGTTAGAAAATTGATTGCTAATACTCACGCCTCCTATTAAAAACTTATGTTCTGGAAAGCGTAAAGTAGTATGTACAATACCTTTCCATAAGAGAAATAAAGGCATTGGCTTTTGTTGAAAATCTTTAATGATGAAAGCGCGTCCCATTTCAATAGATTGGCTCATCATTTTATGAAGTTCTGGTTCAAACCTAAACAGATCTTGTAGATAAAAGCCATCAATACCGTATTTCTCAAAAATTTTAGAACCTAAGCCCATTCTGTATGCACCAGCAATGACTTTGCGTTCCACATCCCAAAGAAACATATGATGATAATAGGTGTCAAATTTGTCTAAGTCTATGGCCTCATTTGTCCCCTCACCAACTTCTCGAAAAGTAATTTCACGTAACCTTCCAATTTCTCTTAATATATTCGGAAGCTTAGCGGCAGGAGCTAAATACACTTCATAATTCTTGCTTTTTAGAAGTCTATAATCCCCCTCATTAAGTTCTTCTATCTCTTTCAACATAACTTCTGTTTTTACAGGAGTTACAATTTTCTTAGGAATTTTGGGAGCTTTTAGAGTTGATGATATGTTTTCTAATCGTTTTGGTTTAACTTCTTCAAATGCATTAGACAACATATATGTTTTACGTCTAATAAATTCTGTAAATTCGGGAAGTGTAGCATATTCTTTTTGATCTTTTACGGAAATAGGACGCCCAATACGAACTTTTATAATGCGGTTTTTTTGAGTAAATAATTCCGAAGGTAACTTAGCTGTTCTAAACGTATCGCTAATTTTTGAAAGCTGATAAAATAACCTGCTATTTTTTGCATGAAAATAAATGGGAACTATAGGCACTTTTGCATGTTGTGCAAGCTTCATAACTGGCTCTTCCCAAGGCTTGTCAACTACTAATTTTCCATCTTTATATGTAGATACTTCGCCAGCAGGGAAAATACCTAAAGGCATCCCTTCTCTTAAATGAAGAATAGATTGTTTAAATCCAAGCATACTAGATTTCGCACCCTTTCGGTCTTCAAAAGGATTTACTAGCATTGCATAAGGTTTTAATGGTTCGATACGATTTATAAGATAGTTTGATATCCATTTAAAATCTGGGCGTCGCTCTAACATTAATTTTAAGAGTAATATACCATCAATACCGCCTAGAGGATGATTAGACATCGTGATAAATGCACCATCTTTTGGTAATCTTTTGAGATCTTCTTCAGGGATCTCAAACTTAATCTGAAATTCGTCAAGAATACTATTTAAAAAATTTAAGTCTTTTAAATGCTTGTTCCTATCATAAACTTTATTAAGCATTGATAGTTTTAGCAGCTTCATGAGTAACCATCCAAAAAAAGTCCCTATAAACCCATATTTGTCAACATTTATAGCCTTGGCGACTTCTTTAGCGGTTACTAATCCCATTTAATTTATTAATGATTGAGTGATTACAAATATACTTAAAAACAACTAACGAAATCGCGACTTTATTGTGTCACAATCTGAATTGTTTTTTGATAGAGCTGTTTTAAAAGAATCGTTTTATTTTGCTCTAAACTGTCAATAGATTTTTGGTCGTAATGACGTATCGTATAAAGTGATACGTTTTTGTGATAGCTTACTTTAAATTTGGCCTTTAATTGTTGTAACAAGTTTTCTAAAGTATTATAAGTGTTATCAACACATACTGAAAAACTTATCGCAGAGTTTTGAATGACGTCAACTTTCATTTTGTGAACATGCAATAAATTAAAAATTTCACTAATATTTTCCTCAACAATAAAAGAGAAATCTAAGGATGACAGTGAAATTAGAACTTGGTTTTTTCTAACAATAAAACAAGGGGTGACAGGATCCAAATCGATGCCTTTACTCACGCATGTGCCTTTGTCTTTTGGGTTTAAAAATGATTTTACAAATAAAGGAATTTCCTTGCGTTGCAGCGGTTGTAATGTTTTTGGATGAATCACAGAGGCACCATAAAAAGCTAACTCAATAGCTTCGCGGTACGAAATTTTATGGAGTAATTGAGCGTTTTTAAAATATCTTGGATCAGCGTTTAAAACACCAGGGACATCTTTCCATATGGTTACATTTCTAGCATTTAAACAATAGGCGAAAATTGCGGCAGTATAATCACTTCCTTCGCGGCCTAAAGTAGTACTGAAATTGTTTGGGTCACTGGCTAAAAATCCTTGCGTAATATTTAAAATGGAAACATCAACCTTATTAGAAATAAGATGTTGTGTCTTTTCCCAGTCCACCTTAGCGTTTCTGTAATAGTTGTCTGTTTTAATATATTCTCGAACGTCAAGCCACTTATTTTGAATGCCGGATTCATTTAAATAGGCACTAATAATCGCTGTTGAAACAAGTTCCCCAAAACCAACAGTTTGATCGTATATAAAATTGTAATCTGGAGATTTATTTCTGTCGTAAAAATTACTTAAGTCTTTGAAAAAAGAGGCGATCTTTTTAAAAATAGGATGATTTATATTTTCAAAGAGATCTAATAATATGGCATTATGAAATTTTGCCACATCTTGAATTGAACTTTGTAACTCCTTCTTATTATTAAAATAATTTGAAATAGTCTTTTCGAGAGCATTTGTTGTTTTGCCCATTGCCGAGATCACTATCATGGTGTTTTCATATCCAACGACCTGCAAAACTTTCGCCAAGTTCTTTATGCTTTCAGCATCTTTTACAGATGCACCTCCAAATTTAAATATTTGCATTAATCAATATTAGATATGTAATGGTTAATTCCTTGCTCATTTAAATGCACAACATTCCAATCTCGAAGTACTTTAGCCCCCTTTTTTTCATAGAGTTCAATGGCTTTTTCATTCCAATCAAGTACTTCCCAATTTATACGTTTCACTCCTAACTGATGTCCAAATTTAACAACTTGGTCCAAAAGTGCTGTACCTGCACCCTTACCTCTCATTTTTTCACTAACAACTAAATCTTCTAAATGTAAAATATGACCTTTCCAAGTAGAATATCTTTTGTAAACTAAGGCGATACCTTCGACCTTATTTTCATATTCAGCGACAAAACATTTAAAAGCAGGATGAGATCCAAAACCATCATTTTGTAAATCTTGAACGGTAACTTCTACAGCCTGTTCTTCTTTTTCAAATTGTGCCAACTCTTTTATTAATTGTAATGCCTGTGGCATATCATTTTTAGTGGCTTCTCGTATCGTAAAATCCATAGTGTAATAATTTCCTCGATGTTAAACATCAATAGTATCCGTTAAAATAAATATCCTTATTTCAGCACTACTCATTGTACAGTCCTGTTTCAGGATTCAATTAAAATCAAAGATAGTTTAAAGTTAATTATCAAACTCAATTATTATTTTACGAAAACGATATAGTTTGTTTAAAAGTGCGATATTTGCGCTAAATAATCAAAGGATTTAAAATGTCTCAAAAAAATCAAACTTTAGGCGAATTTATTATTGAAAATCAAACCTCTTTTAAATATACCTCTGGAGAGTTGTCTAGGTTAATAAATTCTATCCGATTGGCGGCTAAGGTTGTAAATCATGAAGTAAATAAAGCGGGATTAGTTGATATTATTGGAGCCGTTGGCGATACTAATATTCAAGGTGAAGATCAGCAAAAATTGGATGTTTATGCCAATGAAAAATTTATTCAAACACTTACCAATAGAAATATTGTTTGCGGTATTGCTAGTGAAGAGGAAGATGATTTTATAAGTATTAATAGTCAGGATGAAAACAATCAGAATAAATATGTTGTTTTAATTGATCCTTTGGACGGGTCTTCAAATATTGATGTGAATGTTTCTGTGGGTACTATTTTTTCTATATACAGACGTGTAACTCCAGTAGGAACCCCTGTGACTTTGGAAGATTTTCTTCAAAAAGGGAGTGAGCAAGTTGCTGCTGGATATGTGATTTATGGGACATCTACAATGTTAGTTTATACAACGGGTGCTGGGGTAAATGGATTTACTCTGAATCCTGCAATTGGAACCTTTTATCTATCACACCCAAACATGCAATTCCCAGAAGATGGTAAAATATATTCGGTAAATGAAGGGAATTATATTCATTTCCCTCAAGGTGTAAAAGATTATATAAAATATTGCCAGATGGAAGAAGGGGATAGACCTTATACTTCTAGGTATATTGGGTCTTTAGTGTCTGATGTTCATAGAAATATGATCAAAGGAGGCATATACATGTATCCTAAAAGTTCAAAAAACTCCAATGGTAAATTGCGATTGCTTTATGAATGCAACCCAATGGCATTTATTGCAGAACAAGCTAACGGAAAAGCGAGTGATGGTTTTACTAGAACAATGGAGGTTGAACCTACTGAATTACATCAACGTGTTCCTTTTTTATGTGGGAGTAAAAAGATGGTCGAAAAGGCTGAAGAGTTTATGCGAAATTCACTCTAATTATAATTTATAAAACAAAAAAAAATGCTAACCATTGGTTAGCATTTTTTTATTGCAATAAATAGCAATTATCTATTCATGTTTTTGATTTCTATCATGAAATCATCTAAGTCAATGCCTTCGCTTACTAATGTTAAAGCTTTGTCTACAATATATTTTACATTCTCTGGAGAAAATCCTAATCCAATAGCTACTTTTCTTAATATAACTTCTTCGTGGTCTCCTTTAATATGGTCTACATAAACCATTCGTGACAAATCGTATAAACGCTCTAAACGACGCTTATAAGATGTTGGAGGGTTGATAGGGTGATTTCTATAATCTTTTAAAATCTCCTTGTAGTGTGCTTCCGAAACATCTAAATTTCGAGCTAATCTATCTATAAATTCTTGTTCTTCTTCACTAATAATGCCGTCGTCCATAGCAACTCTTACTATAGCTGCAAAATGGTCTTCATTACGTTTTCTAAATCCGCTGTCGAATAAATCTGAAATTGACATAAGTTGTATTGTTTTTTTGTGTTACAAACGTACATAATTTTTTCCGTTTAAGGGTGAATTCTCATTGGAAAAAAATGCAGAATTATCTCATATTTAGTACTAAAAAAGCGTCGTCAAAAATTTACATTTTAAATCAACATTTATTTTATATTTGCTACAAAATATACTTCGTGAGTAAAACCGTAATCTCGCAAACTTTTTTACAGTCTTTGCAACAGCAAAAACTGCAAAATACTATTGCCCAATCAGTAAACATTGCTCATGGGGGATCCCCAAATAAAACACACTTAAAAGGACTTATAGGCTCGTCATTTTCATTTGTAATTGCGAATGCATTTAAGAGTGCCGATAAACCGTTTTTAGTTGTATTTAATGATAAAGAAGAAGCCGCATATTATTTGAATGATTTAGAACAGCTTTTAAAAGAAACGGATGTATTGTTTTATCCTGGGAGCTATCGCAGACCTTATCAAATAGAAGAGACCGATAATGCAAATGTGTTGTTGAGAGCCGAGGTTTTAAATCGGATTAATTCGAGGAAAAAACCAGCACTAATTGTTACTTATCCCGATGCGCTTTTTGAAAAAGTAGTCACGAGAAAGGAGTTGGAACGCAATACCTTGAAAATTTCTGTAAATGACAATCTATCCATAGATTTTGTAAATGAAGTCTTGTTTGAATATCAATTTAAGCGTGTTGATTTTGTTACCGAACCGGGAGAATTTTCAGTCCGTGGTGGTATTGTAGACGTGTTCTCTTTTTCGCATGACGAACCTTATCGGATTGAGTTTTTTGGAGATGAAATAGATAGTATCAGAACTTTTGACGTGGAGACGCAACTCTCTACAAATCAAATAAAAAAAATAAGTATCATTCCTAATGTTGCTAATAAATTATTAGAAGAAAGTAGACAAAGTTTTTTAAAATATATAGCTTCAAAAACGGTGGTGTTTACAAAAAATGCCGATCTGCTATTTTCAAGAATAGATTCATTTTATGAAAAAGCTGAAGAAGCCTTTAAAACACTTTCAGCAGAATTAAAACACGGGGAACCTGTTGAGTTATTTTGTAATTCGGCAGTATTGAAAAAACAACTCCTGGATTTTACCATAGTAGAGTTTGGCACTTCAGCGATACTGAGTAATCAAAGTATAGATTTTAACACTGCTCCACAGCCAGCATTTAATAAACAATTTGATTTATTAATTGACAACCTAAATACAAATCATAATAAAGGCTATACTAATTATATATGCTGCGTGAGTGAGCAGCAAGCCAAACGATTTAAGGATATTTTTGAAGATGTTGAACAGGATGTACATTACAAAACGATTGTCTTGTCTTTATATCAGGGCTTTGTAGATGTAAATGCTAAGATTGTTTGTTATACCGATCATCAAATTTTTGAGCGCTATCAAAAATTTCATCTAAAAAACGGATATGCTAAAAAGCAAGCCATTACTCTAAAGGAGCTTACAAATTTAGATGTCGGTGATTATGTGACTCATATTGATCACGGTATTGGTAGGTTTGGAGGCTTGCAAAAAATAGACGTAGAAGGAAAAAAACAAGAGGCCATAAAACTGGTGTATGGCGAACGTGATATCTTGTATTTAAGTATTCATTCATTACATAAAATCACCAAATTTAATGGTAAAGATGGAAAACCACCTAAAGTTTATAAATTAGGAAGTAAAGCATGGAAAACACTTAAACAGAAAACAAAATCTAGAGTAAAGGAGATTGCGTTTAACCTGATAAAGCTCTATGCCAAGCGAAGACTGGAAAAAGGATATCAGTATAATCCAGATAGTTATTTACAGCATGAACTGGAGGCGTCTTTTATATATGAAGACACCCCAGATCAAATAACAGCAACAGTCGATATAAAGGCAGATATGGAGAGTGAACGCCCTATGGATCGTCTGATTTGTGGAGATGTTGGTTTTGGAAAAACTGAGGTTGCTATTCGTGCCGCATTTAAAGCGGTTGATAATGGGAAACAAGTTGCTATTTTGGTGCCAACAACTATTCTGGCATTTCAACACCATAAAACCATAACCGAGCGTTTAAAGGAGTTTCCGGTAACTGTAGATTATGTCAACCGATTTAGAACGACCAAGCAAAAGAATAATACGCTCGAAGGATTAGAAAAAGGACATGTTGATATTTTAATAGGCACCCATCAGCTCGTTAATAAAAAAGTTAAGTTTAAAGATCTAGGCCTTTTAATTGTTGATGAAGAGCAGAAATTTGGCGTCGCTGTAAAAGAAAAATTGAAAACATTAAAAGATAATGTCGATGTATTAACGCTTACAGCGACACCAATTCCTAGAACCCTTCAATTTAGTTTAATGGCGGCTCGAGATTTATCTGTAATTACCACACCTCCTCCAAATCGATATCCTATAGAAAGTCATGTAATTAGATTTGGTGAGGAAACGATTCGTGATGCAGTGAGTTATGAGATCCAGCGTGGCGGACAAGTATTTTTCATTCATAATAGAATTGAAAATATTAAAGAAGTTGCGGGAATGATTCAGCGCTTAGTGCCAGATGCTAAAATTGGGATAGGTCATGGGCAAATGGAGGGTAAAAAACTTGAGCAGTTGATGCTTGGGTTTATGAATGGTGACTTTGATGTGTTAGTAAGTACAACCATTGTAGAGAGTGGACTAGATGTGCCAAACGCTAATACTATTTTCATCAATAATGCCAATAATTTTGGTTTAAGTGATTTACATCAAATGCGTGGACGTGTTGGGCGGAGTAACAAAAAAGCATTCTGTTATTTTATAACCCCTGAACATTCAGCAATGACCGATGATGCTCGAAAAAGAATTACTGCTATAGAACAGCATACTGAGCTTGGGAGTGGTTTTAATATTGCTATGAAAGATTTGGAAATTCGAGGAGCTGGTGATTTACTTGGAGGAGAACAAAGCGGATTTATAAATGAAATAGGCTTTGATACCTATCAAAAAATATTGAATGAAGCTATTGAAGAACTAAAAGAAAGTGAATTTAAAGAACTGTATAGAGATGATACTAAGGAACGAGAATATGTAAAAGAAGTTACTATTGATAGTGATTTTGAACTGTTATTCCCAGATGATTATGTGAATAATATTGCAGAACGCCTTAATTTATACACACAATTAAATAATTTAAAAACCGAAGAAGAGTTAGGTGTTTTTGAACAACAACTTATTGATCGTTTCGGAGAGTTACCTACTCAGGCGATAGATTTAATGAATAGTGTTAGAATTAAATGGATTGCCACAAAGCTAGGCTTTGAAAAAGTGATTATGAAACAGGGTAAATTTGTAGGTTATTTTATTAGTGACCAACAAAGTGATTTTTATAAAAGTACGGGGTTTACTAAAGTATTGCGCTTTGTGCAATTACATCCTAATCTTTGTAAAATGAAAGAGAAACAAACTCGTAAAGGATTGCGATTATTGCTTACTTTTGAAAATGTAAATACTATTGAAAAAGCTTTAAAATCAATTCAACCTGTTTTGGCTTGATTATTGGAAATAGAAAATAAAGGAAAGTGACTATTTATTCAACCCTGAGTCTTATTAAAAAAGAAATTATGTTTAAAAAAATGGTATTCGTTATTGCATTTATGCCAATGTTTATAACAGCACAACATACTATAAAGGGGACTTTTTCTCCCGCTGAAGATTACAAATATGCAATTTTGTATAAGGTCACACCAGAGAGTTCATCTTACATTGCTAATACCCAAGTTGACGAGAAAGGAAATTTCGAATTTCAATTAGATTCAACAGTAACTAAAGGGATGTATAGATTGGTATATGCATTGCCTCAAGAAGAATTTAATTTTGATATTATTTATAATGGTAAAGAAGACGTATTGCTAACATTTGATGCTGAAACCGGGGCTTCCTATCAATCTTCTATTGAAAATACTTTAGTTAACTCTTATACCAAAAGTATGTCTTTGGTAAGTTCTAGTATTGGCAATTTCTTTAGACAAAAAAGCAAGGATAGTTTAGCATTAGCTGCGATTTTTAAAACCCAGAGAGAAACTCAAAATGCATACGAAATAGAAGCTGAAGGCACCATTGCTTTACATTTTATAAAAGCAAATGAGCCTTATATTCCTGAAACATTTGAAGATATTACAACCTATATTGATAATTTAAAAATGCATTTTTTTGATCATGTCGATTTCAATAATGAAACACTTCAAAGTTCTAGTTTCTTAATTGAGCGCTCCCTAAATTATGTGTTCGGAATGGCCGCAAAAGGCAAAGATGAAATTGCAGCTTATAAAAAGAATACAGATGAATTATACCTTGCAATGAGAGATGCTAGTACATTAATCAAATGCTCGCTGTTAGAAGTATTGTGGCAACAAATGGTTGATGCTAATTTTGAATCTGTAGCCAATTATATTTCAGAGGCCTATCTAATTGAAATTGCTCGGTCTTTAAATGATACAGAGTTGGAAGAGGGGTTGAAGTTGTTTAAAAGTGTATCTATTGGTAATAAGGCACCTCAGTTTTCTCTAGAAGTTAATGAAGATAAAAAGCAAGTATTAAAATCGCTTTATGAGATCAACACAGCGGCACAATATGTAATTGTATTTTGGAGTAGTACCTGTTCTCATTGTTTAGAAGAAATACCACAACTTCAGACCTATGTTAATGGGCTTAAAGAAGGACAGTTGCAGGTCATTGCGATTGGATTGGAAGATGAGCCTTCTAGATGGAAAAATGAAACCATTAAGTATCCATCATTTATGCATGTATTAGGGCTTGGAAAATGGGACAATGAAATTGGAAGACATTATAATGTAACCGCGACACCTACTTATTATGTGTTGGATAGGGATAAAAATATTATCGCAAAACCTTATGATTTTCAGGCGTTTACGAAGTTTATGGAGCAAAAAGTAGAAAAAAAATAAATTTAATTATTGAACGGTTTTCCCTCTATTAAAGAACTTAGAAGGTAGGCTTAAAAATGATAAAAAGCGTTTTCTAAATGTTCAATATTAAAGGTCTTACCTTGTTTAGCAATAGCTATAATATCAAAGCGTACTTCAACATCTAAATCGTTACTAATTACATATTCGTTCACAGCTTTTACTAAACGTTGAATTTGTTTTGGTTTTACAAAATCCTGGGGGTTTCCAAAGTCTAAACTCGAACGAGTTTTTACCTCTATGACTGCTAATACGCTTTCTTTTCTTGCGATAATATCAACTTCGGCTTTATCAAATCTATAATTACGGATGGCAATAGCATAGCCATGTTGCAATAAAAAATTTACTGCAAGTTGTTCTCCTTTTTTGCCAAGTTCGTTATGATATGCCATATGACTTTCTGCGCAGATAGGAATGATTTATTTTTATTCAAAAACAACTGTAGCTTCTTTGTTACCAACTACTAACTGAACTGTTCTTCCAAAAATCATGGCACGATTGTCATTTTCGTGCCCAGCAGGAAAATTAAACAATACTGGGAAATCATACTCAGCTACGACATCCAAAATTAGTTGCTCTACAGATTTTCCCCATGGGGTTGTGTTTTTTCTAACCTTACTAATACTTCCTACCACCAAGCCTTTACAGTTTTCAAAATAACCAGCACGTTTTAAACTCTGTAACATGCGATCAATATGATAGGCATATTCGCCTATTTCTTCAAAAAACAAGATTTTATCAGTCATATCAATACTTGTTTTTGACCCAAGCATTGTATGTAATAAAGTGAGGTTGCCACCAACCAGTTGTCCTGATGCTGTTCCTGTTTTATTGTATGTCGAGCTATTTATGGAATAGGATAAACCATCGCCGAAAATAGCAGATTTAAAAGAAGCCACATTATCTTCAATGTCTTTCAAATCATCGGTTAAGCTTGTACACATTAAGGCATGAATGGATTCGATGCCTTCAATATTGAGTTGGTTGTGAATCGCCGTAATATCCGAATAGCCAATAATCCATTTTGGATTTTTCTTAAATCCGCTATAATCTAGTTTGTCAATCATACGAACCGTGCCATAACCACCTCGTGCACACCAAATTGCTTTTATGTTGGGGTTGTCCAAGGCCTTTTGAAAATCTTGAGCACGTTGATCGTCGGTACCTGCAAAATGGCCGCTTTTGTTAAATACGTGTTTACCAACAGTCACATTCAATCCCCAGCTTTTAAGTAAAGCCTTAGCTTGATTTATTTCTTTTTCTCGATTGTTTAAAAGACCAGAAGGAGCTACAATTGCTACTGAGTCTCCTGCTTTTAAGTATGAAGGTTGGATGAGTTTTGTTCGCATTTGAGTATTGTAATTAGTAGAATCTGAGTTTTGCGCATGTCCAGAATTATAACTTCCTAACGTCATTATTAGAACACAACATAAAAATCGATTAAAAATCATAGTAGAGGCTTTTTGTAAATGTACATTTTTTTTCAATAAAGGGGTATAAATGTGTACTTTTGTGGCTTTTAGAAACAGAAACAATAATAGTGCCATTACCATGATTTTTCTTGCAGAAAGTATTCGGCATTAAAATCTTGGATAATCGAAAAATACGGATTGATATAAATGAATACTCCAAAACGATATACAATTACAGCAGCATTACCTTATACTAATGGTCCCATTCATATTGGGCATTTGGCAGGGGTATATGTGCCCGCAGATATATATTCAAGATATTTGAGATTACAAGGTCATGATGTGGCTTTTATTTGTGGTAGTGATGAACATGGTGTGCCAATTACAATTAAGGCAAAAAAGGAAGGGGTGACACCACAAGATATTGTAGATAAATATCATGCCATTATTAAGAAATCATTTGTGGATTTTGGAATCACTTTCGATAATTATTCGCGAACAACGGCTAAGATTCATCATGAAACGGCCTCTGACTTTTTTAAGACCTTATATGATAAAGGTGAATTTATAGAAGAAGTTACTGAGCAATTATATGATGCTGAAGCAAATCAATTTTTGGCAGATCGTTTTGTTGTGGGAACTTGTCCAAAATGTGGCAATGAGGAAAGTTATGGTGATCAATGTGAAGTTTGTGGAACAAGCCATAATGCTACCGATTTGATTAACCCGAAATCGGCAATTACAGGAGCTACACCATCATTAAAAGAAACAAAACATTGGTTTTTGCCCTTAGATAAACATGAAGCATTTTTAAAGGAGTGGATTCTTGAAGGACATAAAAAGGATTGGAAACCTAATGTTTATGGTCAGGTAAAATCTTGGATTGATGATGGTTTACGACCACGTGCTGTGACTCGAGATTTAGATTGGGGAATTCCAGTACCTGTTGATGGGGGCGAAGGAAAGGTATTATATGTATGGTTTGATGCGCCTATAGGATATATCTCAGCGACTAAAGAATGGGCAGAACGTGAAGGTAAAGACTGGGAGCCATACTGGAAAGACAAAGAGACCAAGTTGCTTCACTTCATTGGAAAAGACAATATTGTATTTCACTGTATTATTTTCCCTGCCATGCTAAAAGCAGAAGGCAGTTATATTTTACCGGATAATGTGCCAGCCAATGAGTTTCTTAATTTAGAAGGCAATAAATTATCAACTTCTAAAAATTGGGCCGTTTGGTTGCATGAATATTTAGTAGATTTTCCAGAAAAACAAGATGTCTTACGTTATGCATTAACAGCAAATGCGCCGGAAACTAAGGATAATGATTTTACCTGGAAAGATTTTCAGGCACGTAATAATAATGAATTAGTTGCAATACTCGGGAATTTCATAAACCGTGTCATTGTACTGACAAATAAATATTACTCTGGAGTTGTGCCACCTTCAAATAGTTTATTGCAAATTGATGAAGATACATTGGCTGCAGTAAAGGCTTATCCAAATGTTATTGCTAGCTCTATAGAACGATACCGTTTTAGAGAAGCAAGCCAGGAACTTATGAACTTAGCACGACTAGGGAATAAGTATTTGGCAGATGAAGAGCCTTGGAAAGTGATTAAGCAAGACGAAGCTCGTGTGGAAACAATTATGTATGTGGCATTACAAATAGCCAGTGCCTTGGCAGTACTAAGCGAGCCGTTTTTACCCTTTACATCTGCGAAGTTGAATGGCATTCTTAATGTGAATACAAACACTGTTGAGAATACTTGGGAAGGGGTTTCTGAAGGGCGAGAATTATTGCCTTCAGGACATAATATTGGAAAAGCTGAATTATTGTTCTCAAAAATTGAAGATAAAGACATTCAAATACAACTTGATAAGTTAGAAGCGAGTAAAAAAGCTAATGAAGCGGCAAATAGAGTCATAGAGCCTCAAAAAGAAACCATTGCATTCGAAGATTTTACAAAATTAGATATTCGTGTGGGAACCATTTTGGAAGCTGAAAAAATGCCAAAAGCTAAAAAGCTTTTAGTGTTAAAAGTAGATACCGGAATAGATGTACGTACCATAGTCTCTGGAATTGCAGAAAGTTTTACTGCCGAAGAAGTGCTTGGAAAAAAGGTAACCGTTTTAGTGAATCTGGCCCCTCGAGCATTACGTGGCGTAGAAAGTGAAGGTATGATTTTAATGACTGAAACTCCAGAAGGTAAATTGGTGTTTGTGAATCCAGATGACCCTTCAGTGACTAACGGACTACAAATAAGTTAAATTATTAACACCTTATTATATCTCAAAGCGTTGCATTTTGCAGCGCTTTTTTTATTAAATACCATATAAATTCAGTATATTTAGTAGCGCTTTTACTACTTAAGTTTTGGAGTTAAATTTCATTAAAATGAAAACTCTTAATAATACGAAATGCTTTATATTTATTGCTTTATGTGCTTTTTTGACCCTTCAAGGGTATAGTCAGAGTAAAGTTGAGCAATACAATGCTAATGGACTCTCAATTACTGTATTTCATACAACATCAGGCAAAATCACAGTATATCTTCCAGAGCATGGTGCCAATGAAAACATTTCAGGGACTGTAAATATTGAGCCCCTTGGTAGTTCTGAGAATAGGAGACTAAAAAATTCAGTACTACTAAAACATTACAGATTATCGCTTGGAGGGCTTCTAGTTTCAATACAGTCAAATTACTTTAGCCTCTTGACATCTTCTATAAATATTGAACACTTACAATTGTTGAATGAACAAGATAGGGTGTTATCTCGGTCTGTAATTCAAACAAATACAAACGGTCTCGGTCAAAAAATTAGGCTTCATATTCCTGAATATATGGTTGCTGGAGAACCAACAAAGATTTCAGCAATATGTGACGGAGATTTGGGAAATAATAGCATTTCAATCAATAATGATAAGGCTCCAATATTAGCGGAATCTGAATCTGGAGTGTATTTTAAAGTACCAGATTTCATTACTGGAAAATCTCAGGTAAAATTTACTAATGGCCTAGAGGTATTTGAAAGATCAGTGAATATATTGGTTCTCGATTTAACGGTTGGAAGTACCGATTTAATGCGTGGAGAAACCACTAATTTGTCAGTTAATATAGCGGGATTCGATGGTTTGGAACCAGGTGTTCCAGTGAAAATTACAAATAATTCTACCTCAAATATTTCTCTTGAAGGTGGGAATGTACAGGAGTTTGCAATAGACCCAATTGCTAGCACTACTTCTGGGAATTATTTTAAACAATTAGGAATTAAGGCATTACAACGCGGTGGTTTTTCTATTAGTGTAAAAGTTGTGCCTCCTAGAGTACAAGAACAATCAATTAAACCACAAGGCTTGTTATGTAATTGTAGGCTTAATGGTCAATCTTACCTTATTTCTCAAGATGCTTGTGTTGAGTTAGGAGGTGACTGTACTGAAAATAATGAAGAAGAAAGAGGTGACATTTTAGAAGATGAAACCCCTCCGGATTACAGGTATGACCTGCCTGATGAGATTACGGATAAAGATGATTTTATTAATCTTCTAATTAATGATTTCAATGAAAATGATTGTGTGGCGGTTCTGTTTTCATATAAACCAATTGATGATGATCAATGGCAAACTATAGGTATCGATAATGCCTTTGAAGATGGATTAAATGTAAACTGGAACCCACCATTAGGCAATGATGGTGTTGTGGTTGTTCGTGCTCGAGTCGTAAATAAAAATAACATTCAGGCAGAATATTTTCAGAATGTGGTTTTAAATATTACACCAGCGACCATCTTTGATGCGACATTAAATGTGTCCTATACAGTTTCTAAAGATGATATAAAAAGAGCTTTGGAGCGCGCAAAGGAAATCCGAGATCGAATAAAAGAGGAGGAAGAAAAACAAGATGAATTGGAGGAAAAACTCTGGGATGAAATAGACAATAAAAAAGCAAATAAAGATTCAAAAAATAAGCTAATAGCTATTGATAGAGTATTGGATAAAATCCCTAGAGCCTATAGAGATTCACTTAAAGTATTGGTTGATTCTCTAGCAAATTTGAAAAAACAATTACCAGCTAAAATAGATAAGAAAGCACTACAAAAGGCAGTTGATGATGCTCAAAAAAGACTTGATGATTGTAATAAAAGGTTGGAAGAACTTAAAAAAGAACAAGACGATCTTGAAAAGCAAAGAGGTGATTTAAAGGATCAATTAGATGACGTTCAAAAAGCAATTTATGACTTGCATATAGCTAATGGGTGGAGAGGAGATTATGGATATCATGCGGACGGCCGGCCTTGGTATGGTTATATTGGTGGTGAAAGGGCCAATGTAGATTTAGGTGATGAAAATTATGAATTAAGAAAAAAATATAAAGGACTAAAAAAAGAATATTTAAAAACTTTAAAAAGCCTAGGAAATTTACCTGCTAAAATTGCGGAAGCACAAGCAGAATGTGACGAGCTCAATGAAGCATTAGAAAGAGCCAAAACAGCTGCCGAAAAAGGAGATCAATATATGGCGACAGAAGTTGCGGTAGATGATATTTGTCGACAGATAAAAAGCTTATTAAAACCACTCTTAAATTGGTGTGTAGCCAATCCTGAATCTTGTAACTTTAAAGAAAAACTTAGAAAAATATTAGAAGAGTGTCCTAAAGATATTGCTGCTTTAGATGATTTCTGGGATGAATTTAACGATATCATTAAAGCAAAGAAAGCACAAGAAAAAGCTTATGGAGATGCAGCTAATTCCGATCAGGACAAAATAGATGCTACTGATGATGAAATTAAAAATTCAGAAGATAAAATCAAGGCGTTAAAAGAGCAAGAACGGCGAGCATATGCAGAAGCAGAAAGAATACGAAGACAGCGTGCTCAGGAATTAGAAAATGCGAGAAAAAGAAAACGGGAAGCTGAAGCTAGTAAACGAGAAGTGGAAAAGAGAAAAGCAGCAAAACCGGAGCCATATCTCGATGAACCAGTAGACCCTAGTGATGACCAATTAAAATTTCAGGCACAAGCTTTTATTTTTAAAACGCTCTATATGGAATATTTAATATCCAAAGGCCCCTGTGATTGTGTTACAAAAGCAATGGCATTTGCAAATAATACAAATTCTATTGTTACTGATCTTATTGGGAGAATAGCTGTAGGCGTTGCGTTTGCTCCCCTGGAAGCGTTTCCGGGAGTTTCACTAGCGGGACGATTGGGGATAGGTGCTGTAAAAGCGCTTGCAGGTGCGTTGTTTGGAGGGCAGAGTTTTTCAGAAGAGCTTACTAAAAATTTATTCAATGCTATAGGGGGAGAAATTTTCCCGAAGCTAACCGGTAATGGTTTTACAGGTGACAGATTAAATGATCTGGCAGGAAAAGGATTGGAAGAAATTTTAGAAGCAGAAGGTGTTAGGGCAATATCATGGGAAGGGAAAACAAAGTTGAGGAACTGTGGCGAAGTTTCAGGAAAGACAACCATGCTTATTAATCCGAAAACTGGATGGGTGACCATAATGATAAAAATAGATGATTGTCCGTTAATTGTGATAAAGTACAAAGTCAATAAAGATGGTGTACCTATAAGTAAACCAATAGTAAAGAAAATAAAAGGTTAGTAATTGGAAATTAAACGCTCGTTTACTATAATTTATAAAGAATTCTTGCTATCATTATCGACTTATGATAAAATTTATTCTCAGTAAAACTAATCTTCCTGAATCGGGAATCAAAAACACGGTCCAGTTATTAAATGATGACTGTACGATTCCGTTTATTTCGCGTTATAGAAAAGAGCGAACTGGCAATTTGGATGAAGTTCAAGTTGGAGAAATTGTCAAGTATAAAGCACAGTTTGAAGCTTTAGAAAAGCGAAAAGCTTCTATTTTAAAAACCTTAGCAGAAGATGGTATTTTAACTGAGGAACTTCAGCGAAAAGTAGAAAATGCCCAAGATTTAACGACGATAGAAGACCTGTATTTACCCTTTAAGAAAAAGCGTAAAACGAAGGCTGAAACTGCTCGTAAAAATGGATTGGAGTCCTTGGCTAAAATAATTATGGCTCAAAATGCAAATGACATTGAATCCATTGCTTATAAATATATTAAAGCTGAGGTGAATACCGTTACCGATGCATTAGAAGGCGCAAGACATATTATCGCCGAATGGATTAGTGAGCGTACTGATATTAGAAATAATATTCGGTATCAGTTGGAGCGATTTGCAATGATTACTACCAAAGTAGTAAAGACGAAGAGTGCCGATGAGAAAGCACAAAAATTTAGAGATTATTTTGATTGGAATGAGTCTTTAAATCGTATTCCATCACATCGCTTGTTAGCAATTTTGAGAGCTGAACATGGCGGCTATATTCGTGTCAAAGTGGAAATTGATAATGATAAAGCACTAACCAAAATTAAAGACCGAATGATTAGGTCTGAAAATGAATGTGCTACTCAAATTGAAAAAGCTATTGCCGATGCCTATAAACGTCTGTTATTGCCATCGCTTATCAATGAAGCTTTGCAAGTCGCAAAAGACAAGGCAGACCTGTCCGCTATTCAGGTGTTCGCGAAAAACTTAAAACAATTGCTTTTGGGGTCGCCTTTAGGTGAAAAACGTGTTTTAGCGATAGATCCAGGATTTAGAACAGGGTGTAAACTCGTGTGTTTAGATGCACAAGGAGAATTGAAATATAACGAAACTATTTATCCGCATGCTCCAAAAAATGATATAACCGGAGCTATTAAAAAAATCAGTTCACTTTCTGATGCTTATAAAATTGAAGCTATTGCAATTGGTAACGGTACGGCATCACGAGAAACAGAACAACTCATTCGTCGTGTTCAATTTAAAAATGATGTTGAAGTATTTGTAGTGAGTGAGGCAGGAGCCTCTATTTATTCAGCCTCTAAAATTGCCCGTGATGAGTTTCCAAATTACGATATTACCGTGCGTGGCTCGGTGTCCATTGGGAGACGATTACAAGATCCATTGGCGGAATTGGTTAAAATTGATGCCAAATCAATTGGAGTAGGACAATATCAACACGATGTAGATCAATCCAAACTTAAAATGAGTTTAGATACGGTTGTGGAGAGTTGTGTGAATGCGGTTGGGGTTAATATTAATACAGCGAGTTCCTCTTTACTGAGTTATGTATCTGGTATAGGTCCGAAATTAGCAGAGAATATAGTGACCTACCGAAATGAACATGGTGCTTTTTTATCTAGAAACCAGATTAAAAAAGTATCGCGTTTAGGGGGGAAGGCTTTTGAGCAAGGCGCCGGATTTTTGAGAATAAAAAAAGCGAAGAATCCCTTAGATGATTCTGCTGTTCATCCTGAACGATATGCACTTGTAGGACAAATAGCCAAAGATGTTAATGCAAGTGTTGTAGAATTAATTGGAAATTCTAGTCTGCTTCAAAAAGTAGATTTGAAACAGTACTGTACCGATACAATTGGATTACCAACGCTCGAGGATATTATTAAAGAATTAGAAAAACCAGGTTTGGATATTCGTGAGAAAGCAAAAGTATTTAGTTTTAATCAAAATATAAAAACGATTAGTGATTTAAATGAAGGTCAGCTTCTTCCTGGGATAGTGAATAATATTACCAATTTTGGTTGTTTTGTGGATGTGGGAATTAAAGAAAGCGGACTGATACATGTCTCTAACCTGTCTGATACTTTTGTTAAAGATGTAAGTGAACATGTGAGTTTGCATCAGCAAATAATTGTGAAAGTTTTGGAAGTTGATATTCCAAGAAAACGCATTCAATTGAAATTGCATAAGTAGAATAGATGCAATTTAAAATCGATGTGTTTTAAGAATCAAATTTTGAGTTTTGAATCGGTTTCCGATACATTTTTCTATTTAAAATACATGAGCTGACATTCTGGAGGTCAATTAATTCGGAATCTTCATTGATAAGTTTTGGCTAAGTAAAAAAAAGGAAGTTCATAACACTTCCTTTTTTTAACAGACTAATTCTCCATATTATTATAGGCATTTGTGCCAATACTTTAGATTCGAGGAAATCTTATTTATCACATACCAACTAGGTCGCCTGCTATATCTTTTGAGGGTAAATTTGATTTTCCCATTAAATAAATATCTACTTGACGCGCGGCTTCACGGCCTTCTGAAATTGCCCATACAATTAAGGATTGTCCGCGACGCATATCGCCAGCGGTAAAGATGTTTGGGATATTTGTTTGGTATTTTCCATAGCTTGCTTTATAGTTAGAACGAATATCTCTGTCTAGTCCTAATTGGTCCGCAATCGTGCTTTCTGGGCCTGTAAAACCTAAAGCTAATAAAGCTAACTCACAAGGCCATGTTTTTTCGGTGCCTTCAATTTCTAATAACTCAGGACGCTCCCCAGGGATCATTTTCCATTCAACATTTACCGTTTTTAAAGCGGTTAGTTTTCCACTAGCGTCAGTTACAAATTCCTTGGTATTAATCAGCCAGTTTCTTTCAACGCCTTCTTGATGAGAAGATGATGTTTTTAGCTGTAAGGGCCAATAGGGCCAAGGTGTGGTTGGAGAACGGTGTCCGGGAGGCTTTGGCATAATCTCAAAATTAATTACCGCTTTTGCGCCTTGACGATTTGAAGTTCCGATACAATCTGAGCCAGTATCACCACCACCAATTACAATAACATTTTTACCTGTTGCCAATACTTGGTCTTTGATTTCTTGTCCAAAAACCACTTTTGTTTGTTGTGTTAAGAAATCCATAGCTTGTACTACACCATCGGCATCAATTCCCGGTGTTGGTAAGCTTCTTCTCGCAGTCGCTCCACCACATAAAACAACGGCGTCAAAATCTTTTAATTCTTTTACATCGTAATTTACACCAACATTTACATTTGTTTTAAAACTAATGCCTTCAGCTTTTAAAATGGCAACACGGCGATCGATAATGCCTTTTTCCATTTTAAAGTTGGGTATTCCGTAACGTAGTAATCCTCCAACTGCATCGTCTCTTTCAAAAACTGTAACGATATGTCCGGCTCTGTTTAATTGTTGTGCAGCAGCTAATCCTGCAGGTCCAGATCCAACAACAGCAATTGTTTTTCCTGTTCTATTTTTGGGGGGTTGTGGTTTGATCCAGCCTTCTTTAAAAGCACGGTCGACAATGTTCTTTTCTAAATTTTCTATTGAAACCGGGTCCTCAATAATTCCTAATACACATGATTTTTCACATGGTGCTGGACAGAGCCGTCCTGTGAATTCAGGAAAATTATTTGTTGAATGCAATATCCACGATGCTTTTTGCCATTCACCCTGATGTACCATATGGTTAAAATCGGGGATTAGATTTCCTAGCGGGCAACTACTATGACAAAAAGGGATGCCGCAATCCATGCAACGAGACCCCTGTTTTTCTATATCAGTATCACTTAATGCTACTGTAAACTCTTTATAATGTTTTACACGATCTTTTACAGGCGTGTATCTCTCATCTTTTCTTTCGAACTCTTTAAAACCTGTTGCTTTTCCCATCTTATGCTGTTGTTAATTCTTCAACCATTTGCTCCTCTGTCTCTAAGCGTTTTAATGCTTTTTTGTATTCTATAGGCATGACTCTTACAAAGTGACTTAGGCTCATGTCCCAGTTCGACAATAATTCTTTTCCACGGTTACTATTTGTGTAGGCGACGTGCTTCTCTATTAAAGCTTTTAAATCGGCGGCATCATCTATTGTAATATCTTCAAATTCAATAGTTTCGGTGTTACAAGGGCCGTTTTTGAATTTGTTTTCGGGGTCAAATACATACGCAATACCTCCGCTCATTCCAGCTGCAAAATTTCGACCTGTATTACCTAATACAATTACTTTTCCGCCTGTCATATATTCACAACAATGATCTCCAACACCCTCAACAATTGCTGTAGCACCAGAGTTACGAACTGCAAATCGTTCGCCCGCGATACCATTTATATATGCTTCTCCTTCAACGGCTCCAAATAAACAAACATTACCAACTATGATATTGTTTTCTGCTAGGAAATCTGCTTTGGCGGGTTTTTTAATGATTAATTTGGCACCCGATAATCCTTTGCCTAAATAATCATTGGTATTTCCTGCGAGATTAAAAGTTAGTCCATGTGCACCAAAAGCTCCGAAACTTTGTCCAGCAGAGCCGGTAAAATTGATATTTAAGGTGTCTTCAGGTAATCCCAGATGACCATATTTTTTTGAAATCTCATTACTTACAATTGCTCCAACCGTACGATCTGTATTGCAAATAGGATAAGCTAAGGTCATTTTCTCTTTTCTATATAATGCTCTATGCGAATCTGTTAAAATCTGAAAATCCAGTACATCTTCTAAAACGTGGTCTTGCTGTTCAGAGTTTTTAACTTCCATTTCGCTATAAATGGCTGGTCTATGTAAGATTGAAGATAAATCTAAGCCTTTTGCTTTATAGTGTTTAATGGCTTTTTTTGCATTTATTTTATGTGTTTGGCCAATCATTTCTTCCATAGTTCTATATCCCAAACTGGCCATTATGCCTCTTAATTCTTCCGCTATGTAGTAGAAAAAATTAATAACATGTTCAGGTGTGCCTTTAAAGTTTTTACGTAATTCTTTGTCTTGAGTGGCGATGCCAACAGGACAAGTATTTAAATGGCATTTTCGCATCATGATACAGCCTGAGGCGACTAAAGGAGCCGTTGCGAAACCAAACTCTTCGGCACCTAGTAGTGCAGCAATAGCTACGTCGCGTCCGGTTTTTAATTGCCCATCACATTCAACGACAATTCTACTTCTTAATTTATTTAAAACTAGGGTCTGTTGAGCTTCTGCTAATCCAAGTTCCCAAGGTAATCCTGCGTGTTTTAAAGAGGTTAAAGGAGAAGCTCCTGTGCCACCGTCATAGCCTGAAATCAATACGACGTCTGCTTTGGCTTTTGCTACGCCAGCAGCAATAGTACCAACACCAACTTCTGAGACTAGTTTTACATTAATTCTAGCTTTACGATTTGCGTTTTTTAAATCGTAAATCAATTGTGCTAAATCCTCAATGGAATAAATATCGTGATGAGGAGGTGGTGAAATCAGTCCTACATAGGGTGTAGAATTACGTGCAGCTGCAATCCATGGTAATACTTTTTCACCAGGTAATTGTCCGCCTTCTCCAGGTTTTGCACCTTGAGCCATTTTAATTTGAATTTCTTTTGCATTGGTGAGGTAATGTGAGGTGACCCCAAATCGTCCGGAGGCGACTTGTTTTATAGCTGAATTTCGGCTATCTCCATTGACGTCTGGCTGAAAACGTTTTCTATCTTCTCCACCTTCACCAGAATTAGATTTCCCCCCAATTCGGTTCATGGCAATAGCTAAGTTTTCATGAGCTTCTCTTGAGATAGACCCATAAGACATGGCTCCCGTTTTAAATCGTTTCACGATGTTTGTCCAGGGCTCTACTTCGTCTAAAGGAATAGGGTCTAGATTATCAAATTCAAATAAGCCACGAATGGTCATTAAATTTTCTGATTGTTCGTTTATAGTATTTGCATAAACATCATAACTTGCTTGGTCGCTTAGCCTAACAGCTTGTTGCAATTTCGCAATAGTTGTTGGGTTGAACATGTGTCTTTCACCATTCCGTCTCCATCTGTAATCACCTCCAATATTTAATCCTAATCGTCGGTCTATTAAAGTATTTGGATAGGCGTATTTATAACGTTCATTAATTTCTTTTTCGATTTCATATAGCCCAATACCTTCTATTCTTGAAGCTGTATATGGGAAGTATTTTTCAACAAATTGAGAATTGAATCCTACGATTTCAAATATTTGAGAACCTCTGTATGAATGTAGGGTCGAGATTCCAATTTTATTCATAACCTTTAAAATTCCTTTTCCGATGGCTTTGTTAAAATTATCAACTGCTTTTTGTTCATCCATTCCGGTAATGAATCCTTCTTTCACTTGCATTCTGATAATTTCATTCACCATATATGGATTAATAGCACTGGCGCCATAACCAAATAAGGTTGCAAAATGATGAGGTTCGCGAGGTTCAGCAGATTCGATAATAATATCGAAGTAAGACCGCTTACGTAATCGATTCATTTGATGATTTACATATGAACAAGCAAGTAATGCAGGAATAGGAGCGAATGTTTTGTTTACACCTCTGTCTGATAAAATGATGATATTAGTTCCCCTATCTAAAGCTTTTGTAATTTGAACGATAATCTCTTCTAATGCATCTTCTAATCCATTAAGGCCATGCGCTTTTTGATATAGCATTTCTATAGTCTCAGCCTTAAAACTTTCAATAGAGATACTTCTTATTTTCTCTAAATCGGCATTTGAAATTACTGGATTTTGTATTCTTAGTTTTCTGCATTGTCTTTCTGTAATGCTAAAGATGTTTCTGTCTTTACCAAGATTTAAGCTTATATCTGTTACAATTTCTTCACGAATCCCATCTAAAGGGGGATTCGTTACTTGTGCGAATAATTGTTTAAAATAGTTTGAAATGAGTTGAGGCTTATCTGATAAAACAGCCAATGGTGTATCTGTTCCCATAGATCCTAAGGCTTCTTTTCCAGCTTGAGCCATTGGAGTGATAACTTCTTGAATATCTTCAATGGTGTAATTGAATAGACGTTGTCTCGTTTTTATATCGATGGTCTCGATCGGGCAAGTTTCATTGTTGTAAGGGACGTCCTTTAAATGCAGTCTTGTTTTGGCTAGCCATTCTTTATATGGTCTTTCAGAAACAATCTTGCTTTTAATTTCTTCGTCATTAATAATACGCCCTTCATTCATGTCTACTAAGAACATTTTTCCTGGTTCCAATCTGCCATGTCTTTCAACATCTTCATCGGCAATATCAACTACTCCAATTTCTGAAGCCATAATTAGCTTACCGCTTTTGGTAATGGTATAACGAGAGGGTCTTAATCCATTACGATCTAGTAAGGCTCCTATATAATCACCATCTGTAAAAGGTACAGAAGCAGGGCCATCCCATGGTTCCATGATGCAAGCATTGTACTCATAAAATGCTTTTCTTTCCTCAGACATAGTTTTGTGTTTTTCCCAAGCTTCAGGAATCATCATCATCATGACTTCAGGTAAAGATCGATTGGTGTGAGTCAATAATTCTACAACCATATCCATAGAAGCAGAATCTGATTTCCCAGGTAATATGATTGGAAATAATTTATCAATTTGAGGGCCAAAGACTTCACTTTTCATTATTTCTTCACGAACACGCATTCTACTTACATTACCTCGTAAAGTGTTAATTTCTCCATTTTGACACATAAACCTAAAAGGCTGTGCCAGCTCCCAAGTTGGCATTGTGTTGGTGGAAAAACGTTGATGTACCAAAGCGAGTCGTGTTACCAAATCAGTTTGTTGTAAATCGGTGTAGTACGGACCGATATCTTCAGGCATTATTATCCCTTTATATATTAAGGTGGTATTGGATAAGCTTGGGAGGTAAAAATAAGTGCTCTGAGACATTTTAGAAGCCGCTATGGTATGCTCTGTAATTTTACGTGCAGCATATAATTTTGCTTTAAAAACAGCATCACTTATTGCTGCTGTTTTGCCAATAAATAGTTGTTCAATATTTGGTTCGGAAGCTAAAGCAATTTCTCCTAAATATGAGGAATTCACAGGCACTGTTCTCCATCCTATAATAGAAAGTCCTTGTGCTAGAACTTCTTTTTCAAAGATGTCTCTGCAAGTTTTATATTGGTTTTTGTTTTTTGGTAAAAAAACCATTCCAACAGCATATTCTCTTGGAGCAGGTAATTCAAACGAACAGATTCTTTTAAAATAGTCATGAGGAATATCAATTAATAAACCAGCACCATCACCGGTCTTACCATCTGAGCTTACGCCTCCTCGATGTGCTAGCTTTACTAGAATTTCTAATGCATCATGAATTATTTGGTTTGTTTTCTCTCCTTTGAGATTACAGATAAAGCCTGCTCCGCAGTTTTCGTGTTCAAATTCTGGTAAATACATACCCTGTTTCTTCAACATAATCATCTTTTTTAATAGTAAGAGTACCTGGTTTTAAAGCTAATATAGAGAGTTGGTTTTGAATAATAACAAGGTATAATTCATTATTCCGATATTGAAAATATACAGCCTTTTAAATCCGTATTCTACATTTTCATCATAGTGTTTTTGTTAAATATATAATTGAAAAATCATATCAAAAACAAGGTTGTTATAAAATAAGTTTATTAAAAATCGATTTTTAACAAATTAAAATCATTGAAATGTTGAAAACATTAAAAATTCATCAATCACTAATTGTGGAATTGTTAAAAAATGTAGTTATGATTTTTAAACCCTATAAAAAATTGGGGTAAAATTACAAATATGGTAAAAGTTAATTGCAGACCCCTATAAAATTAGGGGTAAATGTTTTTTTAATATAGTTTTGTCCTCGAACTAATCAAAAAACAACAATTATGAAAAAATTATTTACAATTGTAATGATATTTACAATTTCGATCGTATTTGCTCAGGAAGAAGCTGAAGAAAAGAAGACATTTGATATTAGCGGAAGCGTTGATGCTTACTACAGGGCTAATTTAACTGCGCCGAATGATGAGAATCAAATCTCTCCGGGAACATCATTTGCAGACTTGTCTGGGTTCTCACTTGGAATGGCAAATGTAATTGCCAGTTATGAAGGCGAAAAAGTAGGTTTTGTTGCCGATTTGGTATTTGGCCCAAAAGGAGAAGCTGCTAGTAATACTGTGCTTAATCAAATTTATGCCTATTGGAATGTTAGTGAAACCGTAACCTTAACTATGGGAAAGTTCAATACTTTTTTAGGTTATGAAGTTATTGCTCCAGCCGGAAATTTTAACTACAGTACCTCATATTTGTTTTCTAATGGACCGTTTTCTCATACTGGAATAAAAGCGGATTTTCAACTCTCAGAAGATTTTAGCCTCATGTTAGGTCTAATGAACCAGACTGATGTGACTGAATTTAATCCAGATGGCAGTTATGCTTTAGGTGCTCAATTAGGGTATTCAGATCAATATTTAAACCTATTGTATGATAGTGCAGGCTTAGGATTTGAAATTGATTATACCGGAGGGTTTGATCTTTCAGACTCCTTTTTCCTTGGTCTTAATGCGGCCTATGCAGATAACGATGGCGAAGGATTTTCAGGTGTGGCATTATACCCTCAGTTAGCCACTTCGGATAACTTTTCAATAGGATTACGTGGTGAGTATTTTGAAACTAGAAGTGATTTTATAAGTGATGATCCAAGTGTTTTTGCTGTAACACTTACAGGTAGTTTTACTGTTGATGATTTAATTATCAAACCTGAGATTAGATTAGATAGCTGGTCTGATGATTTTTATATCGATTCAGACTTAGCGCCTACAAGTAACTTAGGGTCGTTTGTGCTGGCTGCCATATATACTTTTAACTAACATAAATTCAATACAAATGAAGAAAATTGAAGCAATTATTAGAAAATCCAAATATCGTGCAGTCAAAGAATCGTTGCATGAAGTTGGTGTAAATTTTTTCTCTTACTGGGATGTTACCGGACTAGGCAATGAAAAAGTAGGACATGTTTATAGAGGCGTAGCCTATAGTACCAGTGATATACAACGTAGATATATATCTATAGTGGTTAATAATGATTTTGAAGAGGTAACCATAAAGGCAATTTTAGAGTCGGCTTCAACAGGTGAAGTTGGTGATGGAAAAATCTTTGTGTCTAACGTCGAGGAGTGTTATAGAATACGAACAGGAGAAAAGGGTGGAGACACTTTAAAGTAAGAATCAATCAAAAATATAATTATGGAATTATTAACAACAAATAATGTATGGATGATGATCTGTACAGCACTCGTTTTCTTTATGCACTTAGGTTTTGCCTTTTTAGAAATTGGGTTAACAAGACAAAAAAACACTTTAAATATTCTTTTTAAGAACATTTTTATAATAACCATTGGGTTGCTACTATATTGCTTAGTTGGTTTCAATTTGATGTATCCTGGATTCGCTGAAGGCGCACTTGGTGTTGTTGGGTTTGCAGGATTTGGTTTGGAAGCACCTTTAATTGATGGAGTGCTTGATTTAGCGTATAATGAAGGCTATACATATTGGACCGACTTTTTGTTTCAAGGCATGTTTGCCGCTACGGCCGCAACTATAGTTTCTGGAGCAGTTGCAGAACGTATGAAAATTGGGCCTTTTATGATATTTACCGTGATTTATGTTGGTGTTATATACCCAATCGCTGGTTCATGGAAATGGGGTGGTGGTTTTTTAGATAATTTAGAAACGCCATTTTATGACTTCGCAGGTTCTACCTTAGTGCACTCGGTAGGTGGTTGGGCAGCTTTGGTAGCAGTGTGTTTATTAGGAGCGCGTATTGGTAAATTTAAGAATGGAATTTTGCAAGCCATTCCTGGTCATAATATTCCATTAGCAACTGCTGGAGTATTAATACTTTGGTTAGGTTGGTTTGGTTTTAATGGAGGATCGGTACTTTCGGCTGACCCATCATTGACTTCTTTAACTTTAGTGACGACTTGTTTGGCCGCTGCATCTGGAGGTGTGGTAGCTGCAATCGTATCGTTTTTGAAATTTAAGAATCTCGATTTAACCATGTTTTTGAATGGTATTTTAGGGGGGCTAGTTGGGATAACTGCAGGAGCAGACCAAATGAGTCCAACTGATGCTATTTTAATTGGTGCAATTGCAGGGGCAATTATTGTGTTTGCAGTGTCATTAATTGATAAGTTGAAATTAGATGATCCAGTGGGCGCAATTGCGGTTCACTTGGTATGTGGTATTTGGGGGACTTTGGCTGTTGGTATATTTGGGAACCTCGCTGGATTAGACCAATTTTTAAGTCAGTTAATAGGCGTAGGGTCTTATGCGGCTATTTGCATAGTATCCTCATTTGTTATTATATATACACTTAAGAAAACAGTTGGAATACGAGTTTCTGAAAAAGAAGAATTAGAAGGCTTAGATGCTCACGAGCATGGGATGAGCGCTTACTCAGACTTTAGAATGAATGAGCATTAATAATGGTTAGTTAATGTATTTAAAAACCCTCGGAGTTATTAACTTCGAGGGTTTTTTTTATGCTCAATTTTTTAGTGAAAATAAGGTAAATAGGAAACTAGGCAGAGTTTCTACTCGCATTAATATTTCCAAAGAGTGAACGCATTACAATTTTTTCAAAGATTTCTATTTGTGCCATATCTTTAACTTCTGCCTTTTCGAGTTCCTGAATCCTCTTCAAGGCATACTGTTGAATTGTCAATAAAGGCAATACAATGGCTTCTCTAACTTCAATTGAAGCTTTTCCTGCTGGCTCATTCTCCATTAGTTCCTTATAGCCAGTTAACTTTAAAAGTAAGCGTTTTGTGGTTAGATATTCTTCATATATAATAGTCCAAAATTCCCCAAACTCATTGTCTTCAGCCATGTATTTTGTCAAATCAAAAAATGATTTGGTTAAGGACATCATGCTGTTTTCTAAAAGGGTTTTGAAAAAACTAGAATTTTTATAAAGTTGTACGACTTGATCCCAGGCATTATTGTCTTCATATTTTTTCAAAGCCGTTCCAACTCCAAAAAATCCTGGTACATTTTGTTTAAGCTGACTCCAAGATCCTACAAAAGGAATGGCTCTTAAATCTGAAAAAATTAATGCATCTGATTTCGATCGTTTAGAAGGTCTACTACCAATATTGGTTTTGGCGTAATATTTTAACGTACTAATGCGCTCCAAATAAGGGATAAACATATCGTGTCCTTTAAAATCCTGGTAGGCCTTATGACTAATATTTGCTAAATCATTCATTACGATTCTGTCCGTATGGGATAAAATTTGTGTCGTATTTGTTAATCGATTTGAAATTCCCGAACTAATAAGTTGCTCTAGATTGTATTGAGAAGAATCTAAGGTTCCAAAATTAGAACTTATGGTTTGTCCTTGAATGGTTAATTGTACCTCTTTATCTTCAATAGTTGGTCCTAACGAAGCATAGAATTGATGTGTTTTTCCACCACCTCTAGCTGGTGGGCCTCCACGGCCATCAAAAAATACGGCGCTCACATTGTATTTTTTGGAAATTTGAGTGAGCTGTTCTTTTGCTTTAAAAATAGCCCAGTTAGCCATTAAATACCCCCCGTCTTTAGTGCCGTCAGAGAAACCTAACATGATTGTTTGCTTTCCGCTTCTAGCATCCAAATGTGCTTTGTAGGCTGGGTTTGTATAGAGCTCTTCCATTACGCTAGGTGCGTTTTCAAGATCGGTAATGGTCTCGAATAATGGAACAATATCTACGGTTAAATAATCTTTGAATGCAACCAGTTTTAACATTGTAAATAATTGCATCACATTTAATGCTGTTTGATTATTACTAATGATGTATCGGTTAGCTCCAAATTCTCCATTTGCTGCTTGAATTTGTTTTACGACTTGAATTGTTTTTAAAGTATTCATCGTCATTTCGTCTTCTATTATAGACAAATCTATGTCGCCTTCAACAGTCGACAAAATTTCAATTTGTTCTTTTTCAGACAACGAATTGTAGTTTACTGGAAATACCGTGTCGTTGTGTTTTAGAGTAGCTTCTACCATATTGCTGAAAACAGTATGGTGAACTCGGCTATCCTGTCTAATATCTAATGTTGAAAAATAGAAACCGAAGAGATGTACTTTGTTAATTAAACTTTCCAGTTCATGAAGATATAATGATTGATGATCATTTATAATTATTTCTTTTATTGTTAATAGCTCCGCTTTAAATTCTGAGAGGGAAATGCCATCTTCTGAATCTGATCTTTTCGTGATTGCTTCTATTTTATATTCTAGCTCTGAAATGCGGTCTTCTACATTTTTAAAGGTTAATTTACGTTTGAGAATCCTTAGATCGCGGTGGTAGTTTTTAAGGATAGTTTGTCTAAGACGATGTGCTACTTTTAAGGTCGTATCTGGCATAACAAAAGGATTTCCATCTCTATCACCACCAGGCCAAAAGCCAATGTTAATTATTTCGTTGGCAATGCTTCTGTCTTCAAAAATGTTTTTCTGAATGTAGTTATAAATATTTCCAAAAGAATCGTAAAACACATTTTCTAGGTACCAAATTAAACTTACGGCCTCATCATAAGGCGTGGGTTTTTTGTGTTTGAAAAATGGTGTTTTGCCGAGCTGAGCCATTAAACTTGCTATGGTGTCTAAGTCGTTTTTTTCAATGGCTTCGGTTAAATCTGTGATAATACCTAAAACAGCTCCTGGGTAGAATTGAGTGGGGTGTGCAGTTAATACAATACGAACCTTAAATTCTTCCAGATAACGCTGTAAATCTTCTAACTTATTTTCAGAAACAGCTGATTCTTTAAGGCTTCTTAAAGTACCTATTCCATCCATATTATTCACTATAGGGAATGCGGCATCTTCAATAGCATCAAATAAAACAACCTGTCTTTCTATGTATTGAATAAATCGAAATAACAAATTAATCTGACTTTTTGGGGAGCGTCTTGCCTGGTATTTTGAGAAAAAAGTGTCCACGATTGTTGTGGGATCCTCTCCATTTGCAAAGCCTTTTTTACAAGTTTCATGAAATAATGGTAACAGGACCCCTGTTTTAGTGATGCTGTCAAAAGGCAAAGTCATAAAAATACTATTATAAATCTGGTATTTTGATAGTACGCTCTGTTTGAATCGTGTTAATTTAGGCTGTATAGACATGCTGTTATCTCTAGAAATTAGATATAAAAATACTAAAGCTATAGCGAATGCCAGTGCTTATCGCATAATTTTACCAATTTGCTAATTTGAAGAAACAATATTAAACATAGTGTAAAATAAGTGCGCTTAATTGTTATTATCATATAGCTAAAAAAGAGATTGGAGAATATATAGTCTATCAAAAAGTATAAGAAGTTTATTATTATTGATTTTTTGAGACCTGTTAATAACATTTTAACAAGTCTGAAATTTGAAATTATTATGGAGGTATTTTCGTATTATTTTTATAGAAGATAAAATAGTCTTTTATAAGCTTATGAATTATCACAATTTTCAAGTCGTACTTCAAGAAGTGCCTGGAGAAGTCAGCCTTTGCTTTTCTATTTCGGGGTGTCCATTACGCTGTGAAGGCTGCCATTCTCCATTTTTATGGAAAATAGAAAATGGTAATTCACTTTCTGAAGAGCGCTTTATTCAAATCCTTATTCAATACAAAAGGCTAGCCACTTGTGTCTTATTTATGGGGGGAGAATGGTATGAGAATGAATTGATAAAATTATTAAAACTAGCAAATAAAAATGCTTATAAAACCTGTTTGTATACTGGTGAAGAGCAGGTTTCTGCTGATATTTTAGATGAACTTACCTGGTTAAAAACGGGGGCATGGAAACAGCACTTAGGGGGGCTTAATAGTCCTGAGACTAATCAAAAATTTATAGACGTAAAAACTAATCAAATACTTAACAACTTATTTACTAAAACCAAAACCTTATGATTCGACTAACAGAAACACAAGTAACAAAGAAGATAGATTTTATAGACCATTATATTAATTCAACAAATGCCGCCGATGGGTCTAAAGTAGATGCAAATGCCAATGTCACTTCTAAGAATATTGCAACCATGGAAGCCGAACTAAATAAAGATATAAATATTCAAGTGAATAGGGCTTTGATTAAACGCAAAATCGCTTCACTTTATGGTGACGAATTGGCGAATGAATATACGCGACAAATTGAATCTCATGAAATTTATGTTCATGATGAAACCTCATTAAAACCCTATTGTGTCTCTATTAGTATGTATCCATTTTTGTTTGATGGATTAACAAAATTAGGAGGTGAAAGTAGAGCGCCACAACATTTGGAAAGTTTTTGTGGTGAATTTGTAAATCTGGTTTTTGCTGTGAGCTCACAATTTGCAGGAGCCTTGGCTACCGTTGAGTTTTTAATGTATTTTGATCATTTTGCAGCCAAAGATTATGGTGAAGATTACCTAGAAACAAATGAAAAAATTATTGAAAATCATTTACAGCATGTAGTTTATGCGGTAAATCAACCAGCAGCTGCAAGAGGGTATCAATCTGTTTTTTGGAATATTTCTTTATATGACGAAGCCTATTTTACAAGTATGTTTGAGGATTTTGTGTTTCCTAATATGGCCAAACCACAATGGGAAAGTTTAAAAAGATTACAGAGCTTTTTTATGAAATGGTTTAATAAAGAACGTCAAAAAGCCGTGCTCACATTTCCTGTAGTAACAGCTGCTATGTTGGTTAAAGATGGGAAACCTGTAGATATTGAATTTACCGATATGTGTGCCCAAGAATTGAGTGAAGGCAATTCCTTTTTTATCTATCAATCTGAAAATGCAGATAGCTTAGCTTCCTGTTGTAGGTTGCGAAGTGAAATAAGTGATAATACATTTAGTTATTCACTAGGTGCTGGCGGTGTAGCAACCGGATCAATAAATGTTATTACTCTTAATATGAATCGGTTAATTCAGAAAGGTGCAAATATCGTTTCCGAAGTTCAAAAAATTCATAAATATCAAGTCGCCTATAGAACATTAATCAATGAATATGAAGCGTCTGGTCTATTGCCTGTATATAAAGCTGGGTTTATTTCATTGGATAAGCAATTCTTAACCATTGGGATTAATGGAATGGTTGAAGCGGCCGAAAGTCAAGGCGTGAAAGTAGGGAATAATGATGCCTATAAAGCATTTGTGAATACCCATTTAAAGGCTATTTATGACGAAAATAAACGGGCTAAAATCGAATATGGTTATATGTTTAATACCGAATTTGTACCTGCTGAAAACTTAGGGATAAAGAATGCAAAATGGGATAGAGAAGATGGATTGTTTGTCCCTAGAGATTGCTATAACTCTTATTTTTATGAAGTAGAAGACCACAATACAAATACTCTGGATAAGATTATTCTACATGGGAATGAAATAATTAAATATCTTGACGGTGGTTCTGCGCTTCATCTAAACCTCGAAGAAGCACCAAATAAAGATGGATTTATTAAATTACTTCACGCTACGGCAGCCGCAGGATGTAATTATTTTTGCTTTAATGTTAGAATCACAATTTGTAACGAATGTGAGCATATTGATAAGGAAACAAATTATAGTTGCAGTAAATGTAATTCTAAAAATGTTGATCATGCCACTCGTGTGATTGGTTATTTAAAACGCGTTTCTAGTTTTAGCTCTGGTCGACAAAAAGAACATCATTTAAGACATTATCACAACACTCAGCCGATGAGTAATTTATCCACCAATAGGGCTGGTTTGATTTCAAAACATATAAAAGAAGAGAAGAAATCGGAAACTCTTGTGCATTAAAATTATCAGGTTTCAACCCACATTTACAATGCCCAAAATCAATTCTATTTAAAACATGATTTATGATATATGTCATGTTTTAAGTAGAACGACCTACATATTTTTGCATTAAAGGACAAAAATGTCTTTTTTATACTAATCTAACTTTTTATCATATGCTATCAAAAAAACAGGCACGGACTTTTTTTCTAGGAGGCACTTTGGTTACATTCCTTGTCTTTATAGGGTTAACAGTGTATTCTTTAAGTAAAAGCCAGGATCAAACCAATCATGAAAACATTACTGAACAGGTCGTTCGGGGAAAAAATTTATGGGAAACTAATAACTGTATGGGTTGCCACACAATATTAGGTGAAGGGGCATACTATGCGCCAGAATTAACGAAAGTAATAGACCGTCGAGGTAAGGGCTATATTAAAGCAGTGCTTACAACTCCAGTGCCTTGGGCACCTAATGGAAGAAAAATGGTGGCCTATGGATTTTCTAATGAAGAAGCAGATGATTTAATTGCATTCTTTGATTGGATAGATGATATAGATCTTAATGGATTTGAGAGAATAGTATCTCCATTATCAAATGATGACAATTAATAAAAAACAATAAAAAGATACACATGAAATATAAATCACAAAAAGTAGCCTATTGGTTTTTTGCCTTGTCATTGCTACTATTCGCATTACAAATAGTTTATGGCTTTATTATGGGCTTTGCCCGAATAGGTTTTGATGGATTACATGAATTTATTCCTTTTAATACTGCCAGAGCGGTTCATACAAACTTACTTGTAGTTTGGTTATTGTCTGGTTTTATGGGAGCGGCATATTATATTATTCCTGAAGAAGCACAACGTGAATTAGTTAGTGTTAAACTAGCATATGTACAATTAATTAGTTTAGCAGTTGTTGGTGTTGTAGCCATTGTTGGGTTTCACTTTAATATATGGGAAGGACGTAAATTTTTGGAGATCCCAAGACCTTTAGATTATCTAGTGGTTGTAAATGTGCTTTTATTTTTAGGGATCATAATAATGACCTTAATTAAAGGAAAACGAAAAACTACAACGGCCCTGGTACTAACTATGGGACTGCTCTTCGCAGCGCTTCTTTATTTGCCAGGGATGTTACCTTTTGATAGTCAAGTAACCGATTCGTTTTTCCGCTGGTGGGTTGTTCACTTATGGGTAGAAGGTGTTTGGGAGCTTATTATGGGTGGTATTTTATCATTCCTTTTAATTAAACTTACAGGTGTAGATAGAGAAGTAATTGAAAAATGGTTATATGTAATTGTTGGTTTAACATTCCTTTCAGGAGTTTTAGGAACAGGACATCACTACTACTATATTGGCGTTAACAATATCTGGTTAATCGTTGGTGGAATATTCTCAGCATTAGAACCATTAGCATTCTTGGCTATGGCATTGTTTGCTGTAAATATGTATAGAAAAGGGGAGAAGAAACATCCTAATAAACTAGCATTATACTGGACATTAGGTGCTGCAATTGTATCATTTATTGGAGCAGGACTACTAGGATTTGCACATACCTTACCACAAACAAATTTATACACTCACGGAACTTTGGTAACTGCTATGCATGGACATTTAGCATTTTGGGGTGCTTACGCAATGATTGTTTTGGCAATAATTAGCTACAGTTTACCTAATATGACAGGGAGAAAATTATATGAGAGCTCCAGAGGTAGAATTGCTTTTTGGACAGCAAACATTGGAATGATTGGTATGACAGTGGCTTTTGGTGTTGCCGGTGTAGCACAAGTCTATTTAGAACGTAAAATGAAAATGGATTTTATGGAAGTACAAAATGAAATAAGCGTTCACTTTATTGTTCTCATATTGTGTGCAACTTTATTTGGAACTGGAATCGTATTGTATATGATAGACTTTATAAAACATGGTCGACCAAATGATGAAGCATTAGAAACGACAGACAATTAACAATATTATCTAAATAGAAGATCCGAAAGAGATTGATTATCAATGTTTTTTGGATCTTCGTTTTAGTCCTCAACTTTGTGACAATACCACGAGGGGTGAAAATGGACAAAACTTTAAATATTTTAACTTAAACATCACTGGTTCAAGCCATTGGTGGGATTAAATATTATAATTATGACAAGTACTTTAGAACAAACTACAGCTATAGAAACACAAAATAAAGTTGCACCAAATACTCAAAAATTCAAACCATTTTATAAAAGTACAGATAAGGAAATCGATGTTTTTGAGCATGCTTATAAAAATAAGATTCCCATGCTTTTAAAGGGGCCAACAGGAACTGGAAAAACACGGTTCATTGAGTTTATGGCCTATCATTTAAATACGCCACTAATTACTATTTCTTGTCATGAAGAAACGTCTTCTACTGATTTAATTGGACGGTATATTATTAAAGGAGCAGAAACCATTTGGATTGATGGTCCATTAACAAAAGCAGTAAAAGAAGGCGCAATTATTTATTTAGATGAAATTGCTGAAGCACGTCCAGATGTTATTGTGGCAGTACATTCACTTACAGACCATAGGCGTGAATTGTTTATTGATAAATTGGGAGAAACCGTTAAAGCACATCGAGATTTTATGTTGGTAGCCTCTTTTAATCCAGGGTATCAACGTGGTTTTAAAGAATTGAAACCTTCAACAAGACAGCGTTTTGTAGCTGTTTCTTTTGATTATCCCGACGCTAAAACTGAAACGGAAATTCTTGTAAATGAAACAGAAGTAGAATTAAGTATTGCTAAAAAATTAGTAAATATTGCTACGAAAATTAGAAACTTGACAGAATTGGGACTTACAGAAACGGTATCAACACGTCTCTTGGTGGATGCGGCCAAATTAATTCACAGTGGTTTGCCAAAAAGACTTTCTGTTCATGTCGCTGTAGTAGAGCCTTTATCTGATGATCTTGAAGTGGTTCAAGCACTTAAAGATCTATGTGATTTGATGATATAACATAATTTTGATACTATGTTTGAGTTTGAGCCAGATGAATATATTTTTACAAAATTCGCCTACTATTTTAAAGGGCGTAAAAGAAAAAAGCAAGCTAATTTAGCGCATGCTGTAAACTTGCATGATGTAAAACCTAAACTTAGCTTAATTGCCAGAGCCGTTACCGGTAAATCTGTTGAAATTTTTGAAGCAGAACGCGAAGGAGGATACAAGAACAATAATTTCTTTCTTCCATCAACGGTATCCCAGTTTGAAACGGAAGTAGAAAATATTTCATTTTATTTATTTAGAACACTTTATTTATCCATCCAAAAAAACTTAGGATTAAATTGGGAAGACTCCTTAAATCATGATTTGAAGGCATCTCAAGACAAAGCATTTGAAACTTCAGAGAAAATACTAAAAGAGTTATTCTATCAATTTCCTATAACGCTTGAGTATCATCATAAGTTTAGAGATTTTTATAAAAACAAAGCAAAACAAGATGCCGTAGCTGATCTTAGTTTTTTGTATGGTAAATGGATGCGTAATAGTGCAGAAGAATCTCCTGATAATACTTTGAAAAATTTTACCGATAAAGTAAAAACGGCAGATAATAAACAAGTAAAGACTACTATAAAATCTAAAGCAGTCGAAGAAATAATATCAGTACAAGTAGATCAAAAACAATTGGAAGATGCTGTGTTGCAACATCAATTTGAGAAAGTTGAAACTGCGGAAGAGTTTGGTGGAAACTGGCGAGATATGGATGGTGACGACGATTTGGAAGACCACTCCAATGCGCTCGATGAGGTGAATATGAAATATACAGTTAGAGTTGATGATACCGCACATTCGGTATACCAAGCCGACTTTATTGAAAACACAACGGTTTCTGAAAGCGCTGAAGCCTATGCTGAAGGCTACCATTTAAGTTATGATGAATGGGAATATTCTAAGCGAAAATATAAGGGAAACTTTTGTAAAGTGTATCCTAAGGCGGTGGTGGAAACCAATATGCCTTATTATAAGCAAACCCTTTCAAAAAATAAATCGACATTGAATGGTTTGCGAAAAATGTTGAGTTCTGTAAATAATAAATACCAACAACAACGCCGTCAAAATCAAGGCGAAGCTTTTGATATTGATGCTATTACCGATTTGTTTGTTGATGTAAATTCAGGACATACCCCTTCTGAAAAAATATACCTATCTAAACGAAAAAAAGAAAAAGATTTGTCTATTCTATTGCTTTTAGATATTAGTCTATCGAGTGATGGTTATGCCAATGGCAATAAAGTTATTGATGTGGAAAAGCAAGTCTCTATCTTGTTTGGGGAAATTTTGGATGAATTTAATATAGATTTTTCAATTAATGCATTCTATTCTAAAACACGGAACCATTCTTCGTATTTAACCATAAAGGGTTTTGATGAGGATTGGAATAAGGCTAAATTCAAAGTAGGAGCTGTGGAACCAAGTGGATATACAAGAATAGGAGCAGCCTTGCGTCATTCAGGAACACTCTTGGATAAAAGAGATACTAAAAATAAATGGATCATTCTTATCTCTGACGGGAAACCCAATGATTATGATAAATATGAAGGGAAGTACGGGATCAATGATGTAAAACAAGCTTTAAGAGAATTAAATGAACGTCAAATTAATTCTTATGCCTTGGCAATAGAGGCACAAGCAAAATATTATTTGCCTCAAATGTTTGGGCAAAATCATTATCAAATTCTTACAACTCCAGTAGAATTATTACAATCTATGGTGAAATTGTATGAAAAAATTAAGCATCAAAGTTAGGGTATATGAAAACTAGGACTACTAAATATAATGTTTTAGTGATTTTGCTATTGCTTATGACCTTCATTATTTATAACATTTCTGTTTATACAGGAAATCCGTATAAACAACCTGTAAAATTGTCGGAAACAGCGTTGCAAGGGCAATTACTATGGCAAAAAAACAATTGTTGGTCCTGCCATCAAATTTATGGCTTAGGAGGCTATTTGGGTCCGGATCTTACTAATATATACTCTAATCCCAATAAAGGAGCAGGATATATCAAGGCATTTTTGAATAGTGGCGTAAAATCAATGCCGAAATTTGATTTTTCAGAATCGCAAAAAGAAGCCGTGGTTTCTTATTTGAAGCATATAGATAGCACTGGTTTTTATCCAAACTTTGAAGCGAAATTTAAACCCAACGGATGGGTGGAATTAAAGTATAAAGATGAAAAATAAAACGGCACTTCTTTTTTTAATTATAGCACTTTCAGCATTACTTCTAGGTGTGTTCTTTGGTTTATTTGCATCCCTGCAATACATTATACCAGACTTTTTAAAGGAGCTTGTTCCGTTTAATAAAATGCGTCCTTTTCATGTCACTACGGTCATTTCTTGGATTGTCCTTTGTGCTACTGGAAGCATTTATTTTTTTATAACGAAAGAAGAGGGGTTTAAGCTTTTCTCATATCGGTTGTTTAAAACACATTTTATTTTGTTTGTACTCACTGGTATTGGGATTTATGTGTCTTTTCTAACCGGGAAAATGGAAGGTCGGGAGTATTTAGCATATACCCCAATACTCACCATTCCAATAGTGATTGGTTGGATTTTGTTTGGAATTAATTATTTTAAGACGCTTTCTAAAAACATAAAAAATTGGCCAGTTTATTATTGGATGTGGGGAACTGGAATTGTGTTTATGATCTACCACTTATGTGAGGCGCATTTTTGGATGATCCCATCGTTTAGATCACATTTTATAAAAGATATTTCAGTACAATGGAAGTCATATGGATCATTCGTTGGTTCGTGGAATATGTTAGTTTATGGAATCGCAATTTATTTAATGTCAAAAATTAAAAAGGACTCTACTTTAGCCTATGGAAAGACGGTATTTTTCTTTTACTTTTTAGGACTTACCAATTTAATGTTTGGATGGGCACATCACACCTATATTATTCCTACGCAACCCTGGATTAGATATGTGGCCTATGCGATTAGTATGACAGAATGGGTCGTATTAGCTCATATAATTTATAGCTGGATAAAGACTTTATCAAATGAAGATAAAAAGAAGTATTGCATGGTATATAAGTTTTTAAGAGCTGCCGATTTTTGGGTGTTTTTAAATATAATTCTAGCCTTATTATTCTCTATTCCAGTTATAAACTTTTTTACACATGGCACCCATATTACTGTAGCTCATTCTATGGGAACCACAATAGGAATTAATACCACCATTTTATTGGCAGCTGTATTTTTTATAGTACAAAAATCACTGCCTAATTATAAAATTGATACTCTATTTATAAAACGAAGTTATAAGGCGTTCAATGTTTCACTTTTCTTTTTCTTCTGTGCACTATTGGTTGCAGGTGTTAAAAAAAGTAACTGGATGTATTTCACCAAAGAGGTTCATTTTTCAGAAATGCAAGACAGCTTATACTACGTCTATATTGCTTTTTTTGTTTTTGGATTGAGCCTTGTATTTTCAATCATTTCACTTGCAACAGTTTTACTAAAAGCACTTCTAAAAGCAGTGAAGTAATAAATTTATATTCTACAAAAAATGAATTACAAAGGCGTAATTGGGATGTCTCAGGACATTACAGAAATTAGAAGGCCAAAAACGCCTATTAGATTGGGATTATCCTTATTGCGGCGTTTAAATTTATTGGCGTTTCATTTTATTTTATTGATCTGAAACAGGCTAATGCCTTTTGGAAAGGATCTGTCTTGTTCTTTTTACTCTGCTTTATTTCTTCGGTCTTAATTATTTTTCATAACTGATAATAATCATGTTTTATGTTTAAAATAAGATCTAATTTGCGAGATTATAGTGCAACATTTTAATGATAATAGATTTACGACAATGAGTATAAAAATGAAACGAACACACTTATTCCACATTCCTGTTATGGGAATTGGATTTACACTAGACACCCCTTTAAAAGTAGCTCAATATGGGATGGACTCAGTAGTATCATTGGTAGATGATATTTTACTGGAGAAATTAAGAAAAATGTATTCTGAGAAATTTGAGGTTCCTTATAAAGAAATCACCGATAAAATTGATGATTTTAGAGCAAAACGAATTACTTCTTATTTAAATTTAATTAATGAGTTAGCCGAAAAAAAATTTGAAGCTTTAAAGAACGTAGCTGCCGAAACAAGTGACGATATCAAAGCCTATATTAATATGCTTCCAGATAACTCAACAATTAAGGTGGAGTTTAATAAGTTAACTGCTAATGGATATAATTTTGCTGATATAAAAAAATGGGCCAGCAAAAACCTTACAATGGGGAGTATTGATGTAAATATCATGACTAAAGTTGATAAGGATAATTATATTAAAAAGGAAAAATTACCTGTAGAATATAATGATGCCCATGCAGCTCTCCGTGGTTATGCAAACAGTGATTTGGAGTCATCAGTGATTCTATCAGCAGGGATGAATCCTAGATTATATGCTTATATTGGAAAATTTGATGATTTTTATCCTGATGAAAACGGCGTTATTAAAAAGAAAATAATTTTAAAAGTTAGCGATTATAGATCGGCTTTAATACAAGGAAAGTTTTTAGCAAAAAAAGGATTATGGGTTTCAGAATATAGAATTGAATCGGGACTTAATTGTGGTGGTCATGCCTTCGCAACCGACGGTTATTTATTAGGACCTGTTTTAGCAGAGTTTAAAGCTAAAAGAAATGAGTTACGTACCTCCATTCAAGACCTTCTAAATCAAGTTTTGGAAAGTCAGGAGCGTGTGGTATCAAAGTCACCATTATCCGTAGAAATTACTGCCCAAGGTGGAGTTGGGACTGAGGAAGAGCATGAGTTTTTAATGGATCATTACAATCTTGATTCAGTAGGCTGGGGGAGCCCATTTTTGTTGGTTCCAGAAGCAACTACTGTTGATAATAAAACCCTTGAGAAATTGGCAGCAGCCAAAGAGGAAGATCTGTATTTAAGTGATATTTCTCCTTTAGGTGTACCTTTTAATAATCTTAGAGATAATACTAAAGATGTTGAAAAGGAAGCTTTGATTACCAAGGGAAGACCAGGTAGCGTTTGTCCTAAAAGATTTGTTGCATTGAATAAAGAGTTTGCTGAAGAGGGGATCTGTACTGCATCAAGACAATATCAACGATTAAAGCTAAAAGCACTCGATCAAGAATCACTTTCAGCAAAGGACCATGAAACCCGATACAATAAAATTGTTGAAAAAACATGTACCTGTGTTGGCCTTGGAACCTCGTCGTTGTTAGCCTATGATTTGGAGACAAAAGTAGAAGGGAAAGGTGTTTCAATTTGTCCCGGACCAAATATGGCATACTATTCTAAAGTGATGAGCTTAAAGGAAATTACAGATCATATTTATGGGAGAGTTAATGTGATTAGCAGAACAGATCGACCAAATATGTTTATTAAAGAATTGCATATTTATATCGACTATCTTAAAGGTAAATTGGAAGAATCAAAAATAACAATGAATAAAAAGCAAGAAAAGTACCTTTTGACTTTTACTAGCAATATGAAGGAAGGTGTGGCTTATTATCAAAACTTATTTCAAGGCATGAAGCATACCTTTGAAGATGCAAAATTGAAAGTTTTAAAAGAATTGGAATTAAGTAAAGACACCTTACAAAATATTAGTTTGGAAATAGAACAATTGAAAGTTGTATAAAATTTTCTGATGAATTTACGGGTTAAGAAGGTCAAAATCTTTTAAAGAAATAACTTTTCCAGAATTTTTTATATCATCCACAAATTGAATTATGGTTTTCTCTTTAAAATCGGAAGTGATTTTTTTCTTAAAGGGGGATACGGTAAAATGTACTGGGCATGGGTTTTTGTCATCACAGGCAGACAAGCCTAAAAAACATTGATCAAATTTTTTGGTGGTATCAATACAAATAACAACATCCCAAACGTTTTTCTTGATATTATTTTCATCTAAAAAAAATCCACCTTTTGGCCCTTTTGTTGAAGATACAATGTCGTTTTTAATGAGTAGTTGTAATAATTTTGCTAAAAATGGTTGAGGGATTTCTAAGTCTCCGGCAATTTTTTTAACCCCTATTTTCTTGGTTTCATTAGAAAACATGCCAAGATATAAAACTGATCGGATTGCATTCTTACAAGCGCTTGATAGCATATGATATTAAGTTTAAGAATCAAATATAATAAACTTTAAGGAACAATAAATTTTTAGTATTCGTTAGTCCTAAAGTTGGCTTTAAAAAATTGAGTGCATGATTTTTATCATATTTTTTGCAGGAAGATCTTTTTAATTTTGCGCCGTTAAAGTTTTTATCTGAACACAATGACATTAATTGAAAAAATAGAACGGCTCAAGAAGGAAAAAAATGCAGTTATTTTGGCGCATTATTATCAAACTCCAGAGATCCAGGATGTCGCTGATTATGTTGGTGATAGCTTAGGATTGTCTCAAAAGGCAGCCGAAACTAGTGCCGACGTTATTGTTTTTGCGGGAGTGCATTTTATGGCAGAAACCGCAAAAATTTTGAGCCCTGATAAAATCGTGGTACTCCCCGATTTAAATGCAGGGTGTTCCTTGGCAGACTCTTGTCCTCCTGAGGCCTTTAAGAAATTTATAGAAAAGCATCCTGACCATACCGTTGTGACCTATGTTAATTGTAGTGCAGAAATAAAGGCCATGACAGATATTGTATGTACCTCATCAAATGCCCTTAAAATAATTGAGTCTATTCCAGAAGATCAACCTATAATATTTGCACCTGACAGAAATCTTGGTAAATATATTATGAAGCAAACAGGAAGAGAGATGCTCTTATGGGATGGCAGTTGTATTGTCCATGAGGCCTTTAGTATTGATAAGTTATTAGAATTATATAAGCAATACCCACAGGCGACTATAATTGCGCATCCCGAATCTGAAGAACATATATTAAAAACAGCGGCATATATTGGATCCACTGCTGGAATGATAAATTATGTAAAGGTACATCCTGAAGAACAATTTATTGTTGCAACAGAAGTTGGGATATTACATAAAATGCAGCAAGAAGTACCAAATGCCACCTTAATTCCTGCGCCAGCTGAAGATGATAATACTTGTGCTTGTAGTGAGTGTGCGTTTATGAAGGTAAATACCTTGCAAAAACTACATGACTGTTTACTTAATGAAAGCCCACAAATTGGGGTTCCTAATAACATTCGAGAGAAAGCTTTAGTGCCAATACAGCGGATGTTAGAATTATCAAAATAATGGAATGATTGCAACCAATGTACTTGTTATAGGATCGGGTGTTGCCGGATTGACGTTTGCAGTAAAAATGGCAGAACAATTTCCCGAGCGACATATTATTATTGTGACTAAAGGTGATAAAGACGAATCAAATACCAAATATGCTCAAGGAGGTGTAGCTGTAGTCTTGGATGCTGAAGAAGATTCGTTCCAGAAACACATTCAAGACACTTTAATTGCCGGCGATGGATTATGTAATGAAGCTGTTGTGAAAATGGTGGTAACTGAAGGCCCAAAACGCTTAAAGGAATTAATCGATTGGGGAGCAAATTTCGATTTAGATTCTGAAGGTAATTTTGATTTAGGAAAAGAAGGTGGGCATTCTGAGTATCGTGTTGTTCATCATAAAGATATCACAGGATATGAAGTAGAAAGAGCATTATTACATAGGGTGGGTCAACTTTCAAACATTTCATTGTTATCACATCATTTCGCAATAGATTTAATTACCGAACATCATTTTAAAAGTACTGATGCTGAATCAATTTCCTGTTATGGAGCTTATGTATTAAATGAGAGTACAGGAGAAATTATAACAATTCAGTCGGAAAGCACTGTTTTGACTTCAGGCGGAATTGGGAGGGTATATGGACACACAACCAATCCAATTATTGCTACTGGAGATGGTATAGCAATGGCGTATCGAGCTACCGCTAGAATTAAAGATATGGAGTTCGTGCAATTCCACCCTACCGCACTATACAATGTAGAGGGAGGGACTTCTTTTTTGATTTCTGAAGCTGTGAGAGGATTTGGAGCTGTTTTACGTAATAAAAAGGGCGATCGATTCATGCTTGATTATGATGAAAGAGCTGAGCTGGCATCCCGAGATGTTGTTTCGCAAAGTATTGATAGTGAGCTTAAAAAGTCTGGAGATTCCTGTGTGTATCTAGATTGTTCACATTTGAATATAGACGATTTTAAATCCCACTTTCCAAATATATATAATAAATGTATTACACAGCATATCAACGTTGAAACGGATTGGATTCCGGTAGTACCTGCATCACATTATCTTTGTGGGGGAATAGTCGTTGACACTCATGGAAGAACATCAATAGAAAATTTATTTGCCTGTGGCGAATGTTCAAACACAGGATTGCATGGGGCGAATAGATTAGCATCAAACTCATTATTAGAAGCCTTGGTATATGCCCATAATATTTTTAAATATCATTTAAATAAAAGCTCAAACACTGAAATACCAAAAATTCCCAATTGGAATGATCACGGTACGGGTATTACTAAAGAGCATGTCTTAATACAACATAATCTTAAGCAATTACAAGCATTAATGCGAGATTATGTAGGTATAGTTAGGAGTGATGACCGCCTAAAAAAAGGAATCAAGCATTTAGATTTGATCTACAATGAGATAGAAGAGTTTTATAAAGAAGCCAAAGTAAACACGGCACTTTGTGAGTTGCGAAACATGATAAATGTTGCACATTTAATAATTAGTCAGTCCATAACTCGTACCGATAATAAAGGGGGGTGTTTTAATATTGACAATTAATTTATAATATTCAGGGATGAAATTGTTTTGTCAAGTTTTGACGAGGTCTTATAATTAAATTTCTTTCACAAAATCATACCAGCAGCAACGGTTTCATTTGTAGTGTCATCTATTAAAATAATACTTCCAGTATATCTATTTTTCCTATAAGAATCATACGTGAGCGGTTTTGTAGTGCGTATTTTAACCTTGCAGATGTCATTCATACAAATAGCGTTGTCATCATGTTTGCTTTTTAATGTATTGATATCAATTTTGTAAATGATCTCCTTAATCATTGCTTTTTGATTATTCGTGGTATGCATAATGCTGTATTTAGCTCTGGGTTTTGCGGGTATATTATGTAGCCAGCAGAGCATAATTTCAATATCCTGAGAGATTACAGGAAGATTATTAGACCGTACAATCATATCACCTCGACTGATATCAATATCGTCTTCTAACCTTATCGTAATAGACATTGGTGCATGCGCCTCTTGTAAAGTGCTTTTATAGATGTCTATTGATTTAATTTTAGAACTAAAGCCTGAAGGAACAATAGTTATCTCATCTCCTATTCTAAAAACACCGCTAGAAATTCTTCCAGCATATCCTCTATAATCTATAAAACCTTCTTTTTGAGGTCTTATTATCGTTTGTACTGGAAACCGCCCATCTACTTTATTTAAGTCACTACTAATGTGCATAGTTTCTAGAATATGTAATAATGGAGCGCCTTGATACCAAGTCATATTTTTGGATCTATTAACTACATTATCTCCTAATAGCGCACTAATAGGAATAAATCGGATATCCTTAATTAGAAATTTAGAGGAAAATTCTTCAAACTGAGAAATAATGTCGGTATAAGATTTTTCATTATAATCAACCAAATCCATTTTGTTGACACATACAATTAGATGAGGTATTTGCAATAAAGAAGCAATAAAGGCATGTCTTTTGGTTTGCTCAATCACACCATGTCGCGCATCAACGAGTATAATGGCCACATTTGCGGTTGATGCACCAGTGACCATATTTCTGGTATATTGTATGTGTCCAGGAGTGTCGGCTATTATAAATTTGCGTTTTGGAGTTGTGAAATACCTATAAGCAACATCAATGGTAATCCCCTGTTCTCTTTCATCTCGTAAGCCGTCAGTAAATAAGGCTAAATCAACTCCTTTATGCCCTTTTCTTTTACTTGTGAGTTCAATAGATAAAAGTTGATCCTCAAAAATCGATTTAGAGTCATATAATAAGCGCCCGATAAGTGTGCTCTTTCCGTCGTCTACACTTCCAGCTGTAATAAATCTTAATAATTGGTTACTCTCGATTTGCATATTTTGTAGTATTCACCTAGATTTTACGATTACAATTAATTATTTATTTGTTAGAAATAACCTTGCCTTTTTCTATCCTCCATGGCTGTTTCAGAACGTTTATCATCCGAGCGATTTCCTCTTTCTGTTACACGCATTGTTGCAACTTCGTCTACAATTTTTTCTAAGGTATCAGCTTCGGACTCCATGCCACCAGTAATTGTAATATCTCCTAATGTTCTAAAGCGAATTTTTTTTAATACAACTTCCTCGTCTTCCTTTAAAAATAAAAATTCAGAATAAGGGATCCAAGAGTTACTGCGCCATATAACCTTTCTAGAATGTGCAAAATATAGTGATGGAATTTCAATTTTTTCTCTTTTGATGTAATTCCAGATATCCATTTCGGTCCAATTACTTATGGGGAATACTCTAAAATGCTCCCCTTCAAAATGATTCCCATTAAATATATTCCACAATTCGGGACGCTGATTTTTTGGGTCCCACTGTCCAAATTCATCACGATGCGAAAAAAAGCGTTCTTTAGCTCTTGATTTTTCTTCATCTCGTCGTCCACCACCAACTGCACAATCTACTTTGTTTTTTTCTATAACATCCAAAAGTGTTGTAATTTGTAATGTGTTTCTTGTGGCGTTTTTTCCACTTTCTTCAGCGACACGTCCTTTATCAATAGAATCTTGGACCGAACCTACAAGGAGTTCTACGTCCAATCTATTTACTAAATTATCTCTAAATTTTATAGTCTCCGGGAAATTATGACCAGTATCAACATGCAGTAAAGGAAAAGGTATCTTAGAAGGATAAAATGCTTTCTGAGCTAAATGTGTAACTACAATGGAGTCTTTACCTCCTGAGAATAGTATTACCGGATTTTCAAATTGAGCCCATACTTCACGTAAAACATAGATCGCTTCGGACTCCAATTCTTCTAAATAATTTAAATAATATTTACTCATTCTATGATTCGTAGTTTTTCTTCAATAAAATTATAAAGATAATTAACATCCGCTTCTACGCTGCTTTGTTGTAATATTTCAATATCTGGGTTTAAAGGCGTTTCATAAGGAGCCGAAATACCGGTCATATTTTTTATTTCACCACTACGAGCCTTTTTATACAATCCTTTTGCATCTCTTCTTTCGCATTCTTCAAGACTGGTATTCATAAATACTTCTATAAAGTTATCTGGCTCTACGGTATTTTTAATAAAACGCCTATCCTTTCTATATGGCGATACGAAAGCAGCTAATACCACTACACCTGCATCTATAAAGAGTTTAGAAATTTCACCAATCCGTCTATTGTTTTCAGATCGATCTTCGGGTGAAAAATTTAAGTCTCTATTAATTCCATTTCTGATATTATCACCATCTAATACATAAGTTTTAATCCCTTTTGAAAACAACTTTTTTTCCAAAGCACTTGCTATGGTTGATTTGCCAGATCCAGATAAGCCAGTAAAAAAAATCAGAAAGGAATTATGACCGTTGGACAGTACTCTTTCCGAACGTGTAATTGGATAATTGTGTTTAGCGATATTGTTTTTCATTTTTTTGTCCTACTTTTTTTATCAACCAAAAATTAAAAATATACTATATGCTTTCATATCGATTAGATAATATCATTTTTGTATGTACCTCAGTTCTGCCAATTTGGATTCCTTTAACAGGATTTTTAGATATTAACATAGCTATGAGTAAAGTGTCCAAACTTTCTGCTAGCTTCCCTTAAAAGGCTTTAATAATTGTCTTTTATTTTTAAGAGGTAAATTATATAAACCAAATACGTTTGTGAAAATAGTACAAAATCATATGAGTTGCAATTATAAAATAATTCTTCATTGGTTTCTCCAAATTGAAATAGAATCAATTTAATTAACAATTTTTTTCAGAACCCTCTCTTTATATGAATCGCCAATTGGAATTTCAATTTTCCCAATTTCAATATCACGTTTGTTGTATGCCGTGATTTTGTTCGTATTTATTATATAAGAACGATGCACACGTAAAAAATGATGATTCAATTTTTTTTCAAAAGCTGTGATTCCATCCTTAAAAATCACTTTTCTATCCTCAAAATGAATCTGTACGTATTCCTTTAAGCTTTCTATATATAACACATCATCTAGTACAATTTTAATGTTTTTTTTATTGCTCTGTATATAGATGTATTTGGATGCTGACCTCTCAATTCCTTTATGTGTACTCTCCAAAAACTTTTCTATGGCTTTAAGGAATCTCGTGAAAATTATGGGCTTTAATAGGTAATCGACAACGTTTAATTCGAACCCCTCTAAGGCATATTCCCTATAGGCAGTTGTAAATATAACTTTTGGCTTTTGCTTCAGGTTTTTAAGAAAATCGGTGCCTTTAACCAAAGGCATTTCTATGTCTAAAAACATTAAATCGACTGGGGTTTGTTTAATGATTTTAAGAGCTTCAATTGCCGATTCGCATGAAGCTACTAGCTCGAAATCTTCCAATTCTGATAAGTGTCTTTTTATCAGTCTTCGTGCCAGCTCTTCATCATCTACGATGATACATTTATACATTATTTTGAAATTAAATTTAGAGTTAAAGCAAAACTGTTTTCAGCGTCATTTATAACTAATGTATGAGTCTTAGGATACAATATGCTAAGTTGCGTTTTAATATTTATCAGTCCTAACGATTCTCTGTTTTGATGATTGGTCTCTTTAGGTATCAAAACTGGTTTGGTGTTCTCTACATGAAAGTTTATATTTTCATCTGTAGCTTTTAGTTTAATGATAACAGAAGACTCTTTTATTTCCTGACTTACCCCATGTTTAAAAGCATTTTCTACGATGGTCAGTAATAGTAGTGGTGCAATATTAACCTCAGTTACTCCACTATGTTCAAAACTTATGTTTAAGCGTTTTCCATAACGCAATTTTTCAAGGGCAATATAATTATCGAGTAATTTTATTTCATTAGCTAAGGGTACAAACTCTGTTTTACAACGGAATAAAATATAGTCCAATATTTCCGATAATTTATTAATAACTTCAGGAGCTTCATCAGATTTTTCTAGTGTGAGCACATACAAATTATTGAGAGTATTAAATAGAAAGTGAGGATTCAATTGATTTTTTAAAGCCTCTAATTCTGAAGTTTTCTTTTGTTCTCTTAAACTATATACTTCTTTTTGATGTCTATAATAGTCAAAGACCATTAATATAACCGTAGGAAAGATTAGGCTACTAATATTATTTAAAAAAGCGAATATATTTGTAACCCGCTCTTCTAATATTAGTGGAGGTCTAAGTCTAAAAACTTCGGGGTAATTTGGTGCTAAATAATAAATTCGAATGATTTCATATAAAATATAAGCGACATAAATACTAAGAAGACAACAAACCCCAAATAAGATTTTCTTCTTTTTATATAATAATTGAGGGACTAAAATAAATATAATTGAATAGGCCAAACTAAAATGAATTAGTATGGTTAAAATGGTCATTTCTAGTAAAAATAATTTATCAGTTTCAAAAGGCCATCTTGCGCTGGTATAGTAAAAGAATATCACTACCCAAAACAGGATGTGAAAGCGTGTTTTTTTATTAGAAAGAATATGTTTTATAGTATGCATCAAATAGAATTCAAATATAGAATAAAAAGACAGCATTGCTGTCTTTTTATGTATTGCGAATTTAGATTACTTTACTCTTTTAAAGCTTAGATTTTTAACTCTTGGTGTCGACACTTTAAATTCATGGATTTTTTGACTACTCATTTTAAATTCAAAATCACACATTGGACTGGTGAATAATTGATCTCGAACATGTCTTAATGGAAATTTTTTAGTTCCATTAATAAACAGCCATAATTGCTCTTTTTCTAATTCAAGTTTGTAATAGGTGTCTATTTCTTCACTATAATATCTCCCTATAAAGGACTGTAATTCATTCGTACTATAAGTTGTTGGAATGAATGTCTTAAATTGGTTTTCTTCATCTCCATTAATTGTAATAAGCAATTCGTAATTGTCATTATTTTTCTTGAACTTTACGAAAGCATCTATGAACGGAGGAGTATCCATCACCTTAAATTCATCATCACTAATTGCTGCCAAGGGATGTATACTTCCTGGGCCTCGTTTATACATCAATGTGTCGTTTTTTAGATAAACTTTTCTCGTAGACTTTTTTTCAGAATTCCAATAAGAAGCTTCATATTTTTTAAGAGTTGTTTTCGAGAGTGTTATGAATTCTAATTTTCTTTTTGGTTTACTTTTTTCTATTGGCGTGTCGAATTTCTCTTTAAGGAATATATCTGCTATTTGATATCCCAATGGGGTAGCATTAGCATTTGAAGTATTTGTAAAAACAATCACAGTAAATTTTTGATCGGGGAATCTAATAATATTAGACCAATATCCGGGCGCTCTTCCCCCATGATCTATAGTTTTTAGACCATTGTGTTCTTTTATTTCAAGACCGCTTGCATATGAAATCGTTTCGCCGTTGTTTAAAACACCTTTTGAGGTCATCAATTCCCAAAAAGAATTATCAAATATATTTTGATTATAAAATGCGTCATCCCACATTTTAATATCTTCCACTGAAGTGTATACACCGCCATCTCCTATATTCTCTTGGGTAGATATAAGGCTCATAAATCCCCCTGAGCGAACTGGGTTATGTCCTGATGCTCTATCATTTATAATCATGTTATTGCTATCACGAAAACGCGTATGATTCATTCCAAGTGGTTCAAATATTTTCCTTTGAGCAAATTCGGCAAGACTTATACCTGACACTTTATGTACAATTTGTCCCAATAACCAATATCCGGAATTAGAATATAAATATTTTTCACCTGGGCGAAAGTTTAAGTCTTTTTGACTTTTAGTCCATCGCATAATATCTTCATCAGTATAATTATCATCTGGGCCTAGACCGGTTAAATAGGCGATCTGTGGATAGTCTCTTAGTCCACTGGTGTGATTTAAAAGGTTTTTAATGCTGATGGTTTTAGCAAATTTTGGAAAGTCCGGGTAAATGGAGCTTAAAGATTGATTTAAGTTGAGTTTTCCTTGTTTCGATAAAAGCATAATACAGGCTGCTGTAAATTGCTTGGAATTAGAGGCAATATTGAATGTGGTATGGGAAGTGTTAGGAATATTATGTTCTAAGTTTGCCAATCCATAACCTTTGGAATATAGCATCTTTCCATTTTGTATGATTCCGATAGCAGCTCCGGGCGAATTTGGATGGTTCCATCTTTGGAATAGATTGTCCACGGCTTCAATTTTATCTGTATCCAATTCATTTGATTGTGGATAAGAGTACATTGAGATAAAAAGAAAGAGTATTGAAGTATTAAAAAGTTTCATAAAGTATATAGTTTATCAATAAATAGATGATAAACTTACTGTGAAAATACAGGTAAAATCTAAAAAGTAAACGAATCGATAAAATCTGTAAACGAAGAGTTGATTGCCAACTATTAATGGCTTTTACATCCACACTACACGACCTCCTTTGTCCAATCAAGCTTATAGAAAGCGACATGGCTTAATAACACCCAGATTCATTTAACGCTTATGCTTCAAAGCATCAGCTGGTGTCGGTACAAAATGCCCTTTTCCTCCAGCACGATCATCATCGAAAGTCACAGGGATATCATCGTTTTCTGAGCGTTGATGCCAGGTTAAATTTTCGGTACCGTCATCTTTTTTTACCATAGTAATACAATTTTCAACAGGGCAAACTAAAGAACACAAATTGCAACCGACACAGTTTTCTTCTATAATACTCGGAATTCTGTTTGTAGGGTCTGTAGATAAGGCTATTGCTTGATGTGCCCCATCATCACAAGAAATATAACACAGGTCACATCCAATACATTTATCTGGATTAATTTCTGCAACTACTTTATGTTTCAAGTTTAAATGTTTCCATTCAGTAACATTAGGCAAGGCCTTGCCTGCAAAATCATAAATTGTAGTATATTTTTTTTCTTCCATAAACTGACGTAAGCCAGCTTCCATTTCACGGACAATACCAAAACCATAGTGCATCACTGCTGTACAAACTTGCACAGAGGTTGCGCCAAGTAATATAAACTCAACCACATCGCGCCAAGTTTCAATGCCCCCAATTCCAGACAATGGTACTTTTCCAATCTCAGGATGTTGAGCTAAATCTTTAAGCATATGCATCGCAATAGGCTTGACTGCAGGTCCGCAATAACCACCATTACTCCCCTTACCATCAACAATTGGGTAAGGTGCGTACGAATCTAAATCGATACCAATAATACTCTTGATTGTATTAATCAATGAAATGGAATCTGTTCCACCTTGTACAGCGGCTAGTCCCGGATCAATGATGTGTGAGATGTTGGGTGATAGTTTTGTAATCACAGGAATGTTGGCGGCTTCTTTTACCCAACCCACAATTGTCTTTAAAACTTCAGGCTCTTGACCTACAGCCGAACCCATTCCGCGTTCACACATGCCATGAGGGCATCCAAAATTAAGCTCAATACCATCGGCTCCTGCATTTTGGACGTCCTTAATGATTTGTTCCCATTCGGCCTTGCTTTCAACCATTAGAGAAGCGATTACAGCATGGTCGGGAAAATATTTCTTCACTTCTTCAATTTCTCGTAGATTATCGGCAAGAGGTCGATCTGTAATTAATTCTATATTATTGAAACCCATCATTCTGGTATTTCTGTAATTCACAGAACCATAGCGACTAGATACGTTAACAACCGGAACTCCAAGTGTTTTCCATACTGCTCCACCCCAACCAGCTTCAAATGCTTTCATAATTTGATAACCTGAATTTGTAGGAGGTGCTGAGGCCAGCCAAAATGGATTAGGTGCTTTTATTCCGCCAAAATTAATTGATAAATCTATCATGCTTTATTTTTATTTATTTAACCAATTATGAATTCCTTGTGCTGCCTTTTTCCCGTCATAAGCAGCGTTAACAACTTCTGCCCCTCCATTAATAGCATCACCACCAGCAAAATATTTAGGATTTGAAGTTTGAAATTCTTCGTTGGTTTTAATTCTTGTTTTTTGATCGATATCGAGATTATCGATTAATTCATATAAATGCCCTTGCTTTGCTTGACCTGTGGCTTTTATCACCATATCACATCGAACAATAAACGTATTGTTCATGTTTGTATGAAGCTTGCCGTTTCTGAGTTCCGTCTTAGCGAATTTTACCCCATCAACTTTTCCATTACCAACTATGGCGATTGGGGTGACATTAAACAAACTATCTACTCCTGCACTTATCGCTAAGTCATATTCAAACCCGTAGGCTCCCATCTGTGATTTGGAATTTCGGTAAGCCAATACCGTTTTGCGCGCTCCCATTCTTGCCGATTCAGATGCGGCATCCATTGCTGTATTTCCACCTCCAAGAACAACAACTTTAGCTGGCACTTTCACTTGATGGTGTTTCATACGAAGCTCTTCAATAAACTCAACAGCACCGATAACACCTTTTTTATCTTCACCTTCTAAGCCTAAATGTCTTGTTGCTCCTAATCCAACACCAACAAAGATGGCATCATAAGTGTTTTCAAGAACAGCTAGCTCCTCTTTTGAATTAATTGCATTATTATATTTTATATTGAAGCCAAGTTGACTTTGAAGATACTCAACTTCTTTCAACACTTCTTCATTAGTAATTTTATATGGTGCAATTCCGTAAACTGTTAATCCTGATGGCTTTTCTTTAGCTTCATAAATATCTACATCATAACCTAAAGTTCGAGCTTCACAAGCACAAGCTATTCCCGCAGGTCCGGATCCGATAATGGCAATTTTTTTACCATTGGATGTTCCAACTTTAAAAATAGCGCTATCAGCATCAATCGTTTTGTTAGTCGCATAATTTTGTAGCCTCCCAATTTGAATTGGAGGTACATTTTGATGATTATACACACAAGCGCCTTCACACAATACATCAGTTGGACATACTATGCCACAGGCATTTCCTAGCCAATTCGAATCAAATATCGTTTTTGAAGCTCCAGTAACATTATCTGTATGGATTTGTTTTATAAAAAGAGGAATATCAATATGTGTAGGACAAGCTTGTACACATGGTGCATCATAACAAAACAAACAACGTGATGCTTCGTAATAAGCTTCAGTGTCGTTCATCAATGGTTTTTTCTGCTTGAAATTCTTTTTGAATTCTGCTTCTGTTTTTGGTCTCTTATATTCTGCCATATTATAACTCTGTTAATCTACCATAAGTTTCTGGTCGTCTATCTCTATAAAACTGCCATGTTGAACGTACTTCTTCTATTAAATCTAAATCAAATTCGGTTACCAACAATTCATCATTATCGCGCGATGCTTCTGCAAAGATTTGTCCACGAGGATCAACAAAATAAGATTGCCCATAAAATTTTCCTAAGTTCCATGGTTTTTCTTCGCCTACACGATTAATGCACCCCATAAAATAACCATTGGCGGCAGCATGAGCTGGCTGTTCCAATTTCCAAAGGTATTCGCTTAATCCGGCAACAGTGGCCGACGGGTTATAAACAATTTCAGCGCCATTTAATCCTAGGGCTCGAGCGCCATCAGGAAAATGGCGATCGTAACATATGTATACGCCAATTTTTGCATATTTAGTTTGAAACACGGGATACCCTAAATTACCTGGTTTAAAGAAGAATTTTTCCCAAAATCCTGTGGTATGAGGAATATGATTCTTTCGATACTTTCCTAAATAAGTCCCATCAGCATCAATAACAGCGGCCGTATTGTACAGTACGCCAGGTTGCTCTTTTTCATAAATGGGCACGATAATGACCATATTATATTTCTTTGCCAATACCTGCATTTTTTCGGTTGTTGGCCCCGGAACTGATTCGGCAGACTCATACCACTTTCTATCCTGACCAGGACAAAAATATGGGGTGTTAAAAATCTCCTGTAAACATAAAATTTGAACACCTTGCTTTCCGGCTTCTTCAATATAGGGGATGTGCTTATCGTACATGGCATCCATTATTTCTTGAATTGTTCCTTCTCCTTCTGTCATAGGAAGACTCATTTGAATCAATCCTGATTTTACTTTTCTTGGCATAATATGATGTTCTAAATTACTGTTTTTGATGTTTTTCCTCGAGGAATAAATTGTCCATGTCCTGCCGCTAACTTGCAGTCTTCATTTTCAATTGCAATTTGTCCTCGAAGTATTACTGTCTCTGTTTTTCCTGTCACCTGCTTTCCTTCATATCCAGAATAATCAACATTCATGTGATGTGTTTCAACAGAAATAGTATGCTCTTTTTTAGGGTCGAAAATCACAATATCTGCATCACTACCAATTGCTATGGTTCCTTTTCTAGGATACATTCCGAATATTTTAGCAGCATTTGTAGCACTCACTTCTACATATTTTGTCAATGATATTTTTCCTTTGTGAACACCTTCTGAAAATAATAATTCCATACGATGTTCAATAGCTGGGTGTCCATTTGGTATTTTTGAAAAATCATCTTTACCCATTTTCTTTTGATCCCACATAAACGGACAATGATCTGTTCCTACAACTTGTATCAATCCCTGATTAATTCCTGACCACAAAGCTGTTTGATCTTTCTTTTCGCGCAAAGGAGGACTCATCACCCATTTTGCGCCTTCAAAATCATTCTCATACAATGAAGCGTCTAACATCAAATACTGAGTACATGTTTCAACAAATATTTTCTGATTGCGCTGAGTTGCTTTTCGAACAGCATTCAATGCACCTTCACAAGTCATATGTACAATATAACCAGGACAATCGGTATAATGCAGCATATCAGCAAAGCGGCCTGAAGCCTCAGCTTCAGTAACTTCAGGTTGGGATAAATAATGATATAAAGGGGATAAATTACCGAGCGCTCTGTTTTTGGCGATTAAAGAATCAATCATATCACCATTAGTAGCATGGACAGTGACTAAACCACCGTGTTTTTTAACCACTTTCATTAGTTGAACCATTTGACCATCATCAATCATCAATGCCCCTTTGTAAGCCATAAATGTTTTAAAAGACGTGATCCCTTCCTCGTCTATCATTTGAACGACTTCTTTGGCGACATCATCATTAAAATCAGTAACAGCCATATGATATGAATAGTCTCCAATAGCTTTTCCTTGAGATTTTTGTTGCCAAGTTTTTAAGGCATTGTGCAACGAGTCTCCTTGAGTTTGTAAAATGAAATCAATAACCATAGTCGTTCCTCCATGAAGCGCAGCTCGAGTACCCGTCTCATAGTCATCACTAGAATAGGTTCCCATAAAGGGCATATCTAAATGTACATGTGGGTCTATGCCGCCAGGAAATACCAATCGATTAGTAGCATCAATAATTTTATCAGCTTGATATTTCAAGTCTTTTCCAATCGCTACTATTTTCTCATCTTCAGTATACACATCAGCGATATAACTTTCAGAAGCCGTGACAACACGACCATTTTTTATTAAAATTGACATTTGCTATATATTGAATTTATAGGTTATCATTTCTTTAAATTTACAAGTTTTTAATCAGTATTACTTCAATCAAGTATTTTTTCTGTGTCTTTTTTTACAGAAACCAGACTTACGATGACGCCTACAATAATTGCTAAAACAAATGAAGGACCTAATTCACCAAGCTTCTCGAAATAGATTCCTATTGAATCTAAAGAAGCAAAACCAAATTTGAAAAGGGGCACAGACAGAAAACCAGTTATCATTGAAGCTATAGCACCTTTTTCATTGAATTTATCCCAAAATAGAGATAAGATAATTGTTGGACAAAACGTAGCCGCAATGCCAGACCAACCAAATATTACAAACCAAAATATTGTGCGTTCAGGTGTTGTAATAGCAACAATCATAGCGATCATTAAAGCGAATACTGCTAATAAAAAGGTAATTAATCTTGATATGTTTGCAAATTGCTTCTCGGTTTTATTTGGTTTAAAAATTTGCTGATAAAAATCTCTAGATATTGCACTTGATGCCACAACTAAAAGCGAATCAATGGTTGACATGATTGCTGATAATACTGCTGCAATATAGATTCCAATTAAAGTAAGAGGCATTATTTTTTCAACTAAAAGCGGTAATACGTTTTGTGCACCATTACCTAAAATGGTTTCTGGATCTGCATCAATAGAAGTTAATAAATACCTTCCAAAAACCCCAATAAGAACTGCACTAGAATCCGTGATTATTGTAAATACAATTGCCACCCATCGTCCTTTTTTGATTTCAGAGGTGTCTTTTATAGACATAAACCGCACAAATAATTGTGGTGACCCCATAAACCCTAGTCCGATACATAAGAAGCCAAATATTGTAAATACATTTATTAAATTAAATCCGCCTTCACCCCAAATATTCAAAAAGGAAGGGTCCAGTTTTATTAATTCTTGGGTAATAGATACTTCAGAACTTATCGAATAATAGGCTACAACTGGAAGTGCAACCAACCCAAGAAGCATTACTAAACCTTGAAATAAATCAGACCAAGCAACTGCTACAAAACCTCCAGAAAAGATATAAGCCAATACTATTAAAAAACCGATAATTGCTCCTGTGAAATAATTCCAACCTAAAAATGATTCAAAAGCAGTACCTGTAGCATCAATTTGAGCACTTACATATATGATTACAAATAGAGACAATGCTGTGGCGGCTACAATTCGAAGTGTGTTGGTTTTTGATTTAAAACGACTTACCAAATAATCTGGAATCGTTATTGAGTCGTATTTATCTGTGAGTTTCTTGAACTTTTCAGCCATAAAAAACCAGGATACAGTTACACCAATAACCTCACCTAATACAACCCAGAATGCTGACACACCTACCATTGCTCCTAAACCAGTAAGACCTAGTAATAACCATGCTGATTCTCCTGTGGCTCTCGCAGAGAATGCAACAACCCAAAAGTTTAGTTTTTTACCTCCAACATAATAATCTTTGGTACTCTTTATTCTTTTAGAGGCAAAATATCCAATTAAAAAAAGGATAGAAAAATAAAAGAATAGTATGATGTATTTTGTAATCATATTAGTTAGTTTTTTTCATTAAAAAATAATACAACACAAACGAAATTATAAATCCTGTAAACCAAGATAAGGAGTACAAGAAGTTTAAAGCTGGCACCCAGTAACCAATAAGAGCTGCAAAAACACCAATGCACAAAGCGATCATAGCAGCTTTATTGAATCCGGTTTGTCCGTATGAATAAATGCCATCTTCTTTATAAAGTTCTTCCAGTTCTAAGTGTTTCTTTCTAATAAAGAAATAATCCGCAATTAAAATTCCAAGAACTGGACCTAGAAGACCACTTACAAAAATTAAAAATCCAGCTATTTCATCTAACAACCACCAAGGCATAATTAATATGCCAATAATACCGGTTATAGTTCCTCCAGTTTTAAAACTTATTTTTTTAGGCCATAAATTTGAAAATGCATTAGAAGGCGCGATCACATTCGCAGCAATATTTGTACTAAGGGTTGCTATAATCATAAAGACCTGAGCAATTATTACAACTGTAGGATTCTTGAATTTTGCAATTAGAGAAACTGGGTCCCATGGTGCGTCGTCAGCAATTAAAATATCCTTGAAATTAATAACAGCAGCACAGGTTACAAAAATCCCAACGAAGCTATATAACATCATGGTTGCAGGCAATCCTATAAATTGACCAGCCACCTGATCTTTTTGAGTAGACGCGTAACGTGTAATATCTGCAATACTAATTGACATCGTAGCCCAAAATCCAACCATTGCAGTAAGCCACAAAAGGTAACTCCATAATTTACTTCCAGAGCCGGAATCAGAACGAATCAAATTTGCCGTAACGATACTCGAGAGCACAGGTGTTGTACCCTTATTATTTCGAAATTGTACTTGAACATTTTCTGGGCTTGAAATTAAAATTGGGTCTTCCGTAAATGTGGTCCAAGATGTATTTTCATCTGAAACAATATTATATTCAGTAACTTTTACAACGCCTTCTTTATTATGTAAAGCATTTAAATGTAAGGAGTAAATATCTTCCTTTGCGGATATACTAGCAGCCGTTTTTTCGAGCTGTACACTTTGTTCTAAAACAATTGAAAATCCGTCGGCCTTTGCATAGCTCCAGTAAATAAGAACGATACCCATAATAATTAGTATGGGAGCCGAATAGGTTTCAAGCCATTTAATACTTTCCGTTCCTTTCCAGATAAAATACATATTGATGATCCAGAATATCCCGAAGCCAACAAATTTTCCAATAGACAAACCTAGTTCCCCGGTTGTTCCAGTAATGGCATTAAAAATAGCATAAATAGCTAATCCTCCAATCCAAGTTTGGACACCAAACCAGCCACAAGCAATAATGCCTCTAGTTACTGACGCCAAATGCACGCCTTTGGTTCCGAAAGCAGCGCGACCAATTACTGGAAACGGTATACCATATTTCACGCCAGCATGTCCGTTAAGTACCATTGGGATGGTAATTATTAAATTAGCTAATCCAATAATAATAAGCGCTTCATACCAATTCAATCCAGTTTTAATCATGTAAGACGCTAAGAGATATGTTGGGATACAAACTGCCATTCCAACCCAAATAGCTGCTAAATGCCATTTACTCCAGGTACGTTCTTTTGGGGGTACTGGTGCCAAATCTTCACTAAAAAGTGATGAAGCGGAAACATCTTCTTGTAATTCTACAATGTCTTTATTCATAATATTAATTGCAATATTGATCTGCTATTAAAATAGCTTGAGAAACAATTTCTAAACCCTCGTCTACTTCTTCCTTTGTCACGTTTAAGGGGGGCGCGATGAAAATCCAATTCCAACGCACAAAGGTGAACATCCCTAACTCTCTTATTTTAGCAGCCATTTTATTGGTAGCTTCCATTTCATGAGGTTTTGCATTCCAGGGTACTGTTGGCTCTTTGGTTACTCTGTTTTTAACAAGCTCAATACAACCTAACAAACCTGTATTTCTAAAATCACCAATCGATGGATGTTTTGCTTTTAGTTTTTCAACTTCAGATTCAATATAGAGTCCCATTTCTGCTGCGCGTTCCACTAAGTTCTCCTCTTCAATAATTTTTACATTTTCTAAAGCAGCTGCACATAGGGTAGGGTGAGCCGAATAAGTTAGGCCGATTATCATTGGTTTATCATTAAAATACGCCGCAATTTTATCGGTAACGACGACACCACCTAGGGGTAAATAACCCGAAGTTAATCCTTTTGCAAGGCACATGATATCAGGAGTGACATCATGATGATCTACGCCAAACATTTTTCCCGTACGTCCAAAACCACTCATAACTTCATCATCAATCATCATAATACCGTATTTATCACAGAGTTCACGAACTCGTTTTAAATACATAGGCGGGTATTTTAAACACCCCGAAGAACCTGATTCACCTTCAAATAAAATAGCGGCAACACTATCTGGGTTTTCAAATTGAACGACACGTTCAAGATGAGCTAGAGCGAGCGCTCCACACTCTTCAATAGAATTTGAATTCCATGGACAACGATAGGCATAGGGGTTTTCAACATGTACCACATTAGGCATTGCTTGATCATCAACAGGAAAACGCCTCGGATCGCCACTAGCTGTTATTGCGCCACAGGTAGCACCGTGATATGCCCTATAATGCGTTATTATTTTATGACGTCCAGTGTATATACGTGCCAGCTTAATTGCATTTTCAATAGCTTCGGCACCACCAAGTGTAAAGAAGGTTTTTGTTAAGTTTCCAGGAGTAATTTCGGCAATTTTTTTACCAAGTTGCCCGCGGACATCCGTTGCCATTCCTGGGTATACATAACTCACTTCCCGCATTTGTTTGGCGACCGCTTCTGTAATTCGTTGATTGCCATGACCAATATTTACGTTCATGAGTTGAGACGAGAAATCTAAATACTTTTTACCAGCTCTATCATAAATATAAGAACCCTTTGCATGTGAGGCATTTATAGGATTTAGGCCACCTTGCTTAGCCCAAGAAAATAAAGTATAATCGAGATTATCTTTTATAATTTGTTGATTATTCATTAACTATATTGTATTGATTAATAACTGGAAATAACGATTCACCTAAGGCGACTAGTTAACTCATCCAATTTGTTTGCGCTTCAGGGTTCCACTTTGTTGTGGTCTTTTTATTTTGGGTCCAGAACTCAATAGAACTACGCCCTGTAATATCACCGACTCCAAATTTAGAGTCATTCCATCCGCCAAAAGAGAAAGGCTCTCTAGGCACAGGAACTCCTATGTTAACTCCAATCATTCCAGCACTTGCACGATCCATGACTTGTTTTGCTAACCCACCACTTTGTGTGAAAACAGCAGCGGCATTTCCGTAATTAGAACCGTTTTCAATTTCTATAGCTTCGTCTAAATCTTTAGCTCTTATAATTGAAATGACTGGACCAAATATTTCTTCTCGAGCCACTGACATGTCTGTAGTAACGTGATCAATAATTGTTGGTCCCACATAATATCCACCTTCCTTTCCAGGAACAGTTGTATGACGTCCGTCCAATAATATTTTTGCGCCATCGCTTTCAGCTTCTGCGATATATCTTTCAATTCGAGATTTCGCTTCAGCACTAATAACAGCACCCAAATTGTCTCCAGGAATAATAGCCTTAGCATCTTCAACCATACGATCAATAATATGCTGTACTTTATCTACGCCAACCATTACTGAAGCCGCCATACATCGCTGACCAGCACAACCTGACATTGATGCGACTACATTGGAAGCGGTCATTTCAGGATTGGCATCGGGCAATACTAGGAGGTGGTTTTTTGCACCACCAAGTGCCACACAACGTTTTAAACTTGATGTTGCTCTTTTATAAACAATCTTGGCAACTTTTGTAGAGCCAACGAATGAAACTGCCTCTATGTTTGGGTGGTCACAAATGGCTTCAACCACAGCTTTACCGCCATTAACAATATTAAATACACCATCTGGTAGTCCTGCTTCTTTAAGTAGTTCAGCCATCCTAACCGTGCTTAAAGGTACTAATTCTGAAGGCTTCATAACCATAGTATTACCTAGCACTAAAGCATTAGGAAGCGTCCAATGAGGTACCATGTTTGGGAAATTAAAAGGTGTTATAGATGCAACAACACCAAGCGGTTTTCTTTCAATTCTGCATTCCACACCTTTACTAACTTCCTGAATTTCATTAACAACGATCTGTGGTATAGAAACTGCAAATTCACAGAGTTCCATGCTTTTTTCAACTTCGGCTTTAGCTTCGCCATATGTTTTACCATTTTCGAGCTGGACTAATTTTGTCAATTCATCCATATGTTGCTCGAGTAGATTTCTATATTTAAAAAAGATTTGTACACGCTCCTTCAAGGTCATTCCTGACCATGCTGGGAATGCATTTTTTGCAGCTTGAACCGCAGCGTCAACATCAGTCGATGTTGACATCGGTATTGTAGATATTTTACGGCCATCTATTGGACTTAAAACATCCATGGCGTTTTGGCCATTTCGTTCAAATTTGCCGTTTATATAATTTTTTACTTCGGAAAGTTCAGTTGTTAATTGCATTGGATTAATCACTTTATTTTAAACAAAAAAGAATACTCATAAAATATAGCGTAAATCATTGGCATATTCTAATTGTGTCCTACTCAAATATAAGAAATTAATATAAAATGAATGGTTTTGATGAAAATTTGTTAATACAGATTGTTGCATGTGGGTTTTTTATTCAACTTCAATTTTAATGCACCCTGATTCGATTCTGGAATTTCAATTTATTGATCAATATTTCAGTGACTACTGAATAAATAGGAGCTCTTCTTTTAGCCATCTGTTTTGTTTTTTGATAACACTCCATAATTGCCTTATTTTCCTAAATATATTTAGAGTCATATTATAAGTAGATTTAAAAGATTTTATGAAGTGACTTTGACTAGATAAACCACATTCGTATGGTGTTTTTGACGGTAAATTTTGAGTTAATAATAGATTTGTTAGTGTTCAATTTTACTTTTCTAATAAAGCGCCCTAATATATGGCGTTAAACAAATTTTGTGCTTTAAATTT
>MAAC01005998.1_pt1 | contig 64269 bp, 57 predicted proteins | sample 1115981 | NCBI WGS metagenome assembly MAAC01 (sample SAMN04961126, study PRJNA320927) | seawater metagenome | isolation source: sample BD02T64 sea water enriched with oil for 64 days | place: USA:Gulf of Mexico | collected 2013-07-27 | reverse complement strand
TCCAATACAAGGCGCAGTTATGTAGTAATGGTTATTCCCTTACAAATAGCTGCAACGACGTAGTGGGATTGCTCAAGCGCTTCTTCGATGGGTTTAAAAGCAATTTATGCCGCGTTATCCAATTGAACAATGGAACAACCATTCTCTCAATTTAATGCCTTGCCTAAATTGCTTTTAACTCCCACTGAAATCCCGCATCTTGAAGTGGAACGGGTATATACCTAGTCAGACAATTTATTAACCAATAAATTGTCTGACTAGGTATTACCACAGGTAGAAAAATGCAAAGATAAATACCCATACCAAATCGACAAAATGCCAATATAAACCGGTGATCTCAACAATATGAAAGCCTTTGTTATCGTAATCACCTTTTCGTACCTTATTGGCAATGATGGTCAAATAAATCACTCCACAACTTACATGCAAACCATGGAAACCGGTGATCATAAAAAATATGGAGCCAAACTGTGGGGCACCCATTGGGTTACCCCAGGGGCGTATGCCTTCTTCGACAATTAATTTTGTCCACTCAAACGCTTGCATGCCAACAAAAGATGCACCTAAAAGCGCGGTTGCTAGCATTAACCAAAACGTTTTCGATTTATCGCCGCGGTAAGCATAGTTAACGGCCATGGCCATAGTGCCACTACTGGTGATCAGGATAAATGTCATGATGGCAATTAAAACCAATGGAATGTGATGGCCCGCAATGGTTAACGCGAATACTTCACTTGAGTTCGGCCAGCTGGCCATTGTCGTCATCCGAACGTTCATATAACTGGTAAGGAAGATGCTGAAAATGAAGGTATCGCTTAACAAAAATATCCACATCATCAATTTGCCCCACGGCATATTGAATACTTCTTTGTCAGCTGCCCAATCGGTAACCACGCTTTGCATACCTGCGTCTGGTTTGACTTGGTTAAGCTGATTGGGCTGATCTTGTTGTTTATTGGCTGTCATAATTACACCTAAAATCCGCACAGTTCGGCAATTGTTTTAAATGTTTCAGTAGAGCTGGTCAGCAGCGCAAATAGGCACAACCACAGCAGTAGCAAATAATGCCAATAGGTTGCAGTCAGGGCTAAGGCCGAACTGAACGTTTGTTTGTTATGTTTCTGCGGATAGATAACTATCAACCGTAGCAATACAAAAACCCCACCTAACAGGTGCAATGCGTGCAGGCCGGTAAATAAATAAAAGAAGCTGTTTGCCGGGTTAGAATGGATAAAATAGCCATTGGCTATCATCATCTGCCATACCTGATATTGACCTTGAATGAAGACGAAACTCAGCAAAATAGCCGTACAGACTAAGTAAAATTGTAGCTTGGCTGAAATTTTATCCGCATATTTGCTGGCGCCATGTAAAACAATACTGGCGATGAAGATATAAAACGTGTTTAGCCATAACTGGCTTTTATTTTCTAACGGTAACCACGGCTCTCCGGCTAATGCCTGAAAATCACCAAATTGTGAGCGCGATAAGAAGGTGATGGTAAATAACAAAAACAACATACTGACCACCGCCAGGAAAAACTTTAATGCGGTTTTTCCTGGATAGGGCAAGACCGGCACTTCACCGGTAATATGGTCGGTTTGGTCAGTTGCTAACCAGGGCTTAACGGTAAGGCTTTTGAAGAATCCCATGCTTATTCCTCTTTATGGCCAGTAAATGTTGAACCATCAATCATTTCAACGTCTTCATTGGCAACACTTTGTGGAATGAAATCCTGTTTAACTCCAGGTACGCTAAAATCGTAAGCCCAACGATGTACTACCGGTAATGTTTTGCCCCAATTGCCATGCTTTGGTGGGGTATCTGGCGTTTGCCATTCCAGAGAGGTGGCCCCCCAAGGGTTTGACGGCGCTTTTTTACCGTATTTAAGACTGTAAATAATGTTAAATAAAAATAGTAATTGCACCACACCCACAATTATTGCCGACACACTGATACTGGCATTGAGGGTATAGGCCGACTCGGGAATAAAATTACTGTCGCCCATGGCAAAATAACGTCTGGGCACCCCTAAAAATCCTAAATAATGCATCGGCAGATAGATGGCGTATGTGCCGAGGAAGGTAAACCAAAAATGCCATTTTCCAAGACCATTATGAAAATAACGGCCCGTAATTTTGGGATACCAATGATAAATTGCCGCAAACAACACCATTACCGGTGATACCCCCATTACCATATGAAAATGGGCCACCACAAAATAGGTGTCGGATAATGGCAAGTCGACCACCACATTTCCTAACCAAAGACCGGTTAAACCGCCATGAGTAAAGGTGAAAATAAAACCTATGGCAAATAACATCGGCACCGTTAAATGAATATTGCCTTTCCATAACGTTAACACCCAGTTATATACTTTTAATGCGGTTGGCACGGCGATGATTAAGGTGGTGGTGGCAAAAAAGAAACCAAAGTAGGGGTTCATGCCACTGACATACATATGATGGGCCCAGACAACAAAGCTTAAACCACCAATGGCGACAATTGCCCAAACCATCATTCGATAACCAAAGATATTCTTTCTGGCATGGGTGGCAATAACATCGGAAACCATACCAAAAGCGGGTAAGGCGACGATATACACTTCAGGGTGACCAAAAAACCAGAATAAATGTTGGAATAAAATAGGACTACCACCGGAAAACTCCAGGCTTTCCCCTAGGCTAACAATGGCTGGCATAAAAAAGCTGGTACCGAGTAACTTGTCAAACAGCATCATGATGGCGCTGACTAACAATGCCGGGAATGCCAGTAAGCCAAGAATAGTGGCAATGAATATGCCCCAAATGGTTAATGGCATGCGCATTAATGTCATGCCGCGTGTTCTTGCTTGCAACACTGTGGTGACATAATTTAAACCGCCCATGGTAAAGGCGACGATGAAGATGGCTAGTGATATCAACATCAGGATAATGCCTTTATCGGACCCGGGCGTGCCTTGTAAAATTGCCTGCGGTGGGTAAAGAGTCCAACCTGCACCCGTGGGACCACCCGTTACGAAGAAACTACTAACCAGCACAATAACGGCGATTAAATAGGTCCAGTAACTGAGCATGTTTAGGTAAGGGAATACCATGTCTCGGGCGCCCACCATTAATGGGATCAAATAATTGCCAAAGCCACCTAACAACAGCGCGGTTAATAAGTAGATCACCATGATCATGCCATGCATAGTAACAAACTGCAGGTACGAGCTTGGGTCAATAAAAGAAAAACTGTCGGGAAAGCCTAATTGCAAGCGCATCATGCCGGATAATACCAGAGCAATTAAACCAACAAAAATTGCCGTTATGGCGTACTGAATGGCAATAACTTTATGATCTTGGCTCCATATGTATTTGCGGATAAATCCGGTTGGTTCATGGTCTTCTTCTACCTGATCAGCAATTGCTACGTGTGTCATAAAAAACCTTATTAAGCTACCTGGCTAAATTATTCTTGCGATAGTTGTTGGCTATGTTGCGAATTATTCGCAGCAAGCTGACTGATATAGGCGGTAACATCGTCTATGGCTTGTTCATCTTGTAACAGCCTAGCCATCAAGATCATTTGCTTGCCATATAAATCCTGTTGATGATCACCCCGTAAGTCCTTCTGAAAATTCAATAATTGTCTCTTTAAATACCATTGGTGCTGGCCAGCAAGTTTTGGCGCGTTTAAGGCGTAATTACCTTCACCATTGCTGCCATGGCAAAAACTGCAATTTCGGTATAAAGATTTGCCGTTTTCAGGATTTGAGTTCTCGTTAATAGTCATACTGGTTTGGTCGCTTGGTGAACTGGGCGCTAATGATTCAATGTAGGCGGCTACATTTTCAATCGCTTGCTTATCCGGTAAGGTCGGCATCATTGCCGCCATTTGTGTACCAAACGAATCTTCAGGGGAAGCGCCTCTTACTTTGTCTTTAAAGTAATTGAGTTGTCTTTGCGTATACCAGCTGGCCAGGCCCGCTATTTTAGGAGCGTTCATCGTTTCATTGCCTAAGCCTTGTTCGCCGTGACAGGCAATACAGGCGGCAAACAGGTTTTTCCCTGCCACGATATCTGCCTGTGGCTTCATTAAGGTGTCGGCATAAGTTGGATAGGATGCCAGCCAATGTTGATATTTCTGCTCGCTTTCAATCACGATGTTACCGCGCATCAAATAATGAGCAATGCCACATAATTCCTGACATAAAATTTCGTATCTGCCTATTTTGGTTGGTGTGAACCAAAAGTAGCTGGTTAACCCAGGGACCAGATCCATCTTTACCCGAAACTGTGGGATGGCAAAGTTATGCAAAACATCTTTAGAACGTTGTAATACTTTCACACTTTGATCGAGGGGCAAATGCAGCTCATTAGAATTTACCAATACATCATCTTGCCCATAAGGATCGTTAGGGCTCATACCGAAAGGGTTGTTGGCGTCAATTAGGCGGCTATCAATTTTTCCTAACACACCATCTTTACCGGGAAAACGATAATTCCAACTCCATTGTTGGCCGACTACCTCAAACTCTTTGGCATCTTCAGGCACATGGACAAATTCATTCCACACGATCAAACCCGGGGCAAGCATAGCGGCAACGCCAATGGTGGTAATGATGGTTAATATCGCTTCGAGCTTTTTATTTTCAGGTTCATAGTCGGCCTTGCGATGTTTTTGGTAACGAAAACGATATACGGCATAAGCCAAAAACAGGTTAACCAAGATAAAGACAATACCGGTGATCCATAGTGTAATATCAATGGTGTCATCGATTGAACTCCAATTAGAGGCAATGGGAGTGAACCACCAGGGGCTGAAGAAGTGAAATAATACCGTTGCCAATACCAATAAAAGAATAACAATCACGATTGCCATGCTTAAAAGATCCTTTCGTTTAGATTCTTTTTACTCTTGTAATCGCTATCCATAGCACTACTTAAGTTGAAAACCTCTAAATGACAACCTGACTCAATAAGGTTTATCGTTTGATAAACTCATTGAAAATTTGGTTCAAGCACAACGAAACACCGAGCGGACCTAATTTTTATTCCTTGCTCTCTAAACATAGCCCATTTTCGTATTTTGACCACAAGTTACTGAAATTTAGTTGGTCTTTAAAATAGAAAAAGAGCACTAATAAGTACTCTTTTTCTATTTTAAAGACGATAAATGGTTTACGGCATTTTTTTCATAAATTTATGATATTTATCCTGGCCTCTAACCACCCAAGCAGGGGTTGACTCACCGAAGCCTTCAACGATCAGGCTAGGATGGTATTTCATCAGTTTCGCTAAAATACTTTCCTGATTTGGTTCAGCATCTACAAAAAATATGTGTTTGCCTTCGCTAAGCGTTTTTTGGAAGCGTTCAAATTCTACATTCGGTCGCTGAATTCCAATAAAGCCGCCTTCCCAAGTGCAAAAACCAAGCACTATAATTGACAAAAAGACGAATGGCATCCAACCAGCAGCACTTTCTGTCCAACCCAGTAAATAAGCAGCTAACAACACTAATATAGCCCCAGCTAATCCCACTAAAGCGCCAACTTCAGTGGAATGGACAACGTCTTTCTTCAGCACAGATTCCACTTGGTGTAAGTGATGAGCCTGTACATCTGCATCATTTTCACTAAGTACATGCATCTGTGGCATGGTAAATCCATTTTCCAGAAGTTCTTGTTCTACTTCTTCCAGTTCATCCAAGTCGTTACTTAAATAATAATGGCGTACCATAAGTCCTCCAAATTTCATTAATAATAGTCATTAAACTTGTGAATAAATAAAGGCGCACAATAATTTGAGAAAATTTAATGTAAGAGCTTTTAAGTATAGCAGCTTACCAATTAGATCAAGTTTTACTGAGAAAGTTCTATTTTTTAGTGATTGCTAGTTTTTTACCGTTAGTGTCTGCTTATGGGCAGAGCGGTCACCGGACAATTTAGCTAATGTCACCCCGGCGGCTAATTCGACTTGTGGCAATGAAATTGAGCAACTACAATTTAATCAACTTGGTATTTTATAAGAGATTGTAATGATGATTGAACTTAAGATACGGACTGTTGGCGCAGGGTTGGGTGTAGAATTGCCACAAGAAGTGCTCGACCAGCTGCAAGCCAACGAGGGTGAAAGCATCTTTCTGGAAAACATGTTCAACGGCAGCTATCGGCTGGCAAAACATGATGAGAAATTCGTGGAGCAGATGATGCTGGTCGACGGCGAAATGCACGAGGAAGATGCCTGAAGGGCTAAACATTAAAAAAAACACCCAACTCAATTAAAAATCAGGTGCTTTAACAGAATAAATCAGATAGTTTTAATCTGAATTCAGCTTATATTAGTCTATTTCATCAGTAACACATCCTAAAGATGCAGATTTTACTGTTGCGATATATTTTCTTAATACCCCATTAGTCGCTCGGTAAGCCGGTTTTACCCAAGCGGCTTTGCGCTTGGCGATTTCAGCCGCATCGACTTTCAGTTCCAAGGTGTTAGTAATGGCATTAATTTGGATAATGTCACCATTTTGGACCAAACCAATCAAGCCGCCTTCAGAAGCCTCAGGGGTAACGTGTCCAACCACAAAACCGTGAGAACCACCAGAGAATCGACCATCTGTGATTAAGGCTACATCATTGCCAAGACCAGCACCCATTACCGCTGAAGTAGGTTTGAGCATTTCTGGCATCCCTGGGCCTCCCTTTGGCCCCGAATAACGGATAACGATAACCTCACCTTTTTGCACTTCTGCTGAGATACCTTTAATTGCCGCAAACTCATCTTCATAAACTCTTGCCGGCCCTTCGAATACTTCTCCTTCTTTACCCGTGATCTTGGCAACGGATCCTTCAGAGGCTAGGTTGCCATAAAGAATTTGTAAATGCCCCGTTGCTTTCAATGGCTTATCCAAGGGCCTGATGATATCTTGAACTGCTGGAAGACCGGGTAAGTCAGCCAGGTTTTCGGCGATTGTTTTACCGGTAACGGTCAAGCAATCTCCGTGTAACAATCCTTCAGACAATAAAAACTTCATTACCGCAGGGATCCCGCCGATAGCGTGTAAATCTTGCATTAAGTATTCACCAGAAGGCTTTAAATTTGCCAGCAGTGGCGTTTTGTCAGCCATGGCCTGAAAATCATCTAAACTCAAGTCAACTCCACAAGCACGAGCCATTGCAATCAAGTGCATCGTGGCGTTGGTAGAACCACCTAAAATCATGATAATTCGCAATGCATTGTCGAACGCTTTTTTCGTCATGATGTCTCTTGGTTTGATGTCTTTTTCCATCAAGTTTCTGATCGCATCACCAACTTTCGTTAATTCAATTTTTTTCTCATCACTTACCGCAGGGTTTGAAGACGAGTAGGGCATACTCATGCCCAAAGCTTCAATAGCCGAAGACATGGTGTTTGCGGTGTACATGCCACCACAAGCACCAGGACCCGGGATAGAGTTTTGGATCACACCTTTATAATCTTCATCCGAGATAACGCCCTGTAGTTTTTTGCCGTAGGCCTCGAACGCAGAAACGATGTTCAAGTCTTCACCTTTCCATTTACCGGCTTTGATAGTTCCGCCATAAACCAAGATCGCAGGACGATTTAAACGAGCCAACGCAATCATTGCCCCGGGCATGTTTTTATCACAGCCAACGAGCGGCACAATAGCATCATAATATTGTGCACCAACAACCGTTTCGATAGAATCCGCAATGAGATCACGAGACACTAAAGAATATTTCATCCCTTCAGTACCGTTTGAAATACCATCACTGACGCCGATGGTGTGAAAGATTAACCCCACCAAGTCTGCATCGATGACACTTTCTTTTACCTGCTTCGAAAGTTCGTTCAGGTGCATATTGCATGGGTTTCCTTCCCATCCCGTAGAAACGATACCTACTTGGGCTTTACTCATGTCCTCTTCTGTCAAACCAACAGCATAAAGCATGGCTTGTGAAGCCGGTTGTGATTCGTCTAAAGTGATTGTTTTTGAATATTTATTAATTTCTGACATCTCTGTTTTACTATTTTGGCCTTCAGTACCTTATTATAATAGAGTGTTAACTAGAACAAAACTACTTAGCTCATTTAAAAACAATGCAAAAGCAAATTACCGCCATTTTTGATGAATCAGCAAGCATCAGCCCCCAAGTAAAAGAACTAGTAGAGTGCTTAATAACTGATATAGGCAAAGGATTAAGGAATTGATCGGGATATTTTTTTTGAATGGTTGAATTGGTCGGGATAACTGGTATTAGCAACTTGTGACCTTATTGACTTGGTATCAATATATTTTGAATTGTCTTTTTGAATTGAATTGGTCGGGATAACTGGTATTAGCAACTTGTATTTTGAATTGTCTTTTTGAATTGAATTGGTCGGGATAACTGGTATTAGCAACTTGTGACCTTATTGACTTGGTATCAATATATTTTGAATTGTCTTTTTGAATTGAATTGGTCGGGATGACAAGATTCGAACTTGTGACCTCACGTCCCCCAGACGCACGCGCTACCAGGCTGCGCTACACCCCGACTAATAATTCAAAGGTAATCTTAAATAAATTCAAGGAGATTGCAACCGTTAATGCTGAATTTAAATCTGTTTGCTTATTTATTGCTCATTTTCGGTGATTTATTTTGCGTACTGAATAAATTAATCTGCTGAACGCCATCGATCAACATCGGAAAGTCTGAATCCTCACTGATTAACGTATCTAATTGTGTTGAGAAAGTTGCGAAATTACCCTTTTGGTCGATAAGTAGGTTTTTGTCTTTTTTAATGACTAACAGCCCCTCTGCGGTAGTGTTTGCATAGACTCGGTCATCTCTTACCCGATAAATGTTATGGCCATTGCCATAGGTGGCATAAGGGGTACGACATTCAAACCAATAACGCATTAAGGTGGTTTGAATATCCATGACACTGGTTAATTCATTAATTTTTCTAGCTTTTATGCCTGGAAATATAAGCAACGCCGGTTTCGGTTTTAATGCCGTTTGGGTATTTTTATTGCCTAATGAGCTAAACCAAATAATGTCTTTTTGCGTTTTCTTTTGTTGTGCCAACAATAGCGCATTTACAAACAGTTCATATTGGTAATCGGTTTGATTGTCAAAGTAGAATACATGTAAGCCCGGGCTAAAACCGTTAAGTTTATCGGCAAAAACGAATTTTGAGATATCCTGGTGTTTGGTTTTTGTGTTAAATAAACGGTCAAGACCAAATGGCTGCTCGAGAACATTTTCATCGCCATTGAACACGGTAACCGAAGAGTCGAACTCTGCTGCGGCTAACTGTTGAAATAACATCGGGATAGCTTGCTGGTTTTGCATATCCTGCTGATAAATGCTGGGTAGGCTATACAAAAAATTAAACCAGGAGCTTTTACTGTCGGCATTATCGATATAATTTAGCAGGGTGCTGCCTTTAATTGCTGAGATTTGATTAAATTGTTTGATTTGTTTTTCAGTAAGTATCTTGTCATTTAAAATGATAAACACCGAGCGTTCAGGTTTATCCAATGCCTCACATTGTTGTTCCAACCTAGGATATTTAGGGATTTCATTGGTAAATTTAAACGGGCTATTACGTCTTTGCTCAAAATTAGTTTGATCGAACAGTCCATATTTGGTTAATAACGTTCTTGCGGTTGAAGGGTATGATACCGGTAATACCGTATCTTGCCTTAACACACTATAATCCAATTTGGCGTCAGCCCAAACATGAACAAAGTGACTAAAGAAAAATGAAGCGACAAGAGAGGCAATAAACAGGCGCGGATACTTTCTTCGTTGAAGTTCACGAATATGTTTCCAGGCGTAATTACTCATTACCAGTTCAAAAATTAAAATGGCGAAGAAGGCAAAGCCGGCAATGCCGTAGAAAGATAAGCTATTGGTCGCCATTTGCTCTTTCACTAAGCGGATAATTTGTCCGCTTGAGGAAAGGTTTAAGTGATAACCAAGTTGAGAATAGGTGAAACCATCAAGTACTAACAGCGTTAATACGATAGTAAAAATAACCGAAGCAGCCCCTCGAATTACCCGAGTTACCGGGTATAACAAGGTTAGCGGGAATACCGTTAAGACAAAGGTAATAAAGGTTAGAAACGCCATATGACTAAACCAGGTGGTTAGCATATAAGCCTTACCGATGAAGGTCTCGGGAATACCTTCGGCATCAAGAAAAATAATGGCGATTAAAATTGCCGCACCAATATTGAAAAAGGTAAACCAATGCCCCCAACTTATCAGATGAAGAAGACGTTTACTGTATGTACTATTTTCGTTGGTAACCATATAATTAATCGCGTTTATTTGTTATTTTACTTTTTTGTCGAATGTGCTGTTGTTTGTTTTAGGGCATTGGCAAATTGTTCTGTCAATGCGCTTCTTTTATTTTCAGGAACTTGATTATTAATGATAGTAGAAATGGTGTTTCCTAAACACATTAACGCAAGATCGGTTGAAACTTCGTCATCAACAAGTACATCAAGCAAGTTTTGTACAATTTTTTCTACACGTTCATTGGAATATTTAGATACAATAGGCATTATTTTTTAAATTACATCCATTTTAGGTTTTTGATTGATTAGTATCTAGTTTATCAAAACCTTTCACAAGATAAAACTGACCAATTATTATGAGTTTAATTATAACCAATATCGATCTGCATTATTTAACCAAAGCAGAAGGCAGCAATGAGGTAAAAATCACCTCTAACAAAGGCCTAATCGAGATCAACGAAAAGATCTCAACGTTTGTGGAATCTATCCACAACACGTATAACAGTAAAGCCAGTAAAGCCTATGGCGGTTTTAACATGGAACCCATTGAAGGGGTGTCACAACCGTTTCATAAATTACTGCAAGATTATTTAGATGATCAAGACCAATTTGTACCATTTTCTAATCAGGCTTGTATTCGTTTAAAACAAGAATTAGAAAAATACGAATTGGCTGAAACCGGTTATTTAGTCACTTGTCACTATGAAATGCTAGGCGGTCGCTATTTATTGGTGGCGTTATTACCGGTAACAGAGCATTACTACGTGGATGGTGAATTAAATATTGCTGCCGACAATCATATTGATACCTCTAAGATGCAGCTTGCCGCCCGTATCGATTTGTTTGATTTTGCTGATAACCCCGAAAATGGTCGTTACATTTCTTTTATTAAAGGCAGAGCCGGGCGTAAGATATCGGATTTCTTTTTAGACTTTTTAGGTTGCGAGGAAGGGGTTAACCCAAAAGAGCAATCACAACGTTTGGTGCAAGCGGTAGAAGATTTTGTCAACGTTAACCAGTTAAACCCGGAAGAAAAGCAAAATACTCGGAAAGAGCTGCTTTCGTACTGTAAAGAGCAGCAGCAAGTTGGTAAAGAGGTTGAGTTACAAGAATTATCACAAGCCCTGCCGCACGAAGATAACGGTGATGAGTTCTATAAATTTTGCCAAGAAAACGAATATGAGATAGAAAATAAGTTTCCGCATGATCAAACCGTTATCAACAAGGTCACCAAATATTCGGGCTTTGGCGCCGGTATTAGCATCAGTTTTGAGCGTTCGCACTTTGGTGGTGATGTTACGTACAACCCGGTAAATGGCTCATTAACCATTCATAAAGTGCCACCAAACTTAAAAGAGCAATTGATGAAACTGCTTGCCGATGCCGAAAATCAAAAGATTGCAGAACAACAAAGCAATGCAGTAAACACGGCACAAGACGATGCAACTACCGCTACAGAATTTGAATAACATATCCACTAATTAAAAGTGATGAAGAGCTAAATAATATGACTACATTAACAATAACTCGCCCAGATGACTGGCATGTACATTTACGCGATGGCGAAGTTTTAAAAGACACGGTAAAAGACTCTGGCCGATACTTTGGTCGAGCGATCATTATGCCAAATCTGGTACCACCGGTAATGAATGCCAGGCAGGCAAACGAGTATTATGAGCGCATCCAGGCGGTTAATGAGTCGCCAACGTTTAAACCACTAATGGTGTTATATCTTACCGATAACACTACTGCTGCAGACATCAAAGCCTGTAAAGCCAGTGGTATCGTGTTTGCGGCAAAATTATATCCTGCCGGCGCTACCACCAATTCCGCTTCAGGGGTCACCGATATTAACAACATTTATCCGGTACTCGAGGCAATGCAGGCAGAAGATATGCCGTTATTGCTGCACGGGGAAGTAACCGACAATGACATTGATATCTTCGATCGTGAAAAAGCCTATATCGACAGAATTTTAACGCCTGTAGTGAATGATTTTCCTAATTTACGTATTGTGCTTGAACACATCACCACCAAAGATGCTGTTGATTTTGTCAATAGTGCCAGTGATTACGTTGCGGCAACCATTACTGTTCACCATTTATTGTTTAACCGCAATCACATGTTAGTGGGTGGTATTAAACCTCATTATTACTGTTTACCAGTATTAAAACGCAATACCCACCAGCAAGCACTTGTTAGTGCCGCAACCAGTGGCAGCAAAAAATTCTTTTTAGGAACCGATTCTGCACCGCACATTAAATCGGCGAAAGAAGCCGCATGCGGTTGTGCCGGCTCTTATACGGCACATGCTGCCATTGAATTATACGCAGAAGTGTTCGAGCAAGAGAATGCGTTAGATAAGCTAGAAGGCTTTGCCAGCTTTAATGGTCCTGATTTCTACAAATTACCTCGTCATAACGACACCATCACGTTAGTCAAAGAAAGTTGGGATGTGCCTGCTACCATGCCGTTTGGTAATGATGTTGTGGTGCCAATTCGCGCTGGTGAACAAATTTTGTGGCAAGTGAAATAGGATACAAAATGAAGAACATGCAGTTGTTTGTCAATGATTTGACGGTGATCGATTTCTCATATTTGTGTAGTGATAGGGGAGTTGTCGGTGAAAGTTGGATTGTTGATGTGTTGTTATCCGGTGATTTAAATGCGGAAAGTATGGTACTGGATTTTGGCATCGTAAAAAAACAAATCAAGGCCATTATTGATGACTGTGTTGATCATAAATTGGTATTGCCGGTGCAAAACCCGGCATTATCTATCTCGGGATCAAGCCGCAGCAAACATTTGTATGTAGATTTTAACCTTGCTGACAATGCGATATTTTTACAATCACCAAGTGAAGCGTTTGCGCAAATAGATACTGATAAAATCACTGAGAATTCGGTAACGCGTTACCTGGAATCTGTTATAAAACAACAACTTCCTGAAAACGTACAAGATATTGAGTTAACCTTGAGAGCCGAGAATATTGATGGCTTTTATTACCATTACACTCATGGTTTGAAAAAACACGACGGTAATTGCCAGCGCATCGCCCATGGTCATCGCTCAACAATCAACATTTATGAAAATGACGTGCGTTCTATTGCATTAGAGCAACAATGGTGTGAACGTTGGCAAGATATTTACCTGGCCAGTGATTGTGATCAGGTAACACTGAGCGACATTGAGTTATCTGAATTTGCCAAAAACAATTTGAAACCCGATCACCAATTCTTTTCGTATTACGCGCCACAAGGTCGATTTGATATAGCGGTTCGTGCAAATGTCTCAGAAGTTGTCGATTGTGACTCAACGGTTGAACTATTAGCAGATTACATTGCCAGACAACTAAAAGCACAAAATAGTGACAACAATATTAAAGTGGTTGCTTATGAAGGTGTCGGCAAAGGAGCAATAGCCCGTGTTTAAAAATAGCCAAACAACAGCAATAGTTTCAGCGTTAGCAGTTATCTGTTTTAGTTCTACAGCGTTAGCAAAAATTGATTTAAAGCTTGAAGGTGAAGTTAGGCAAGGCGGAATGCTGGTTGGCATAACATCGCCAGGTAATTCAGTTTCTTTTGATAAAAGCCCATTAAAAGTTTCTAGCCATGGATTGTTCGCATTAGGCTTTTCTCGAGATGATGATAAAACGCATCATTTAGTCATTCGTAATGGTAACGGTGAAACATTAAGTCAATATTTATCACCGGCCAAACGTGAATATAAAATTCAACGAATTGAAGGCATTGATAAAAAGATCATGGAGCCAAGTGCTGATGCACTTAAACGAATTAAAAAGGACAGCAGTAAAATTCGTGCAGCACGTGCCATGGCTTCAGATAACATTGACTTTGCCCATGGCTTTACAGCGCCACATACCGGCAGGATCACTGGTGTATATGGCAGCCAGCGTGTTTACAATGGTGTTCCTAAAAATCCTCACTTTGGTCTCGATTATGCGGGAGCCAAGGGTACGTCAGTAAAATCACCAGCTGCCGGGGTAATTACACTTTGGCAACCCGATATGTTCTACTCTGGCGGTACCTTAATTATTGACCATGGACATGGTATCACTTCCACTTTTTTACATTTAAGTGCAAGTAAAGTACAAGTTGGCGATATGGTGTTGCAAGGTCAGGCGATTGCAGAAATTGGCTCGACAGGGCGCTCAACTGGACCACATCTAGACTGGCGGGTGAATTGGCATAACGTGCGGTTAGATCCCGCGTTAGTACTGACCGTACCAAATTTTCACACCTTTAAAGTAAAAAAGAATAATTCGGCCGATTAGCCGAATTTTGACCAGATAAAAGGGCGGTTACGGCCCTTTTTTATTCAAGGAAGAATTATATACAGAAATGCCATGGATGGCGTATTTATGTGTTATCTACTTTCAATTAAACGTTTCTTGCCCGATTTCGCCCGTTCTAAATGATCAGATTGTACGTAAATTCTGTCGGTTGTGCCCATACTGGCATGGCCCAATTCATCGGCCATGTGTTTTAACGGTCGAGAATCTATGTCCATAGAAGCGCCGGTATGTCGTAACCAGTGAGTGGTGGCTTCTTTCAATATTTGCGCCTCACTGGCAAAGCCTTCTTTGACCATTTGCTGATAAGCAAAATCAAATCCTTGTTGGACAATACGGCGTAATTGTCTGGCGGTCATGCCACCAGAGCCTTTCAGTTTATGGATAAGTGGGTCAGTTTCACTCGATAGCGGATAGCCAGACAGGGCGCGGCTTTGCCGATATCTGTCTAGATACTCCAAATAACTATCGGGTACTGATACATCGCGTTGTTTTGCGCCTTTACCAAACACTTTAAACCAGTGGTTTTTGTCTTTATCTTGCCAAAAATGGCCCATGACCGGCGACCAATTGGTGCGCTCTGAGAGCTCAGATATGCGCAAATATAAGGTCTTCAAGGTCGCAATAATAAATAGGGTGCGTTCATGGCTTTCGTCTTCATCTGCCATTTTGATTGAGCTTTCCAGGATGAAATCCCATTGCAGGCTAGATAAACGTTTCACTTCATTAAATGAGCTGTCTTTGATCAAATAAGGGCAATCTTTTTTCACCGACGCAATCGCATTACCAAAGGCATAATCTTCAGTCACCAGGTGATCATAAAACACGTTCAATACCGAAAACGTGGCCTTTAACGCATCTTGAGAACATTTATAGTTAAGTTTCTTTTGCTTAAAATCAATATCGTCTAAACGCTGAGCCTTGGGGATCTTAATGGTAAACGGGCGCCAGTCTGGATTTATATCACGAATACCATTGCGATTATCAAAACGACGATAGACATAATTTGAGATCCAATAATGCGGTGGCTTATTGACGAAATCGATATACGATTCCAAGTCACGGCGTTTTAATTGCACCACAGATTTTTTATTAATCAGCCAGGACCACAATAAAAATTTTTCAGTTTCACCACGAAACAAATTATACGTGGCTTCATTGCGTCTGCCTTTAGACTGCAGAAACTCTTTGGTGAATCGATAATCATCCATTGCCTGTGGCACCGAATCACAACATGACTCAACAAAAGCTTTTACCGTTGGATTGTCATCACAAAATAAGGTGTTCTTGTGGATCAAGAGAAAGTGGCGATGGGAATCAAATAAAGGTTGTGCAATAAAAGCATCAGACATGACAAGTTCTCAAATTATTATTCTTGGTATTGATTGGTATTAGTATATTTTGCTAAATGCCGTAAATGGCTTATTTGTAGAGAAACCCCCGAAAGCGTATTTACAGGCATTAGCATAATCACATGCTATGCTAAATCCTTTTAAAGCAAATGTCCACTAATTAACATTAACGGACATTTGGGTGAGGGGAATTGGCCCTGTCGATTGGTTATACGCAATCATGCGCGTTTAAATTAGCATTGAGTATCTAATTATTTAATATTTTCGCTAATATTTTTCTTAATCAACTTAGCCCAATCATCTAATAATGGTTTTACCATCTCTAGCGTTAATGGTTGCTCTTCATCATCAACGTCTACACCTAACCCCGTGCGAATAAACGTTGCTAATAACTCACCACTTTGCGCATCCGTCACTTCACCTTCAATGACAAGTTTCGCCGTTAAATTATCTAAATTTCCAGTAACCGCGGATGCAACAAATGCTATTGGCAAATATTGGACAGCTGATAAACCTTCATCATTAATCGTGGCTCCAGTTATCGCCATTCTTAATCTAATGGTTTTATCTGTAACCACGTCAACAACTTTACCTGTGCTTTGTGCGGCGTTTTTAATACTAGTATTTGCATATTGTGCGATATCTATCAACACTTTGTTATCAATATCGCCACCGGCTTTAGGGGCTGGATAATAAGAAATATCATCAATGATAACACTACTATATTGCCTTGTTTTGTACTCTGAACTTTCCCATTTCAGTAAAACATTATCTTCTGTAGAATCAACTTCTTTTAAATTCGTATAATTACTTAAATAACCACTATTATTCTTTGCTAAGTCTTGTTTTGGTGTTGACCCACATGCAGACAACAAAAGAACAAAAGAGAGCACCACTAAACTCATTTTATTAGCTTTCATATATATCCTTATTTACGATATGTTCAAAAAACAAACTACTATTAGATCAGGTTTGACGCCAACACACTAAAAAAGTTCAATTATCCTTTGTTGAAGTTCTGAATAAAGTATATGGAAACAAAAAAATATTTATTTTTCTTGGCTTTTAAAAGTGGCGTGAAATATCAATATTTCGGCGTAAACTGTTAACGCATTGGCGTATCGGGTCTATACCTTTCTTGTTAGTTTCACATACCCTACTGAGAAGAGAAAAAATTAAAAGAGAAAATAATGAACAGAAACTTAGCCGATTTAATTGAGCACAGCCTCCAGCAATATCACGACAAACCCGCATTTCATTGCCTTAGACATACTCTGACGTTTGCCGAGGTTGATAAAAAATCGCAAGCTCTGGCCTGTTATCTGCAGCAGTGTTGTGATTTGCAGCCTGGGGATCGTATAGCAATTCAACTGCCCAATATTATGCAATTTCCTATTGCGGCCTATGCGGCAATACGTGCAGGGTTGGTGCTGGTTAATACCAATCCACAATATACCGCACGAGAAATGCTGCATCAGTTTGTAGATTCCGGAGCCAAGGCGATCATCATCTTACAAGATTTACTGCCCAAATTAGATGAAATCAAGGCCACGACGGCAATAGATACGGTGATATCCACTACCGCCACCGACCTGTTTGACAACATTAAGCCAAATATTGCAGGAGTGACCGGTTTTAATCAGGCCATGGAAGTCGGTGCCACAAAACAGTTAGCCAAGAGGCCCGAGAGCAAGCAACATCAACTTGCAGTATTACAATACACCGGAGGTACCACAGGGCCGTCAAAAGGTGCCTGTCTGACTCATGAAAATTTGCTGACTAATGCGACACAGATCAATGAAAGACTAGCAGAACGCTGTCAGGAGGCGAACGAAATATTTGTTTGTCCGTTGCCGCTGTATCATATTTATGCATTCACGGTTAATATGCTGGCATTTTTCAATCGGGGTAACCTCAATGTGTTGATCCCCAACCCGCGAGATATGGACGCATTTGTCGGCGCCATAAAACTCTTTAAATTTACTGGATTTTCTGGCATCAACACCCTGTTTGTTGCCTTATGCCAACATCCTGAATTTAGCCAGCTAGATTTCTCCAACTTTAAATTTACTATTTCAGGCGGTAGTGCCTTATCTGGTGCTGCGGTCGATGCCTGGCATAGAGTCACCGGCTGTACCATCAGCGAAGGTTACGGTTTATCGGAAACATCTCCGGTGTTATGCCTTAATCATCCCGGCAAAGAGCATATCGGCACGGTCGGTTTACCACTGCGTGACACTGAAATTGAACTCTGGGATGAAAATGATCGGGTCGTAGCACCCGGGCAGGAAGGCCAAATTGTCGCTCGCGGCGGTCAGGTTATGACAGGATACTGGCAACAGCCGGAAGAAACACGTAAGGTTCTCAGCCGCGATGGTTGGTTTAAAACCGGTGATGTTGGTATCCGCATGGATGATGGTTGTATTAAAATTGTCGACCGGTTAAAGGATTTGATCATAGTTTCCGGCTTTAATGTTTATCCCAATGAAGTGGAAGAAGTTATCACCCAACACCCTGACGTGTTAGAAGCCGCTGTCGTCGGCAAACACGATGATAAAACTGGTGAATCTGTAGTAGCCTATATCACCACTGATAAAGAGATAACAGAGCAGCAAATTTTAACTCACTGCAAAGAACAATTGACTGGCTATAAAACACCAAAAACAGTCGTGTTCCTTGAGCAATTACCCAAATCAACCGTAGGAAAAATTCTTCGTCGAGAATTGCGATAATAACGTAAAGCTTAAGGTTAAATTTGACTTAATGGCAACCCCTGTCATGGCTACGGTAATTATATCGTCTTCAGTAATCTCACCCGCCAGAATTAAGCCATCATCGGGAGGTGGTGGCATTATTGGTGGTGACGGTGTGGCCTACCCCTTAAGCTCGATCTCCCCCAAAGCGAAATTATGATGACTAATGATATTTTTCACTCAATGGGTTTTATTCAATTTGATATTTAAAGGAAAGTTGAAACACATGTATTTGGTCATTAGCAGAGCGTTGACCTGTACCTAAAACTTTCGCAATTGAATTTGGATTTACCTGATCATATGCCCAATTTTTACCATTAAAACGGTAATACTGATAACTGAAAGAGAAGCTCATATTAGGTTGGTAATGATATAAGGTACTAAATTCAAAATGATGTTCTTCATTGCTTGCGTCTGGCAACCCTATATTGGTTAAATCTGCGGCTCCCCCAGAGGAAAAATTGTTATTTTTACTAGTTGAGTCACTTAATCTATAATCAAAGTCCATCTCAATTAATTTCGGTATATAATCCCAATGTGCCGATAAGCCTAAAGAAATAGTGCTGTCTTCTGGCTTTATCTTCCAATTTCTGGCACTGTCACTGGCTTGTGCTAATGGTGTAGATTGCTCGAAAGCACTTTTTTCATAACCACCGGAAAACTCCCTGCCAGCTTGTTCAAATTCATAACTGTCATAGCTGAGGTAACTTGAAAAGTTAGTCGTTTTGGAATAAATCCAAACTCCACTTAAAGAACTGAGAAATGTTTTGTCGTTAATTAAGCCTAATGTCGATTTATCATAATCATTTTCTTTATAGCTAATATCAAAGTTAGCGTGAATTTTATCTTTTATTGGATAACTGAAATTAGCCTTGCCATTAACTTGTTCACGATTTGATAAATAGTGCTGACTCAGCAACGGATGATTATTATACCTTTCATTATCCGGTGTCTGGTTAATCAGCTGCGCATCAAACAATGAGAAATAAGACCGATCCCACTGATATAATGATGCTGATCTATCTTTAAAGCCCAATTCATACCTAGTTGTCAGGTTATTTTCGAACTGACTTCTAAGTTTTAATTTAATGCTATTTTCTTCCGTGCTGTTAACAGCATAGTTATAACGGTCAATTTCTTCATAGGCATAAGCGAATGAAGCTTTACTGCGACTCGGTAGTCTATAGTTTGCCGTAAATTCAAAATAGTTGGAATTTTTCCTATGCGCAGCATTATAGTGTCTAAATTTTTCATCGAGTGGTGCCCAGGTGTCTGCGAAAACAACTTGATACGCATCTCTTGGGCTCTGATCATCGCGATCGCTATATCGATATACCCCCTTAAAGTTTAGGCTATTGGAATAACGGTAAAACACCGATGCTTTTGCCGTTATAGTTATAACTTCACCATCTAAACTTGTGCGCGGCAACGCTCCACTTATGAGCTGATTATTTATTGTATAAAGTAGATAGTTATCATCTTGGCTTGCCAACGAATAAGATGCATCGGCAATAATACGCAATTCAGGAGAATAAATGTAATGACCTAACACCCTGATTTGATGAAAATCGTTGTCTGGTGCAACTCCTATTTGACCAACGCCATCAGGGTAGCTAACATTAGGACCCATTAAAGATGAATATGGGTTTTGCCAAGTAAGCCGTGATTTCTCATTTTCAAACTGAGAAAATAAATAATCTACCTTTACAGAATAATTTGCTTTATTATAAGCAATGGACAATTCCATTTTATTAGTATTTTGATCAATTGCTTGCGGTAAAATTACCGAATGCCCATTTTGCATATTTGCATAAAACGCTGCTCCTGTAGTTTTTGTCCCTGTCTTTTCTTCAGTACTGAAATCAGATGTCAGAAACCAATTTTTACCAAAGTACTGCGAGTATTCTAAGTTTAATTTTTCTCTTTCCAGTATTTGCTCAAATGAGCTTGCCGAAGCGTTAAATGCCGTCATGCCATCAGTTGTTTGCGCTGCCAGCCAACTATTCGGCAAAGTAAATGACCCTTTAGGGAATACTAATGATTCACCGTTCTTTGAATATGGCGTCAACCCAGTGAAATTTTTTACTTGCTGTATTTGATTTAAGTTAAACTCAACTTTATAGCCGCGTAATTGGCCTATTTTAATGCTAAGTTCACGATTATCTAAAGCTAGGTTTTGTGCATCAACTTGCCAATATTTAACCAATGAGGAAGCTGAATTAAAATTTCTATAGTAGCCGGATAAATTTACCTGTGTCCCCTCTTCACTTAAGCCGTTATATTGACCAAAGCTAAAATTGTCTTCATTCACATTCAGTACATCCACTTGTACAAAACCTAGGGATTTCACCTCTTGCAACAATATTTTAGGCTGATACTTTTCTTCTGCTAAAAAAGCAAAGGGATCTTCCTCTTCTTCACTTGCTTTAGAGTTACCTTGTTTATTATCTTCAACAATCGCTTTAGGTTGATATTTCTCTTCCGCTAAAAATGCGAATGGATCTTCTTCATTTACTTGTTCAGCAAAGCTATTAATGCTAATTAAGCTTAATGCAAACAAATAAGTAGAAAACCATTCGTTTTTTTTCATACCGTTCCTACCTCGTAAGCCTTGAACCCGAAGGGTGATTCGAACCATGAATTTGGGAATGACAGTTTAAGCAATTTTTTCCTAGTAAGAATTCAGAACCTCGGCCAGTATTGGTAAGGCCACTACCATCGTGCTGTACGCTGGGGTGAAATGCTGCTGAATGGCATTGCTGGCATAAGAATGGCCCACGGGTTTTCAATAAGCTCGCATTAACCGAACCATGAGGCTTATGACAAATAGTACACTCTTCAGCGACAGGTGCATGTTCAAATAAAAATGGACCACGCTTTTCGGCATGACATGAAAAACAGGCATCATTTACCGTAGGTTCATTCAGTGAATGCTCACTAATATTACCGTGTGGATTATGGCAATCTACACAGGTTGTTTTACCCTCTAAAATTGGATGTCTAGATGGCATATGGGCAGACGCCTGCACTGATTTATGACAAGTAAAACAGATTTTTGACTGCTCTAATCTTACTAGAACATCATCTATTCTGGTGTGGATGTTATGGCATGATAAACATGATAATTGTTCATCATTATGTACTCCACTTAACCACATCAATTGGTTTCCTTTTTCGTGACAGCCCAAGCATACTGCAGATTGTTTATTAAACTCACTAGGCCATTTAGGACCAAAGCTTAAACTTGGAGAGTTATCTCTTGGTACTTTGCCATGCTTTAAACTCGGGCCATGACAGGCAACACAAGTTTGATTGTTTTTGCCAAACACTTGGCCATGAGGCGTTTGCCAGATAGCATGAATCGGTGTCTCTTGCGTCTCTTGGTGGCAGCCTAAACAATCTACCTCTGAAACTTCAATAATTTTTTCATCAGCAGAGACATTGCTAATATTAAATAGTACTGCACACACTAGTAGCAAAGCGCTCACGCTAGTTGTTAAAGTTGTAGTCATTTTTATTTTTTTATTCACTCTTTAACGTTCCTTGCAAATTAACTACTTCAAAATAAAATCTGTATCTATACCATCAGATGAAACGGTTAAAGGTAAAGACACCTTGTGCTCTGCCCCCGTTTTTCCATCTAAATGTATAGCAATACCAAAGGTAATACCCTTACCATCGATAAGCGGTTTAACATCATCATTAATTGCTTTGTTAATAATTACCGACCACATACCATTAGCAAAACTAGCACTAGCTGATAATTGCCCAGCTTCAACCTCTTTACGCTCAGCTAAAATAGTAAACCTTTGTATGTCTGTCATTTTACCTAAGGCTAAATTCACTCGCCATAATTCAACAAATTCACCATTAGCCATCATTTTATCAAGTGTTTTTTGATCATGTTCAATACTAGGAAAACCAACACTGTGTTGTTGCTTCAATGAACTTAACAAATATTTAGTTTTATCTAGATCTCGATCACGGCTCATGCCAGGTAAATCGCCATGGCATGACGCCCAACAGCCACCTTTAGAGAACGCATCGACTTGGCCATTATCAAACATTAAAGCCAGGCTAGTATCAGATTTATTGCCTTTCCATGCAATTGTAAACTGCATAGTCGAAGCCACTTTTTTAACGGTAATATTGGCCTCTATGCTAGGAATTACACCTTCTTCAGCAAGTAATTTGCCTAGTTCTTTGGCTTCACCTAAATGACATTGACGACAATTTCTGCCCTGCCGAAGTGCTTGTGCACCAGGGTGCTCTGCTAATAACCAATCCCCGTCTGATTGGCCAGGATGAAATACATCGATAAGCATTGATGTCAATCCGCCTTCGCGTAACTTAGCAAAATTATCTTTATCTACATGGGCGACGCCAAGGTGGCAATCGACACAGGTTCTGTCTTTATATTGCATCACAAGATGGTAATTTTTCGCTTTTAAACTCACTTTACTACTAAGTTGCATGGCTTTGAAATCATGACAATTTCGACACCCTAAAGAACGATTTGCTAGCATCATTAATTGCGGTGAGGGGTTAGCATGTGGATTATGACAAGTTGAACATTGAGGGTTTTCATCAATTTTATCTTTAAAATGATGCATGCCATTTTTTTGTACTTTATGACAAACGGTACACACTGCAGCTTGAGTTTCTGCAACTCTTACAGGATCAACATCTACATGAACGTCATGGCAAGTAACACAAGTGACCTCTTCGGCAGCATGTTTACCCGCACGCCATTCTTTATGGGTAGTTGTTTTTTCGTGGCAGGTTAAACATTTATTGTTCTGGCCATCTATTGAGCTTGACCACCTTGGTCCAAAGCTTATTTTCGGTTGAATCTTGGTCGGGGTTGCTGCATGCGTTTGACTATTACCATGACAAGCTACACAACCTTTGTTATTTACTGGTGATGCTTTTATCATTTCATCCCAATGCTTACTATTGTGCATCGCTTTAATCTTATGACTTACTTCTGGATCATGACAGCTGGTACATTCAATTGTTGTACTTATTTGTTGGGAGTGGGCATTATTTATTATGAAAAAACATACTAAAGCAAATAACACTACAACGATTGTTGAAGGCAATTTTAACAATGTCTTATGTTGCATTTTGTCTGTCTCCATAACAAAAATCAATGTGATCTATCTTGTTTAACTATTTTTTCCACTTCAGGTGACATATGGGTAAGACCTTGGTGGCAATCGATACAGGTTTTCCCTTCATTTTTCATAGCAGCATGAAACTCTTGTGCTTTCGCGGTTTGCAATTCAAACACCATCTGTGAAACTTCATGACAATTTCGACACTCTTGTGAATCGTTAGCCTTTAAACGCGCGATCTCTTTATCGCGCATATGTTTTACTTTTGAATAATATTGTTCGGTAGTATCCAATTCATCAGAGAAATATGACCATAACTCGCGGGAAGCAAGTATTTTACGCCACATTTTATTGCCAAATTCCACAGGAACATGACAATCTGAACATCCTGGACGTACGCCGGTTTTATTCTTGAAATGAGTCGAGGTATGGTAAGTTTCTGCCGTGGCTCCGGGCTGCAAATGGCAACCGGTACAAAAACTTTCGGTATTGGTTAAGCCCATTCCAACCTCAAAGCCGATAACACTACCCACACCAACAAAAACACCAAAACTGACAAGGAAAAATATCGACAATTTAGCCGAAGGTTTTAATATCTTAGAAAATGGAGCTTTCCAATTCATCTGTTCTTCCTAGTATCAAAATGATATTTCTATTTTCTACATTGTTTAACTTTAGGTAACGACGGCATAACAAACAGTTTTTCGTTTACATTTAAAACCTAACGAGCTTTTGGCTTATCAAATTTTGCAATCAACAGTGATGAAAAAAGGGCCACAATCAGCAATACAAACACTAGCGCAACCAGCACAATTAGCCCGGACAAAGGTGCTAATAAATCAAATATCCATTCCATAAAATCTAGCATTTTTATTTCCTATCAATTATCAAAAAACTAAGGGTTCGATGTTAAAACGTCAGCAATCGCTTGTGCCTCTGCAATAACCATCTAATTCACATTCGATAAGGTAACGCATCTTTAACAATTTGCCGCCATGAACACAACTCCATGTAATTAATTAGCTTAGCATTAGTAATAAAATGGGCGCAGCTAACTATTCCAAATATTCTTAATAAGCTTAGTTTAAAAATTTAAAATTTAAAGTTTAAATTAATAACCATATGCTATGGGGATCTCCACCTAGCAGCGCTAAACATTCCATGGAAGCAACGACTCAAGGTTATTCAATTTCATGTACTGTGTCGACGGCATAAACCCTATCTACGCCATGACAAACACTGCACTGCTCAACCACTGCACCTGAATCTATTTGTTGCTGTGTTGTATTAAAGCTTCCACCGTTAGCTTGCATATGTGCTTTTGCTTCCGCATTGTCGTGGCAAGAGCTACAAACCGAAACGGTTGGAGATATAACACTGTCATCCATATGATTTTGTATATCAGCGCCTGTATCTATAGTAGTGCCTAATACTGAATCCACTAAGGGTAATTGATAACTACTATTAACATGGCAAACCGTACAATTGTTAAGCTGATTGGGGTAGCGAATCCTGTCTTTATCGTAAACATAAGTGTTAAAGCCTTGAAAACCGACCAGTTGTAGTGAATTTTCACGTTTACTACTCGCATGAATTGCGTGGATCATGGTTTTAAAGTCTAATGACTCTTCCTGTTTACCGTCTGTAGGCGGCGTTTGGGCAACCAGTCGTGTGCGTTTATCAGTATTTCTTGGATTATGGCAAGCGACACATACTTCAACATTATTACTCTTGCTACTGCCATGTTTAATCAAATCGCCATGGCAAATTAAGCATTGCTCAGTACTAACCACTGTTCGCCTTGCTACTGCTTGATTGGCTGTTTCATCAATTGAAAAATAACTGGCCGTATTTGCTAACGGTACCCGAGTTATTTGGTCTGGTTTTTCAGGTTCCGAGGCTACTGCCGGATGACCAGATATAAATAGGTTTCCACTTCCAGTTGCCATCTGGTTTGGCACTAAACTACCGTCAGGAATTGCAAAATCAGAGATAAAAGTAAAACTACCATCGCCATTATCAATGGCTGTTGATAATGCATCTTGGCTAACCGAGCTGGCGTTATCTCCTTGGTTACCTGTATTCGTGTAGTCGGTGGTTGACCAAGCGAAATCTACACTTAATGTGCTCTTGCCGTCACCTTGTGTCCACTCAGCATCACTGAGGATATCGTATGCTTCGTTGGTCTCTGGATTAGTAATTTTAAATTGCACGACAGGGAATTGTCCCGCGGAGGTATTGGTGACATTTAGTATTTCAGCTAAAAATCGTTTTGACGCTTCGGTTTTCAGGTTACGATGACGATTTTCGATAGAGCCAGCGATTGCTGAATTTTGATGACAACTCCTACAGTTAGTATCATCTAGTTGGCCACCATAATGCTGAGTAAAGTCGACATCGTCATGACATGATCCACAAGCTGCTTGTGTGGCTACTTCCCTCCAATTGTCCCCACTTACTGTTGGCAATTGCTCTGGCATTGCAGTTGCATTTCCCGCATGGCAGTTTTGACAACTTAGAATATCGTTTGGATACACTAAGTTGCTATAATCATGAATGCTATCTCTAAAGCCGTAAATTTTGTATTCTTCCCCTGCTTGCACTGAAGGTAAATTTTTACCGCGATGGATCTTATGGATCATATTTTTGAAATTTACCGTATTGCCGCTATTCGCATCGGTAGAACCAGGATTGTGACAAGTAACACAATACTTAACTTCAAATCGAGAACCACCATGCATCGCAAGCTCACCATGGCAGCTGTTGCAGTTTTCTGTAGACGCTATCGCATGGTCAAAAATGCCATCAAGTTCTGTTTCCCCAGTCTCAGGTATCCAATCAAAGGTCGCATTACGTTTAAAATCATCAATACTTAATTGCATACCTGCACGATGAACCACTTTTGCGTTAAAGCTTATATCTAAGCTTTCCGTTTCAGCTTGTTCAAGAATAGCCGAATCACTTATATTCACCGATTGCGCATAACTATATTGATAAGTCCCGTCATTATTATTAACAAATTGGCCACTAGCTGCTGATTCAAGTATTGCCTGCATTTTAGGAAATATCCCCTCGCCGACAGTAGGTATTTCAATTTTATTGATATACGATTGCCAATTGCCGGTGTAGTTACCAAAACTGCTAGGGTTTAGCTTGGCTAACGTGACAGAAAAATCATCTGAAGTTAAGTGATTGATACCGACACCATCTTTGTCAACCAATTGAAAATTAATCGTCACAACGTCACCCGCGACTGTCGCGGCGGTAATATCAAGATTAACCTCTGTTTTAATTAAACTGGGTTGTAATGGTGTAGTCACCTGCGAAGATAAAGCTGACGTTGCACTTGATGAGTCAGAATCACTTCCCCCGCAACCTGCAAGTGAAACTAACGCCACGAGCATGCATAGCTTTTTGTGGTAAGCAAAAAATCTAATCATTTTTGATGTACCATTGATACATCTGCGCTTTTTCCAGTACCATGACATTCGCTGCAAGTTTCAACAGTCATTTCTGCTTGTTCAAAAGTGACGTCAAGCATCGCTTCACCAGCCGATTCCATATGCGCTTTAGCAATTGCTGAGTCGTGACAACTAGAACAGACCGCACCAATAGCAGAACTATAGAGTGAAGATGTCACTTTTATCGGTTCACGGGTAATAGGCAATGGCAAGGTAAAAGTGTCACCAACATGGCAACTCGAACAGTTTGCAATGTCGCCTGGAAATTGTAGTTTATCTGTTGTCCAGTCATTGTGTGGCACCTCTCGTATTGCTGAACCATGGATACCGTGCATCAGTAGACCAAATTCTTGGGTGCGGTCGGATGGTTCAAACTCAGAACCATGACAAGCTATACACGTTTCAGGGTTATTTACACCTCGCGTGCCACCATGATATTGGTCTGTTGCTAAGAAACGTTCGTGGCAATTGTTACATTGCTCGACATTCACAACTGTTCTTCGTGCAGTAGCTTGCTCTGCGCTGGATGCTTGATAAGCAATTACTGAATCAAGTCTAACTTTTTCGGTACTGCTATCGTTGCAGTCGCTCGGGTAGTTAAAGTCAATTGTCGCGGCAATGGTATCAACCCCTTGCTGTACCATATCGGAGAGTTGCACGGAAAACTCGTTGTTTCCTTCATCGACTAAATCACTTATACCACCACTTTTACTAATTCTGCCGCGATAATCTTTAGCAGCATCTGAAGGCATTCTGATATCAAATGTAGCATTAACACACATTTGTGTTGGGTCAAGTAAGTGAAGTCTTTCACCAGATTGATTCAAAATGGTAAACACCACTTTCGGCAATTCACCTTCTTTGGTTTGGTTAACCGATAAAATATTCAATGTCAGAGATTGCCCTTGCTCATTGGCGAAATTTCTGTGAGCTTGATTTGCCTGAATACCACCAGGATTTTCTGCACCTTGATCACGATGACAGCCCGCACAATCCTTTTCATCGGTAAATGGCGTATGATTTGTCGCTGGCTGGGTGCCATTAATTTTTAGGTTGTCGGTAAACAGTTTTTCATGACAACTTTGACAGGCTTGTTTAGTTGGTAAGCTTACCCAGTTGTGTCCATCAAGTGTTATTAGGGCTTTAGGGAGGGGCACGCTTTGGGTATTAGCAAACTCGATATCTTCGTCACCAGCATGACAACGACTACAGTTAATTATTTGCTGTGGATAGCTAGTTTTTGAATAATCATGTGGGCTATTGCGAAATCCCCAAATAATATAAGGTTTGCCATCATCAATTTTTGAGGGCAGCGAACGGCCATAATGTAGCTTATGAATTAACTGTTTAAAATCGACAGCGTTGCCACTGTTTGCGTCTACTGAACCAGGGTTATGACAGGTTACACAGTAGTCTGTTTGTTTTCTTGATCCGCCGTGCATTGCTAGTTCATCATGACAAGTATTACAGCTTTGTTCACTAACGATTTTACGCGCATTATTATCGTCGTAAAAACCCTCTGCTAAAGATGTGCCGGTAATGCCATTTGCAGCGATAATAGCAATGGCAGGGACAAAATCGATACAATGATTTGACGTTGGGGCATTTAGTTTAATTTGAAAACATGCGCGATGAACAAGATCGTCAGCAGCAGGGGTATCAATAGACGTGGTATATGTATAACGCCAAGTGCCGTTTGCATTATCTGTTAAAGTCCCGTTGTTTTCACCCGCAGCATGATTGGTAACAATTTTTCCAGTCGCAAATTCACTTTGTACTTTTCTTGCGCTATTGGCGATGTTTTCTGGCTCCGTCTCACTGGTGAATGTTTTACATTGATTGTTGGAGTTATCAATGTCGGCTTGATTTCTACAGATAGGATCTTCTATTTTTTCAATGTAGCTTTGCCAACTCATCCCTCTTGAACTCCCTGAATTGCCAACGAGCTTTGCCAAGGTAAATGTTACAGCAGAAGTAGGCACGTCCATAACTCTATTGCCGTTAACGAACAGCTCAAACTCAATAGTGGTATTATCCGTTTGAATAAGTTGAGTTATAGTTAATAAAATTAAGTCATTAGATTGGATCTGGTCTATGTGGACAGTGCCATCTATCGGTTGTTCCACAGGCGGGATAACGACATTGCCTCCCGATGGTGGTGGACCAGGTTCGATACCTTCTGCGCTGTCACTACCTGAATCTCCACCACAGGCGGTCATGGTTAATACAAAAAGCGCTAAGATGAATTTATAAATTTTACGAGTCAAAATGTTCATGTTTTATAAATATTGAATGTTTTGCCGAGAATTTAAATAATATACCGAGCCATTGCTGCCATTCCATACTAAATACGACCTTTGTTGTTTTTTTAAATAAGAAAATTAGCTAATTTCACTATCAATGAGCGAATAAACATTATTAACTCATTGATATTTTATGGTTTAAAGGATGTTGTGAACCTTGTCTATACCTTTGTCCTTACCCGCAGCATGACAAACTGCACAGGCTTCAACAATATTTGCTGTTTCAAAGGTTGTTGAACCAAATACAGCACCATTGGTTAGCATATGGGTAACTAAACTTTGCTCTGTACTGGATAAAGACACCGTATCAGGAGCTGCTGCATTTAAATAACCTGGAGCAGTTGGGTCTATATAACCTACTGGCACGTTAATATGACAGCTACTACACACCACAGCAGTTGCACTAGTATAGACATCGTCACCGCCCGATGGTGCGGCTGATGCTCTAGTATTCATTTTTATTGGTAAGTCAATTTGGTCTTCACTATGACAAGCATTACAGTTACTTATATCGTTTGGATAAGTTCCATGTAATGGGTGACTACTATCTGAGTTAGAATGTAAAGTATGCACGTGAGATTTTAAATCGCCAGGTCGGCCACCATAAAAAGAAACACGCGTTGCATTATGACAACTTGTGCACTGATTAAAATCAATCGCGGCATGAATATTGATAGCATCATTAAGTTCGCTATGAACCTCTAAAGATTGATGACAGCCATTACAACTGTCTCTGTCGGCACCAAATTTCTCAACATAATCTGTCGCTTCACTGCCATCTATATTGAAATATTTTCTTGGTGCGTCAAATGCTTTTGCCGCAAGTCTAGTATTAGAATCCTCTGCGGTAGCACAATCTATTAAAGCGCCATTGCTTGCTTTTTCATTAACACAAAGCGGCATCTCGAAAAACGTTATTGCTATTGTCCCGGTTGAGCCAAAACTAGCCGTTGGTTTGTTTGGTCTGGTACAAGTGTGTTTACCAGCGCCATCATAGACGCAGTCACTTAAATGTATTCCATTAGTAGTGGCAAAAAATGTTGCTGGAGAGCTATAAGTAAACTGATAACCGGTACCATCGTCATAATTAATCATGAGATAGCCATCACCATCAGTAAGCTCAATACCATTATTAATATACTTCCGAATAGAAGAGTATTCTACAGGGGTGCCATCTAACATCATGGTAAGGCCAACATCCAGATTATTACCTGCATCTAATGTTGCCGAATCAATGGTAATCACCAGTTTGTCAGCACCTAACTGTTGATTAGCTAAATGCCCAGAATGATTATCTTTGACCGGGTAACCACCATTTGGGCCATGACATTGTGAACATAGTGCATTATCAGCTTGCGGGCCACCAGGATGTCCATTAGGTTCTGTGCCAGCTAAGGTAAAGTCTAAGTTGTCATGACAAGAGGTGCAAGCTTCCATTGTCGGTTGCATGAACCAATTTGCCGCTTGTGGTGTGGCGCTGTTATCTTCATCATGACAGTTTGTACAGTTGCGAATATCTTGCGGAAAAACTACATCAGTCCAGTCTTTTTTACCATTACGTCCCCATAGGCCATATTCACCATGAAGATTTCCACCACGGTGAATTTTATGTATCAACACTTTAAAATCTACGGTATTACCACTACCAGCGTCACTAGTACCAGGGTTATGACAAGTAACACAGTATTGAGTATCGGTTCTACCACCACCATGCAGGGCTAGTTTACCATGACAGTTATTACAACTTACTTGAGTGACGATATCGCGATTATCTATGCCCGTTGTTGCCCCTGATGATGGTTGCCACGTATAAGTTTGATTAAAGGTAGGAAAACCTCCACCACTAATTTGCATGCCAACGCGATGGGAGTATTCTGCATTATAACTTACGGCTACAGGTGTGGTTACCGATAAAACATTTACGTCAAATAGATAACTGTAGCTACCATCACCATTATCAGTGAGAGTACCCTCCCTTTCACTGGTTGCCTGCACTTTATCTTCAGTACCTGGAGCGTCAGGATAGGTTGCCGCAGTTTCGACTCGATTAATATAAGATTGCCATCTACTAGTATCACCAGATACTGCATCTATAGGGAAAAGTTGTACAAGGGTAAAACGAATTTGACCTGAGGGTAAACCAACATACCCTTGACCTAATTCATTTTGTAATTCGAAATTGGCTGTTACCATACCATCTTCAGAAATCGTTATATCAGTTAAATCCCCTGCTAACGATGTTGGTATCGGAGAGGCAGGACTTACTGCCGGAGTGCCAGGTGTGCCAGGTGTGCCAGTAGCACCGTCTGTACCATTAGTACCATCAATACCATCTGAACCATCATCACCCTCACAGGCTATTATGGTTGACAGTAACGAAAAAATTAACAACAAACGTAGTGATTTTACAATAGTCTGGACAGCAGCAGGCATGATGGATTTCCCTTTATCTATTATTGCTATGTTAAAAATAGTACAATTACAAAAAATCACATCATTAAAACAGATATTTTTAATGCGTCGAATTGACTCAAAATTAAATGCAACCTAATCATTCTGGTACATCCGCATGAGTTTACAAAAATAAAGAAGATATTTGATTGCGAGCAAACGACGTTATCTTCAAGCCAATAAATCGTTAATGTTAGAATTGGTTTAAAAATAAAGGAATAATAAGTGCATTTACTAAATCAATAAAAAATGCGCACACTAAAGGCACAATAATAAAAGCAAGTTGTGATGTACCATACTCATTAAGCTCATCGCTAGAAAAGCTCCTAAAGATAAATCAGCGATTAACGAAATGGCGGGCTTTCTCGTTGGCCATTTCTGACCAGAAATTCGAGGAAAAGATTCTGGATAAGTACCTTCTTTACCTTTCGGCTCAGCATCGGTGCTTATAATCACCGGATAGGCTTCATAAGTAGTTGCGGTAGCTGATTCATTGGTAAATGAAGTCGTTAAGCCCAAATGAGTCGGGCCGACATTTTCGCGGTCAGGATAGAAGGTTTTCGCCCATTCAAGACTAAGGTATTCAGAACGACCTAAATCATCATTCCAACCCAGAGAGATGGGGTACCCTGTGGCGCTAGCAGATTTATCCATGGTACTACTCGGACGCGCCTGTACCATCCAACCAAGGTTTAACTCTGGTTGACCCGCAGCGCTGAATTGGAAATAACCATTAAGCTCGGTGGCTTTTAAATTTGCATCGGTATATTCTTCCGAGCTTGTTACTGGCCATGCTGGTAACATGTTAGCATCAATGGTTAAATTTACCGCAAAAACCACTGCATGATTTGCAGGGATTGAGACACTAGTTGGGTGATTAATGGTAAGTGCCGCTTGCGCCGCCTTATCACCATTCGCCATATAACTTACTGCATAGGTTTGCGTTTCAGAAGAGAAATTACGTATGGTGATATCTTTTACGATAACTTTTTCGCCTGCAACTTCATGAACACCAAATTGCACATACGGCTGGTTGTTGTCGCTATTCCAAATCGCCACCGGAGTAGAAATTGCCGCTTCAACATTTTCGATACCGTGACCGATATAAATTAATTCGGCCTGCTCGAGTATTTCACCAGTTTCGGCATCGTTTCTTTAATATTGTGGTTGGCGGTATTGGCAAGTAATGCCTTTAACTCAACCGGACCAAGTTCAGGATGTGCTGACTTAATTACCGCAATCGCTGCGGCAATACGTGCCGAAGCGGTAATGGCACCGGTTAGACGCCCCTTGGTTGCCGCTGTTGCATCGGCATTACTAATTAACGCGACGGGTACATCTTTAGCAAAACTCATAACTTCAGGTTTTAAATCTTTGCTGCCACGTACCGGTCCCATGGGTGACCAGGCTGCGGGTACAACGGTTTCACCATCAGCGGCGATAACGGCAGAGCCGACCGTGATAGCCGCTGGCGCAGAGCCTTGCCAAGAGATCCAGTTACGGTTATTGGTTAGCATCTCTTCTCCGTAGGTACTGGTATGTCCATTTTCGCCGGCAAAGGTAACTACCGTCATGCCTAGTGCAGACGCCTTCTGGATCATTTGCTGGTCTAAAAACGCTGGAGATCCTGATTGTTCATGTTGTTGGTAAAAAGCAGCAGCGCCGGCAGCATCTAGTAATACAATATCGACATGGTCACTGGTATCACCATCTTGGTTAGGATCTAAGGCATGTTCCATCGCTTGGACAATTTGGGTGCGCGTGGCAGAGCGCCCTCGTACTGCGCCATAACTTTCGCTGACATTTATCACTTTATAGGCATATAATTCTGCGCCTGGTGCTAATTGATGAACAATACTGGCTAACTGAGTCCCCTCTCCCGTCGGGTAAACATAGCCACGACCACTGTCATAGGCAAGGTTTTGATCGATTGGGTTACCATCTTGGCCCCAGTTTTCTGAGGCAAAACATTAACCTTTTGCGCCATACCATTGATAAAGCACGCCATTTAATCATTGCATTAGGTGATTCTGTAAGAGAATGTATTTCAGCTGTAACTATCTTTAACTGTTTCTTATTGATAATTAGAGGTTTTATTTACGAAGGGATAAAAGGTTAAGATGCAAAAAAGTTAAGAAGATAGAAATGGATATTTTAATAAAGGGGAGAAACAATGAATTCCAATAAAAAGATTTATCAGTTAGAGCCTATTTTGCTACATATGAAGTGCGCTAATAGCCGCTCTATCACCCACCTCGATTTAGTCGGTGCCTAACCAGATGATGCTGTATAGCTTTTAAAGCACACAATACAAGCTATTAATTTATTTTCTGTAATTCTAAGTTCTCGCTTGAAAAGTATATAGGTGAGTGCCAATCTTTAGTTACGTAGTATCTTTATAAAATAGAGCGGCCACTAGCAACAATATAGGAAGGGATTATGGGTATAGAATTTATTGATGGTTTACTTAAATTTTCGGGATATCATGCCATTAGCTTAGGTATTATCGTGTTATTCGTAGGTCGCAGAATAAATGACAAGGTTAGTTTTTTAAAAGAGTTTAGTATCCCTGAACCTGTTTCTGGCGGTATTTTATTTTCATTATTATTTTCTTTAATCTATTTAATTACCGATGTCCAAATAACCTTTGATTTGCGGGCAAGAGATATTTTGCTTATCTACTTTTTCACCACCATTGGTATTAACTCAAACCTTAAAGATCTATTGAGAGGCGGTAAGCCGCTGGTAGTGTTGTTGGCGATAACGGTAGGTTATATGGCTATCCAAAATATAACCGGCATTACCATGGCAAAATTGTTTGACATGGATTCTGCGGTAGGCATGCTAGGTGGGTCAGTGTCATTAATTGGTGGACACGGCACTGCCATTGCTTGGTCTCCTAAAATCGGCGAACAATTTGGTATTAATAGCGCGATGGAAATTGGTCTTGCTTGTGCTACGTTCGGGTTGATTTTAGCGAGCATCATGGGGGGGCCAATCGCTAAATATTTGATCACTAAATATGACTTAAAGCCCGAAGAAAAAGAACCTATGGATGTTGGTTTGTCAGACGACAAACCCGATCCAAAAATTACCGCAACGGGCTTTTTAGATGCAATATTAGCTATTCACATTTGTGGTTTTTTGGGTGTGATATTAAATGAAGTGGTTTCAGCCGCGGGTCTAGAATTACCATTGTTTGTAACTTGTCTGTTTGCCGGCATTATAATCACCAACCTGATCCCAGCTAATTTCCCTCGTCTTTCCGGTACCAAGTGGCCAAGCCGAACACCGGCAATTGCTTTAATTGCTGATATGTCTCTTGGTACTTTCTTAGCAATGTCATTAATGAGCATGAATTTAGTTGCGTTAGTTGACTTAGCCGGCCCTATTTTCGGAATATTGGCGGCACAATTTGTTATCGCCATATTGATCAATATTTTTGTGGTATTTCGAGTGATGGGGAAAAACTATGATGCCGCCGTCATTTGTTCAGGTTTCGGCGGAATATCTCTTGGCTCAACACCAACGGCTATGGCTAATATGTCAGCAGTATCTCAACGGTACGGAAACTCGCATTTAGCTTTTATTATCGTACCTTTAGTTTGTGCGTTCTTTATTGATTTGGCTAATGCAATGATGATCCCGTACTTCTTGAATAATTTTTAATTATACCTTTTATGACTACCATTCAGCCTCTTTTGTTTGTATTCATATTAATACCTATGTTGGCTCACGGTAATAATTTAGCCAGAGATATATCTGCAACTGGCGACGTTGAGAGCCAGTCATTGATCATTCCTTATGGCTTTTATAATGACAACACCGAAGTTGCAGCAGCAATGGTGTTCCTGAATAGTGGCTACTTTCAACCGCAAGCAGTGACCTTGTTTAATGCCTTTGCCGGGAGTAATTCTACCTATTCCGTGTTTGCTGCCCTCAAAGATTTTCAAGTTAAACCCTTTGATCGTTTGTTTGTTGATACGACCTTGTTGGTTTCAAGCTGAGGAGAGTTAGACAGTTACCAATCGGGCAATCCTGATTTTCCAGAAGATATTGCGGGGTCTATTGGCTCTGACAAACATAACTTTATTGTCGCTAATGGTGATGATAATTTTCTGCGGATAACCTTTAAATACTTATTCCCGATTGGTCATGGTAAAAATACAGCAATTCACGGGTTTAGAACCGACAGAGGCTTGTTGGTTTCAGGTTATGAAGCGGGGGGAGAACAGTGGAACCCTATGACTTCAGGCAGAACTTCATTCATGGTCCAACCGTTTTATCGTGAACAAGATTTTGAAGATGATAACAACAAAGAATTTTATAATATTACCTCAGGCATAAAGTTTGAGCTTGAATACGACAACACTGATTGGTATGTCAATCCAACGAAAGGTAGCATAATGTCACTCTCAGTGGCACGCGACTGGGGCGCAGAAGAAGAGTTTTCTACCTGGACCTCTATTCAATTTGAATACAGTAAGTTTATTTCTTTCGGTGGTAATGACGATGCAAGACAAAGAACGCTCGGTCTTAATATTTGGACCAGTGATGTACCCACATCGAATTCTTTTCACCAAAAAGGTAATGAACAAGTTTTCCATCGTGCACCGTTATTTGAGGGCTCTACTTTAGGTGGAATTGACCGTCAACGCGGTTTTTCCACCAACCGATTCCATGACCGCTCAGCGATCAATTACAGTGTCGAATATCGCTACACCCCTGTCAGCAACCCCTTTGTTGATATGCCAACAATTGAAAAGCTACATATTCCCTTTTGGCAAATTGTCACTTTTACTGAAATTGGCTCTGTTGCTGATAATTGGTCAATAGCAGATCTACATCATAAAATGAAAGTATCTATTGGCGTAGGCCTTAGGGTGTCTGTTTCGGGTCTAATTATAAGAGTTGATGCGGCTTTTCATTACCAGTTATACATAATTCCCAGGCCAGCACCAAATTCGGACGCATCGTAAAAATACCAATCGCTGTCGCCCATATCACCTTGTTCAAATTCTACCGAATAATGTTTAGCATAAAGTGTAGCTGCCCAGGATGGTGAAAATTGCCAAGCCAAACCAGTCACAAAAGTAAAACTGCCTTCTGAGTCGCCAGTTCCAGCATCTACTTTAGTAATCCATGCTTTGTCACTGCCAAACGCTTTCGCATAAGCTACACCGATGTAAACATCGGTCCAATCAATTTCAAAATTACGATCAATAACCAGTTCGGGAGAGCTAAAATCAAATTCAACTTCGTGGGTTGTGTTACGAATGCCGGCATAAGTGCTAAAGCCATTGCTATATTGATAGGCTACATTTATGTCTAAGGTATCCGCGACAAAATTTAATTTCGCTCTAATGGATTGACCGGTATTAAAAATTTCTGCGTTTCCTTTCTCTTCCAGCTCAAGATGGGCAACAGTATAATTAATTTTCCATTTACCTTTTGACGCAAATCCGGTGAAACCAAAGGCAGTTTCCATAACCTCCATTACATCACTTGAACTTAAATCCAGAGGAGATGTTACCGGACCTGACGATGTATCTAAGCCAACATCACCATCGATATTTAAGCCAAAAAATCCGGTGCCAATGCCAAATTTCCAGTCTTCCGCGAATGCTACTGAACTTGTGGTTAACAATGCCGTTAATAAAATTGTTTTTTTGAACATAAAACTTCCCTTTCATATCGATTCGTTTTAAAGATCGTTGGGAATAATATTAGTACAAAATTTACCATATGAGCTTAATTTTATAATCATAAGCGCCTGATTGCCCAAGCTTTAACGTTATTGTACTAGCTTTTGCAGTTTTGGCTGCCACTGTTTCCAATCTTCATCGCCACCATCGTAAAGTGAAAAAATGGATTTATCGACTACGGTCTCTGCACTTGTTGACTCCGGCGTTGCAAAGGCAATTCCACCTGACAAAATGGTTTCAATCGATTCAGTGTCTACCTGAATTCCCGAGAACAGTCCGGCATCAACTTTAATGCCACTGGCGTTATAGAATTTGGTTTCAGTTTTTACTAAATGTTGCTTAACAGCATCAATATTAATAAAAACATTTACCCCATTGGAATTTTCGTTCAGTTCTACGCCCAGCACTCGACCAACTTTGATTAACCGATAATAAACAGGATTTCCAGGGTTTATCGAACCGCGATCAGCGGCAGTTAAGGTTAAATTCAACCCCCCAGGTAATGACGTAAGCGCAGGTTCATGGATTAAACCGGTGAAATTTGTTTGCATCTCACCAGTACCTGGCAGCACACTAATAAAGTTACCGATAAAATAGGCGATTGAATTACTGACTTTGGCAACGCTGGTTTCTGGTTGAACAAACCAATATTTTGCGCTTTGCTTGACTAAATCGGGATAATCTTCGTTGATCAATACCGTTAAATTAGTCGCGCTCAAATCTTTCTCAAGCTCTACTTTTGCCACGCGCCCTACTACATGGCCATTATATTGCACCTGGGCATCGGCTTTAATGGCAATCACTTCTTCAAAACGCAGTTGAATTTCTCGTCCCGAATTTAATAATTCAAACATATTGGCATGTAAGAAGTATTCTTCCATTTCATCGGCTGGCTTGGTTAAGTCAGCCCTGTCGTTAAACAAGGCAATACCGCCACGCACAATACTTTCCAGGCTCTGTGTGGTGACTTGCATCCCTTGCATATTCGCTTTAACGTCAAAACCACTACCGACAAAGAAACTTGAACCTAAACCCACTAAATGTCGAAACTCATCATTGATACTGACAGACACTTCTACTGAAAAACCATTTTCACTGTAATTTATCGCATCAATTTGGCCGATAACCATCTTTTTGTAGGTGATTGGAGTGGTACGAACGAGTCCAAAACCTGAATTGGCAACCAGGGTAAGTTGTAATCCAGGGTCACCAGCATCATTTGCCGGCGCTTTGGTAAGCATAGTAAAGTGTTCTTTTGCTGGCCCGGCACCGGATTTCACCTGCAAAAAGCTGCCACCTAATAAGGCATTAAAACCCGCAATATTGCCACTGGACAGTGTCGGTTCAACCACCCAAATTTTGGTTGTTTCCTTAAATAGGTTTTTATAATCGGCTTTGTATCCAATGGTTAAAATTATTGACTGTAAATCATTACTTGGGATAATTTTCTTTACGGTACCTATGTGTTTATCACCAAAATTTAATTTGGTAATGCCTTCTTCAAAATCAAAACTGTTGGGTACTTTCAACGTTATGATTTCAGTATTCAGCGCATGTTCAAGGTTACTGTTTAAGGTGAAATTGTGGCCATTATCAACGGCTTTGCCTTGGTCAAAGTCGATGGTATGAAACGCTACCCCGCCAGCAATGATGGCTTCAATAGGTGAAGAACGCACGGTAAAAGACCTTAGTGTACCGGAAAATTCGATACCACCTTGCTCATAAAATACCGAAGATGAATTCACTAAATGCATATATTCAGGTTCGATAAATATATGCACGTTAAAACTGCGTTGATCGCTCGCTAGGTTATGATTTTCTATGCTGCCAACCTTCAAATTTTTATAAAACACTGGTGCGCCAAACGATAACGAATCAATACTGTCGGCAGAAAGGTTTAAATGTAGACCTGGCTCACTATATTTTAACGGAGGTGCTGATGGCAGCACATCAAAATGCCGTATTGGCTCTCCATCCCCTAACCTAAAGGCTACGTAGGAACCACTGAGTAACCTGTCTACATTTGAGATGCCAGATAAACTTATTGATGGCTTAACTAACCAAAAATCCATATTACTTAACAGGTATGGCTCCAAACGTGGATCAAATAATACCGTTGCGGTAACGCCACCTTTGGCTTGGTTATAAACGAAATCTTCGACTAAACCTACTTCTACGCCTTCGAATATTACTTTGGTGATCCCGGCTTTAATGCCACTATTTTTAGGGAAATCCATGATGACCACTACACCGGCACGGGCTTCATCAAAGCCTTCAAATAACGGGTATTCAGTAAAATCTTCAACCTTGGTGGTCATATCGCCAGTATCAGGGCTGTAAAAGGCGATGCCACCACCTATTATCGATGCCAAAGACTGTGTCTTTACTGTAAAACCAGACAAATCGCCTTTCATCTCGATGCCACTGGCATTCCAAAAGCGGGTATTTAGTTTCACCAAACTGGCATAATCTTCTTCAATAAAAAGGTTTATTTTGATATGACTTTTGTCTTCAGAAAAATCGTAGCCGTAGACTTCACCCACTTTAATTTGTTTGAAGAAAACACCACTACCATGAGTGATCGAACCTAATTCTTTCGCGTGTAAGGTGACATGTAAGCCAGGAGAATCTTCTGCAATCGGTGGCGGTTGAGTTAATGCCTCAAATTCTTTAACATATAGGTTACCGGTTTCCGGTAACATTTCAAAATAATTTCCGGTGAGCACGGTATCTAAACCCGAGACGCCTGAAAGGCTAATTTCCGGTTTCACTAACCAAAATAAGGTGTTTTCGCTAAGGAATTTTTTGCGGGTATTTTTTAATTCTACCGTCACCATGACATCATTTAAGTTTTCGCTAAGGTTTAAATCGGTAACCACCCCTATCGGAAACCCTTTAAATCTAACTTCCGTCTTACCGGCAACTATGCCTTCGGCACTGATGGTTTTTATGGTAATTTCAATGCCGGCATCACTGAATGACTTAAATAACAACCATAGTCCAATTAATGCGGCGATAACAGGCAATAACCATATTGCAGAAATGGGTGATTTATTCGATATAACAGCTTGTTGTTCAGTCATAATATTATGTTTCTTCTTCCATAGAATTCGATGGTTGTTGATCCCAAAGCAGACGAGGATCAAAACTGTGTGCGGCAAAAATAGTGAGTATCACCATTACCCCAAAGGCTGTGGCACCGGGGCCGGCGACAATTTCTACAACGGCCCCTATCTCAACCAGGGCAACGAGTAAAGCAACGACAAATACATCTAACATTGACCAACGTCCGAATATTTCTATGTAACGGTACATTTTGGTACGTTGTTGTTTTGATAATTTGGACTGGTTTTTTAGTGAATAAAGCAAAACAAATAAACCGACAATTTTGGCGAGAGGGACGACAAAACTGGCAATAAATACGATAGCGGCTATTGGGTACATGCCAAATTTCAATAATAGAGAAATACCCGATAAAATGGTATCGGGCTGGCCTTTACCAAAATAGAGGATGGTCATGATTGGAAATGCATTTGCCGGAATGAAGGCAATGAGTGAGCAAATAGTCAAGGCCCAGCAACGTTGAATGGAGTCATTGATGCGCAGGCAAACTTTACTGTCACAACGGGGGCAATAATTGGCTTTTGTATTATCAATATCAACCAATAAATGACAGACCGGACATTGTGCTAATCCCTGCTCTTTCGCCGTTATTATTGCTTCAACATTATTGTCCATGATGTAACTTGTCCCATAGCATTTGTTTATCTAATGTTAATTTTAACGATAACACGCATAGCATAAACGCGGTAAAGCACAATAAACCAATGTTATAAGATAAATCGGCCATATCTTTTAACTTGATAATCGAAACTAAAATGCCAATTAAAAACACTTCGAGCATTTCCCAACTGTCAACATGATGATAGAAAACCAATAATTGCTTATACCATGCTTGCTGATGACTATTGTATTTATAGCCTAAACAAACAAGAAATGCTGAAACAAGTTTAATTAATGGGGCTAACAAACAAAACAAAAACACTAAAGTAGAGACAAAGAAAAGCTCATTGCCCCACAAGGCAATGACTCCCGAATATACACTGGCTGAGCTTTCTACAGACAACAATTTCATTGACATCAACGGCGCAAACATTGCGGGAATAAATAATAACAATCCAGAAACACTGACCGCTAATGTTCGATTTATTGAGTCATGGTTCTTTTCTATAAGCGTATGCTGACAACGAGGGCATGAAGCAACCTCGCCCTCTGCAATAGAAGTAAGATGAATTACAGCATCACATTCTAAGCAAGCAAATTGTTGTTGATTCACAAGAGCTCTCCTGCCATAGACTGATAGTTGAATATTAATTAATCATTAGTAAAAATAATGGCTGATTAGTTGAGCTTTGTACATGAAAACATTGAAATAACATTAATAATGGCAAATTTTCTGATTGCTCAGCCCGCATTTGTTACAACTTAATGATTATTCAATCAAAAATTGTAATTTTTTGTCTTTTGACTTGCATCCTTAAGCATATAACCTAATATTGAAAAAGATGAGAATTAATAACAATAAATTCTCTAACAACAATCAATAATAATCTGCCTGCACCATAGGTTTGTATTTGTCTCAAAGGAAAGTAAAATGAAAAAATTATTATTAGCGTCATTGTTAACAGTTTCAGGTGCCGCTTTTGCTGGTGGTTCTGGTGTTGTAGGTAGCGTTAGCGATGTTCCAGCTCATGATGCTTCTACAGAATCTGGTTGGAATGCTTCCGTTGGCCTTGGTGTGGTAAATGCACCTACATTTGCCGGTGTTGATGACACAGAATCAACCGCCGTACCATTAATTAACGTCAGCTATAACGACACATTTTATTTTGAATACAACAAGTTAGGTGCGTGGTTATGGAAACCTGACAACACAGGTTTTAGAATAGGTGTCGTTGTTCAACCTCGTAAAGGTTACGATAAAGGTGACGGACCTCTAAATAGAGAGATTGATGATACTGCTCTTGCCGGGGTCAGAATGAGATGGCAATCAGGCAAATTTGGCATAGATGCATCACTGCTCGGTTCTTCGGAAGAAGACAGTGGTGGCGAAGTTCACATTACCGCAAAATATACTTTCTTAGCTTCTACCAAAGGTTCGTTAACGGCCATGGTTAAATTGGAAAGCATGTCAGAAGATGCCGTCGATTACTTCTATTATGCTTCAACAGATTCAGGTGCTGATAGCGCGACTAACGCGTCAATTGGTGTTATTGGGACTTATAATTTAACGCCTAAATGGATGTTAATTGGTGGCGTTTTAGCAACTTCTTACGATGATTCAATTACCGATGCTCCTGGAGTCACTGAAGATACAGGTACTACCGCGCTTATCGGAGCCACTTATAAGTTTTAATTAACAACTCTATACATTAAAAAGGTCTCAACTGTGACCTTTTTAATTCAAGGATGAATTAACTTAGAGTTGCCATGGAGGGTTTGAGGTGTACATATACGTGCTTATTCCCGGCAGGCAGGGACCATTCATTCATATCCCTTGATCATGGCATTCATTACATATCTGTAAATCATAGCCTTTAGAGGGTGATTGCATATTTTCAACATGGACGTAGTATTAGATCAATGCACTAGTGCATAAAACAACTTGCTCTGAATCAAACCTTAAAACAACCTCGTCTTGATAGTGAATATTGCCAATAAATGGGGCGATAATCTCTACTATATTTTTATCTTGAAAATGATCTATCTTGGTTTCCACATGAGGTAGATAGATTAATCCGCGATAATGAACTCCATGATGAGTCACTTCACAATCTGCAAATGAAAACGTTTCTGCTGGTACCTTTGAATGCCACTTCAGTTTTTCAAAGTGAAAACTTGGTTTGATAATCGTCAAACAATGCTGACCAAGGTTAAAATTAAGGGTGGCAAAGTAGTAAGTAGATAAATCTAGCCCCAGTTGGTTAAAATATGGAGCTTGCAAGCTAATAGTGCCAGCAGGAAATACAGTAGAACTGGCACTGCCAGAGGCTACTTGGTAGCCCTTCACTAACGTTGCAGTGATGCTGATTGAAGTGTTACTCATATATCCCCTCTAAAGGCAGTCCCTGCCTGCCGGGGATAAGTACAATCCATGTACAAATCACCCTCTAAAGGCAGTCCCTGCCTGCCGGGGATAAGTACAATCCATGTACAAATCACCCTCTAAAGGCAGTCCCTGCCTGCCGGGTATAAGCACTTCCTTGTACAAATCACCCTCAAAAGGCATCCTGCCTGCCGGGTATAAGCACTTCCCTGTGCAAAATATTAACTGCTTCTGGCTACGAGCCACTGGCAGAGTTGATATTTTTACACTATAGGTAAATTACTCGTCGAATAAAATGTCATGAATATTTGATAAATCTTGTTTTCCTGATTTAATCTCTTGTTGAGTTAATCCAGAAAGTTCATGAGGAAAGACTAACCAATCTTCAGAAGCATGTACGTAGTAATCTGGCACTATATCCACTTTTGCATTTTTTGGTTTGAACCACGGACAAGCAACACGGATGTCTTTTGGTGTATTTAAGCGCATTTGCGTTTTTATTTGTTCAATTAAGGCAACAACACTGCGGCCGGAATCAAATACGTCATCAACAATAAGTAAGCCGTCATCGGCATTGGCATTTTCAATCAAGTAGTGCAAACCATGCACCTTGATCTCTTTTGATTGCTGATTAATGCCGTAATAAGACGAAGTACGTACCGCGATGTGATCCGTTTCTACTTGTTTATAATCAAAGTATTCTTGTACGGCAATTCCGATAGGTGCGCCACCGCGCCATATGCCAATAATAAATTGCGGTCTGAAACCGTCTTTATAAACTTGATGTGCAACACGAAAAGAATCTTCAAGTAATTCTTGCGCTGAAATGTACTTTTTATCCATGGTGAAAGCCTTAAAAGGATTTGAAACGAAATTACGATGATTATAACTTAAAAAATGAAAGTTTTATCTGGAAATTACGCTTTGCCGTCACAATTTTTGATCACACGTTCTAATGAGATGTTTAATGCTTTCAAAGGCATCACTATAAAACTGGAGATCCACATTGGCATAACTATCTGTACTTTGATGATAATTTTTGTGGTTTTCTCCGGTAACAAACAGATAAGGTATGCCTGCCTTGTGAAATTCGTAATGATCACTGGCTTTATGTAAGTTTATCGCGGCTCGATGTGAAGATAGATAATTGGCCGGAATTTTATTTATCAGTTTAAATTTAACCTTGGCACTTTCATTAATATGCTGAATGTGATCTTTCAGTTCCGGTTGTTTTTTGCTGCCGGCAGCCAATAAATATTTTCGCTTTTTGCCATAAGAGATCATATCTAAATTAATATTAAAGATAATGTCTTCTTTATTGATTGCAGAATGTCGTAAAAATGCCTTTGCCCCTTTAAAACCAAACTCTTCGGCATCAGTGGCTAACAACACAATAGAGTGCTTAGTCTCAATATTCTCAAGCCAGGGTTTTAACGCCAACAATGCCGATGCGCCCGATGCATTATCATCGGCACCATAATATATTTTTCCCGCCTTTTTACCTAAATGATCATAATGAGCGGTTATCACGATGTACTTGTTTGGCAATTTTTCGCCCTTTTTCACATATAAATGATTGAATCCCTGTTTCTGGCTAAAACCACTGCTAAAGTGAAATGCTTGAGTGCTTGAATAACTGGAAATATATTCGGTTAGAAAGGAGTTTTTGATGTACTGACTTGCCAACTTGTGCCCTGCACTGCCGGTTTTCCGGCCTGAAAACTCTGCCGATGAAAGTTTTTTAAAATGTGCAAGTAATATTGAGTTAGTTACATCCTGATGACTTGCCAGTTCCGCTGCAACACCAACAAAAGCGACTACGCTGAGCATTAACAAGCAGAATACTTTTTTCACTGCTAATGGCAACATTATAAGCTAGAGAGCAGGCTTAATTTATTTTGGTATTTGTCTTTAATGTCTTTAAAAGGCGCGTAGCGTTTCGCTTTGCTTAAATAATGTTCTGATAAATCATAATCCCCGAGTTTAAAGAAAGATTTTGACAGGCCAAAATAAAATTCATGTTCTTTAGGTTGCATAGATTTTGCTTTTTTATAATGACGAATCGCTAATTTATAGTCTTCATTAAAAAATGCTTCTTCGCCGAGTAGAGCGTGATAATACGGGTTATTCATCCGTGCTTTATGGATAAAACCATAAATTTTCCTGGCTTCGTCATATTTGCCCATTTCATTTTCTAATATGGCTAAATTGTTCCAGGCGTTGTAATTATCACGATTAAAACTTACTGCCGCTAAATACGCTTGTTCGGCATAACTGGTTAGCCCCACTTTTTTATACAACAAGCCTAAATTACCCCACACTGGACTAAAATTATCTTCTTGTTCTATCGACTTTTTGAAATAAGCATAGGCCAGGTTGTATTTATTTCTCACTAACGCTTGCGCGCCCTTATTGTTATAAAACATTGCCGTTACCCTGTCCTTGCTGATCCTATTTTTAGGGAAATGCTTTTTCACACTGTAAGGGTCAAAATCAATCGTGGTTTGTCGCGCGCCCCACACCACTTTATAGGGGGTATTTTTGTCGCCCACGACTTTAAGGTTTACGTGTCCGGTTAGCATGTTGTAGTCACCTTCACGGATCCAATACTCAGGAATTAATATTTCTTGAAAATTAACAACTAAATTCGCTTCATCAGCCAGGGCATAAGCCAAAATGGTTAAGGATAAACAATTAGCGGTATTTGCATTAAAAGCTTGGACAGCAGTTAAATTTGCACCATTTTGATAACGAATAGAATCGGGAGAGCGATGAAACAGTTTTTTTAACAATTTACGTGAGCGATCATAGGGATCTTTTTCAAACATCAGATGGCTACGGATGAATTTTTTCATTTCATCATTTAATGCGTAAATTTGTTCCGGAGTTTCAATGGTATATTCGGTATGGCTCGGGAAAGCATCACTATAAAGTAACTTTTCGGTGTCAACGTTCATCACCTTAATATCATTAGTCGTTGAACATGCCATTAAAGCGAATAATAGAGAGCTACAGAATAATGTCTTTAATTGCATACGACCACCACTTCATTCAACTTGAATTTAGTTCATACCATAATATAAGCATACCCATAAAATCACTTTCCCGCTTAAATATCAACCAATTGAAATACAATTTTACAATTTATTATGGATGGCAATCTAAAGTGTATTGTACGGAGTCATCTTCTAATCTCGGGGCCGCCAGTTCGCGAACCTCTCTTTGGCAGGTCGTACTTCCTTGTGCTCAGCTTCACGGGCCAGTATTACTGCTAACCACTGAAACCATTCGGCCCAAGATGGTTGACGCTGTTCTTCCCTAACGGTATCCGCCCATACTGCTAATTTTCGCCACATGACGACAGCAAGCCCTCCGGTCAACTCACAAACTATGTTAAACGAAATCATTTTGCGAAAAAGGAGCAATGCTATTGACTCGTAAGTAGTGGATATCATGATTGCGGCCCGTTCATATTCCGCTCCTTTTGATCGTAAATCTTTTGCAGATACACCGTCTGGCAACTGCCGAATAAGACTTATCGCAAGAACTAGATCAGGGTCATGGAACGAACGCATTAGTTCAACTGCCGCCCTTTGGCGACGTTGTACACGAAACTCCCGAATTTGAATAACGGCAAATACAACTCCACCTATGATCGTTAGAGCTCCAAATATCTCAGCTATATTCGCTATTGTTGATAAGTCTGCCATGAGCTCCTCTTTCTGCCTATGCTAAATCGAAGGAAAAGCGGAGATCATTAAATGATCATCGCTCAATATTCGTAAACAACAAGTACAAACCAATAAGTATAATCTATGAATATAAAAGGTGTGAAAGACTATATTTCGCTCATTATTGTTCTTTATCAGAAGGATTATTCCCCCCCTGGCATGTTATCTTCAACTTCAGCAAAGATGCTATTGATAAACATTCAACATTCGTGATTAATAGAACAATCCAAAAACTTAATTCATCGATGTAACTAATCAATCCTGCGTGAGAAATTTTTCGAACTCTTAAGATATGAGTTGGCTACAAACCCTATGGGTTTAATTACTTATCGAAACGAAAAAAGCCCGCACAATGTGCGGGCTTTAGAGATTTGAACTCTAGATGGGCTACAAACCCATGCCGGTTTTCAAGACCGGTGCTTTCGACCACTCAGCCATCTCACCTGAGTCTTAAAACAATGCTTGCTTCAAGATGGGGCGAATACTAAAGACTGAAGGCGCTGTTGTAAAGGGCTAATTATAAAAAAATTTAATTAATTTATAATTAATCGTTTGTTTGCAGAAAAATCAATCAACAAGGCCTGAAAAGTAAACGATTGTAAATAGAATTCTTATTAAAAAGTCGGAGTCCTGGTTAAATACTGCTTATCCCGAGTTAAGGGTAATGACTAATCAACAATAATACTTTGCGTTCTTTTCGGTATTCGGGTTAATGCTTCATAGCCAATAGTACCGGCATACTCTGCAACTAGATTAACCGGTAAACCAGCGCCCCACAAAATCACTTCATCACCAAGGTTAACGTCTTTAATGTCGGTGATATCTATGGTTAGCATATCCATCGAAACGCGCCCGGCGATTGGTGCTTTTTGTCCATTGACTAACGTAGGCGTACCCGATTTTGCATTTCTTGGATAACCATCGCCGTAGCCAATGGCAACTGTCGCGATTTTACTTGGTCTGGTTGCCGTCCACGTTTGACTATAACCAACCGACTGCCCTGCCGCGATTTCTCTAATGGAAATAATGGCCGATTTTAACGTCATTACTGGTTTTAACCGATCCGCGGCTGAATTTTCACTATCAAGTGGTGAATTTCCATAAAGCATAAACCCGGCGCGATTCCAATCTAATCGGGCTTTTGGCCAATTGAGTAAACCTGCAGAATTGGCGACACTGCAGCTGATTTTTTCGGTACCGGGTAAACAAAGCGCAAGTTTATCTTTTACCTGGTTAAATAAGGCAAGTTGCTGCTCTGTCACCCTATTTAAGTGTTCATCTGCAGACGAAAAATGAGTGGCTAAAACGATATCCTCGGCAACATTGCGGCTGGCAGCTAAGGCGAGAAAAATTTTATTCACTTGTTCAGGTTGAACACCCAGTCGATGCATACCAGTATCCACTTTCAACCAGGTTTTTATTGGTGATGATAACTTTGCATTTAATAGCCAAGAGACTTGGTGCAAGTTATCTAGCATGATCCAAAAGTTATTTTCGGATGCGATCACCACTTCATCTTCGCTGAATATGCCTTCCAATAACAATATCGGTTTTTGTATGCCTGCATCTCTTAGCTCTACCGCTTCTTCAATACAAGCGACACCAAAAGCAGGAACGAGTGGATCCAGTATTTGTGCTACGACTACAGCACCATGGCCATAGGCATTAGCTTTTACTACCGCTAGATTATTGGATTGTGGCGCAACTTGTTGAACCACTTGATAGTTATGGCGTAAGGCACTTTTACTAATTAAAGCATGAGTAGGACGAGTCATTAGTAGTTATATTTACCTGCACTGTAAAGAGTTTGCGCAATAAGCCACACATCCCCTATTTCACCATTACCAACGGGGTTACCATTAAATTCAACCACGGGCGCTACTTCTTTGGAAGAGCTGGTTAACCAGATTTCGTCAGCATTCTTTACTTCATCCATTGTAACAATTCTTTGCTCCACTTTTAAAGTGCTATCTTTGGCAAGAATATCTAATAAAATCATGCGAGTAATGCCTGGTAGTATTTGGTTATCTAGTACTGGCGTGGCAATAACTCCATTTTTTACCACGTAGACATTACTGGAGCTGGCTTCGGTTAATTCATTTTTTGCATTAAACAATAAAGTTTCATTGCAGCCCTCAGCAAAGCCATGTTGAAAATGCAGAATATTGCCTAACAAAGCGGTCGATTTAATGTGGCAACGTTTCCAACGTAAATCTTCGGTTGCTGATACTTTATAAGTTTTAGTCTTGGTTTTATCGGCATTGATTGCCGCTGCAATTTCAAAGGTAAAGGCATAAATCGTTGGCTCTAGGTTTTGCGGAAATGCATGTGATCGTTTGCTATCGGTACCTCGACTTACGTGCAGATAAATCCCTAAGTTGCCACCACCATTTTTCTCAATAAGTTGTTCAACCACTTCTCGCCATTTTTGCTTTGACCAGTCAAGCTTGATATCAATTTGGCTCAAGCCCTCTTGCATACGTTCGATATGTGGAGTGAAGCCGACCATTTTACCAAAGTAAGACGGGATCACTTCATAGATACCATCGCCGAACAAAAAACCTCGATCCATGGGAGAAATTTTTGCCTGTTCCATTGGCAAAAATGCATTGTTTAAAAAGACAATACTCATGTTTTTCTCATAATTAATTTAAATAAAATGGGTTAACTTTCGTAAGTTTAAAATCAGCTCATCACCAAATATGGGGGGAAAGCTATCTTCGGTTAAATTGTTTTCTCGGGTAACGCCGTCAACGCTGCCTCTATCTGATACGTATTGCAGCACGGCTAATGGATCTACTTTTGCCAGTAAATCGATGTTTGCCCATTTTGCTAAAAACGCGATGATGCCATAGGCTCCCCAATTTGAAACATCGGCGATTAACAACTCATCACAGGTTGTTATTGCCGGGGTAATATCCAACTTATTGATGGCTTGTTTGATATTGCCCATACCAATTTCATTACCGCCATCTCCAATAGCAATGGTTGGGCAATGAGACTCATTTAAATAATGATCAAAACAGGCGCAGTTATCACTGATATCCTCACCGTGCATATTAAAATATCTGCCTTGCTCAGAAAGGCCAGGTCGCTCAATTGAAATGATCGCTTGCGGTTGAAGTTTAGCCAGCGTATTTATCGCTTCTTGCCTGGCATTTGTTAAGTCACCATCAATAAGGTTATGAACTCGAAAATCATTTTTAGCGGCCGTCACCAAAGGTTCACCACAGACTAAAATAGGGTGTGCGTTAAGAGTTTCCAGGGCATTGTATAAAGCTATAGCACCTACAGGTCCATCGGTTTCAAATGTGTCTGCCACCGGAAAACCCGTACCTATCAATATGGTGCCGGTTAATCCTTTGAGTAATTGCGCTGCACGCAGATAATAACCTGGCGTTAAGGCGAATTGAGCTTCTTTCATGCCGCGTGGGTTTTTGGCGACAAGTAAATTTTCAATTTGAGTACTTAAATGCAGTTCATCCTGTTCTATAGCAGTCAAGGGCTTCTCACTTGATGTTAAGAGTAAAATCGATAGTTAAATTGTGCTCTATACTTTTATCGTTTCAATGATAGAGGTGGGAGCACACTCGAATTCGACTTGTTTTAAATGCAAAATATTATGAGCATCTTCAATACTGATTTGCTCAAATCTAATGGTTGCCCCCTGGGCACATTGAGCCAGGTTGGCCAAATCAGTAGATAACACTGAGCCTATTTTCGGGTAGCCACCTATGGTTTGTCTGTCGTTCATCAACACTATTGGTTGACCATTTGCGGGCACCTGTATTGCGCCTAAGCAAATGCCCTCAGATAAAATACCATCGACCGCGGGGGTAATTTCAGCTCCTGTCAGCCGATACCCCATGCGATCACAACTCTCCGAAACCTGATATTCACTGGAGAAAAATCTGCGTTTTTGCAGTGGCGTAAAGACTTGGTGTTGGTAACCAAGAATGACCCTTAAGCAAATATTGGTTTTATATTCGGGAGGTGTTAATAATTTTAGATGGCTGTTATTACTTTCGAATTTAGCACAAGGCAGAAACTGCCCGTCCATTAATTTTGTGCCATTAAAACCGCCAATGCCCTCTCGTACCACGGTACTGGTACTGCCAAATGTTGGCTCTATCTGAAATCCACCTCGAACCGCCAAATAACTTCGTACCCCTGCAGTGACAAAGCCAAAATTAATTTTATCACCCGCTTTTATCGCAATACCTTGCCACTGCGGCTTATTAATGCCGTTAATAGTAAACGCAATTTTTGCCCCGGTAATACAGATACTGGTATCAACCACAGCCTCTAATGCTAAGCCGCCAATCGATATTTCTATGGCCGTGGCATTTAACTCATTGGCAAGTAAGCGGTTAGCCCATTTAAAGGCATATGGGTCTAGCGGGCCGCCTGTTGTTAAGCCAATATTGTGACTGCCATAACGCCCTAAATCTTGTACCAGGCTGAGCATGCCAGATTTAGTGACCATGAAGCCGGTATTGGTTTTATTCATCGGGGTTTCATGCATCGACGAAACGCTCATAGCTCACCACCCAAGGATAAAAAATCGGCTCTGCTTATCGCCTTAAAACGCACTTTATCACCAACTTGCACTGGCATACAAGGCTCTGCCTGTGGATCGAACATACGTTGCGGGCAAAGGCCAATTAAATTCCAACCACCAGGGGATGAGGCTGGATACACTGCAGTTTGTTGATCGGCAATAGCAACGGCTCCTCGAGGCACATTCAGGCGCGGGCTTGCCAGCCTTGGCGTAGCAATTCTGGGATCCACTTCCCCTAAATAGGCAAATCCAGGGGCAAACCCTATAGCATAAACCCGGTAATGACATTGCTGATGAATTTCGATCACTTCGGCTACGGTTAAATTGGCTTTTTTTGCCAAACTTTCAAGATCAGCACCGGATTCTGGCGAATAATATACCGGCAAGGTGACCACTTTACCCGTTGCGGCAATATCTACCGCCAAATTCGCCAAGTTTTGATTGATTTTAGTTTTTACGGTGAAACTGTCGGTGCTCAGGGCATCATAAATCACCAGTAATGACGCATAAGAGGGCACCATATCGATAATGTCCTTGGCGAATACGTCTTGCAGTATGCTTGTTGCTTGCTGTACGTACGCCGAAACTTCAGCACTGGCTCTGTCGGCAAAGTAAATAATTAACGAATTCTCGCCGGCGATCTCAATTCTCATCTCGAAATGCGCTCTTTGATCTGAGCAATTGCCTGCACTCCGGCCATATTGTCGCCATGAACACATAAGGTATCGGCGTGAATGGCTAGAATGTTACCACTTACGGTCGTCACCGTACCGTGTGCACAAATTTGCTCTACTTGTGCCAACATCTTTTCTTTATCATGCACCGCACCAACATTACTGCGAGCCAATAATTTACCATCGTCGTCATAACAGCGATCAGCAAAGGCTTCAAACCAAAGCTCAATGCCCAATTGTTCAGCTTCTTTGTGGTGTATGTTATAAGCAGGTGTGGCTTGTAGCATTAATTTGATCGGTTTTGGGAATTGCGCAATGGCTTGCATAATGGCAGCGCGCACTTCCATGTTAGCCATCATATCGTTGTATAACGCACCATGCGGCTTAACATATTCTAAAGTTAAGCCCTGGATATTGGCCATGCCGTCAATGGCCGCTATTTGATATTGCATAAAGGCAATAATTTCAGCCACTGAACACTTCATGGAACGTCGGCCAAAGCCGACCAAATCTGGGTAGCCTGGGTGTGCGCCAACCATAACATTATGTTGTTTTGCTAACCCCAGAGTGTTTTGTATCACCAGAGGATCGCCACCATGAAAACCACAAGCAATATTCGCCTGATCAATATGAGGCATAACCGCAGCATCTAAACCCATGGTCCATGAGCCAAAACTTTCACCGAGGTCGCAATTTAATTTTAAGGTCATAATTATCCTTCTACTCCAACTACATCACCGCCAGGCGGCTGTTTGGTATATCGGTGACTAACATGCAGCCAGGGCTATGGGTGATACAAAATGGCGGCTTTGCTTGTTCTAATGCCACCTGCGGGGTTACCCCACAAGCCCAAAAAACGGGTTGTTCATTTTCTTTAAGAGTAACGGTATCACCATAGTCGGTAGACGATAAATCATCGATGCCAATAATTTTCGGGTCGCCAAAATGCACGGGTGCGCCATGGACAGATGGAAAACGCGTACAAATTTGAATGGCTCTAATCGCATCTTTGGCGACAAATGGCCGCATACTTACTACCATATTGCCTTGAAAAGGCCCCGCGGGCTTGCAAGCAATGTTGGTTCGGTACATAGGTACATTAACCTGTTCGGTGATATTGCGAACATCGAGTCCATCGGCTTGTAGGCTTTCTTCAAAAGAGAAAGAACAACCCAAGGCAAAAGTCACCAGATCATCACGCCAATGTTCGGTAATATCACTAACCTCATCTGTCATTACCCCATCTTTAAAAATACGATAACTGGGAATGTCGGTTCTTAAGTCAAGATCTTCCGCCAGATCGTGCAGATGAGTATCCCCCGGATTTTCCGAAACACTGATCAATGGGCAAGGCTTTTGGTTTAACTGGCAAAACTTTAAAAAATCAGCGGCCCAATCTTTTGGCAACATCACTAAATTGCATTGTAGATAACCATGACAAAATCCGGAAGTATTGGTGTTGTGTTCACCACTTCTAATTTTATGACGCAATTCAACCGGAGAGATTTTCGAACTCATAAAAGTAAACTCTATAAGGAAATGAATAAATAATAAAACTAAGGTCTATCTTATACAATTATATACTGCATTTGCGAACTCTAAAGCTAAATCATAGCTGATTTTCACTACAATATTGGTTTGTTTATTAAATGCTTACTTAAAAGTATTTAGATCGGGAGACATGTTAATTGGTATCGCAAAAGATAAATTCAATAAATTGTTACTGCACTCTAAAGAAAATGCAGTGTTGCCTTTGTCAATTATCGTCGTGTTGAAGTCAGGGGCATTAATTTGCGTAACCACTGCCAATGGCACTAAATGGCAACTCTAACTCAAGCTCTGGCACTTGCAGGCCTATCCAAGCCAAAAAGGTATTACTATTAGGGCCAGGAAACACGCTATATTCATCGGCCCAAGGGTAACTGGCTACGGCGGCATTAATTTTAGGAATGAGTAATTCTGCTTTTTCGCCTTTGATGGAAAGCAGTAATTCTGGCTTGGAACCAAACCAGTATCTATCTGGTGTGGCGGTTGTGTATTGTCGTAATGCCGGCAGGCCTCGTTTTACTCGCCACCCTATTACCTCATAAACGGTATATTCTGTCGCATTCTCTGCTTTAATCGCCACCCAGGGGTGTACCGCGAACCACCCTCGCCAACTAAAGGCATCCGCGGCATAGATTTCGATAACCGCCCTAGTATCCTCAACAGGGCTAGACGCAATACCTGCGGGCTCTCTGCTCGCCGTACGCCAATTGTTATTGGCACAGCCACTGACAAGCATTACCAGCAGTATGACGAGTATACGATTTTTCATTAATATCAACCTTGGTGTTACTTTGTGCGCTGTTTAGGCAGTTTAATTAAAATACCGTCGTCTAGCCAACTTAATAAATAGTTTAATGCTAATTGACTAACGTTTCGCTGATCAACTTCGGATAATAAAAAGTCGCAAAGCGCCGCAAAACTGGCGCCATTAAGCATCATATCGATTAAGCTATATTCTTGCCCAGATAAAGAACGAAACTCGGTTAAACGTTGATGATTACGCCACAATAACCAGATACTGCTCACTTCAATCGCTGGCTCAGGAGACCGTTGATGTTTTAATGCTTGCCAGGTTTCTACCGTATTACAATTAAAGCGCGCAATTTGTAAACTTGGGTGAAAACGAAAAACTAAGTCAGGCCATTGTTCATGGGGAATTTCAAGTAAGAGTTCACGGCTAAAACGTGTCGCGTCCGCGGCATCAAACGCCACCATAAGTAAACGTTCAAAATGCGCTAGCTCGCTGATAATGGGATAATCTTTAAATGGTGGGAATTTCGCGAGAAACTGTGGTAATAAATCAGCAAAGTGACGTAATGAAGTATTGTTTGATGGATATGCTTTGATATAACCACTGACCATTTGTTCAAATAAATCATCGCCCAGGTATAAACCTAATATCTGATGATCATTATCAATGGTTTCTTGTAACCTCATTTTATAAGCGTTTTTATATATGTTTAACCGAATATCACGACTAATACCGCCATGTTCAACCACCTGCTCAGCAATGGATTGTTGATCATCGGTTAAATAATTCATCATCTGTTGTTGCAATGCTTCTAAAGAGAGTTTATTCACATCAGTTGCCTGTCCTAAATCGCTTAATTGTTCTAGCCGCTTCGACGTATTAGCGGGCCAAGTGTTTTTATTGCGATATCACGGGCAGTTTCAACTTCTGCCAATAGCTCAGCCAAGGGGGGAATATTATCATCTCGTTCAATCATGGTGCTTATCCAACCAAAACGTTGCAGTGCTTGTTGATATAGCTGCCATACTGGTGACGCAACAGGATGATCATGGGTATCAATAACATATTCACCATAATCACTATGACCAGCTAAATGAAATTGTTTAACTTTATCTTTATCAATACCTTGAAGATATTCATCGGGTTTAAACTGGTGATTACGGGCACTCACATAAATATTGTTGATATCGAGTAGTATTTCACAACCTGAACGACGAGCAACGTCATTAAAAAACTGCCACTCGCTCATTTCAGAGCCTTTGTAAGTTAGATAACTCGACACGTTTTCTAATAATATCGGTCGGCCAAGAAAATCTTGTACTTGTTCAACCCGCTGACAAACGTGGATTAACGCCTCTTCATTATAAGGTAGCGGCAGTAAGTCGTGACTATTCTTCTCATCGGCACCAGTCCAACACAAATGATCGGAAATCCATTCAGGTTGTAGCTCATTAATCAAAACTTTCAGTTGCCGTAAGTAATCATAGTTTAGCGGATCGGTAGAACCAATAGATAAAGAAACACCATGCATTACCATCGGGTACAACTCACGGATCGCATGCAAATAATATTTTGGTTTACCGCCATCTACCATAAAATTTTCCGACACCACTTCAAACCAGTCGATATCCGGTTTTTCAGCCAGTACATCTTGGAAGTGATCGGTTCTTAAGCCCAAGCCAAAGCCGATAAAGTGTTCCGCAGGCACGGATTTTAATGAAGAAAAGGAGAGCGACTGCTCCCCTCTTTTTTGGGGGTTATGCGCCAACCTTACCACCAACATCGTCACATGTTTGTGCAGCTAAGGCAACAAAACCATGACCCTTACATGCGGCTTGCCCTTTACAGGCATTTTCAGCTGTTTTACAGTCGTTGTGACCTTTACATACGTTTACACCGTAACAATGTGTCAACTCGGCCGTATTCACTGCACCACGCCAGTCATCTTTCACTGTGCCACCAATATCGCCACAAGTTTTCGTCGACATAGCAACAAAGCCATGACCTTTACATACTGCTTGCCCTTTACAGGCGTTTTCCGCAGTTTTACAGTCGTTATGACCATTACATTTATTAACACCGTAACAATGTGCCATTTCAGCAGTACCACCACCTGTTGCCGCTGTTTTGCTGGTCGACTCTCCATATCCTGCAGAGCAACCCATTAAGCCAGCTACCGCTAATGCTACCGCGGCGCCTTGAAACGTAGTTTTTGTGTTGTGATTCATAATATTCTCCAAAGATATATGACAAAATATGTCCGATTTACTTTGTTTAACTTTAGTCCAAATTATCAAATACCTAACTAATTTCAATAAAGTAACCGGCTAATTTGACCTGACTAGTGCGGTGACAATTTCATTTTTTATCAAATTTTTTCGCAATGACATTTTTTTGAAATGACATGGTTGTTAAATTTCAATGAGATAGGAATGAAATCAATTCCGTAATGGTGACTGAGCCATTATTCTCTTGTACCAACAAATGTGCCCACCTATAATAGCCTAACTCAAGGAAACCTTACTTCCCCCCGGGTAAGATAAAAATAATAATGACACTTACAAGGTTGAAACATGCGCTTACCCTATAAATTATCTCTATTAGCAACATCATTTCTCTTAGCAACGTCAGTACAGGCTGAAGGTTTTTCAGCGAAACAAATAGGTAAAGGTTTTACCTCAATTAGCCAAGATTTCCTTTCGTCGGTAAGTAACCCAGCGTTATTAAACCGCTATGATAACGATGACGACTTTGCCATTTCCATTGGTGTAGGTGGGGCAATGTCGGATGAATATGATGTGATCGATATTGGTGAAGACTTAAACGATCAGATCAATGAATTAGATGATGACATTGACCAAATAGGCAATATTCCGCTAGATCAATTACCCGACTACCTAGCCGGTTTAGAGTTTCAAGTAGACGACATAGTAGAAAATTTAGAAGAAATCGATGGTAGGCCGGTAGCCGCTAGAGTAGGTTTCACTGCGTTTGTAATTATTCCTAACAACAGCTTAAACCTAGGGATGTTTATTGACGCCTATGGCCGTTTGGGGATGATGGTAGATTACGATGAAGACGATGAACAAACCTTACGAAACTCAATTGTAAGTGGTAATTTAGACTTAAACGATTTGAAGTCAAATGCGACAGGTTTAGGTTATATTATTACTGACGCTGGCTTTATGTTTGGCGGTGAATTATACCAACAGGACGATTTAGTCATTAACTATGGCGCCAAACTTAAATACCAACGTATTGACTTATTTTTTAACCAGGTAAGCGTTGCTGAATTTGATGAGGATGAGTTTGACTTAACCGACGACGAGTTTTTACAAGACCACAGTACCGCCAACGCCGATTTCGGTATTCACGCGCTATGGGGCGATCAACAGCAATGGAATTTTGGCTTAGTTGCTAACAACATCGTAGAACACGAAGTTGACTTAACAGCCCAAAACAGAACTTTTAAACTAAAACCAACCTTAAGCACCGGCTTTAGCTACCATAACGATTGGCTGAATGTTGCCATAGAAGCCGATTTAATTGAACACGAATCGTTTGAAGAGCTTAGTGCGGTACAGTACGTCTCTACAGGTGTTGAATTTAATGCCTTTGAACACGCGCAATTGCGTTTTGGCTATCGCACAGATATCAATAATAACGAAGAAGATGTATACACCGCTGGCATTGGTTTATCGCCTTGGGATACCGTGTTTTTAGATATAGGTGTTTTTAAAGGGGAAGATGATCTGGTAGGTGCCGCTATTCAAATTGGTTTTAAAATATAAACCAACACTCTTTATTTAAAACAAAGTCTAAAAATGGAGCTAAACATCGCTCCATTTTTTTGCACAAGGATGTGCTTATACCCGGCAGGCAGGGATAGCCTTTAGAGGGTGATTGCACAATACAATATCCAGACAAGTGCCCTAACCACTTGTCATAAACGGTCAACTGCTTTATTTTAAATCTACTTAAAGTGTGCCAAAAGCTACCGGTTACCCGCGAGTCGACTTCACTTCGTGGATACAGTCACAGGTAATGCCGGCCTTAGCATGATGCTTTTCAATCGCTTCTTTGTTTGGCGCATCCAGCACGCAATAGATTTTGTTGTCCTTTTCGCTGAACAGTATGTCGTGGTGCGTTACCCCGAATTCATCCGGCGGTGCATCCTGCAAACTTTCCAATTGCTCCGCTGAGAATGGCTCCATGGGATGGCTATCGATGAACTTAGGCATGGTTACTCCTCCTACTTACAACAGAATTATCCGAAACAGCTGCTTTGCCGCGTTGGTTGATTGCGACAACCTTATTATAGTTCGTCATTCACCATTATCGAAGCAAACGTAGGCTTAATCTTGTTATTTTGCTGTCACATCCCATAAAACTACTATACTAATGATGCATTTTCGTTATCCCTCTATGTGGCTACCTATTCGAACGTGTAACTGCCAGGTGATGCAAATGAGTCGTCGGCAACATATAAGGGATCTGTAAAGGTTTTTTATTTAATCTGATGCCGATGGCATCGGGAGTGTTTCAGATGAAAAAACTAACTCTGTTAACTTTCGGCTTGTTCCTTGTTTTATCAACTATTCTATTCATGTTTAACATCGGTTCACCGGTGAATGCCACTGTAGAAAATAGCAATCAGGTAGATACATTCAAGCAAACGTCCATACCAAATCAGATGATCATTGCATTTAAACTCGGAGTCAGCGACCAGGATGTGCAAGTATTTTATGATGAATATTACTCAGAATACGGGCTCATACAAAAGAAAGAACTCAATAGAAACGTAACAGATCAGGGACTGCGATTGAGACTTGCCGAGTGTCCCGAAGTTTATACCATCGAAATGATGGCCTCGATCCGGAGCGATTTCCGGGTTGAATATGCCGAGCCCAATTACCTTTACTCTACCCAGCTTATCCCCAACGACGAGTTGTTCGCACAACTATGGGGCCTGCATAATACGGGTCAAACAGGGGGACAGGCTGATGCTGATATTGATGCACCGGAAGCCTGGGATCTTACCACCGGTAATGTGCCGGTTTTGGTGGCGGTTATCGATACCGGAGTGGATTATACCCATGAAGATTTAGCGGCAAATATCTGGACCAATCCGGGTGAAATTGCAGGCGACGGGCTTGATAACGATAACAATGGGTATATAGATGATATTCATGGCATTAATGCCATCAGCGGCAGCGGAGACCCCTTTGATGATAATGGCCACGGCACCCATGTGGCAGGTACCATAGCGGCACTCAGGGGCAATGGCATCGGTGTCGCCGGAGTCGGCCAAAATATCAAAATCGTTGCCTGTAAATTTCTCAGTAGCACCGGCAGTGGAACTACAGCAGATGCTGTTGAGTGTATCAATTATGTCAATGATCTCAAGCATAGCCGTGGCCAAGATATTTTGATCACCAATCATAGTTGGGGCGGTGGTGGTTTCTCCCAGGCGATTGTAGATGCATTGGCCGGACTCGACTCGCCAGGTATGGCTCCTATCCTTCATGTGGCAGCCGCTGGTAATGCGAATAATAATAACGAATTGATACCTTTTTTCCCCGCGTCCTACGATTTAAGCAATGTGCTGGCTGTTGCGGCGACCGATCATAATGATCTCTATGCCGTTTTTAGTAATTTCGGCTCTGTTTCGGTCGATATTGCGGCGCCGGGGGTGAACATTCTGTCGACTGTCCCTACAGGTACTTGTCAGCATTGTGTTCTGACCGGTTATAAAGCGCTCAACGGCACTTCGATGGCCTCGCCCCACGTGGCAGGCACGGCCTCATTGGTGTGGGGAAACGAACCGACGTTAACTGCCGATGAAATCAAACAGAGACTGCTTAGTTCGGTTGACTCATTGTCTGTCACTACTAAGGGAACCTTAACCAACGGCCGGATTAATGCCATGCAGGCGCTCACCTTGGCGACGGCGCCCGATATTACGCCACCTTCGGTCAGTTTGACTAACCCGACCCAAGACGCAATCATTTCTTCCACAATAACTGTCTCAGCCACGGCCTTTGATGACGTGGCAGTCACGGCAGTCGAATTTTTCATCGACGGGCTGCTTGTTGGGCAACTCTTTAATACCGTTCCGGCTGCGCCTTATACTGGCTCATGGGATACGACGTCGGTGCTCGATAGCATTCATAATCTAACGGCGCAAGCTGTGGATGCGGCAGGAAATGTTGGCACCTCACTTAGCGTGAGCATCACAGTGCAGAATACGTCTCCCCCTGCGCAGGTTCCAATAATCACTACGTTCTCGGATCGTCTACAAGGCAATGCGACCAATTCCCACAACCTGAGAATTGATGTTGCTGGCACAGTAGATGTAAATCTAACCTGGGATGATGACAGGGCAGCTCCACTGTTAACTGTCTTCGATCCGAACAACAGCGTCGTCACCTTCCAGGGCGGCCCGCAACCGATCCAGCTCTTCTTTACAGCGGCGATTGCGGGCGTGTACGTCTTTGAGATTCAGAACCTGAACAACAATAGGAAGGCGGATTACGTCCTGCAGATCACGCATACAGCAGGCTCGTCGCCCTCGCCCTCGCCCGACATCGCCGCACCTGAGGTCAGTTTATTCAGTCCAGCTGCGGGGAGTACGGTGAGTGGGTCCATCACCATCACGGCAACGGCCTCCGACAACGTCGGGGTTACTCAGGTGCAGTTCTTCGTCGATGGTGTATTGTTGAGCACGGATACGGCCGCCCCTTACAGTGCTGCGTGGAATACGACGAGTACTATTGATGGAGTACACGCCCTCACGGCACAAGCGTCCGATGGCGCCAGTAATTCCGGAATGTCTACGTCCGTCAACGTGACGGTGGACAACACCGGGCCGGCGGTAAACATCACCAGTCCGGCTGGTGGTTCGACAGTCAGTGCTGCCACCACGATCACTGCGACTGGAACCGATCCCTCTGGAGTCACGCAAGTGCAGTTCTTCGTCGATGGGGTATCTCTGGGTACGGATACGGCTGCCCCTTACAGTGCTTCGTGGAATACGACGAGCGCTACGGATGGGGCGCATACCCTCACGGCCCAAGCGTCCGATGCCGCCGCTAATACTGGAATTTCTCCGGCCGTAAACGTGACGGTGGACAACACGGCGCCGGCGGTAAACATCACCAGCCCGGCTATTGGAGCGACTGTCAGTGCAGCCGTCACGATCACTGCGACTGGAACCGATCCCTCTGGAGTCACGCAAGTGCAGTTCTTCGTCGATGGGGTATCTCTGGGTACGGATACGGCTGCTCCTTACAGTGCTGCGTGGAATACGACGAGTACTATTGATGGAGTACACGCCCTCACGGCACAAGCGTCCGATGGCGCCGGTAATTCCGGAGTGTCTACGTCCGTCAACGTGACGGTGGACAACACCGGGCCGGCGGTAAACATCACCAGTCCCGCTGGTGGTTCGACTGTCAGTGCAGCCGTCACTATCATTGCGGCTGGAGCCGATCCCTCTGGAGTCACGCAAGTACAGTTCTTCGTCGATGGTATATTGCTGGGTACAGATACGGCCGCTCCTTACAGTGCTTCGTGGAATACCACAACGGCTACCGAGGGAGCGCACAGTTTGACGGCGGTTGCATCCGATGAGCCAGGCAACACCGCTATATCTCCTGTCGTCAATGTGTCGGTGGACAACTCGGCGCCGCCGGCGGCCGAGCTCAGTCTCTCGGTCAGCGGTGTAGCCGCGAGTATCAACCGGGGATTCGAGTTCACCGCAACGGAAACGGTGACAAACGCCGGAGGCACAACCGCTGCGGGGTTGACAGTAACAGTCACCTGGTCACCCGGACGAATACTCCAATTGGAGAATCCGCAGAATCGGACGCAGTCGATCGGTTCGGTGACGGCTGGAGGCAGCTCGAACGTGTCGTGGTTGATCAAGGGAGACAAGCAAGGCTCGGGGACGATTACGTTCACGCTGAGAGACAGCGACGGCGTAACTGTGGATGCCGTCACGCAGTCGATTACGGTAATCGATTAGAACCAAGTTGAAATATGACACACTAAATATTGCTATTGCTCAAATTGCTCCTCAATGGCTAAACAAAAAAGCGACAATAAAAAAGATTGAAGAGGCTATAGAAGAAGCCAAAGTGCAAAACGCTGAGTTAGTTTGTTTTGGCGAAACGCTGCTTCCCGGTTATCCCTTTTGGCTGGAGCTAACGGATGGAGCAAGATTTAACAGCACATTACAGAAAGAACTTTTTGCCCATTATCTCGATCAAGCGGTAAGTATTGAGCGAGGGGATCTGAAAAGCATTTGTGCATTAGCGAAAAAAAATGGGATCGCCGTGTATTTAGGTTGTGCCGAAAGAGCCGGTGATCGTGGTGGGCATAGCATCTATTGTAGTTTGCTCTATATAGATAAAACCGGGATAATTCAGTCCATTCACCGAAAGTTGATGCCAACATATGAAGAGCGTTTGGCCTAGGGCATTGGCGATGGCAATGGTCTAAAAGTTCATCCGCTTAATAATTTTACGGTGGGAGGATTAAACTGCTGGGAAAACTGGATGCCTCTCGCACGCGCCGCTTTATATGCACAAGGGGAAAACTTACATGTTGCTGTATGGCCGGGAAATGTTAGCAATACCGTTGATTTGACAAGACATATCGCAAAAGAAAATCGCATGTATGTTTTATCTGTATCCGGGTTGATGCGTAAAGAAGATATTAAAATCGATATTCCTCATCACCTATTAGTGAACTACCCACGACGCCGCTTCGCGTCGATCAATGGGCTTCAACAGTCTAGCTTTTGACGACTAGGCTGCTTCTTTTTTCTCAGTTCCCACACCAAACTTTGATTGCTCAAAGACTTTCGTTTTAGTAGATGATTTCTTCTGAGATTTGGGCAACGCCCTGGCAACTATCCCAGCCGCCATTAAATCTTTTTCTCCTGTATTTGCTATAGACTTAGCTGCCGCTAAGTCTCTACACTGCACTAGTCCGCAGCTTTCACAGGAGAATTCGCGCACGTTTAGCTCGTATTTATGCTCATATTTACAGTCGTGGCAAATACCTGACGACTTCACATATCGACCTATTTCATGGTACACAGCGCCATTTAATTCGGCTTTATATTTGGTGAGCTCTGTGATCATACCCATCACATTATCGT
>MAAC01010450.1_pt1 | contig 64312 bp, 59 predicted proteins | sample 1115981 | NCBI WGS metagenome assembly MAAC01 (sample SAMN04961126, study PRJNA320927) | seawater metagenome | isolation source: sample BD02T64 sea water enriched with oil for 64 days | place: USA:Gulf of Mexico | collected 2013-07-27 | reverse complement strand
GACTGCTGTCTTATATACAAGTAATCCAATTATCGTCATAAAATAATTGAGGGTAATTAAAGGCTGAAATTAATTACCCTCCTTTTGATTATTCTATTTCATCTTCTTGAGGCATTAGCAGGTTTAAGGCAATAGCTATTACAGCAGCGGGTAATAAGCCTGTAGACATTAATGCCTTAGCAGTGCCTGGTAAATGTTGCAGTGCGGATGGCTCTAACATTAAGCCTAGGCCTATCGAAATAGAGATTGCAAAAATTACCATGTTGCGGCTGTTCCAATCTACGTCAGCAAGCATTTTAACGCCAGCAGATGCCACCATGCCAAACATGATAATCACGCCACCACCTAGTACTTCAATAGGCACTGTCGAAATAATAGCCCCGATTTTTGGGATAAAACCGCAGACTACCAGAAACAGCGCGCCTATCGTTGCTACGTGTCGGCTCATCACCCCAGTCATGGCGATCAGACCAACATTTTGCGAGAAGGAGGTGTTAGGCAGGGCACCAAATAAGCTAGAAAAAGCCGACCCCAGCCCGTCCGCGTAAGTAGCGCCTTTAATTTCAGTATCTGTCGCCTCGCGATTGGCACCGCTTTTGGTTATTCCCGACACATCTCCCACCGTTTCTATCGCTGAGATAAAGGACATTAAGGTAATGCCCAAGATAGCGGCGACACTGAATTCGATACCAAAGGGGAATATTTTAGGCAATGCAAAAGGTGCTGCCTTGGCGATATTGCCAAAGTGCACCATCCCCAGCATATAAGCGACTATATAGCCGGCGATTAAACCGATTAGCACCGCCGAAACACTGAGCATACCGCGGGTATAGAATTTAAACCCCAGAGTGACCACAACCACCACTGAAGCCACCCCCCAATTTTGCAGCGAGCCAAATTCAGCAGTGCCGATAGCAGGCACACCGCCAGCGGCATATTGAATGCCTATTTTGAGTAGTGACAGACCTATCATCGTCACTATCAACCCGGTGACCAGCGGCGGTAGAGCAAAGCGCAACCTGCCGATAAAAGGAGCCAGGCAAGCTTGCAATAAACCACCCACCAGTATACCTCCCGTGACTGCAGCCATTGCGTCGACGCCCTTACCGGCGACAAGTGGCACTATGATAGGAATAAAGGCAAAGCTAGTTCCCTGTACTATTGGCAAGCGTGCCCCAATCGCACCAAAACCTATAGTCTGCAGTAATGTCGTCACTCCGGCGAGCAACATGCACATCTGCATCATATAGATCATCGAAGGAAAATCAGCGGAGTTGGAACCAAAACCGAAGCCAGCTGCCCCAGCAATAATTATTGCAGGAGTCACGTTAGACACAAACATTGCCATTACGTGCTGGATTCCCAGGGGTATTGATACATTTAACGGTGGAAAATAGTTAGGATCCTTGAGCTGCTCTGCACTGCCTATCTCATTAGCAGTGTCGCTTGGGATGTCGATAGCTTGATCTGATGCGGACATTATCAATCTCCAATAAAACAATTTGTTATTTTTAGTTGTTTATATCTAGCTGCCAATCATCTCTGACTGACGGGTGCTTAAAAAATACCCAGAATTAAGTGGATTGTCCACAATTTAGATTAGTATTGTGTACTAATTAGTGGATTTTAGATTAACAAATAGAAAAATTAACGTTTCAATCTTTGTAGTGTTTTTAGAGTGGGTTAAAGTGGTGAGGTACGTATAAGCGAAGACAAGGCCTGTTGAGGGGTAATATTGTTATCCTAATTATGCAGTTGTTGATTCAGTGACCTTGAAGCTTCGCAGAAGAAGGATTTTGCGTGAGTTTTAAACGCCAGTTGCTTTTGTGTTTGCCACTGGCTTTTTTTCTGCAGCAAATACAGTTGTTTACGAGGGAGGTTTCGCTCTGACAACACAGAGATCAGTGTGCCTTGATCAATCTCCTGTTGGACTGAAATATCCAGTAACATGCCTATACCTAAGCCTGCCCGTACAGACTGATACACCCCTTCAATATCGTCACACCTATGCGCCGCTAACTGTTCGGGGTGAATTTTTTCCTTTTGAAAGAAATTCCTCAGCGCCTCTGAGCTGTTCAGCGGTGACATTAGAATTAGTTTACCACTGGCTAAATCCGCGAACGACTTGGGGGTGCCGTACTGTTCAAGGTATCTGGGTGTGGCGCAGGCCAGTAATTGTGTTTGAATAAGTGGGATAGCGACCATATGGCTGTGATCCGCTAACCTACCTAAACGCAATGCGAAATCTATGTTCTCATCATGAAGATCTTTCAGTTGATCACTAAAGCGAATATCAAACTGGATTTGCGGATACTTGAGAGTAAAAGCGGATAAAAGCTCAAAAAATAATGAGCGAGATAGCGCTTTGGGTAGGGTAATAGAGAGTGTCCCGCTAATCGCGTCATGTTCTGCAAGTAATGCATCTTCGGCCTGAGCGATTGATAGAAGTATGTTTTTACACTTTGGATAAAAGTGTTGACCCGCTTTGGTAATCTGCAGTTTTTTATGCGAACGCTGAAAAAGCTGGACTTGCAGGCTATCTTCTAGCTTGTTCAATTGCTTGCTCACAGCGGGAGGGGAGTAGTTTAGCTTTAACGCGGCTTGTGCGATGCTGCCTGTTTCGACCACAGAAACAAAAATTCGATATTGACTCATCTTGGGCATTTTAATTCTTCTCTATGAAAGCAATGGCTATTGTAAAACTATCTTGCGTAACTTTTAGTGAGGCTAAGCTTAACAAAGCATCGTTTTAAGTTTCTTATATTGCGCATTATAGTCTTTCCCGAGTGCTTTCAAAGAAAACTAAATTAAATAAGTAGGAATAGATATGATTGAACTAGCCAAAACAACTGTCGCTATTGCAGCCCCTGTTGGAACTGTTTTTAACTACGTTACGAATATGGAAAACTATATAGATTGGTTCCCAGGCGTTGTTGCTATAAGGTCGGCTAATAACTTAGCTCATGGCATTGTCGGAAAAAAATATTTGGAAACGTTATCGCTGCCTGAGGGTGATGTTGAAATGGAGATAAAGGTGCACCGCAGCGAGATTAATAAATTGTTTTTAATGCAAGGAAATTTAACTGGGCTGCTAACTCAGATGACAGTTAGATTCACTGCTGATGAGAAAAATAATTGTAATCTGAGTTTACAATATCATAGTCGCAATCCTGAATTAACCTGTACTAGTGATATGATCATTGCCTTAAGAGAAGATCTAGCTGTTCGCGCAGAGCAAGGTGTTACTAGGTTGAAAGCGCTGTTAGAGTCAATGTAGCATTGGTTAAACGCTAAATTGGACTCATGCTTTTAAGGACAAAAATAGCGTTTTGTTTATTATTTTTACAGAGGGGGCGGCACCTAGCGCGCCTCCCGAACAGCCGCTTTTATTTCAGGCCCTGATTAAGGCTCAATCTAGGGCACACCTTCAGATATTTTTTCAGACCAAGATGCTCAGAACTTAGCTTCAAAAAACTCTGAACATGATAGTTGGCAGTCAAGGAATAGTGTCCCTGCATAGGCTCATGAACACTCACGTTTATACCGAGAAATAATGGTTCTGGTTAGGCGCTGAGTTTTATGCCAATGTAGAGATTAGGCTCAATATAAAGTAGTCGTTATTGCGCTGCTCTGTTTAGCCTTATAACCCCGACAATTCGATTAGCAATTTTTAGCTCGATTGATTTCTTTTCACCAATCGCAATGCTTGTTTCTAATAGTCCGTATTTAGGCATCCAAATCTTTATTTTCTTAAAGTGTTCAGGGTAAGAGGACATTGCAAATCTTAGATAATTTTGTTGCGCTTCAATTTCCACAATTTTGTAGTATTTACTGCTGATCGAACCAACCCATGAACTCATATATAAATGTAAACGGCATTTTATTTCGACAAAAATATCATTATCCCAAAATAGCTCTTGTTCGAAACTAGAGTTTGGCGGCATATAGTTCAATTGCCAGCGGACTTTTTGTTTCTTATCCTTAACATAAATAGTATGGCCCACTTCATCTGAATTTCGTAAACTCATATGACTGCCCTTATTGCCTAAAATAAGTTTTTCTGTAAAGTGTCCGTCCTTGTGATCCATCACCGGTGAGGCAGTTAAACTGCTGTCTTCTGGCCAGTACAGAGCTAAAACGGGCGGAATTAACTGACTGTTATCAAATCGAATTTCTACTTGTAAACCAGGCCCTGTTAATGGTTCTCTGTTTTTTGGTGTTTTAATAGTGGTTGCAGATAATTTTTTTTGTGGGGATTTATGAAAATTAACATGATCGGGTGTCGGCAGTGTCATTAACCACTGATGTATCAGTGAAATCGCCTGATAATCAACCTTTTCGGTTGCAAGCATTGGCATCCGATAGTTCTCATCTATGCTATTCATTCTCAAGTATAATGCACTTTGATAAAGCGCTAGCTCTTCACTTTGTGCACCCAAAACAATATAAGGTACTGCGGTAAAGTTTTGAGTTTTTTGATTAACAGCTGTTTTGTAGACATCTGTCTTAGCCACAGTGTCGAACGCCAATTCATGTCTGAATTTTAAATGTTGTGCTTCTTTGTCTGCGGCGTAGCCAAGTTTGTTATGACAGTTACCGCAATTTGCATGCAAATAACCTAATGCTTTTTGCTCTATCGGGGTACCCGGTAATACAGGCATTTTTATAGGGTGTGTCAATAGTCGATGGGTAATTAAGCTTTTTAGTGTCCACTCGTTCACTTGTCGTGTGGGGCCGTGACCAAAGGAAAACCTCGCTTGTTTGTCGCTCAATTGGATCGCTTCAAAGCCCAAAATAAAGTCTTTATTGCCTTTATGGCAGTCAATACAGTTTTGTGTAGAGGGGATATCATGATCCGTATTCAAGACATTACTTTTAGCATCACTTAAATAGGCGTCAGTTTGTGGCAGGTTCCAAAGGTAAGTACTTATCATCCAAGAATCGACACCATAGCCTGGTTTAATCTTTTGTAAATGCCTTGTCTCGACTTTTATTTCTCTATGGGTATCTTTGGTTGTTTGGCGAAATTCTTTAAAAATTTGTGTGCCGACCGGAAATATCCAACGATCTGGATTCGAGCTATCAATTTGTGTATTGGTGGGCAAATATATCCAGCGCGACTTGTTAGAGCCATCACTCCATAATTGATAGTTGGGGGTGAATTTCTTTAACTGTGTTGAAATTTGTTGCAGGTTTGCATCAGTGTATAGGCATGTCTGAGAAAGTTGCTTTGGTGCGTTAGAGAATGTTGAAGTCAACGAGCAATTAAGACTACTTTGAGACTGAGCCTGTGAGAATTGTTGAAAAGAAGTTAACAGCAGAGCCACTGCGAATAACATAAATAGACTAACTGACACTGAAATTGATCGAAGATGTAACCATTTAATACTACGGACTATTGTCATAATTACGGGCAGCCGGGTTCAGTGTATTAGCATTGGGTTGTTCTCTGATCTAATGATATTACTGTTTTAATAAATCAAGCTTCTCAATTTATTGGGATTAATATTATTAAGCCCGAAGTGTTCTCTGCGGGCTTGTCTGTTCCAGCCTCATCGGTTTAGACTTTAAATTGTTTAACTAAGGAGGCAAGGCGATGAGATAATTTTAGAATATTTTCACTTGCATTCATGGTGCTTTCAACGGCATCGGTGGTCGTTGCAAAGCTATCGTTAATGTCGACAATATTGTGGTTAATCTCATCAACCACCACAGTTTGCTGTTCTGCCGACGTAGCTATCATGGTATTGAGATCGTTAATTTCATGAATTTTGTGCTCTATAGTTTCAAATGAAACGCCGGTTTCTTCGGCTTGTTTGGAAACATGTAATGCCTCTTTATTGCCTTCAGTCATCAGACCTACCGCCTCAGTAGTACCTGACTGTAAACTAGAGATGATATCGTTAATTTCTGTCGTGGACTTTTGGGTCTTTTGTGCCAAAGTACGCACTTCATCAGCGACAACAGCAAAGCCGCGGCCCGCTTCGCCTGCCCGTGCAGCTTCAATCGCGGCGTTAAGGGCAAGTAAATTAGTTTGGTTTGAAATACTACCGATCACGTCTAAGACAGTGCCAATATCATTACTGAATTTTTCAACATCGCGGATCGCTTGATCAGCCCTGGACATCAGTTGCGATAATTTCTGGGTCTCTGCTGTTGAATTATCGACCATTTTTCGGCCCTTCGTCGACGACTCTTGGGCATCACCCGTGGAATGGGTTGCCTGCTCAGTATGCTCGGCTATTCCTTGCACTGTAGTTGCCATTTCAGTAATGGCAGCTGCCACTTGTACTGTTGCTTGCTGTTGCTTAACTACTCCTTCTTTGGCCTGTTGCATTAAACCGACTAAACTTGATATGGCCTGATCTAATTCTGAACAAGCGTCACTGACCTGGCTGACAATGCCGGAAAACTGATCCATCATTAAGTTAAATGCCGTTCCAGTTACGCCAATTTCATCCATAGACCTGACTTCAAATCTAAGGGTAAGATCTGATTGCTGCTGAATGCTTTCTACTGTGTTGCGCAATCGCTCCATGGGCACACATAATTCGCGGCGCATTAAATAGCTGAAAGCCAAACTTAACAAAATAATCAGCACCAATATAACCAGTGAGACGGTGTGCAATCCGGAATTATTAATCACGATATTATCTGCTGATAGTTTCACCTTGTTCCCGGACAGTGTCACTATGCTACCGGCTTCACTTGCCTGTTGATTAAGTTTGTTCAAGTTAGCATGACTTTGTTGTTGAAATTCATGTATTAACAGCTCTATTTCCTCAACTAAAATCCGACCATCGGATAGCAGTGAATTACCTTGTACTCGGTTTCCATCAACATAAGAGTCAACAGCTCCCAGCATAAGCTCAAATAAAGTGTCCACTCTCTCAGACAAGGTTTGAGCCAAACCAGCATCGATTCTAGCCAGTTTAGCTAAGTGCACTGTCAATTTTTCGAGCGAAGCATCAGCGTTATCTTCAGCTTCATTTAACCAACTGACAGATAAATCCAGTAACCAGGCACGTAAGTCTCTAAATTCTTGATCAATTTCAATGATCAACATAAGTCGACTTCTTTCGTCGGTCTGTAGCTTAAGTATTTTTTCCTGTTGTTGAATAGCTTGAATTTGCTGGTTAACATACTCTTGTTGTTCAATACTTATATCTGAAGTTGCTTGCACACCGAACAATATATAAATGAAAGCAATGGCGACAATAGTAGAGAAACTCAAGTTACCAATGACAAGTTTAGTTGAAATATTCATAGTGTTATACTTCTACAGGTAGATGTTATTGGTAGATAATTATACTAATCGCACCACCTAATTCTCCTAGTACTCCGCCTTCTTTTTTACCGCCAGATATGTCTCTTTCGCCCTTAGGTTCGCCGTGACAGGCTAAACAGGACTGGCCATAATATTCCGGTAATATAAAGCGATAGGCAGATTTTCCCTTTACTTCACTTTGTTCTGAAAAAGGTTTTCCCTTTGGGTAATCGCTTTTTTTGAACATATTTTCAATTATATTGTGCTCCCATTTATCGGGTCTGTTCGATCTATTACGTACATAACTTTTGGGCGCTGTTAGTTTAATTTTCATTTTACCCGACATTTTTCCATTAAAGTTAGTGGCTAATTGGCGGGCAAATATAGCCGGTAAAAAACCTTTAAATCCAACGCCTTTTTCGTTGATAAGGTCTTGGTTTTCGTCCATGACTTCTCTAACCGCACTGAGCATAGCTTTTTGGGCTGAAGTTAAATTATCCATTACTAGCGCCTTACCAGTCGCCTGGGAATAATTCTCAAGTGCCATCGCAGTAACGGTCTCACCCGATAACCCTTTGTCACCTATGTCCTCTTTATTGATATGTCCCTGATTGACAGAGATTACTTTTCTTGCTGCTCTGTATAAGGAGGTAAGCTCTTCGCTTACATTATCTTGCGATAATGCATAACTTAGATCTGGCAATACCATAACAATACAAAATAGGCTGCATAGAAACCGGTTAATATTCATTGTAGTGCTCCTTTATATTGAACTCATATATTCAGTACTGACTTCTAAATTTTCATTATCTAGTGTTTATTTGGGGCGCAGGGATAATTACCCTGTGTCAAAATTAGTTAACCCCTTAGCTGTCTCCCCTAAGTCAAGAGCAGCTTTAATTAGGTTACGCTTCTCCCTTGGGTTATTAAATCGGTAATCCTCTCGAAAATTAATGTGAGCAGAAAATACAAATTTCTCGTATATAGATTAAAGAAGAGCAAAAAGAAAATATCGGGTTATATAGATCGTCAATTCAGGGGAGTCTAAAACAGGACAATGTCTCAGCATCCTGCCTGAATGATGTCCAGAGCACGGGATACGCTTTGCACGCTTTTTTCAAAGGAGAGGGTTGCCCTGTTGTTTGGGCATGTCGTTACTGTTTGTCGAATGTACAGAGGGGATGTAAGCGAAGATTGTTTGAACTCCGACTAAGTTGTGGGGAGTAAACTAGCCTTTGTCTATTTGTCAAAGTAAGCAGTAAAAACCTTGAATTTTCCGACGTTCTATATCCAGTTTGTACAGGCCTGAGCTGAGTCATAAAGAGCCGCTGGTAACGCCAGATTCATATTCTCGCTGTCAGAGTCTCATTGGGTTAAGGGTAGATAGGCGATGCTTAAAGTGCGATAGATAACATATTTATCCTATCACTGCGCTAGGCTTTTAAGCTCGGCAATGCTTATCCTTTTGGTAACCGGCACTTACAAAACTGCAAGTTAACGACCAATACTTGAGCTGTCTACAGTGTCGTGTAATCGCTCAAGATTGACAAGTTAAGCATAATTACATTGTAGATCAACAGAATATATTCGAGACAGACATCAATATAACAGAGCTTTGCTGTGTACTGATGTCTGAATTAAACTGCTGGCTAGCACAATACTATGCCGCAGTGGGCATCATTCAGCTCGCCGTTTTGCGACCAATGGCTTCAGGGCTCTGTGGGGCCGTCGCCAGCCAGTGTTCAGATTGACGCATTCGCTCAAAATACTGGTTGAGATGTGGGTAAGGGGCCCAGTCAAACGGAACAGATTCTTTGAAAAACTCTACATGGATCATTGAATAATCAGCCAATGTGACGTTATCGCCCACTACATAAGCACGCCCTTGCATATGATTGTTGAGTACGCTGGCGAATCTATTCAGTTGCCCTTTGGCCCAATTAATCACAGCTGCATCACCTTCAGTATTCATAAAGGACGGTTTAGCGATGGCTTCCAAGGCGAGGGTACCAAAGGCCTGATTAAAATGTGCCAACTCCCAGGATTGCCAGCGGACGATATCAGCGCGCTGGGCCAGCTGTTGCGGGAATAATAGATTATCCGTAGATTTATCGGCTAAATATTGAATGATAGCATTTGATTCCCACAATTTTAAATCGCCATCGGTTAGCGTGGGAACCATAGCATTAGGGTTTAATGCTGTATAAGCGGGTGTTCGGGCATCTCCGGCAAAAAGGTCTAGGTATTCAATGTCCAATTCCACATCTAAGTGATTTGCGACGGCTAACACTTTGCGTGAATTTGGAGAACCTACAATAGCGTAGAGTTTCATTTTCCTGCTCCTTAAAGTTTATATGCGACTTATGGCCGCTGTTGATTTTAAATATTGTATGAACCTTTGAATTTTTATTTCACTTGTTATTTGCAAGTAAACAATAGTTATTTTACTTCAAATTTGCAAGTGTTATTCAAGCGCGCTAGAATTCAGCCTATGGTTGATAAAAATACAAAAGTTTGGGGCGGCTGCCCAGTGCGTTTTGGCATGAGTCAGTTCGGGGATAAATGGAGCTTTCTGATTATTCGTGATTTGATGTTTAAAGGACGCAAGTACTATCATGAATTCATTGAGGCGGGAGAGGGTATTTCCACGAACATCCTAGCTACCCGTCTGGCTGATTTGGAAGCTAACGGCATTGTAAGCAAATCCAGAGACCCTGTTAAAGGTTCAAGGTTCATCTACAAACTGACACAAAAAGGCATCGAATTAATGCCAATGATGCTGGCAATGATAGATTGGGCAGAAAAATATGATAATAAAACAGAAGTGCCAAAAGACTTTATTGATAATTTGCGTAACGACCCTGAAAATTTTCAACAGCAATTGTTAGATAAATTGCCCGAATAGTTTCATATTTCGACTCCATACCAGCTAGCCTTTAGCTTGGATACATTTTCATACTATGGGCAGTTGCGAGAATATTGCAGCTCTGTGCATGTTGCTATCAAAGCCTTCTTTTACACAAATATCTGTATCTCCCCAATGGGTGCACTTTGAGCACTTATTGATTGTTTTTTGAAACAGCTAAGCATCATTAACGGGTATAGCGTAGAAATTATGCATTTCTGGCTAAATTTTGCGGACAATCAATCGATCAAAACAGCATTCTTAGGCAACCCCTCCATTTCAAGTTGTAGCATAGTCACTGCTTAATATGTGATTAAGTCCCGGAAAAAAACAGTGTTAAGTTTATGTTTACGGACGCTTAGATTGTTTTTTATCCGCCTGCGTCGCACTTTTTGATTTACATTCTCAGCTATGCCTAGATTAGGAGAACAAGATATATGATTAGTGTCGAGCACATCTATAGGTACCCGATAAAAGGGTTCCCTGGTGAAAACTTGCAAAAACCAATCTTCAAAAGAATCAAGGGATACAAGGGGATCGAACTATTGGTTTAAGTACCGGTGCCATTGCGGTTCAAGATAATGGTGCTTGGACGCCTTGCCAAGCGTTCCAGCGTATGACCATCCGTCCTGACTTAACCACATTCAATATAACCAACACTGGTGATGGACTCAGACTAACTTCAGCCAATAACGAAACTGAAATCATCAATCTAAAAACGTCTGACACTGGCTCCTTAATCAATATTCTTGGTAATCCAGTAGTACTACATCGTGCCGGAGGGAATCGGGGCTATTGGGACCATCAAGATGCAGCGGTATCGATCATCAACCTCTCTACCCTGGATGTAATAAGTGAAATGATAGGAAGAAGCATTGATCCGCTTAGGTTCCGTGCAAATATCTATGTGCGGGCAGAGCCCTGGTCTGAATTTAGCTGGCTAGGGCGGGAATTAGCAATTGGCGGCGCCCGACTGGATATTATACGACCGATTGATCGCTGCAAAACAACTTCTGTAAATGTCGATACTGGGGTACTCGATATAAATATGCCCGCTCTATTGAACCGTCATTTTGGCCATATGTATTGTGGTGTTTACGCCAGTGTTAATACGGGTGCAAGCATTGCTGTAGGTGAGACAATTAAGCTATCAGATGATTTTACCGATAAAAAAATACGCAATGCCACTACACAAAAGACTGCACCTAGCTTGCATGATTGGCCGCGCCCTGTAGTAGTAACAAAGATCAAGGAAGAAGCTGAGGGCATACGCTCACTTTGGATTGATGACAGTCTTTGCTCTATAGGGTCATTAGCAAAATTTAAGCCAGGACAGTATATCCGTGTTCATGGATTATCCGGTGCTTATACCTGGCGCAGTTACACAGTGTCAGCGATATCAAATGGGCAGCTACGCATTACAGTAAAACGTCAAGATGGTGTCGGTTCGCAATCAATTCACCAATTTAGCGAGCGGCAGAAATTAGTTATAACTGGCCCATTTGGTGATGCGACACTGGCCAATGACAGTAAGGCTCTGCACTTTATTAGTGCCGGTATCGGGATCACCCCAACGGTGGCTAAATTACAGGCGCTGGCAGCACAAAGGTGTAGCAAACCGATTAAAGTAATTCATGTAGTTAGGTCTAAGGGAGAACTTGCTTTGTGGGATGATGTAATTGATGCAGCCAAAAAGCTCCCTAATGCCGTTTTAAACCTGCATCTCACCAACAGTCAGGCACTGAGTGTTGGAGTATTGATGGGTCGCCCTGACCCCCAGGTTATAGCTGTTGATGCTAAACGAGCAGCTGCGGATGTGCACATATGCGGTCCAACAGCTTTTGTGAGTGGTCTATTAGATGCATTGAAGTCATCTGCAGTTCAAGACTCGCAGATTTTTGTAGATACTTTCAGCTCTGCGAACAGTGAAACTCAATTGCGCTCAATTGCAAAGTCGGCTCCAATAAAAGTGACATTGGCGCGATCAAAAATATCTGAGTACTGGAGCCCAGATGACGGTACATTGCTAGATTTTGCAGAATCACGTGGAGCAGTTCTTTCATCTCATTGTCGAGCTGGAATTTGCAAAACTTGTAGTTGCAAGATATTGCAGGGCTCAGCGACAAGACTATTAGGAGAGGAAGGTGAAGATCACATGACAACTTTACTCTGTTGCAGTGTTCCAAAAGTAGCTATTACGCTTGATGTCTGACCAGCTCTGCCCATAGAGGCCGCTGTCGGGAAAACTCTTTTTATCTTAGTTTTGAAGTACCCCATCGTTTTTGGCAGTAGGTTATTAACCGGGCTTTTGCTGTTTTACGATAGTGGATGCCTGTAAATTGCTGAGGATAGAGCAGGGGGAATTAATAAATCTATTTTAGCCTCAGGGGATTCTATTGATCATACTATAAAAGTGTTGGTCCTCAGCATTCACTGTAAAGCCCAACATATTGTACAAGTTATAGGCTGGTCGATTGTTTTTGAAGCAACTGAGTGTTAAAGGCAGACCCTGCTGATGAGCAATTGCTAGCAACGCTCTGGAAATGTTTTTGCCAAACCCCTGTCTTTGCATTTCATCAAAGACAATTAACAAATGTATATGCACGCTTTCAGTGGTGGTTTTGTAACACACCAGACCAACGGGAGACTGCTCTGAATATACCCAGTGAAACCAGCTGAGCTTCAGCCTTTTTTTAAAGCCATTTTCCTGGTAGCTATCGTCCCAGCCAAAGGCTTCTTCAATAATGGGCTTCATGTGCCGTTTGAACAGATCGAAAGTAACAGCCAATTCGGTTTGCTTAATCTGTTTAAAGTGTAAATCCATTTAATTGCCCAGTGCAGTGTTCAGCTGTTGTCTCTGTGTTGATTATTGTAAAGGGGTTCTGCTAAAGCGCTACAGAATCCCTCAGATGCGAAAGCTTACTGTCACTTTCCTACCCCAATACAGCGACAGGAAGTTACAACAGACACCGCAATGGGTTAGACGCGCGACTTTTACTCGTCAACGCGTGAAAAAGAAAAGTAATCAAAGTGTTGAGTTTATTTTTTCCATTTTGCCCATGGGTCTACATCACTATCTGCAGAGCTGTGAGAGGCTTTATCGTCTTCATTTTCGTTCCTTGAATAGCCGCCTTTTTTTGCAGCAAAACGTTTACCAGGGCCCTGACGAAATCCTGCTCCATGGGTGCGCTCGGCCGCTTTTTTGGCGCGCTTTTCGCGCAGTCTCTCTGCATCTTCCAGTGATAAGGTAGCGGGCTCACCAGCCATTTGACCATCCGGGACAATACGATCTCTGGGAGGCAACTGGAATTGTTCAGATGAGGCTCTAGGGTAGTTTTTGAATTCATACATATAGAAAACTTCAACTTTTTCACGTGCCCATTCAGTCTTTTTAAGAAACTTTATGCTGGAGTCCACACTAGGATTGGTCTTAAAACAATTGATATTTAAATAGGCAAAGAGAATCTCAAAACCATATTGACCTACCAGCTCATTTAATAATTTTTTCAAACTAACCCCATTTAAGGGATTGTTTTTGTACTTGATCTCATCGCTCATATAACTGTCCAGACAGGGAAAAATTTTAGCTATTATACCTGTAGTGGTCCTTAGCAGATAGATAAAATGACAGGATTACAAAAAGCCGGCTGGACAGATTTAAGACTTATTCGCATGTCCCTTAGCAGGCCAAGTTAATTGCATGGTATATGCTTAAGTATGAGTGGCTGACACAGCCGTTACTCTCTGATCTATCCCAGGTAATTTAAGGCGATTACAATGAGATTATATTCAAGTAGCCATAGCGTGTTTCATGGTTTTCTAGCTATTAAAGTAACGGCTGCTGTTTTATTGATCTTGTTATTTACCCTCCCAGCTAATGCTCAGGAAACTATCGTTTTATCGACTGAAGAATACCCGCCATACACTTCAAAGACCTTAAAGCACTATGGAGTAGCCAACCATATTATTAGCGAAGCTATGGCCTTGGAGGGGATCAACGTTGAATTCAAGTTTTTTCCAACCCAGCGTTCATACCTAACGGCTGAGCGCGGCGAAGTCGCGGGCTCTACTGTTTGGGTTTGGCGCAAAGTTCGTGAACGGGGTTTTTATTATGGAGAATCGATAATGGCAGCAGGGCGGGATGGGTTTTTCCATAAGAGCGGACTTAATCTTAAATGGGATCCTGCTAATCCTGATTATTCGGATGTGTCGGGTAAGACAATCGTTGCAATAATAGGCTTTAACTATGGCAATTTATTCATGCAGGCAGAACAAGATAAGCTGATTAAAGTCATCAGGGTCGCCAATATAGAACAGGCATTTCGCATGTTACTTGCGGGCCGGGTTGAATTGTTAATGCTTCAAGATGTACCGGGGTTCCATAGTTTACACATGTTATTTTCAGCACAAGAAATAAAATCGCTCAGCCATACCGTAGAGAGTACTAATCCCAAATTCGATGAAGAATACTATTTAATTGTCTCTAAGAAAGCTGACAGGGCGAAGTCTATCCTTGCTGCAATGAACCGAGGGCTTAAAAAACTAAAGCAAAGTGGTAGACACGCAATGTTGTTAGCGGCTTTAAAAAGGGGGGAGTATATTCTTGAATAATTGAGCAGCAGGTCAGAAAATCTCAACGCTGGCGGGTATGTAATCAGGCACTAAAGATTTGTAGGTGTGTTTTGTTCGATCAGGCTAATGTCTTGTCAGCAGTGTTTGAAAATCAGCTGCCGGTAATGGTTTTGAAAACAAGTAACCTTGTCCAAAATCGCAGCCGGCATTGAACAGCAGCTCTTTATGCTCTTGTGTCTCAATACCTTCGGCAATCACTTTGATCCCTAATTTATGCGCCATGGCGATAATTGCTTCGCACAGCGCTATGTCTTTTGAATTGCTTTTCATATTGCGGACGAAAGATTGATCTATTTTAAGGTAGTCGATTTCAAACTTTCTAAGGTAGGAAAGGGAGGAATAACCGGTGCCGAAGTCATCCAGAGATATCTGGATGTCATCTTCGCGAAATGCCCGCAATTTATCGAGGATCTCGCCGTGGATATCCATCAATACACCTTCAGTAATTTCGGCAACAATTGCATTGCCGGGTAATTCTAGAGAATTAAGATAACTCAACCAAAGGTTTAGCTTATTATCAGTATTGTGGTATTGCACTGGAGAAGTATTAACACTTATCTGGAATTCTGGGCTCAATGATGCTCGCCACAGTTTCGCTTGCTGCGCCGCTTGTTGAAATATCCATTCACCTATGTCAATAATCAGGCCGGTTTCTTCGGCGACGCCGATAAAATCGGAAGGGCTGATTAAACCGCGCGTAGGGTGATGCCAACGGATCAGCGCCTCGGCCTTGTGTATGCTGCCAGTACTGAGTTCGACAATAGGTTGATAGACAACCTGAAATTCGTTATTGGCCAGAGCGCCGCGCAAATTATTGACAATCACCCTGCGGGCCAGAGCGGCCTCTTGCATTGACGTCGTATAGTATTGAAAGCGGTTGCGGCCCTGGTCTTTGGCTACGTACATAGCCTGGTCGGCATACTTGAGCAGTGCATCAATCTCGGTGGCATTATCTGGGTACAAGGTAATGCCTATGCTCGCCGACATATAGGCAATTTCAGACTCGACGTTAAAAGGCTCTGATAGTCTCTTTAAAATATCGTTTACTATTCGCTGCACGGGACAATAATCATCTAAATCATCGATGATGATAGTAAATTCATCGCCGCCCAAACGCGCCAGTGTGTCCGATTCACGGATGCAGTCATTCAGACGGCGCGCGGCATCTTTAATCACTATATCACCCCAGTCATGGCCATAAGTGTCATTAATTTCTTTGAAATGATCCAGATCAATAAACAGCAAAGCTACCTTAGTTTTAGAGCGCCGTGCTGCCTTGATCTTTTTTTCCAGACAATAGCGGAACATTCTGCGATTAGGCAGCTCAGTGAGAAAGTCAAAGTTGCTTTTTTGCCAGATCTCCAGTTCCGCTTTTTTCTTGTCGCTGATGTCCTGAAAAGCGCCTATGACTTTTATTGCCTGTCCACCTTTAATTATCACAGTGCCATACAAGTGAACCCAAATTCTGCGTCCTTTAGCAGTGATTAATTCAACTTCATGATCAAAACTGGTGCCTTTTACAATGGCGGTGTTGAGTGCTTGCCTAATGGTTGGGATCCACTCGGGGGCATAAAAATTGATAGCACTGGCGACCGTGGGAGTGTACTGGTCGGGAGTAGTTTCGTGTAACAGATAGGTCTCTTCAGTCCAGAAGAGGCTGTCTTTAATCAGGTCAATTTCCCAGCCGCCTATCTTGGCCATATGCTGAACGACTTTAAAAATGTCCTTGGATCGCTGTGTCTCGAGCTCTGTTTGCGAATTATGCAAAATTTTCCCTTAGTGCACGCTGTAGTGTTTTAGTGCCAGGCACAATCTGATGCCCGGGTAATTAGCGCTAAGGGGTTTTAGTGAATAACAACCACTTCTAGACACGCCAGCTGTAGCCGTAGGGCTCAATCAGATCTGTTATTATTCATAGGGCAGCAGTTAGGGACAATACTAAAAGGTACTAATTTGTCCCTATTGGAAGTTGAGGTTGTAATTGTCAGCCAGAAGTAAAGCCGTGGTCCCATTGTAGTGCAGGAACAATAAAGGCCCGTGTGGGCCCTTAATACACTACGTTATAGCGCGTTCAAGAATTTCCTGACTTCGCTGCAGGTTGATCGCCTGATTCTCACCTAGTTGCAGACGGTCATGAGCTTTCAGCTGTTCGAGAATAGTTTTAACAACCTGGCTCTTTGCGCCCTGGTACTGGTCCAAGGTAGTGGCAACGTCCAGGCTATGGTAAAAGTGTTCGATCTGGGCAATGGTTTTCTCAGCTAGATCGGCGCTGTGTGGTAAACCAAATACATTTCTGCCCATTTGCTCAAGTTTCTCCCTTTTAACGTCTATCTGATTGTGTAACAGCGCCGGCTGGATGATGGCCAGCGAGCGGCCGTGATCTACGCCATGTAATGCCGTCAATTCATGGCCTATCATGTGGGTCGCCCAGTCCTGTGGAACGCCCAAGCCAATTAAGCCATTTAACGCCTGGTTGGCAGTCCACATTAAGTTAGCACGCCACGCATCGTTATCACGATCAGGGTATTGATTAGCTATGATGATTAAGCTCTTCAGTAGAGTTTCAGCGTACCCATCTTGTACTAATGCCCCTGTTGGCCGGGTGATGTATTGCTCGCAGACATGCACCCAGGCATCAACAATGCCATTTATTAATTGCTTGTGCGGTAAGCTTTTCATTACATCCGGGTCCATCACCGCAAATTGTGGTCGCACCAAGGGAGAAGAAAAGAACAGTTTCTGGTTACTGGCTGCTTTTGTGATAACCGAGCCGGCGTTAGATTCTGAGCCGGTGGCGGGAAGTGTTAACACGACACCTAAAGGTAGTGCCTGTGAAACCGTATGAGTTCCCAGTAATATATCCCAACCCGTACCGCTATGCAGGGCTGCAGCTGCTACGTACTTCGAGCCGTCGATCACTGAACCGCCACCGACAGCTAAAATAAACTGAATATTCTGCTCTTTAACGATAGTGACTGCTTTATCTAACGTCTCTACTGTTGGGTTGGCTTCTACTCCAGAGAACTCCAACCAGCTATGGTTTGCCAGGGCAGTACTGACTTGTTGGTAGACGCCATTATTTTTAATTGAGCCGCCGCCGTAAATGACCAGTACTTTCTGCTCCCTGGGAATGTCTTGTGCAATACTCTGGATCTGGTTTTTGCCAAAGTGTATTTGTGTAGGGTTTAAGTAAGAAAATTCCATTGCATAGGGCCTCATTAATAAGTAAAAAAGTGCACTGGGCTGAACGAGCTAGTCGTAAAGCTCAGGGTTGCATAATAGTGCGAAATTAATGCTATAAATAGCGACAAATCTGTAAAAATCTTGCCTAAAGCTGTAAAGAATTGTATTTTATGTTTGATACGTTTTTCTGATGAGTAGTTGTGATGCTGGCGAAACTAATGCAAGCTTATGTTGATTTGAAATCATTGAATGAACTTGAAGGGGCCATTGATACACTTATTCCCGGGGTAAGATTTTATCGGGCCTGTCAGGGCAGCCCTCGTCAACCTTTTATTTACCGGCCTGGAATCGTGGTGATGGGGCAAGGCTATAAAGAGATACATCTGGGAAGCGAGACTGTTCGCTATGGGGCCGGTAATTATTTGGTATTAGGTGTACCGCTGCCACTTGAATGTGAAGCCTTCGCTGAAAACAGTTTGCCTATTATGAGTCTGTTTATCGATGTCGATAGTAAGTTGCTACATGAACTGGTCAACCGTTTGGCAGAACAAAATTTCCAGAGTGATGGCTATGCAAAAGCGCATTCAACTTGCGGCCGCGGTATTAAATCAGAGCATATTAATAGTAAGTTTGACGACAGTATCCAGCGATTACTTTCGGCCTTACACGATGATACTGAAGCGGTAGTACTGGGGCCGAACATCGTGGAGGAAATCGTCTATAGGGTACTGACTGGTGAAAATAGCCATGTTCTGTTTGATCTCGCCAGGCACGACGGTCACTACGCACGCATTGCAAAAGTATTAAGCTTGATGCATGTAAATTATTCACAGACGATTACTGTGGAAGGTTTAGCTGAGCATGCGAACATGAGTTTATCGGGATTTCATCGTGCCTTTAGGCAAGTGACCACAGAAACGCCATTACAATATTTAAAGAAAGTACGTTTAAGTAAAGCCAAAGAGCTAATTGTCTCTCAGGGATTAAGAGCCAACGATGCGGCAATGCAAGTAGGTTATCTCAGCCCCTCGCAATTTAGTCGAGAATTTAAGAGGCATTTTAATGCGACCCCCAGCTCTCTTCTGAACTAGCTGTTAACAGTAGTAAGTAGTAAGTATACAAGCGGCTATTGATGACCTGTGTTCAGTTATGTCTATTTTCGACAACTGCACGGTTCTTTTGAAACGCTGCCATGCCAATACTTGAGTTAATCTCCAGAGCGAATTTTCCCACTATACAGTGGTTAATCTCTCTTGGAGCATTACTCAATGAAGATAGCAGCCATTTTTGCTATGAATCAAATTATCAGCCATGGCTTTGGGGTGTTTTTATTTGCCGCACTAGTGCCGATGATGCGCGAATCTATCGATGTCAGTAACTGGCATTTAGCTGCAATAGGGGCCCTGACTCAGCTAGCTTACTTATCAGGTGCACTGTTACTGGGCCTGTTTGGTCATCGTGTCGCTTCCTCGAAGTTGATATTAATCACAGGGGCTGTAACCACATCACTGCTGTTTAGCATGTCGTTGCTTAAAGACCCTTTAACCATCACTGTGGTATTAGTAATGCTCGCTGCTAGTGCTGCAATAAGCTGGGGTACTATCGTAGAAATAATCAGCCGCTGTGCTAAAGCGCAGCAGTGTTCAACCCAGTTATCAACCGCAGCTAGCGGAACGGCTTGGGGATATGGTATCAACGGACTTATTATTTTATATGTAGTGCCAGGACTTGGTTGGCAAAGTGGCTGGCAACTTGCGGCGGTGTTAGGTGTTGTAGTATTGCTATTAACCTGGCGCTTACTCAGTGGTATCCAAAGTAGCAGTATCCAGGTGGAGAAAAAGGACAGCCAGAGGGGTCTGTCGGCTATGCAATTGGCTAAAACAGTCGTCAGTCAACGACCGGCATTGGTGGCTTGTCTGGTCTGTGTATTGGTCGGTTTTACCACTATGCCTTTTGCTGTATGGCTAAATACTTACTTCGATCAATTGGGGTTAGCCGCTGATGTTGGCGGCTATACCTGGACGACTGTAGGTATTACCGGCATGCTGGCGGGAGTTCTGATCGGTCGTTTTGCTGACAGCTACGGTAACAGCGCGGCGCTGGTATTTATCTGCGGTGGTTTTTTCCTCTGCCTCTGTGCCTTTATCTACAACCCGAGCCGTTTTGCATTACTTGCTGGGTGTGGCTATGGTCTGATGTATTTTCCGGTGTGGGGAGTGCTTGCAGGTTGGATTCGCCAGAGTTATAGCTCAACGGTGACCATGCAGATCAGCAGTATCTGTATGGTTGGCTCAGGCCTTGGGGGGGCTCTGGGGAATTTGCTGGCCGGATACCTTCGAGATACCAGCGGCTCACTCGATGTTGTCTACCAAACTTTGGCGGCCGCCGCCCTGTTAATGTTTGTAGTAGCAATTGTAGGCACCAGAGCACGCACACCTCAATTGCTGATTGAGGCTGCTTAATCACTTGCAAAGCTCCAGATCATTATTACGTAATATATGATAACTAGTTTTTCGCTGTTTATTAATAGCAGCGAAAAACCTATTGATAGCCCAATGACATCATAAATCACCTCACACCTCACACCTCACACCTCACACCTTCCACCTTCCACCTTCCACCTTCCACCTTCCACCTTCCACCTTCCAACTTCCAACTTCCAACTTCCACCTTCCAACTAATGCCTATGATCTGTCCCATAATGTCCTATTATTGTCTTCTGCACTGCTTTCTAATATTTCTATGCCCAGTACAATAATCACCATCTTAAGCTCAAGCGAATAAAGCTGCCGGTAAGGCTGCAGCATCGGGCAAATAAGGTTTCTATTGGAAAGTGCAAGCTTTGGCTGAAACTGTCTTAGTGTTAAAGTATGCAATATTATAGGTGGCAAATGAATATTATTCGAAGTCGAGAATTTACTGCGCAGCGAGCCTGGGGAGCTAGGACTATTGCCGTGATGAATGGTATTAGTACTAAGTTACACTGGACCGACCAAGCGTATCAATGGCATACCAACGAGGGGCAGGAAGTGTTTGTGGTGCTGGATGGCCGTGTAAATATGCACTACAAAGTCAATGGCTGTGAACACTCGGCGCTGTTGGAGGTGGGAGATATCTTTTATGCCAGTGAGGGGACAGAGCATGTGGCCAGACCCATTGGTGAGGCGAGGATCTTAGTAGTTGAAACAGCAGGTAGTGTTTAAAATGACAGTGTATAAATAAGGAATCAGGCGAGTAATGTGCACACAGCGGACTATCGATTGTTACTTTTTGATCTTGCCCGGGTTTTTGCCTTTGGATTTGGCCGGCCCACTACAAGTGTTGTTAACGGCGAATAATCATCGGCAACTTTATAATATTCACTACCTGGGGGTAGAGCCAGCCCCTGCCATGAAAGGCGGCTTGTCGTTACAGAATTTGCAGAGATTACCCGAGTTATTGCCTGCCAGTAGCCGGTTGATCATTCCAGGGCTTAGCGGTACTGCTGACTTTATGCAAACAAAATTGGGTAACAAAACTATTGATTGGCTGCAGCAACAGCGACAAGTTACTGCACTTGAATTGGCTACAGTTTGCTCAGGGTCATTACTGGCAGCAAGTAGCCTGTGGCTTAAGAATCGCCATTGTACTACCCATCATGATTTATTGACGCGATTGCAGCTTCTAGAACCCAGTGCTGATATTGCCACCAACCGCCTCTATGTGCAGGATCATAATGTGTGGACCAGTGCGGGTATTAGCTCCGGCATCGATATGTTTCTGGCGATGTTGCAGCAAGATTCCGACCCCGCCTACGCGGCCCAAGTAGCCCGTGAAATGGTGATCTACCTGCGTCGCAGCGGCGATGACCCACAGTTGAGCCCCTGGTTGTGTGGTCGCAACCATATGCAGCAGCGCATTCATAAAGTGCAGGATCTTATTTCCCAGAGCCCCCAGACTAACTTCTCGATCGACGCGTTAGCAGTGGCAGTTAATATGAGTGCCAGAAATCTAACCCGGGCTTTTCGCCAGGCCTGCGGGCAGAGTGTTGCACAGTATCGGGAGAAGATTAAAGTTGCTCAAGCCCAAAAATTGTTAAAAGAGACCGACAATTCAATTGAGCGGGTGGCGCAGGCCTGCGGTTTTCAATCATCGCGCAGTTTTCGCCGGGTCTGGAATCGCTATCACTCAAACTCACCGGTTAGTTACCGCGGCGCTGCAATGCAAAATCTAAGTGCAGGGCACAGATTAGATTAGATAAAACTATAAACCAAGCTGCAGGAGATAGCATGTACCAATTATTTTATTACCCTGGAAATGCCAGTATGGCGCCACATTTCTTGTTGGAAGAGTTACAAGTTGAATACCAACTAAGGCTGGTGGATCGAGAAGTCGAAGCCCAGAAGTCTACGGATTATTTGCAGTTAAATCCAACCGGGCGCATTCCTACCTTAGTGGATAAAGAAGCCGCTGCCGATCTGGTGGTGTTTGAGAGCAGTGCTATTTGCCTGCACTTGTTAGACAAGCATCCACAGTCGCAGTTAGTCCCCAGCTTAGGGGATCCATTACGCAGTAAGTTTTATCAGTGGTTGATGTATTTAAACAACACTGTGCAAGCAGAATTGATGATTTACTTTTACCCCGAAAAACACACTTTAGATAGCAGCGGTGCTCAGGCTATAGCCAGCCGACAAGAGCAGCGGGTGACCGAGATGTTTGTATTGCTGGATACTGAATTGGCCGATAAAAAATACCTGCTGGGAGATCAACTAAGTGTCTGTGATTTGTTTTTGTTTATGCTGGCTGACTGGGCTGATGGTTTCAGCATCACCCCTATGTCTATGCAAAACCTCAATCGTTACTTGAAGCTATTGGCACAGCGTCCCTCTATCGTACAAGCTTATAAAAACGAAGGGCGCAGTCTTAAATTGTATCAATAGCGGCCGTCGCTAGCTGTGGTAAGTGCAGACATGTACCGCAGCTAGATTGCAACACAAGTACCCTAAGTGGGTGTTTTGACATTGACAGTTAAGCTGCATTAAGTGAAACTAGCCGTCAAATTAATTAGCGGGAGACAAATAATGAATGTAATCAACTTAAAGCCGGCGACTGCGGTCATAGCTTAGAGCACTCAAGTTTTAACCTTATATTATTGAGTAAAATCTTTACATTTTATTCACCTTCCTCTTGGTTATCGATCTGCATGACATAGATTATCGCCTGTATTTTGGTGCTGATTTATCGTCCCCGTCCGGCTGCGTAATTTTTTTATTATTACTGTCGGAGCAAAACATTGAATTTTTCAAAATTACAGTCTTTGGGCTGGTCAAATCTATATTTACAACAACTATCACTCACAGAACTTGAATCATTAGAGGGCGCTAGTGGCCTTTTTCGCATTACTGCTATTCACCGCAGCCGCATTACAGCAATAGGTGAAGGTGGCGAAGTCAGTTTACTCTGCAGCGAGCAATTTCAGCCACTAAGTGCGTTTTTGGCGATAGGCGATTGGGTGCTGGCAAATGCCACTAACGAGTATTATCGGATAGTTAAAATACTTGAACCTAAAAACCGTATCCAGCGCATGGTGGCTGGAAAAGTTAAAGTGATCGCGGCTAATCTGGATTACTTGTGGATAGTCACTTCTGCCAATGAAGATTTTAATATTAATAGGTTACAGAGATTCTTGGCCTTAGCTCACGAGTTTTCAATCGAACCTGTGATTATTTTGAGTAAGATGGATCTCTGTGCCGATTTGGATCATTATTTGCAGCAATTGAAAGCGTTAAACGTAGGGGCTGTGCACGCTATCAGCTTGCATGATGCCACTAGCCTTACACAGCTACAAAGCTATGACCTGGCGGGAACCAGCATTGCCTTAGTCGGATCGTCAGGGGTTGGTAAGTCTAGCTTAATCAATCATTTACTTGGAGTCGGACAAGCGGTAGCTGAGATCCGTGCAGATGATAGTAAAGGCAAGCATACGACGACGCACAGAGAGATGTTTTTCTCTAAAAATGGCCTGGCAATTATTGATACCCCCGGTATCAGAGAGTTGCAATTAGTCGATTCGCAACAGGGGATTGAACAGACCTTTGCCAATATTCTCATTTTTAGCGAGCAGTGCAAGTTCAGTAATTGCCAGCACCAACAAGACCTTGGTTGCGCCGTTATTGCGGCTCTAGAGACTGGAGAGCTACAGCCAAGTGAATTGGCTAACTATCAAAAGTTATTACGCGAGGATGCCTTTGCACAGCGCCAGCTGCTGGGTGCACATGCCCAGCGCGACCATGATAAGAAGTTTTTCAAGATGATTGAGAACCACCGAAAAGAGAAATGGTAGTAAGAAAAAAGTAGCCGCTAGAGCAAAGCAGTGCTTTTTTAAGTGCTGTGGCTCTGGCGTTATTCACTCCCCAGTGGCCATAGCTTGCCAATGGTCTGACAAATCCAACGCTGTCCGGCGTTAGCTGAGTTGAGTTTGTGCCAGTAGATATTGAGTTGATAGCCTTCGATGGGCAGGGGAGTCTCAAATATCTCAATATCTATCTGCTGTGCACAGTGCTCGGCAACGACTCTAGGTATTGTTATCAGCATATTGGTATTAATAATGCTGTAAGGGGCCACTAAAACACTGGGCATTTGCAATGCTATTTTTCGCTTCAGTCCAAGCTTGGCTAAACTCGTATCGACAATGCCGCTCTTCTCACCCCAGGGGGCTATTAATACGTGAGGCAACTCAAGGAACGTCTCCAGAGAAAGGCCCTTTCGAAGTGCTGGGTGATTAGACCTGGCAATAGTGCAATAGTCACCGCAATACCAGGTTTGTCGGCCAATAGTTTTAGATTGTTGCAGTTCGTGACTAAAGCCTAAGACAAAATCAATATCTGCATTTTCTAATTGTATCGCAGGGGAGGGGTCAGATGCTGGTAATATGGTCAGTTTGATGCTCGGTGCCTGTTGCGCCACAGCGGCCATCAATTTTGGTAGCAAACTGTGCTGAGTGAAGTCAGTGGCGGTAAACTTAAACTCCAATTGGCTGGTGACTGGGTCAAACTCGACGGTCTCGTTGAGTGCCTGCTGCATCAATGGCAGTGCTCTGCTGAGCTTTTCGGCAATTAGTTCGGCCTTAAGGGTAGGTTGCATCAGGTTGTTGTTGCGAATAAATAATTCATCGTCGAGTCTGCTGCGTAATCTGGCCAATGCATGGCTGAAGGCTGACTGACTTAAACTGATTTCATCTGCAGCAGCAGAGACTGAGCGGTGCCGGTACAGCGCATCAAATAACAGTAGTAAGTTAAGATCTATCTGGTGTAATTTCATCTGAAGATTATACATTTAGTTATGAAAAATATGCACTGTTAACATGTGCGATCTACAGTTAAGCTAGCGTCTCAATTTAGGAGAATCACAATGACACAACTTAATATTCGCCAGGCAACAAAAGATGATGCCGCAACCATATTATTCTATATCAACGAACTGGCGATTTATGAGAAAGCCGAGCACGAAGTGCTGGCAACCCTACAAAGCATTCAGCAAACCTTGTTTGCTGAAAATGGCCAAGTACAGGCACTCATTTGTGAGTTAGCCGGCGAGCCCATTGGTATTGCCATTTATTTCTATAATTACTCTACCTGGCTGGCCAAATCAGGACTGTATTTGGAAGATTTGTATGTCTCTGCTGCGCATCGTGGCGTAGGGGCGGGTAAAATACTGTTACAACATTTAGCAAAGATCGCCGTGGACCAAGATTGCGGTCGCTTTGAGTGGAGCTGTCTGGATTGGAATAAACCTTCGCGGGATTTTTATGAATCAATTGGAGCAGTGGCGCAATCTGAGTGGATTGGTTACCGGATGAGCGGCGAGACGTTAAAAAACTTTGCCGCAAAAAGTTAATTTATCGATACCTGTAATAGCGCATTATCAAGTTGGGATTTTACCAGCAAGTCCTGGGACTGTGGGAGACAGTTGAGCAAGCAAAACATGATCTGGGCGAAATAGCATGCCCAGATACATCCAGAGTTACCACTGCAGGTTCTGCGGTGGCCTTTCTGCTCTGTCTACAGCTAAGTAGGCTAAGCGCGAACATGCACGCAGTAGAGCGTAATCCCTATTTTTGCCGTCCGACGATACTGGCGGGTGAAATGCCTCAGCTAACTTCTTTATAGTGACATCATAAATCACTACTATATTAAGCAGGCTGCGAATTTTTTCACATGCACCGTATAAGCTGCTTACGACTTACGACTTACGACTTACGACTTACGACTCAATCCTAAAAAAGGCCCGCTATGAATTTAACTCAAACGACGCTTAATTACTCATCTTTAACTGAGCAATATATCGATTTACTCACATTAGACAGCAACAGCTGTGTGGCCTTAGGGGTGAGTGAAAAGTTGGCTGAGTTACCGGCTATTGGCAGCGAGGCTGTCGCTGAGCAACGGCTGCAGATTGAACAGTTTTTGCTGCGATTAGATAAATTCAATCAACAACTGCAAAGAGTAAACACAAAAACGGAGCCAGACTTTGATCAGAGCATCGACTTAAAGTTGATGCAATTGGGTGCCGGGCAGTTATTGCGGCAGCTAACGTTGCAAGTAGAAGGCAAATTTCACTGGCAGCAATGCCCCAGAGCCGGAGACCAGATCAGCGCCGGGATGTTTTTGCTGGTGACTAACGATCCGCGCCCAGCAGTGTCACGACTGGATAATATACTGGACCGGCTAAAACAAGTCCCCAGCTTCTTAGTGCTGGCATTAGCCCAATTGAATTCGCCGATTAAACGCTGGGTGGCAATCGATATTGAAACCATTGCTGGCCTGCCAGAATTTTTTGCATCAATTCTGGATTGGGCGAATAAGGCGGATTATTCGCGCAGCCAAGAGCTGGCCGAAGTCATACGAAATGCCAACCAGGCGCTGGGAAAATACAGCGAAAAGTTGTCGACGCTAGAGACCAGCGAGCATTTTTCGATTGGCGAACAAGCGTGCAGCGCCTTAATAAAAGGTAACGGCATTGAGTTGAGTATGGGTCAAATTCATAGTATTACTTGCGATTTTGTGGCTAAAACACAGACGCAAATTAGTGATTTGCAACAACTGTTGATCAAAAAATATCAGCTGGATTCCAATACCAGTGTCGAGCAGTTACAGAAATGGCTGGCAAAGAAGTTTGCGGTACAAGTGCTGGACGGCGATTTAAACAGTGTCATAGACCGCTACGTGGCTGAGGCGGAGAAAATAGAGTCTTTTATTAGCCAGCGACAGTTGTTTCCCATCCCGGAGCAACAGCAGATGCAGATAATGCAAACACCCGATTTTATGGCTCCTATGATACCCGCGGGAGCGATGATGCAACCTGCGGCACTGCGAGAGGGTATGAAGAGCAGTTTAGTGTACTTAACCTTATCGCAAGCGCTATTGGCCGAGCATACAGAACTGGGTATTCCAGTGATGATGATACACGAGGGAATCCCCGGCCATCACTTGCAATTGGCCACGGCCAGTATGCACAGTTCAGTACTGCGTAAAACTTTTTCGGCAATGGAGCATGCCGAGGGTTGGACCACTATGTTAGAAGACTACATGTTAGATCAGGGCTATATGGCAGAGCTGACCGATGAAGCCAGGTTTATCGCCAAGCTAGATATTTCTCGCATTAGTGCCAGAGTGGCGATAGATTTATACTTTATGAGCGGCGATAAAAAGTACTTAGATATAGGATATCCGCTGCAATTCGCATTCGATGATGTCTTTGTCAATGCCGCTAAACTGCTTAAGGCGGTAACAGGTTTTAGTGATGGCAGAGTCGACGCTGAATTGAACTGGTACTCCCAGGAGCGCGGTTACCCGCTGTGTTACTTAGTGGGCAATCATTTAGTGTGGGAATTAAAGCAGGACTTGATAAAGGCACAAGCAGATAAGTTAACTGCGCTAGAGATAGATAAGCTGTTTCACCGGGTTTATTTGCGCTCTGGTAACATGCCGGTGGCGATGTTGCGTGAGGTGTTTGTGGAAAAGGGACTGGTCTAATTAGGGTGTTGGCAAAAGTAACACAAGAGTAATTTTCTCTATTTAGTAGGAAAATGCGAGGGTCGTTTAATTTTATCAGCTTTAATTGGCAGGTTTATACGCTAAAACAATAATAAAGGGGCTGAAAATGGATGATTACCGAGTCACTGAAGAAGCTAAATTCGAATACCGCGAACAAGGGGTGACGGTGCTGAGAAACGTGATTTCCCAAGTTTGGTTGGACCGACTTGACGCGGCAATAGAGCGGGATATCGTCTCCCCAGGACCGTTTTATCACGGTTACAACGCCAGTGATGGTCAGGGGAGGTTTCACGGTAATTGGCGTATATGGGAAAACGACCCGGATTTTGCCAATTATTGCCAGCATTCAGTACTGCCAGGTATTGCTCAGCAATTATTTGCCAGTGAGAGCGTTAATTTACTCTAGGATCAGCTATTTGTGAAAGAACCGGGTACTTTAAACCCTACCCGCTGGCACAGTGATCAGCCCATTGGCCGATAAAAGGGCAGCAGATACTGTCCTTTTGGTTGAGCTTAGATCCCGTTGAAAAAGCGAGCGGAGCACTGGAGTTTGTTCGTGGCTCACATCGCTGGAATCGCTGGTTTCAACCTGAGGCCTTCGGTGAGGGCAGCGGCGCAGAATATGAAAGAAACCCCGACTTCGAACCGATGCCAGACATTGAGGGGAACAGGGGTGAGTTCTATATCATCAGCTGGGATTTACAACCCGGAGATTTGTATGTTTTTCAAGGTATGACAGTCCATGGTGTCAGCGGTAATCGATCGACCAGCAGGCGCCGGCGAGGTTACACTGTGCGCTATATAGGTGATGATATCCGCTACGATCAGCGCAAGGGCTTATCCCTGCCTATCTGCAACGAACACATGAGCCATGGAGACAGACTCGCTGGGCCACAGTACCCGCAAGTCATCGCTAAACGCTAGATCTAGTCCTGCGCTTGGCTGTCAATGGCAGATATCAGTTTGGTTTTGCTCGTGGAAAAACAGTGCCTGCTCACAAGTACGGCGCTGTTTATCTGTCAATAACATACCGTTACTCCAATAACCTGTCACTATGGCTTTGCGAAATTCCCTGTAGATAGATATTGGTAAATTACTGGCGACTTGTTGAAACATAAAATTCCCTGTGTTGTTTACTTATATATAAATGAAGATGTTAATGCTTTTTATTTTCATTATTATATAAGTATAAAGAGAATGAATGGGAAAGCAAAATCTGTAGTCAAGACATGCAATGGCGGGGATTTTCAGCTGCTTGCTGGATTGCTTTAGTTGGGAAATAAAGTTTGACTTTGCATAGTCAGTCCTATAAATTTCATAGCAGCTATAAAGTAAGTCTTAATATTTACATGCTCCAATGCGCAGATCTCCTGGTATTTCCACGTCCTGTAGTTTCTAAGTGTCAGTCTATTTTTACGCTATTAAAGCCTATTGCAGGCACTTATTTTTATAAAATACAGGATATTATTATGTCTACAGTTACTGGTACAGTTAAGTGGTTCAACGAAACTAAAGGTTTTGGTTTTATCGAGCAAGAGTCAGGTCCAGACGTTTTTGCACACTTTTCTGCAATCGCAAGCGAAGGCTTCAAAACTTTAGCTGAAGGCCAGCGCGTTGAGTTCACTGTAACTCAAGGCCAGAAAGGTCCTCAAGCTGAGAACATCGTTGCTGTTTAATTAGCACTGATTTCTCACACTTAAACCTATGTCCAAGAGTCATAGTTTCAAGTGAAAATAAGGGTGAATCGTTTAGATTCACCCTTTTTTTTGCTAAATTTTTGATCGTGTTAATTTACTGATGCGCCCATGAATGTGAGGCATGCTCCCTAACTAATACTCTGTTATTATTGGGTTTTATGTAAGTGCTTGGTTCTAGAGGGTAGTGAGGTAATAGTGGATAGAGAATCTTTAAGAAAAATAAGCTGGGGGCTGTCACTGTTGGTGTTTTGTCTCGCGCTTTTTTCAACCACCGCAATCATCAGCGGTGATCAATACGGGCGGGTCAATTTACTCTATTTGCTGTTGTTGTTTGTCGCCTGGCCATTGCTTTCGCTGTTGTTCACCTTAGTGTTGGCAGTGTCCAAAAGCAGTGCAAACAGTATCAGTTCATTATTGGCGCTACCTATCTGGCCAAGGGCGTGGAAAGATGCGCTCAGTCAGTTAAAGCGCGATGATTTACAGCCAGCCTGGCTGTTCTGTCAAAGCCAGAAAATGGCGTTAATTTTTAGTTTTGGCTGCATCACGGCCTTTGTATTTGTATTGTTATTCAATGATGTGACTTTTATTTGGCGCAGTACATTACTGCGTGCCGAGCATGTTTTCCCGGTTCTCCAGTTTATATCGATTCCCTGGTTGCCCCTTGAAAGCGCCCAGCCGCTAATGGGGTTAGTGGAAGCATCCAGAGATTCACGGCTGCAGCTTAATGATCAGCTCTCCAGTGCCTCAAGCTGGTGGCGATATGTATTGATGGCGCAAATAGTGTATTCGCTGCTACCACGCCTGTTGTTGTTCTTCTGGGGTACTAAAAAGCTAGCGTCAGCGATTGCGAGCGTGGCACGCTCAAAAGTGAACAGTGAAAGGCAATTAAAGCACTTGTACGAGCAGCAACAAATGCAAAAGCCGCCGCAGCAATTTACTAAGATGCAGTATGTCAGCACTTTTGCGGAGCCATTTGTGATATTGAACTGGACCAGCTTGCCTGAGGCATTACAAGACAAACTCTCTGCAGTGATAGGTGTCCCCGAGCATATTTATCAACTCGCTGGAAACTGTGATCTACAGTTGGAGTTACAAGCGCAGCGCGACTCAAGAGCAAAACTGTTGATAGTTGCAGCCTGGGAGCCACCGATGGGTGAGCTGCAAGATTTTATGGCTCAATGCCAGGGAGTGTTAATGCCATTAGATTGGAATGCTGAGCAGTTCACTGCATTAAACGAGCTGCATTTAGAGGAGTGGCGGCGCTTTTGCCAGTCGCAGGTACATTGGCAGTTACAACAACCACAGGGATTAATATGACACCCGCATTTGCCGTTGTCGGCCACCCCAACAAAGGAAAATCTTCGGTGGTTTCTACACTTGCCAGAGATGACTCAGTAGCTGTCTCTATGCGCAGTGGGACGACGACACAAGCGCATAGCTATGATATTAAAATGGACACTCAGGGCTACCAGCTGATAGATACCCCGGGTTTTCAGAGACCGCGTAAAGTATTGGCTTGGTTGCAGCAGCAGCCATTGACTGCTGATAAGCGAGCCGGGCGTATTCGCGAATTTTTGGCCGATGTGCAATGCCAGCAGCAGTTTCCGGATGAAATAGAGTTACTGCAGCCGATCATGAACGGGGCGGCTATCTTGTATGTAGTCGATGGATCCAGACCTTACAGTGCTGAATACGAAGCGGAGATGGAGATACTGCGCTGGAGCGGTCAGCCGAGTATGGCGCTGATTAATCCTATTAGCAGTGATGAGCATGTCTGTGGTTGGCAGCAGGCGCTGCAACAATATTTTCGTCTGGTCAGAGTATTTGATGCAGTCAAAGCTGACCTGCAACAGCACATTGATTTGTTAGAAGCTTTTACTCAGCTGCATTTACCTTGGGCCCCGGCGCTGCGAGGGTTGATTCAAGCTTTTCACGACCAGGTACACAAGCAGCGAGCGCAGAGCTGTGCTATCGCGGCAAAATTACTGGAAGATCTTTGTAGTTATCAGTTACAGCAAAAGGCGTTGAGTCAGCCCGCTGCTAAAAAGCTGCAATTAGTCTTAGAGCAACGCTATTTTCAATGGATGCGTCGCGCCGAGATACAGGCCCACGATCAACTGCAACTGTTGTACCGGCATCACCATTTAAAGCGAGATGAGACCCCGCTGAATTTACCGACCGACTTGTTTGATACTGACCAATGGTACGCCTGGGGGCTGGATAAAAAACAGCTGACTAAAGTTGCCGCTATTGCCGGGGCAACCGCCGGTACTGTAGTGGATTTGGCGGTTGCCGGACACTCTTTTATGCTCGGCGCAATAGGCGGCGGGCTACTAGGATCAACAGCTGCCTGGTTTGGCGCGGATAAGTTAGCAGAAATTAAAGTTAAAGGGCTACCACTGGGTGGCTACGAGGCCAGACAGGGCCCGATTAAAAGTAAAAATTTCCCCTATGTGCTATTGGCCAGGTTTCTCTATGTTTACCAGGTGCTGCAGGCGAGAAACCATGCACTACGTGAAGATTTAGTAGTGACTCAGCTGCAAGTGGGGCAGGTATTAGAGAAATTGCAAAAGCAGCAGCGCAAACAAATTTACACGGCAATGGACCGGCTTAGCCGACAAAAGCCAGTGGCTGATCTGGCGGGTACACTTGCGCCATTATTTGCAACCCAGTAACTAGCATCAGGAGGTTTGTTAAGTGTTGAACGGGATAAATCATATCACCATTGCCGTCAGTGATTTAGAGCGCTCAGTGGCGTTCTACCAGCAACGCTTGGGCATGGGGTTAAAAGTCACTTGGGTAAAAGGCGCATATCTTGAGGTGGGCGGTCAGTGGATTTGTCTGAGTGTCGATGCCGCGCAGCCGAGTCGCGATTATAGCCATATTGCCTTTGATATCAGCGAACAGCAGTTTGACCTCTTTAGCCAGTCGTTAGTGACTTCTGGGGTAAAACTTTGGAAGAAAAACAAATCAGAAGGTGATTCACTCTACCTTTTAGACCCCGATGGCCACAAGCTGGAAATCCATGTCGGGACATTGACCACCAGGCTGCAAAAGATGCGCAATAATGCAACGCCAGATATGATTTTCTATGACTAGCAACATCTAAAGATTGACGGCAGAATCATTCAGCCTTCACCAAGGCTTTGAGTAGACCGTACTTAACGAGTATTTGACGGTACTCTTGGGTCTTTTTGAAATTTGTTAGCGCAGTCGCAAATTCACGGGCGATTTTTTGATGCTGGCGTTTTTTTGAAAAGGCAATGTACTGTTTAACTCCCGGCATGAAAGGCCTGAGAAAGACAATCTTATTTCCTATGTTTTTTTTACTGGCAATATATGACATTCGATCAACATTGGTAATAGCCACTAAAAAACGACCTCTGACCAGTTTGTCCAGCAGTGTATTTTCAGTATTGGCGCCACTGTCTTTAGTGAGGTAATCTGCACTGTCAAATAAATTTCCGTAGCTATAACCATTAAGAGTGCCAATTATATACCCGGAAAACTGCTTTAGATCGCCGGTATATTTAAACACATTGGATTTCTCTTTTAGTACAAAAAAACCATTGTGCGCAGTACTGAGGACATTGCCTTCATAGAAAATAGCAAATTTTTCTCTTGCAGCTGTTTTTCCTATATAGGTGATGGCATCGGCTTCACCTATCTGTAACAAGTGCACAGCTCGACTCCAGGGGACGCTTCTTATTTCTACTGAAATATTCTGCAATTTAGCGACCGCACGGACAAGTTCAATATGTACCCCAGTCAATTTATTATCGGGGCCAATCATTTCATGAGGAGAGTAATCACCGTTGCCTCTGACGATCAACAATGTTGCATTGTCAGCCGCCATGAGTGGCTGCTCAAACAGCTGCAGCAATAAGAATAGAGAGAGGGCTGGCTTTAGCATATAGATATCCGCGATAGTGTGTAAACCGCCATTGCGCACCGGTAAGTGCTGATAATTAACCTTAGGATAAATATGTGTCGCGGCTACAGGCTCAATTATAAACCTATTTCTAAAGCAAGCCGTGAATAGCCGAGCTTTTCCTAGTAGACCTAAACGACGCTGGTCATACAAGGGATTGGTTGTGAGCGATCAGCTGTTGCCAGGCTTCAGCCACTCCGGCAGTCGATGCACTTTGAGTGACGTAGTCGGCCACTTGCTTGTTTTGAAAATTAGCATTTTGTGGGGCAAAACTGATACCAGCACGTTCTAATGCGGGAATATCTCCCGAGGTATCGCCGATAAAGGCGACACTCTTTGGATTTACCTTCATTTCCTCGCAAAACCATTCCAAGCCAGAACCTTTGTTTGCACAAGGCCAAATAGCGCTTATCGATATATCAGTAGTGTGGACTTCAAACATGGGGAAGTGCTGTTTGATATATTGGCTAAAAATCACTGCCAGTTGCTTCATTTTGGCATGATCAGCACAGACAAAGCCGGCGTCAATTTGTTTGCTGGACTCAGGTTGTAGCTCTGGAAAGTCCAGTTTCAAACGTTGAATATATGCCTTAACTTCTGCACTGATCGCTAGTGAATTTACTGCCAACTGCGGATTCCAAGTCACTTGCTGATTACTCAGATCCAACATGCCCGCCCCTGATTCAAACAGTACCGGTACTTGTACATTAAGCCACTGACCGACCGCTTCGGTGTAAGGCGCTGGACGGCCGGTGCAAATGCTAAGTTTAGGCACATGTATTTCACTGTGCGAGCGATCAGACAGAGCGCGTAGTTGCGATATAAGTGCCCAGTCAGGACTAGAGAAGGGGTCAGTGACACAGCCGTCTATATCCACTAAAAAATATTCGATCTTTTGCGACATGTTTTGCTCCGGGTAAACGCCGATATTAGCTGTGTAAGAAAATTTTCCAACTTCCTCTATCACAAACTGTGAGTCTATGATTTATAATAAGTATTTATCCTAACTAGATTAGAGCCTAGCACGAAAATAGCAAGACCCCAGAACAGCGTGAGGGCATTGAAAATGCTAGTATTAGTCAGTCCAAATGTATCAACCGGAGCCCCAGAGTAACTATTTTTGGATATCCTGTCTCTGCTGTGGCAACAATCTGTAGGTACTACTTCTGACGTGTTGTGCTGAGCCAGACCAGTTGTTATCAAAAAAGCTTTAATAGGGCCAATCTAATCTTGGCTGTCACCCGTAGATGATTAAAACATGTGTTGAACTATGTTGTATTGGCCGTCGATCTACACAGAGCCTCAGCTAACTCACCGCTGCTTGGATAAATGCGTTGGGCTTGCGCAAGCAACAGATTTGGAGATTTCAAAGTAATGAATCGATTCGACAGAGTGACGTCAATATTGTTGCTACTGCAAACGCGCTCAGTAGTAACAGCTGCTTTTTTATCGGAGCATTTTTCTGTTTCAGAGCGAACTATATATCGCGATATCCGCACCCTTGAAAACGCAGGCGTACCTATTGGATCGCAAGTGGGTGTAGGGTACTTTTTGGAGAAAGGTTACCATCTGCCGCCGGTCAGTTTTACACTCGATGAAGCTGCATCATTGTTGATTGGTGAGAAACTGCTGGTATCCAGTCTTGACCCTGCCTCGTTACAGGACTACAAGCATCTGCTAAACAAGGTTAGGGCTGTTTTAGACGTAGCGGGTAAAGACTATCTGAACTCGCTCGATGCAGACATTGAAGTATTGTATGAGGGCCAGGCCTTTGCGATGGACGGTGAAAGTGATAAGAGCGGTATAGGTTCTGAAATTTTGTCCAGTGATCTGTGGTTGGGTGAATGTCGCAGCGCACTTGTACGCAGGCAAGTGGTGGAAGTCGATTACTGCGGCCCAACATCTGAGCAAGCGACGTCTCGCCAGATTGAGCCTATAGGTCTATTTTACTACAGCTTGCACTGGCATTTAATTGCCTGGTGTCGTTTACGCGAAGGTTATCGCGATTTTCGACTGGATCGCATTCTGAAATTTCAGCCCCAGTCTCAACAATTTCTCCGTCACAGCCGCGCGACGCTTAAACAGTACCTTGGGAAAAAGCAAAGCCAGAATGAATTACTGGAAGTAGAATTGTTGTTTCGATCACAAGCGGCAAGGTTTGTTGGTGAACAGCGTTATACGTTCGGATTTGTCAGTGAAGAACACACAACAGAGGGAGTGAAAATGACTTTTATGACCGCTGTTCCGCATTACATGGCACGTTGGCTTTTACAGTTTTCAGGGGGCGTTCGTGTGTTAAAGGGAGACGGACTACACAGTGAGATGAAGCGCTTGACCCAGGAACTGTCAATCCACTGGAATAATGCTTAATGATGATAGCTCAAATTTTATAGAAAATAATTTTTACCCTCCTGACATAGGGTTGTCAGTAGCCTATGTCACAGTTGGTTCCACGGTGAATTCACCGCCTAATATTTTTCGCAGCGAATGCTCGAAAATGACTAATCAACTGGAGATAAACACTATGAAGAGAACCCCAATCAATCCGTGGCCATGGTCCCTAAAACTCGGTTATAACCAAGCTGAAATCATTGAACAAAGTACACGACAACTAAACTGTGCGGGTCAGACAGCTGTCGATGCCCAGGGCAACCCGCAACACCTCGAAGACATGCGCAAACAAATAGCACTGGCACTGGACAACCTGGAGGCTGTTCTTAACGCCGCTGGTATGGGGCTCGTGAACATCACAAAGCTCAGTATTTACACCACAGATGTGAACGAAGCCATGCAGCACTTCGACCTGTTTGGCTCCCGGTTCGGGCCAGTTGCCGCTGCGCCGCCGATGACTCTGCTCGGTGTCACCCAGCTCGCCATTCCAGGGCTGATGTTTGAAATTGAGGCTTGCGCCGCCGACTGATCGCTATCTTTAATTCCTTAGTAAGAGCGCCATAGTTCAATAAAAGAGCCGATTTTGGTGAGCAATAACTGCCCTGTCAGTACATCACTGTTGGCATATGCCTCTGCAGTGTTGAGACTGGCAGGTACAAAATGTAGCCTTTGAATGGAAACTAAATCGTGGAAAAATCAATCAGTAACAAAAATAGCGAAACAGAGTGCTTGTTGAAGTGTCACTACAGAGGTTTATAGAACACAGGCGGATCAAACGTTTTGTTTAGATGCTATAAATAATTGGAATCAAGTCGTCGCTTATCGGAGTTATCAAAATGTCCAACACGCTTACCCCCGAGCTTTTCCGCTTCTTGTGCGAGCTGCGCGAGAACAATAACAAAGACTGGTTCACTGAGCACAAGCCGCGCTTTCGTGAAGCCGTACAGCAGCCGATGATCGGCTTTATCGAAACCATGGCGCCTTGGTTAGCTGAAAACGCCCCCGCCTTCGTTGCCGACCCCCGACTCAATGGCGGCTCGCTGTTTCGCATCTACCGCGACGTCCGTTTTGGAGCCGACAAAACTCCCTACAAGACTAATATAGGTTGTAATTTCCGCCACCGCGCCGGCAAGGACGCTCACGCACCTGGCTTCTACGTGCACATAGCGCCGGGCGAGATATTCTTTGGTGGTGGGATTTGGTCGCCGCCGACTCCGGTACTGAACAAGGTTCGCGATGCCATTATCGAAGATCCAGAGCGCTGGCGAGCGATCCAGAAGCTTCCAGCTTTTGGCGATGTGTTTGGCACATTGGCCGACACTCAAATGTTGAAGAGCGCTCCGCGAGGTTACCCGAGCGATCACCCTTGTATTGATGACCTCAAACGTAAATCGCTGTTCGCCTTCACTAGTTGCACTCAAGCTGAGGTGTGCGCCGATGATTTCCCCGAGCGTGTGAGTGAAGCCTTCCAAGCGTTGGCGCCGTTAATGGAGTTTATGCTCAAAGCCCTGGACTTAGGTTGGGATTAATAAAAGGCCGGCAAACTGACCTGTCTTGTGTAACAGCAGCTGCAGGGACGTGGATGTGATATCTGGCGCGTACGCCTGTCACAATATTTGTGACTTGCTCACTTTATGTAACAGAAATTGCACCTTACACTGCTGTTAGTTGTCACTCAAAGAGCAGGGTATATTGGATTGTTGCTCTGAGGTAGCTCCAGCTTTTTAGTCACTTATTGATGTTAAAAATATTATCAGCAAGATACAGGAAAGCTCTGTTACGCGACATCGGTAAGAGGCTTATATAATTAATGTTCCAAAGGTCAAACAAACAGTGATCAGAACTTCCTGTGAGACATAAAAAAGGCCAGCAATGCTGGCCTTTAACGTCGTTCTACATATTCGGATAGTTGGGTCCGCCGCCGCCCTCAGGAGTCACCCAAGTGATATTTTGCGCCGGATCTTTAATGTCGCAGGTTTTACAGTGAACACAGTTTTGCGAGTTAATCTGGAATATTTTCTGGCCCTCTTGCTCAACTATTTCGTAGACACCGGCAGGGCAGTAGCGCTGCGCGGGCTCGGCATATTTTGCTAAGTTGTCACCCATAGGAATGCTGATGTCAGTCAGTTTCAGGTGACAGGGCTGATTTTCTTCGTGATTGGTATTAGATAAAAATACCGATGAAGGTTTATCAAAGCTCAATACGCCATCCGGCTTAGGGTAGTCAATCACAGGGCATGCACTGGCGAGCTTTAGCTGTGCATAATCTGGCTTGTTATCGTGCAAGGTAAACGGGATCGGGAAAATATTCTGGTCGATAAAGTTAAAGCCGCCACCAATGATAGTGCCGTATTTGTGCAGGGCGGGACCAAAATTTCGGCTTTTATGCAATTCATCATAAATCCAGGAGTCTTTAAACGTGGCGGCGAAATCTGTCAGGTCATTGCCACCCTGGTCATCTTTGACAAATGCGGCAAATAGCGTCTGTGCGGCCAGCATCCCAGACTTCATAGCGGTATGCGTGCCTTTGATCTTGGAGAAATTCAAGGTTCCCGCATCACAGCCGAGCAGCAGGGCGCCTGGCATGGTCATTTTAGGCAGTGAATTCAGGCCACCTTTAGTCAGTGCCCGCGCGCCGTAGGAGACACGCTTACCCCCGCTTAAATACTGCGCCATCAATGGATGGTGCTTTAAGCGTTGGAATTCATCAAAGGGGCTCAGATGCGGGTTGGAATAACTCAAATCGGTGATTAAACCTACTACAGCCTGGTTGTTTTCCAGGTGATAGAGAAAAAATCCGCCGCTGGCTTTGCCCAGTGGCCAGCCGGCACCGTGTACTACTAATCCCGGTTGGTGTTTTCCAGGTTCAATGTCCCAGAGCTCTTTTATGCCTATGCCATAATGCTGGACGTCACAGTCGGCATCCAGCTTATATTTTTTCAATAGCTCTTTGCCTAAGTGACCGCGAGAGCCCTCGGTGAATACGGTGTATTTGGCCAGTAAATCCATGCCGGGCATGTAGCCATCTTTTTGCTCACCGTTTTCATCCAGACCCATATCGCCAGTACCAATACCTGCAACCGCACCTGAGTCGGAGTAGATGATATGGGATGCGGGAAATCCGGGGAATACTTCAACACCCAGTTGTTCGGCTTGTTCGGCCAACCAGCGACACAGATTGCCGACACTGGCGATGTAATTACCTTCGTTGTGCATGGGCTTAGGCACAAAAAAGTTAGGAACTTTTATAGCCTTCTCAGAATTTTGCAGCAAGTAGATCTGGTCTTCGGTGACCGCAGTGGTCAATGGTGCTCCCTGCTCGCGCCACTTCGGGAATAGCTCGTCAAGTGCTCTGGGCTCGACTACTGCACCCGATAGTATATGTGCGCCTACTTCTGAACCTTTTTCGACTACACAGACGGTTAGTTCACGTCCGTGCTCGTTAGCTTGCTGCATCAGCTTGCAAGCCGTTGAAAGTCCAGCGGGGCCCGCGCCAACGATGACAACATCAAATTCCATCGATTCACGTTCTGTCATGTATACCTCTAATTATTATCTTTTTTATATGTGATTTTATTGGGTAGAGATTATCATAGAATCATACTACCCAGAATATATTTTAAGCGTTGAATATGTTTCATGCCTAAACGAGGCAGATTTTCCTATTATGTCCGCAACATGCTGTGTAATCAGTGTACTTTAGCGTTAGCACTAAAGTATTAAAAGTGCACGTTAACTTCTGGCAACTAGCATTCAATCACATTGACTGCCAGTCCACCGGTCGAGGTTTCTTTGTATTTACTCTGCATGTCGGCACCGGTATCACGCATGGTCTTTATGACTTTATCGAGTGACACAAAATGCTCACCATCTTCATTGAGTGCCATCCGCGAGGCATTGATGGCCTTAACTGATGCAATAGCGTTGCGTTCAATGCAGGGAATTTGCACTAGCCCGGCTATTGGGTCACAAGTAAGGCCCAGGTTATGCTCCATGGCTATTTCTGCGGCATTTTCCACTTGTTCAGGTGTTCCTCCGGAAACCGCTGCTAAACCTGCGGCAGCCATGGCACAAGCGGAGCCAACTTCACCCTGACAGCCTACTTCAGCGCCGGAGATAGAAGCATTGTGCTTGCACAACATGCCGATAGCGGCGGCGGTAAGTAAAAATTTAACCACCCCGGATTCACTGCCTGAGTAATAAAAGCGCACATAGTAATGCAGTACCGCTGGTATTATTCCCGCGGCTCCATTGGTGGGGGCGGTAACTACTCTGGCCCCGGCGGCATTTTCTTCATTAACTGCCAGTGCATACAAGTTAACCCAGTCAATGGCGGCAAGAGGGTCGCGAAGTGCCGCCTCCGGTCTTGCGGTTAGCTTTTTATACAGTGCCGGGGCGCGTCTTTTAACATTCAGGCCTCCAGGCAAAACCCCCTCTTGCTGACAGCCACGTTCAACACATGCCTGCATTGCCTGCCAAATATTTAGCAAGCCCGCACGTATTTCTTTTTCACTGCGATGACAAGTCTCATTGGCCATCATGATTTGGCTGATCGACATCTGGTGCTGGCGACATAGGGCCAGCAATTGGTCCATAGTGTTAAAGGGGTAGGGAAGAGTCGTCTGTGAAACTGTAACGTCGGCGGCGTCTAAGGTCTTGATCTGATCCTGGTCCAGAATAAAACCGCCGCCAATGGAGAAATACTCGCGGCTATAGAGAATGATTCCCTGCGGGTCTTTAGCAGTCAGACGCATTGCGTTTGGGTGCTGGGGCAGTGCCTGGTGTATATAGTACAAGTCAGACTCGGACTGAAATTCAATGCTAGATTTTGCAGCGACATTTAATTGCCCGCTCTGCTCAATCTGCTTTAATCTCAGGGGCATGTAATTTGGGTCTATGTCCGCGGGGTGATTGCCCTCCAGTCCTAAAATGACCGCAGGCCCAGTGCCGTGTCCCTCGCCAGTCGCTCCGAGTGAACCAAATAATTCAATGCGTATATTGGCAACTTTATCAAGTTCATTGCGCCCATATAAATCGTCGACAAACTGCTTAGCGGCGAGCATCGGGCCGACAGTGTGCGAACTGGATGGACCAATGCCAATTTTAAATAAATCAAAGATAGAAATGTTCATAAGAGTAACCGTGTTGTGTAGCTGCTTATGATCACATAGATTGCAAAAGGCTGCGTTCCCAACAACGACTACGAATGTCGCAAAAGGCATTGGCTAAGCGAATTGAAATGGAACTGTATATTTACAAGAGAGGCCCTGCAGCATCGCCACCGCAGGGTGTGGAGCGTATTACATCAGTTTGAATACAAAATGAGCTTCCTGAATATTGTCGGCTTTAGTCATTTTTACTACAGCTCTCCAGGTCATGTGATGACCTGCATGTCCGGCGAGGGTGATAGTGCCGGTAAAACTGCCATCAGTTTGTTTGTTTAGTTGCAAAAGGTTGGCTCCCATAAACATTTCGATGCCCTGGAAATCTATACTGACAGTGTCAGGATTGAGCCCGGTAAATTCTAGTTTGAAAGGCAGCGGTACAAAAGATTTTATCTGTTGGCTATCAATACTAAGATCAACTTGGCTACTACTGTTGGCTGAACTGCATAATTGCTGCTTAAAATCACACTCGATAGTAGGTAGAGACTGGCTAGTGTCACCTATAGCAACAGTGGCAGTTGGGGTGGTTTGCGCTTTGGCGAACCACCAAATAGCCCCCAGTAGTGCGATTAATAAAAGTGTTGATAGTAATTTAAGTAGTAGATTAGTCGACGATTTTGACATCTTTTCGGAGTCCCTAGCTGAATCAAAAAGTGGCTAATTTACACTTTGCGCTGTTAAGGTACAATTTATAAAGTGATTTTACGGGTTTTATCTGATTGAAGTCATAGAACTGATAATAAAATGCTGTTATAGCATTTGAATATGGCATAATGCGGGGTGTTCAGTAAAATTCGGCTGTTGCTAATTAAAAAAATAACCGGTAACAGCTTTATACCTCTAGATAGCTACTGTCGATCTCCGGCATTGTAGTCAGTATTTCCGATCATCGACAAAGGAGTGTCATAGGGTGCTTACTATAAAAGTGTCTATAATAAATAGAGTTTAAATCTATAACCTTATAGTTAGGCAAAGTATGAATCTATTAAGTCAGTTACGTCAGTCAGACCTGAATGTTTTGCTGGTCGAATCTTCTTCCATGCAACAAACTGTTATCAGTAACAAGCTGAAACAAGAAGGGGTTATAGACATTGTCTATGCCAAAGGTAAGCTGGAAGCTTTGACTCGAATCAGTAAATATCCCCCTGATTTGATTATCTCTAATCTACACTATGAAGATGGCACGGCCATTGAATTATTACATCAACTGCGCAAACACGAAAAGTTTAGCGGCCTGCCATTTATTTTGATCTCCAGTGAGCAGCGCCGCGATCAGTTGGAAATATTCAAGCAATCGGGCATATTGGCTATATTAACTAAACCATTCCAACAAGAGACACTGCAGCGCGCTTTAAAGTCGACGCTGGCATTTATCAACCAGTCAGAGTTGTATCTGGAGAATTACGACGTTAATACTCTGCGGGTGGTGCTGGTTGATGACAGTAGACTGGCGCGCAAGGCCATCAGTCGAGTATTAAACAATTTAGGTCTGAATAATATCACCGAGTTCGATGATGGCTGTTACGCAATTGACTATCTGAAAACAGCAGAAGTCGATTTGCTGGTGACCGATTATAATATGCCCCAAGTTAACGGTATTGAGTTGACTCAGTATATGCGCAGCTCAGCTGAACATGCTCATGTACCGGTTTTAATGGTGACATCTGAAGCGAAAGATAGTCACTTGGAAAAGGTACGGGAAGCAGGGGTCAATGCCATTTTAGACAAGCCCTTTGATACAACCAATATCAAATCCATCTTGTTTAAAATGTTCCAGGATTAGCAGTACTCACCTCTATGGCATAGTGACAGGCATTGATGTCGTCATTATGCCAGCGCTGTAGGCTAGCTGTATCACCTGAGCAAATCATTGTTTAACATACCGTTGTTGTAAATCTGAACTTTCGCTTTTAAGCGCTTTAGCATTTGCAATTGAGCCTTATCACCCTGATGGGCTGTCGATGCCTTAGGTTTGAATTCTACGCGCTGAAAATCTTTACTCGCAAGCAGTATCGAACTCTCGTTGACCAGTACATATTGGTCGGACTCGACAAAAAATGCCTCGCCTGCAGACTCAGCCAATAAACTGTGACCAAAAGGCAATAGTTGGTCACGATATTTTTCACTCAAGCCTAAATAATCGAGTACGGTGATTGGCAGGTCGGTATGCTGAGCCACCTTATTGCTATCTCCAGCGGGGATTTTTCCTTTGGGGCTATACAGCACAATAGGTACCCGGTGGCGGCCGGTCGCTGTTTGAAAATCGGGGTTGTCACTCAAAGAGGTGTGATCGGCGGTAATCACAAATAAAGTATTGTCGTACCATGGCATCTTTTTTGCGGTGGCGAAAAACTTGCGCAACGCCATGTCGGTATAGCCAATGGTTGGGTGTATCTTAAGTGTGCCTAAGGGGAAGTCTCCCTGATACTGCGCCGGGATCGAGTATGGGTTGTGTGAACTAATAGTGAAAACACCCGCGACAAATGGCTGTTGCACAGTATTTAAGGTGCTGGCCATGTGCTGTAAGAAAGGTTCGTCGTAAATTCCCCACTTACCGTCGAAATCCCGCTGATCGGGGTATTCATTACGGCCGGTGTAATTTTCAAAACCAAAGCGTTTACTCATAGTGTCTATGTGCATACTGCCATTTTTGGCGCCGTGAAAAAACCAGGATTGATAATCTTCACGCTGCAGTACTTGAGCGAGTCCCGAGACGTTGTTACCCAGATAGCCAGATGTGATAAATGCTTCCTGCATCAAAGTCGGCAAGCCTGCTAATACTGCCGGAAGTGCGTCGATAGAGCGGCGGCCATTAGCGTAGGCGTCTGTGAAATTTAAGCTCTGTTTCATGAGTTGCTGCAGGAAGGGAGCGTAGCCGGGAGAGTCCCGGTTGTCACTTAAGTACTCTAGAGCAAAACTCTCCAGAACAATAATCACAACATTGTCTCTGTTGGCAGGAGTTGGCCAGGGAGCAGACTGCAGATGGTTTAGTTGCCTTGCCTGTTTATCAGAGGCAAAGAAATTAATTTTTTTAAGCTTACTTAAATCTTGTCTGAGTAAGGTAAAAGTGGAATTTAACACTAAGTGGCCGGTACTGGCCGCTGGCCAGTTAAATGCGTGGGAAGGGTTCAGCGGTTTCGAACCAAAGCCGCTACGTATCGAAACAGCAGCGAAAAAGAATATAGCGCAAGCGATAACTAGCCTGCTGTACCAAGGTCTGCTGGTAGCGCTGGTTGTCGGTAACAAGCCCAGAGATAATTTAACAAAGACAATAACACTAACAACTGAAACTGCTGCCAATAGCCAATACTGGCCCAACAGTTGGCCTGCCTGATCCGCCAAATCTTGGCTAAAGGAAAACACTTCAGGGCCAGATCTACGACCGGTAAAAGGAAAGTACAGTGCGTCGGCAACGTTACTGGTAATGATGATTAACGGCGGCAACGGCCAATAAATTTTGCCAAATAGCACTAGCGAGCGCTGCCAGTTGAAAACATATAAAAGCAAGGATATCAGTAGCCAGGGCGCTAGGCAGAGGGTGATTGTGGCTAAGTCAAAACGTAAACCGTGTAAAAAAGCTAAGCTTAGTGTGCTGTTGTTCTGCGTCTGAAATTGCTGGTAATTGAGGGCAAAAAATAGCAATCGCAGTGCGCTGGACAGCAGGATCAGTAACAAGAGGTTTTTCAGATATGGGCGCAGCAGCGAAAAGGGTCTGGTAGTGGGCATAGGTAAAATCGGTAATCTAGAGATTGCAAAAGGCTGATGTATAGTTTGGATCCTGGTGGATAAAAACTGAGCGGATTATAGAGTAAAAGCGCCCGTTTAGATAGCTCTGCTATTGTAGTATTGAGCGTTGCATGGCTGCTACAGGAGGCGAGCAGTGATCAGCTGATCAAATCCTTATTTGCAGCGCTTGTGGCCCGGCGGGTTCAATAGCTCTCTTCTTTAACCAGGTCTGAAAAATCTTTACGCTGTTCCCAATTTAATCTCTCCAGCTCTGGACTCTGGTAGAAGTAATCGACGTAACCTAAGCAGAGGTAGGCAACTAGTTGGTTTTGCTGCGGAGCATTTAGAATGTCTTTTACTTTTTGAGGGTCTAAAATGCTCACCCAGCCGAGGCCGATATTCAGAGCTCTGGCCATCAGCCACATATTTTGCACGGCACAGACTACGCTGTAACGACCTACTTCTTTCATGCTGGTTTGGCCTAATACCGGATGGTCGCTGGGCTTATAAAACACCGCTATGTTAACAGGTGCTTCATGGATCCCCTCAAGTTTGAGCTTTTTATAACTTTCCTGCCTCTGTTGACAAAAAGCCGCCTCGGCTTTGCGGTTTTCCGCTCTGAAACTGGCTTTGATGGCCTGTTTGCGGTCAGTATCTCTGATTAGCACAAATTCCCAAGGTTGAGAAAAGCCAACAGAGGGGGCGTTGACTCCCGCGTATAAAATTTTATCCAGCACTTTTTGTGGGATCGGCTTGTCGAGGAAGCGATTGCCACGCACATCTCTGCGATGCAAGATTATTTCTTCCAATAAGTCACTGTCTGCGCTGTTAAAACTTTTCATAAGAGCTAAGTTTCCATGCAATATGAGTTTGCTATCATCTCTCAGATGCTGGTGATTCGCAAATAATTTAGGCAAATCACTGCGTTAAGTTAGCAGGTGGGGTGGTGTTAGGTAGTTATAATAAATCTAAATGCTAACGATTATGATTTACATCCATATTTGGTTCTTATATGCTATGCCTCTCTTTAACTCACTAAAGGATAAGCCCAGTGCTTAGTTTTAATCTATCTCTCGTAAAAAAAATGCTTGTACCCCTAGCTTTAGGTCTGTCATGTTCGCTGGCGGCAGAAACTATTCAAGTGACTGATATAGCAGGTCGTAAAGTAACTCTTGACCCTGAAAAGATAGAAAATATCGTATTGGGCGAGGGAAGGTTAACCTATACCTTGGCGCTGTTGGATAAAGAGAACCCGCTATCCAGAGTGGTTGGCTGGAAGGATGATCTTATTAAGTACGATCCCGATGCCTATCGTAAATACCTCAAAGCTTTTCCGCAGATTGCAGACATCGAAAACCTGGGTAGCCCTTACGCCGGTGATTATAGTTTAGAAAAAATTATTACTTTAGATACCGATTTATTTATCCTCAATTTAGGTAACCTGCTAAAAGCCCAAGAAAGTGGGTTGCTAACTAAATTGGAAAAGGCCGGTATCAAAGTTGTGTTTGTTGATTTTCGTCAGCGCCCGACTCAAAACACAGTTCCCAGTTTGCTGATGCTAGGAAAAGTGTTAAACAGAGAAAAAGCCGCCAATACTTTTGTTGACTATTATGTGACGCAGATGCGCTCAGTCAGTTCGGTGGTTTTGAAGAAGAAAGTAGAAGATCGCCCTCTGGTCTTTATTGAGCGAGCAGCGGGTTTTGACCCGGATAAATGTTGTAGTACTTTTGGCGCAGCCAACTTAGGGCGTTTAGTTGATGAAGCAGGTGGTATTAACTGGGGCAGTCGTAAATTCCCGGGCTTTTCAGGCAAGGTAAATCCGGAAGTTATCTTTACTGATGATCCAGAAATCATCATAGGTACGGGTGCTAACTGGGCAGAAGCTAAGCCCAATACGGCTGCGGTGTTGTTCGGTTACGAAGCAACTCAGGAAGAAGCGCAAAAGCGTTTGCAAGTATTGGCTGATCGCAAGGGCTGGCCTGAGCTCACGTCAGTAAAAGAGCAGAATTTTTACTCTATCTATCATCAGTTCTATAACAGTCCTTACCATTTTATCGCTCTGCAAACTTTTGCTAAATGGTTCTACCCAAGCGATTTCAGTGATTTAGATCCACAAGCTAATTTTGTTGAGTTGCACGATAAGTTCTTGCCAATCGAACTCAGTGGGGTGTTCTGGCAGAAATTAGAAAAATAGTATTTTGAAAATATAGCAGCTATCGCCTTTGGGATAGCTGCATTTGTAGGTTGGCAAAATTAAATCATTCAGGTCATTGAGACCTGTTAGCAAAGTCTGCTTTGGTGATTATTTGCTACCAATAACAGGTGGCTTGAGTGAATAGTATTAATAAGGTACAGGGGTCAGAAGTGGCTGGCAGTGAAGTGCAAAAGCAGCTACTAAGTGCCTATAGTTTTGAAAAAAGAGCATCGAAAAAATTACAGATGCTAACAGTGGTGGCGCTGTTGCTGTTGTTTAGTGTGATGTTGGACGTCTCTATCGGTCCCGGTAATTTCTCGCTGCTGACTGTGTTGGAAGTGCTCTGGGACAAAGCTTCCCATGGGGTTAAGTTGGAAGTGATCATCTGGGATTATCGGATGCCGGTAGCCATTACGGCATTAATAGTAGGGGCGATGTTAGGGGTAGCGGGTGCTTTAATGCAAACCTTACTGAACAACCCACTGGCAGAGCCTTTTACCTTGGGGGTGTCATCAGCTGCCAGTTTTGGCGCGGCGCTGGCCATAGTGACGGGTGTCGGTCTGCTGCCTAATGTCGGCTCACTGTTAGTAACTGTGAATGCATTTGTATTTGCTTTGAGTACTTGTATTTTGCTGTTGTTAATGATGCGCTTAAAAGGGATTGGAACGCAAGCTATCATATTGTTTGGTATAGCTATTTTCTTTGCTTTCAACGCGCTTTTGGCAATGATGGAATACGGTGCCTCCGAGACGCAGTTACAGCGTATCGTATTTTGGATGTTGGGCTCCTTAGGGCGTGCAAGCTGGTTGCAAATAGCTTGTGGTACAGCGCTGCTGCTCACAGTGCTGCCATTTTGTATGTCTCGGACCTGGCGTTTAACGGCATTGCGTTTAGGTGATGAAAGTGCCCGCAGCATGGGGGTAGATATTAATAGACTACGAGTAGAGATATTAATTTGTGTATCACTGCTGGCTGCCACTGCGGTGGCTTTTGTCGGCACTATAGGCTTTGTAGGTCTGGTGGGACCGCATATAGCAAGATTACTGGTCGGTGAGGATCAACGCTATTTTATACCGTTATCTGCATTGCTAGGCGCACTGATGCTCAGTGCTACTTCTATCGTCAGCAAGTCGCTGACGCCGGGCATTATTTACCCTATAGGTATAATCACTGCGCTGCTGGGGGTGCCTGTCTTTTTGGCGATTATTATTAAGCATTCAAAGGAGCGTTCAATATGAGTCTGTCTGTGGAGAATTTATCTGTTAGCTACGGTGCCAATCAGGTGTTGGATGGGCTGTGTCTGGATGAGTTGGTTGAAGGGAGTTTTACCGGGTTGCTCGGTCCCAATGCCGCCGGCAAATCGACTCTGTTTAAGGCGCTGGCGGGGCTGATAAAAACGGATGCCGGTGAGGTACGCCTGCAGGGGGAAAGTCTGAGCAGCCTGTCACGTTTGCAAAGAGCCAGAAAAGTCGCCTACTTGCCGCAGTCTTTTCACACTAATTTGGCATTGTCGGTATTTGAGTCGGTGCTATTGTCACTAAAGCAGCAGTCGGGCTGGCGGGTAAAGCCGCAGGATTTGCGTGAAGTTGTAGGGATACTACAGCTGTTGGGTATAGAGCAACTGGCCGATAAGGACATTTGCGAGCTCAGTGGCGGCCAAAAACAGTTAGTGGCTATGGCGCGCATTTTAGTGGTCAAACCTGAAGTAGTGTTATTAGATGAGCCTACCAGTGCTTTAGATCTGCACCATCAATTAGCTATTCTGACAGTCGTAAAAAAGTTGAGTGTAGACAGGGGCCTGATTACCATTGCGGCGCTGCATGATGTTAATTTAGCGGCTAAGTTTTGCGATCACTTAGTGCTGTTAAACAATGGGGTAATTCAAGTGGCGGGAGATCCCTCTAAGGTGTTGTCTCTACCGTTGCTAGGAGAGACCTATAAAGTGTCGACGAGTTTACAGACTTCTACACAGGGAAGGCTGTATGTCGATGCCCAGCTGCTCGAGCCACATTTGGCGATGGCTTAAAGTAATTAGATAAAATAGTAGTTTCGATGGCTATGCCCAGTGCCAGGTATGGATAATTAATTGCATATAGGGAATTTTGCAGGGAAGTAAATGTGTGTTGATGAAGAACGTCGTGGATAGGGGCAAAATTTAGCGTTAAGGATAGCGTAGCCGCTAGATGACATGGATGTCCAGGGGCTGGAAAATAGAAGGCGTTTATTTAAAGGTAAAAGCACTCTGCTTAGTGGCCTAGAATTAGCATTACAGAGTTTGCATGGATAGCTCCGGCTGATGCTGATGTTGTACATCAGCATCAGTCGAAGTTGCCAGGTTGCTCCTTAGCTGACTCGCATGCCTGCTTTCGCGCCTGTGTGTGGCTCTAAAATCCAGATGTCTTCACCGCCTGGTCCCGCCGCTAATACCATGCCTTCGGAGTCACCAAATTTCATCGTTCTAGTGGCTAGATTTGCCACCATTACAGTGTGTTTACCCACCAAATCCTCTGGCTGATATGCTGATTTTATCCCGGCAAATACATTTCTGGTTTCACCGTCTAAATCTAAAGTCAGACGCAGCAGCTTGTTGGCACCTTTTACATGTTCTGCCTGGATGATCTTTACCACCCTTAGGTCAACTTTTGCAAAGTCAGCAAACTCAATGGTCTCAGCAATAGGTTCCAGCTGCAGCGGTGTCTTAGCGGGTTCCTTAATCGTTTTTTGCATTTCCTGCATGCTTTGTTTGCTGTCCTCGATGATCGCTTCGACATTGCTTTCGTCTACACGCTGCATCAAAGGTTTAAATTTATTGATTTTGTGGTTGAGTAACGGCTGTTTGATCTGATCCCAGTCGAAGTTCTCAATGTTCAGAAATTTTTGTGCGTCTTCAGCTACTTGCGGTAATACCGGAGCCAGATAAGCGCAGATGACTCTGAATAAGTTGATACCCATAGAGCAGCACTCTTGCACTTGTTGCTCTTTGCCTTCTTGCTTGGCGAGGACCCAAGGTTCTGCATTGTCGATGTATTGGTTTGCCTGATCGGCAATTGCCATTATTTCACGCATTGCCTTGCCGTATTCGCGGGTCTCATAGAACTCGGCAATTATCTCGCTCTTGTCGATGGCTGCCTGGAATAAAGCAGGTTCAGAGAGTTCTGCGGATAGCTGACCGTCAAATTTCTTTTTAATGAAGCCGGCGCAACGCGAGGCGATATTGATTACTTTGTTGACTAGGTCGGCATTAACTCTGAGACGGAAATCTTCCAAGTTTAAATCGATATCGTCGATTCCAGAATTAAGCTTGGCGGCGTAATAGTAGCGCAAATATTCCGGACGCAAGTGCTTAAGGTAAGTCTCAGCCATGATGAAAGTGCCGCGAGACTTGGACATTTTTTTACCGTCAACGGTGACAAAACCGTGGCAGTACACACCATTTGGTTTACGTAGGCCTGCGCCTTCAAGCATTGCCGGCCAGAATAGTGAGTGGAAATAGGCGATGTCTTTGCCGATGAAGTGGTACAGCTCCGTGCTGGAGTCCGCCTTCCAGTATTCATCAAAGTCGGTGTCATTTTTGTCACACCAATTTTTGAAACTGGCCATGTAACCAACAGGTGCATCTAACCATACATAAAAGTATTTTCCGGGTGCGTCGGGTATCTCAAAGCCCCAGTAGGGTGCGTCGCGTGAGATGTCCCAATCATGTAAACCGGATTCAAACCACTCGTTGAGTTTGTTTTTCATCTGCTCTTGTACGTGTGTATCTACCCAGTTACGCAGGAAGTCTTCAAAATCCCCTAACTTAAAAAAGTAGTGTTCGGAATCTTTCTCTATAGGTTTAGCGCCGGAGATAGCCGAGTAGGCATTTTTTAATTCTATCGGCGAATACGTCGCACCGCAGGCTTCGCAGGAATCTCCGTACTGATCCTTTTCATTGCACTTAGGGCAGTCTCCCTTGACGAAACGATCCGGCAAAAACATTTGTTTCTCCGGGTCGAAGGCTTGAGTGATGGTCTTTTTCGCTATGTGTCCGGCATCGCGTAATTTGTTGTAAATCATCGACGAAAACTCGCGGTTCTCCTGCGAGTGAGTGGAATAAAAGTTGTCGAAACCAACCATAAATGCACTAAAATCGCGCTGGTGTTCTTCGCTGGACTGGTCGATCAATTGCTGCGGTGTGATACCGAGCTGGTCAGCCTTGAGCATTATCGGTGTGCCGTGGGTGTCGTCTGCACAGACGTAAGTACAGCTGTGACCGCGCTGTTTTTGAAAGCGTACCCAAATGTCGGTTTGGATATACTCTAACATGTGGCCTAAGTGAATCGCGCCGTTGGCATAGGGGAGGGCGCTAGTGACTAATATTTTACGGTTGTTGTTTGACATAATATCCGACTGTAAAGTTGCAACACAAAAGCGCTAGTTTACGGTGAAAGTTGCCGTTAATGAACTAAATTTGATGAAAACTTTCAGTTTTTTGATCTATCTTTAAAAAGGAACTGGTTTTTTATTTTTTTATTAGTGTAAGATGTCATGCGCTGAAAAATCGGCGCATACACTATTTAGAATACAAGTTTGAGAATGCAAATGTCTATAAGCGTAGTGCAGTATTTGGAAGCCTTAAAGGATGGTAAGGTTGATTTTGAAGACACAATGGCTGTGATCAGTGAAAACTATAGTTTTACCCCGTGCTCTTTTAGAAATGGCAGTGGTGATTTGATGGTTAATAATGCAGTGGGACAAAATGAAGGGTCGCTGAAGATCTTTAGTTTTGCCTACCTAAACCGACTCGACAAAGAGCAGACCCTACAATGTTTTGGTCGATTCTATCAAGATGTTCTCGATACTCCGGGTGGGAAAAATCATAAAAATATTCGTAGTTTTATGATTTCTGGCTGGGATGGGATCAAATTTTCCAGTCGAGTGCTACAACTCAAGTAGTCAGTGTTGGGCTTGTTGCTGCAGCTGGACAATTTATTCTTAATTTAGATAATTGTCTAGGCTGCCCCCAGCCCTTCTGTTAAAATTCCGCCTTTGTACGCTGTGGTCAAGCCGATCTCTATCGCGATGGCCGCTGATAAATTGTCCTTTAATTGGCCATGCCCGTTGATGGCTGTTATCAGCCCTGTGGCTATTCTCTGCGAATATGCCTTTACTTCATTGCACTAGCCACAAATTATTCCTAACAAACGATACTGTCAGTTCCCCATTGAGGTTTGAATGTCCCTGCCTAATATAGACCCGAGTCAATACTGCGCACTATTGCTGGAAAAGCAGCAACAAATTAGCCAGCAATTTTCCCCTTTTTCGATCCCAGAAGTCGAAGTGTTTGCCTCGCCAACCACGGCTTATAGAATGCGGGTTGAATTCCGAGTGTGGCACGATGGTGATGATATCGATTATGTCATGTTTGAAAAAGGCAGTAACCATCTGCATTCAAAGGTGACCAGTTGTCCTATGGTCAGTGATATTATCCAGCAGCATATGTTTGCATTACTGGATTTGATCCGGCCAATTGAGGTGCTGAGAAAGAAGCTGTTTCAAATTGATTTTTTAAGTACTACTAGTGGCGAGTTACTGATCAGCTTGCTCTATCACAAGGCGATAGGCGATGAGTGGCGTGAAGTCGCAGTTGCGTTGCAAAAGAATTTAGCTAAAGTCTCCAGCGCTGGCCAAATAGTGGAGCTAATAGGTCGGGCGAGAAAAACAAAAATTGCTCTGGGCCGTGAATACGTACTTGAAAAGATGGATGTTGCCGGCAGACAAATGATTTACCAGCAAGTCGAAAATAGCTTTACTCAGCCCAATGCAGAAGTCTGCAAACATATGTTGAACTGGGCGTTAGATGTTACATCTAATCAAAGTGGCGATCTGGTCGAGCTGTATTGTGGCAATGGTAACTTTTCCCTGCCTCTGGCGAAAAATTTTAATGCGGTAGTGGCCACGGAGATATCGAAAAGTTCGGTGCATTCGGCACAGTATAATATTGCAGCGAACGCTATCGACAATGTCACTATATTGCGCATGTCCAGTGAAGAGTTTTCACAGGCGCTGCAAGGGGTCAGAGAATTCAGACGCCTTAAACAAAAGAATGTCGATTTAAACAGTTATGATTTTAACACTGTGTTGGTTGATCCGCCGCGCTCTGGGTTGGATGACGAGACGATTAAGCAAGTCTCTACGTATGACAATGTGGTATATATCTCCTGTAACCCGGCAACGCTACAACTCAATTTATTGGCACTGTGTGAGACGCATAATATCAGCCGTTTTGCCATATTTGACCAATTTCCCTATACAGACCACTTAGAGGTAGGTGTGTTTTTACAGAGAAAAGTGTAGATTCAGCGACGGCAATCCACTTTGTACTAATAGCTTCCCTAACATAGGTAAAACCATGGATATTTTATCAAACTTACAGACAGCGCTCGCCAGTTACCAAGATCCGTATTTGAAAACGGATTTGTTCAGTGCCGGTGTAGTTACATCTTTTACTGAAGACGACGGTGCGGTGCATTTAAGTTTAGTTTTTCCCTATGTTAATAAAGGTCAGCAGTTGTCAGTGGCTGATAAGCTCACCGAGCTCTTAATCGGGGCAGGGGCAAAATCTGTTGCTATTAAACAAGACACTGTAATTAAGGCCGCTGTGCAAAAATGCCAGGTTGCAAGTGTTGCAAAAGTTAAAAATATCCTGGCGATATCGTCGGGTAAAGGTGGAGTTGGCAAGTCAACCACAGCGGTAAATTTAGCCCTTGCTCTGGCTGCAGAAGGTGCTGTGGTCGGTATATTGGATGCGGATATCTACGGCCCGAGTCAAGGTATGATGTTGGGAGTTAAGCCCGGTACTCATCCCCAGCCACTGAGTGACGATAAAATGCTACCGATTTCGTCGCTGGGTGTTGTGTCTATGTCTATCGCATACATGGTGGATGAGACTACTCCAATGGTGTGGCGAGGACCGATGGCCAGTGGCGCTATCTCGCAAATGGTCAATCAAACCCAGTGGGGGGAGCTGGATTACCTGCTGATCGATATGCCTCCAGGAACGGGTGATATACAGTTGACGCTGTCACAAAAAGTGCCTGTCACTGCCGCTATTGTTGTGACGACTCCCCAAGACATTGCGCTGTTAGATGCTAAGCGCGGTATCGAGATGTTTCGCAAGGTCGATATTCCAGTATTGGGGGTTGTTGAAAATATGAGTGTGCACATCTGCTCCAACTGTGGTCATCAAGAGCATATTTTTGGGGACGGTGGCGGAGAGCGTATAGCCAGTGATTACCAAAGTGAGTTGTTGGGCGCGCTACCACTGAACATAGATATTCGCCAGCAGGCGGATTCCGGTCTGCCTTCCGTGGCGGCTGATCGCGAGGGTGTTATCGCGGCAAATTATCGGGATATCGCCAGAGTAGTCAGTGCCAGGTTGGGGCAGTTGAATGCCCAGGGTGACCGAGGTCCGCAGCTGTCTATTGTTGAAGATTAAAAAACAGTCAAAACAATATTTTAATTAGTGCTGCTATTTACTGCACGGCACAGATTAAACAATCATTTAATCAATTATATCGTTATAATACTCGATTTTTAGCATTAATTTGGACGGAAACATGGGAATAAAAGCGGATAGCTGGATTCGCCGTATGGCGCAAGAACATGAAATGATTAGCCCCTTTTCTGCAGGGCAGGTACGGAACGTAGACGGCGAGGCAATTATTTCATACGGTACATCCAGTTATGGATACGATGTGCGCTGTGCCAATGAGTTTAAAATTTTTACCAATATCAACTCATCTATAGTCGACCCGAAAAATTTTGATGCCGGTAGCTTTGTCGATATTCAGTCCGATGTTTGTATTATCCCGCCGAATTCATTTGCCCTGGCCCGCACGGTCGAATATTTCAAAATCCCCCGGGATGTTTTAACAGTCTGCTTAGGAAAAAGTACCTATGCCCGCTGTGGTATAATTGTAAACGTCACACCGCTCGAGCCTGAGTGGGAAGGGCACGTTACTCTCGAATTTTCCAATACCACCCCGTTACCGGCAAAAATTTACGCCAACGAGGGGGTGGCGCAAATGTTGTTCTTAGGTGCCGATGAGATTTGTGAGACTTCGTATGCCGACAGAGCGGGTAAGTATCAAGGCCAGACAGGCGTAGTAGTGCCGCGCACTTAAGCGCCAGTAACAGCGGGGGGTGGGTTACCTCTGCTCCTCTACAATATAGATAAGGTTTTAGGTGAATTAGTTTCTTATGCAGCATAACGTAAAACAAATAGCAGATTTTTGGCTAGAGCTGGAAATGACCATTGAGCAAGTGCTTGAAAGTCGTGATGACAATCAATTTGACGCTGAAATTTTGCTTGGTGATTATCGTCAGTTGCTGCAGAGCATCGATGAGAATTTAACCTTCCATTTTGAAGCCGATGAAGAGGGGCCGATTGAAATGATTTTCGGCTGCGACGGTTACCCTGAGTCTATTCATTCCGTGTTATCCCTGGTCGGAGCTGCGCCCGATGTGCATGGAATTAAATTCAAAGCGTTTAATCATAGATATGATCCTATCCCCAGTTGTATCAATGTTGCAGGGGAGATGTGCGAGCTCTCTGATTATTGGTTTGCGCTGAAAAATAATGATAAAAAACTTCACTTAGCCATCTATATGCCGTACGTGCCTGAGGTTTTAGAGACGGATCCTCGGGTAGAAGCTGTGATGATATTTCTGGATGCTTTGATTGGTGAATATGAACTGATGACCAAAGTCTGGGCATTGGATTGGCTGGCGACCCCTGAAGACCCGGTCGATTATTCTCTTCAGCCGCTGTCAGAGTTACGCGACCACTTTGATCAATTAAAAGATAAAGTCGCGCCTATTGGTATTACCTTCCATTAATTGTCTTATATTGTTGTCTAATTTACAGCATGGTATTCGCAGGTGGCTATTATGAGTCAAATTTTAACCGAAATTCTTGATAATATACGTACGGAATATGTACAGATATTAGAGCACAGTTCAGGGTTTGAGCCCTTCTTAAACGCTGAAAAACTCTGTCAAAAACAACTGAGTATAAGCACTGATCAACTGGCTAAAATAATCAGCGAAGACCCCAATTTGTTAGCGGCAAGGGCCGGAGCTCTGATCAGAGGCTTACAGCAGGCAGAGAATCCCAGTGCCGGTAACATCATATCCGCAAACATTCGCAGCGCCGCGCTTGAAGCGCTATTAGACGCGGCAGTCCATTACGGCTGGCTACAAGTGAATGCAGAGGGGATGATGCAAATTGGCGATGACGAGATTGAGGCTGCCGATACTGTGCTGCAGATCAACGAGGATTACAGCCAGTCTAAAACGGCGCTGAACAATATCAGCAATCCCGGGGTCAGTGTCTTAAATAAATTGATTCATAAGGCCGAGGATGAGTTTGTTAAACAGTTGGATAGCCAAGTGTTAGATGCTTATACTCTGGCGATCGAAATAGCAGGTGCGCACAGTGTTTTTACCCCTGAGGAAATAGCACCACTGGTGGTAGAGAATCCTTTGTTATTAGGGTTGCGCGCTGATGGTCTGGTCCTTGATGATGTATTTGAAAGTGATCCGCCTGCAGGGATTATTATCTCTAGCCATATAACACAAATGGTTATAGATCATTTACTGGAGCTGGCAACGGACCGGGGAGCTCTGGCATTGGATGGAGAGGGGCAGTTGATCCTGCCCAGCAATGAGGATGAACTCCCCGTAGTGCACTAGTAGGACTATTACTACTGGATAAAATAAGCAGCCTCTGGTTTTCTACAGGCTGCTTTTTTTTGCTTTATATCTGCTGGAGCTATACTGGGTTTATGATGCATCCATAAATTGAGCCAGTTCTGCTATGTCGGCATCTGCAACAGATCCCAGCTGGAAATCAAGCTTAAACTGCAACCTTAAATGCTCTAAACGCGCAGTTGCGTGGTCGTTCTCAGCACTAAATAAGGCTTGTTCGGCCTGCAGTAAATCGACAATATTTCTGGTGCCTACTTTAAAGCCTTCACTGATTGCCGCCAGTGCGGCTCTGCTGGAAATGATGCTTTGCTCTCTGGCGGCGATGGCCAGTGAGTTAGTTTGAATGTCGCGGGTTAAACTGCGGATGGTCTGCGTCACTGCCCTGATGGTGTCTTGCTGTTGTGATTTAGCAATATCTTCAGCGGAGAGTGCCTGACGTATTTTTGAGTTTAAGGAACCGGCGTTAAAAAGTGGCACGCTGAGTACCAGAGATACTCGGTTATTAGTGTTTTGTCCCGTGACACTATGGTCCGTGCGAGAGTGTGAGGCTGTAAGATCGACCGAAGGCTTAGTGTTTGAGCTTGCGATACTGGTGTCTTCACGGGCGGAATCGATGGAATAATTAGCCAGCAGAACAGATTTATTGTTTGCCAGTGCCAGGCTAATCCAATGCTGTGGATCAGCGGGTGCCAAAGGCGAAGTTGCATAGCTTTCGTTAAGGCTGTCTACATCAGTGATAGTCTGCCCGGTTAAACGCTGTAGAGCCTCGAAGCTATTTTGCAGTTTACCTTCACTAATAATAAGGTCTACTTTGGCGTTATCGTAAGATGCCTTTGCTTCGTGTACGTCAGTGATAGCTATCACGCCCACTTCAAACTCTGCGTTGACAGTATCAAGACGCTGCTTAATAGCGCGCTCTTGTGCCTGGGCGGTACTGAGATTGCTTTTGGCTATCATGGAGTTTATATAGGCATCTACAGTGCGGATGATAAGATCTTGCTGGCTCTGTTGGTGTTGCAGTTGGGCTTGCGTGTCGATGATCTTAACTTTTTTGTAACCTGAACTTAGCGCCGGTGAGTAAACGGGCTGTCGCAAGCTAACTTCGTAGCTTTTGCTGTTATTGGGGCTAGCGTTAGAGTCATCGTTCCAGCTACTTTTCAATTCACCATCAATAGAGGGTAGCAGTGCGGCTTTGGCCTGAACAATGTTCTCTCTGCTACTGATGAGTTTAGAGCCAGCCTGCTGCAGAAGCGGATCGGAGATGACGGCCAGGCGATATACTTCTTGTAGCGATTGAGCGTGGCTGCCCAAAGGAGTCAGCATGGATGCCATGCCTATGCTGATGCTCAAAATAGAAAGGGTTTTACTGGTTAGTTTGTTCATCGAAAAACCTATATGTAAGCAAAAAAGTGAGATAAAGCTTCTCGCCAGTGTTGCTCCGAGATTGAAAATTATGAGTCTGAATTCTAGCAAAGCAGTAGTCCATACAATATCTTGCAAGTGTATGAGGCTATAATTTAATACTAGTGTCGACACATAGCAATGTTAAATTTATTCTACGCTTGGCTATTGTTGAGTATATGGGGATAGATGACTAAATGAAGATTGGAGTAAAAGCAAATAAAGGAGCATTAGCTCCTTTATTTAATGATCAATAGAGTGCGGGGCAAGGGTTAGCTGACCAGAGAGAAGAACTCTGCGCGGGTAGCTGCGCGCTCACGGAAAGAGCCCAGTAACATAGAGGTTTTCATGACACTGTTTTGTTTTTCAACGCCGCGCATTTTCATGCACATATGCTCAGCTTCAATGACCACACCTACGCCTTCAGCATTGGTCACTTGCATAATAGCCTCGGCAATTTCCTTGCTCATATTTTCCTGGATCTGTAGTCGTCTGGCAAACATGTCAACGATGCGGGCAATTTTAGATAAGCCTATGACTTTTCCCTGTGGAATGTAAGCGACATGTGCTTGACCAATAAAAGGCAACATGTGGTGTTCACACAGAGAGTAAAACTCAATGTTAGTAACAACCACCATCTCACTATTATCAGAGTCAAAAAGGGCATTGTTAACTACTTGATCTAGCGATTGGGTATAGCCCCGAGTTAGATAAGACATTGCCTTGGCGGCGCGTGCTGGTGTATCACGAAGGCCGTCACGGTTTAGGTCTTCTCCGATACTGTCTATGATTTTGGCAAATGCTTTTTCCATTGGAAAAGGGTAACTCCGAGGGTTGTAATAAAAATGCTAACTTACTGCAACTTAAACTCAAGGTAAAGCAGATTGTGTGTTTATCTGGCAATACAAAGGCCGGTATGTCGCTGTGTTTATCTTTTGCGACGCAATAAGACATAGAGGGCCCCGGTTCCGCCATCCTTTGCCTGGGCAGAACAGAAGGCCAGTACTTCTGGAAGTTGCCGCAACCAGTCATTTGTGTAAGATTTAAGCAGCGGTTGCTTGCCGGACTGACTGTAGGCTTTGCCGTGAACAACCAGTACTACATGACACTGCTGATGAAAGCTGCTGCGAATAAATTGACTCAGTTCATCCCGGGCACTATCTATATTTAAACCGTGTAAATCAATCCCTTGCTCCCAGGAGATATGTCCCTGACGCAGGCGTTTGATTACCTTTAGTTGCACTCCAGGGGCTGCGAATATCAGTGCCTGATCAGAATCTACAATATCTACGGCTTCAGTGGACAATCCGTCGGCTATTTGGGTCGTGTCAGTGGTTGCCTGCTCGCGGTGGTAGGACTTATTCTGCTTTTTTCGGATGCTCGCCTTAGTGCGCAAATTTGCTTTGTCTTGGTTGAGAGGTGTAATTCCTGCAACAGCTTGGGCAAAAGTGTCTGGGGATTTGTCACTGTATTCGGGTTTGGCATCAAAGATAGGTTCGTCAAAATCAGGCATGTCATTATGGTTTGGTTAAACTGTTAGGGTAAAGCATAACTTTGCTGCATTAGTTTGGCAAAATCTTTATTACTTCTTTTGTCATCACAGCTCAGTAAGTGTTGTTTATGGGTCACCAAAGGATGTTGTAACAACTGGTTAATGTAGCTATTGAGCAGTGACAAGTTTCAGTAAAATCGTCAGTTTGCGTATGATTTATATAGGTCAAAGGTTACAATAGCGCCTTTATTTTAATTGTCAGATAAGTTTTATGATTGAGCAACAACAGTGCCTGGAAAGTTTAGAGAGTATCCGCGATTATATTCGCTTGTGTTATTCGCAAATGATGCAGCAAAAAATATATTTTGGGCATGGCCATGTCTCAGCCGTTGATGAAGCTAAGCAATTAGTTTTAGCCGCGTTGTACTTGCCTTGGGATGCAGACGATTTAGTGTTAGACGCTAAATTGTTAGTGGTGGAAAAACAGCGAATATTAGCGTTTATGCATAGACGTATTATGCAGCGAGAGCCACTGCCCTATATTATCAACGAAGCTTGGTTTATGCAGATGCCATTTTTCGTCGATAGCAGAGTGTTAGTACCACGCTCTCCTATCGCGCAATTAATAGAGACTCAGTTTTCACCGTTTTTGCGCACTGGAGCGGTCAATAGAATTTTGGATATGTGCACCGGTTCCGGGTGTATTGGTATCGCCTGTGCTTACGCCTTTGAAGAGGCGGTAGTAGATTTGGCCGATATATCGGTAGATGCCCTAGCCGTTGCCAGTATCAATATTGAGCGCCATCAAATGAGTGAGCAAGTTTCGATTATTGAAAGTGATTTGTTTGCCAATATTGATCAAAAATACGATTTAATCGTCAGTAATCCACCTTATGTCGATAAGAAAGACCTGGCAGAAATGCCCCAAGAGTTTCATCACGAGCCCCAGATAGCTCTGGGGAGCGGCGATGATGGTTTGTTCTTGTGTAAGATGATGTTAGCTCAGGCGTGCGACTATCTGACCGACGAGGGGCTGCTGGTTGTTGAGGTGGGTAATAGTGAAGTCCACTTAATGCAGCAGTTTCCACAAGTGCCTTTTATCTGGGTTGATTTGGCTGAGGGCGGAAACGGGGTGTTTGTGATAAGCGCCGCTGAGTTAAAGCAGTACGCATCACTGTTTTAGACGAATTTTTTGCAGCCCTATGCAGAGGCTGTGTAGATAACATTTGTAACAAGGATAATAATTAGACATGTCCGGTAATAGTTTTGGTAAGTTGTTTACAGTCAGTTCATTCGGTGAAAGCCACGGACCGGCGCTAGGCTGTATTATAGACGGTTGTCCTCCAGGCATTGAGTTGTCAGTTGCCGATCTGCAGGTTGATCTGGACAGACGTAAGCCTGGTACTTCCAGGCACACCACCCAGCGTCGTGAAGCTGATGAAGTTGAGATACTCTCAGGTGTTTTTGAAGGAAAAACCACAGGTACCTCCATTGGTTTGCTGATCCGAAATACCGATCAACGCTCTAAAGACTACGGCAATATCAAAGACACTTTTCGCCCGGCGCATGCTGATTATGTGTACTCTCACAAATACGGATTCCGCGATTATCGCGGTGGCGGACGTGCATCTGCCCGTGAAACAGCGATGCGCGTCGCAGCCGGTGCAGTGGCTAAGAAGTTTTTGGCCAGTAAAGGCGTCAGTGTTAAAGGTTATTTGTCGCAGCTTGGTCCGCTGAAAATCAATTACGACAACTTTGACTGGGATTGTATCGAAAGTAACCCATTTTTCTGCCCCGATGCCAGTTTAGTCGAGCCGTTGGAAAAGTACATGGACGCACTGCGCAAAGAGGGTAACTCTATTGGGGCGAAAATTTCAGTGCGTGCGATGGGTGTACCTGTGGGCTTAGGTGAACCTATCTTTGATCGTATCGACGCCGAAATAGCCCATGCGCTTATGAGTATTAATGCGGTTAAAGGTGTTGAGATCGGTGACGGTTTCGCCTGCATTGAACAAAAAGGCACTGAGCATCGCGATGAGATCACCGCCGAAGGTTTCCAATCTAATCATGCCGGTGGCATCTTAGGGGGTATAACCACAGGTCAGGATCTAATCGCTCATATGGCGCTCAAGCCTACTTCTAGTTTGCGTTTGCCGGGCCGCTCGGTAGATGCCAATGGCAGCGAAGTTGAAGTGGTCACTAAAGGACGCCACGATCCCTGCGTCGGTATCAGAGCCACGCCAATTGCCGAGGCAATGGTGGCGATAGTGCTAACCGATCATCTACTGCGACACCGCGGGCAGAATGCCGATGTCGACAGTGGCTTTACTATTCCCACCTAGCTTTTGCTAATACTGGAATGACCATTTCCTCTGCTGTTCTCTCTGGCAGAGGCGCTCTTTACATCGCCAGAATCAATCGGCTGTGGTTAATATCTCTGCTACTCGTTGCTGTAATGCCGGAACGACCTCGCTCTCAAACCAAGGGTTGTGCCTCAGCCAGATGTTGTTTCTCGGGCTTGGATGCGCAAGCGGCAATATAGTCGGCCAGCCACTGCGCCAGTCCTTGACCGTATCTGTTACGCTGCGATTTGGTCCGGACAGATGATACGCCTGGGCGTACTGACCTAGCACAACGGTGAGCTGTACTTTTTGCAGTTGCTGCATTAACTTGGCACGCCATTTTTCAGCACATTCAGCGCGCGGTGGCAGGTCGCCTGATTTTCCTGATCCCGGATAACAAAACCCCATGGGTAGTATCGCAATTTGTTGCGGATCATGGAATGTTTCTGCATTTACGCCTAACCACTCTCGCAACCTATTACCGCTAAGGTCATCAAAAGCGACCCCAGAGGCATGCACTTTGCGTCCAGGTGCTTGGCCGGCTATCAGTATTTTAGCCTGCGGGTGTAGTTGCAGCACCGGTCTTGCTCCCAATGGCAACTCTGGCTCACAGACAGTGCAACTTTGGACTTCATTCAACAATGTAATGTAAGAGCGCAAATATTCTCTCCTTAGGCAGTTCAAGTCAGATTATAAACTAACAGCTAGAGTTTTCACTTCCAACTTCCAACTTCCAACTTCCAACTTCCAACTTCCAACTTCCTGCATCGGCTGAAGCGGCAATATGAAGCCGCGAGTAAATCAGTTCCACTGTCCGGTTGTATTGAGTAACCAAGGCTGGCTGTTTACTCGATAGTAGACCTAGACAACTTATCAAGATGATGACTTAAATAGTTACATAAAACAGTCGTAAATTTCTTTATGTTTACTTTTTGTTAACAAGACTGCGTGCATGAATATCCTTTTGAATTTAGGCATGAAGATTGCTTCATTTAATTTAAGGAAGAGAATAAGTCAGGTGGATAATTGCTTTGAAGCATGCCAGCTGTAAAAGTGTTGTGTTAATAGAGCCCTTATTTATATCTCCTCCAGATGGTTAATCGACAGTTAGCCAGTAGATTATCCAAACAAGACATTATTGTTTGGCCGGTTTGCAGACAGGAAAACCCAAATAGGAAAATACTATCAGGGGAGTCACCGAAAATGGAAAATGTCATCAAGGTTAGAGGTGAAATAGTCGCTATCTATAACGACAGTGGTTGTCCAATAAGCAAAATTTCTTTTCCAACCAGCGGTAGAGACGTAGTGAGTTATGTCGCTCAGCTAAGGGATAAATACGGTGATCAAAATGTTGCCGTTGATGTCTATGCCCACAGGTCGAGGTGTGATATATCCGGGGAGTTATGGTCGACTGATACAGACAGAGATTATCAGGGAAGGCGGGCTAATATACGCAGGCTCGAGCATATGATCGCCAATACAGACCTTGTTGAGCGTCTACTGAGTAAGTCATAACAATTGAAAGCGCCAATGACGTTATTTACTTTGTCTTATAACCAGGCGGTGACCAATGTGTAAATTACAGATTAGAAGCTTTACGCGTGCGGATCAAAGAGCGGCTAAAGATCTGATTATCCTAGGGCTGGGTGAGCATTTCACTGACACTGACCCCAGCTTAAACCCTGATATCGATGATATCCATAGCCAGTACTTGCAAAGGGGCCACTCTTTTATTGTGGCGCAGCTTAAAAGCCGGATAGTAGCTACTGCAGGTTTAGTTAATATTAATAACAGCCAGGCAAAAATTGTGCGTATGTCTGTTGCAAAAGAGTGTCGTCGTCAGGGCATTGCACGCAACCTTTTAGAGTATGTCATCAAGTTGGCGCTATAATCTTCACTAGGTTAGTTATTAGTTTCTACAGAGTATTCGTGGGATGCGGCAATTAACTTATATCGCGAGGCTGGCTTCATTGTTTTTGATAGCGACCTGATAGATGTGCATATGCGCTTAGATTTACAGGGACATACCAGCCGTTAACAGTGTGTGTGGGCTTAAGTTGCCAAACGAGGTCTAAGCACTAAATGGGCTAATCAGTTGAGTGGGAATACTCATACTATTTACTCCTATCTTAGACGGGGCATTCTGTCCCTGTTCTAGGATAAGATATTGCTAATAGGCTTGGGTAATATGGAGATGTAGAA
>MAAC01011211.1_pt1 | contig 64604 bp, 49 predicted proteins | sample 1115981 | NCBI WGS metagenome assembly MAAC01 (sample SAMN04961126, study PRJNA320927) | seawater metagenome | isolation source: sample BD02T64 sea water enriched with oil for 64 days | place: USA:Gulf of Mexico | collected 2013-07-27 | reverse complement strand
GTTGGTAGTGTTCTACAAGTTGGGGATGGTATTGCCCGTCTTTACGGTTTGGGTAATGTTCAAGCTGGTGAACTTATAGAATTTGAATCAGGTCTTCAAGGTATTGTAATGAACTTGGAAGAAGACAACGTTGGTGTTGTACTTTTAGGTTCTTCAAAAGGTGTTAAAGAAGGTGATATCGCAAAACGTACGAAGAAAATCGCTTCTTTGAAAGTAGGTGAAGGTCTTTGTGGTCGTGTTGTTGATACATTGGGTAATCCAATTGATGGTAAAGGACCAGTTAGTGGAGACCTTTACGAAATGCCTTTGGAAAGAACAGCTCCTGGTGTAATTTATCGTCAGCCTGTAAGCGAACCAATGCAAACTGGTATCAAAGCAATTGATGCAATGATTCCAATTGGTCGTGGACAACGTGAGTTGATCATTGGTGACCGTCAAACTGGTAAAACAACTGTTGCCATTGACACCATCATCAATCAAAAAGAATTTTATGATGCAGGCGAGCCTGTATTCTGTATATATGTTGCAATTGGACAAAAAGGTTCTACAGTAGCAGGTATTGTTAACACATTAGAGAAAGCCGGAGCAATGGCTTATACTGTAATTGTTGCCTCTAATGCTTCTGATCCTGCACCAATGCAATTTTACGCTCCATTCGCTGGTGCTGCCATCGGTGAGTTCTTCCGTGATACTGGAAGACCTGCATTGATCGTATTTGATGATTTATCAAAACAAGCGGTAGCTTACCGTGAGGTATCTCTTCTACTTAAGAGACCTCCAGGACGTGAAGCTTACCCTGGTGATGTATTCTTCTTGCACTCAAGATTGCTAGAGCGTGCTGCAAAAATCAACAACAATGATGATATCGCAGCAAGTATGAATGACCTTCCAGATTCTATAAAAGGAATCGTAAAAGGTGGTGGTTCATTAACAGCACTTCCAATTATTGAAACACAAGCAGGGGATGTATCTGCATATATTCCAACAAACGTAATTTCTATTACGGATGGTCAGATCTTCTTAGAGTCTGATTTGTTTAACGCTGGTGTTCGTCCTGCAATTAACGTAGGTATCTCTGTATCTCGTGTAGGAGGTAGTGCGCAGATTAAGTCAATGAAGAAAGTTGCCGGTACACTTAAGTTGGATCAAGCACAGTTCCGTGAGCTTGAAGCCTTCGCTAAGTTCGGTTCTGATCTTGATGAAGCTACACTATCTGTAATCAACAAAGGTAAACGTAACGTTGAGATCCTTAAGCAAGCACAAAATGCTCCAATGACGGTAGAACACCAAATTGCGATCATCTACTGTGGTACAAAAGGATTGTTGATGAATGTGCCTGTGAACCAGATAATTGAATTCCAAAACGAGTTCTTAGCATTTTTAGATGCTAAACACGCTGATGTATTGGCTCAGTTGAAAACTGGGAAATACACATCTGCTCAAACAGACGTATTGGAAGCTGTAGCGAAAGATCTTTCATCAAAATATTAATTTAAGTCGGGAATTATCTTTAGATAATTCCCTGCTTAATACCAATTAGGTATTTCCTAAACTATTACTAGTGATATGGCTAATCTAAAAGAATTAAGAACAAGAATTACCTCGGTAAAATCAACAATGCAGATTACAAGTGCTATGAAAATGGTATCTGCTGCAAAGTTGAAAAGAGCCCAAGATGCCATTGTTCAAATGCGTCCTTATGCCAACAAATTGAAAGACTTGTTGGAAAACTTAAGTGCTTCTTTAGAAAGTTCAGCAGAAGGGAAATATTCTGAGCAACGTGAAGTTGAAAAGGTACTAATAGTAGCTATTTCTTCGAATCGTGGATTGTGTGGTGGTTTTAATGCCAGCATCAATAAAAAAGTTATTCAATTAGTAGGAGGTGAGTTTTCTGGAAAGGATGTTACCTTGTATACAATTGGTAAAAGAGTAACTGATTTCTTTGGTTCTAGAAATTTCAAAATCATGAATAGCAACATTACTATTTTTGATAAATTGGATTTCGAACATTCTGCTGCTATTGCAGAAGAAGTGATGGAGGCTTTTGTAACTGGAGATTATGATCACGTTGTTTTGGTTTATAACCAATTCAAAAATGCTGCTGTACAAATTGTACAGACAGAACAATTCTTGCCAGTTAAGCCTATCGAATCAGATGGTGCCGTTCAACTTGATTATATATTTGAACCTGGTAAAAAAGAAATTGTATTGGAAATGATACCTAAGTCATTGAAGACGCAAGTTTATAAAGCACTTCTAGATTCTCATGCTTCAGAGCATGGTGCTAGAATGACAGCAATGCACAAAGCAACTGATAACGCAGGTGAACTTAGAGATGATCTATCTCTAATTTATAACCGTCAACGTCAGGCTTCAATTACCAATGAGATTTTGGAAATTGTATCTGGTGCTTCTGCTCAAGGTTAAGCAACAATAATACACTATATAAAAAGCCACTCTTTTTCAAGGGTGGCTTTTTGCGTTTATACCGAATTTATCTAACTTACCCTTTATCTCAGTTGTAAATTGCCATTTATGTTTAAAAAGCTCAGCTTACAATATCGAATTACGCTTTCCCTACTTACCTTATTGTTGTTCTCTTTCGTTCTAATAGGTCTCATCAGTTTCTATAACTTTAGAACACAGAATAGGCAATACCATGAAGAAAGGTTGGCGCGAAAAGAAAATACGGTTGTAAAGTCGATAGATCATGAAATTCGTTCCCGTCAAGATGGAATAATTGATTCAAATGTGGCCGTAGAGTTCGTAGACTATATTCATACACTTTCTGGTATCAATAACCTGGATATTAATTTCTATAGCCTCCAAGGGGAGTTACTCTTGAGTTCAAATAAAAAATTATTTCTTGGAAAAGGATTGCCGATTGAACTGAACCCTGTACGCCTGGATGGCATAATTGCTAATCAGGAAAGGTTATCTGAAGAGCTTTTAGTTGGGGATATTAAATACCTCTCTAGCTATCAAGTTATACAATTGCCAGATGGTAGCCCATTAATGATCCTTAATATTCCTTATAGAGATCTTAAGGAAAAGTATCAAAGAGATATTCAGGTTTATCTGATTGATTTGGCAAAGATCTATATAGTTCTTTTCGCCCTTGGAATAGGGTTAGCCATCATTCTGTCTAAATATATCACCGAGCCTTTAAAGCACCTTGCAGAGAAGTTAAAGGAGGTGCAAATTAATGGTCAAAATCAAAAAATTGATTGGCGTGTTAAAGATGAGATAGGATTGTTGATTGATGAATATAATTCACTAATTGAAGCGTTGGGAAAAAGTGCGGATCGTCTCGCTAAGAGTGAAAGGGAATATGCGTGGAGAGAAATGGCGAGGCAAGTAGCTCATGAAATAAAAAATCCTTTAACACCTATGAAACTTCATATTCAATTTATGGAGAAAACCTTCGATCCTAAGAATCCGAATTGGAAGGCAAAAATGAAGGATTTTGCAGACACCTTGGTGGATCAAATTGATACCCTTTCTTATATAGCCGAGGCCTTTTCTGATTTTGCTACGATGCCAAAACTTATGAAGGAGCATCTCGATCTAAAACAATTGGCAAAAAATACCGTTACATTTTATGAGAATGAAGGAGTCGTTCTACAATCTGATTTGACAGATGCTTCGCTTTTCGCGGATAAAAATCAGTTACAAAGAGTGCTAAATAATTTGATAAAAAATGCGGTCCAATCGATACCCGATGAAAGGGAACCTAGAATCATTTTGGTTGTAAGTAAAGAAGCCAATAGCTATAAATTAATTTTAGAGGACAACGGAATAGGGATCAAAAAGGATATCGCTAACCACATCTTTGAACCTAGGTTTACTACCAAAAATAGTGGAATGGGATTAGGGTTAGTTATGGTGAAGAATATAGTACAGGCCCATAATGGTAAAATATATTTTGAGAGCGAGGAAAATGTTGGGACTAAATTTATAGTCGAGATACCTATTTCATAGGAAGTCATAGTACCGTTTATTTATTAAATTGCAGAAAAAATAATTAGATGTCATACCATAATATTATTGTAAACATTCAAGCTGGTTTAGCGGAGCTAACTATCAATAGACCGAGTAAGCTGAATGCATTAAATAAAGAGACCATTGCGGAATTGGGAGTGGCCTTTAAAGATTTGGATCAAAAACAAGAGGTGAAATGTATCATTGTTACAGGATCTGGGGAAAAGGCCTTTGTAGCAGGTGCTGATATTTCTGAATTTGCAAACTTTAGCGTTGAACAAGGACAAGAATTAAGTCAAGATGGGCATGATAGTTTATTCAATTTAGTTGAAAATTTATCTACTCCAGTGATTGCCGCTGTAAATGGATTTGCGCTTGGGGGAGGATTAGAATTGGCTATGTCTTGCCATATAAGAGTATTTAGTGAAAAGGCAAGGGTTGGTTTGCCAGAGACTTCATTGGGTGTTATACCAGGGTATGGCGGTACGCAGAGATTAGCGCAGCTAATTGGAAGAGGTAGAGCCTTAGAGTTGGTAATGACAGCAGCTATGATTAAAGCAGATCGTGCAGAGGCTATCGGTTTAGCGAATTACGTAGTTGCACCAGAAGAACTGATGAATAAAGCTAGAGAAATAGCAGCTGCTATAATGAAAAATTCATCCAAAGCAATTGCTTCAGCAATCGTAGCGGTGAATGCAAATTATACCGATGGAGTAGATGGATTCCATTCAGAGGTAGTAGAATTTGGGAAATGTTTTGGTACCGATCACTTCAAGGAAGGAACTACAGCGTTTTTAGAGAAGCGAAAAGCGATTTTTAGCTAAAGGATTATGTCCTCAAGAAAACAATTTTTAGGTCACACTATGATATATGGAGCAAGCACGGTAATATCGCGCTTGCTCAACTATATTTTGACCCCTTTTTATCTTCAATTTCTAAAAGGGGCTTCAGATTATGGAGTTATGTCTTATTTTTTTTCCATTACAGCTTTTCTAATGGTTTTGCTGAGCTATGGAATGGAAACCACCTTCTTCCGTTTTATCCATAAGGATAAGGATAAACCAATTGCAGGGACTGCATTTATATCGCATTTGGTAACAAGTGTTTTATTCTTGGTTCTAGGGCTCATTTGGCATACTGAAATAGCCAATTTATTAGATAGGTCCGCCTACAGTAGTTACTTTATTCTAATTATCCTGATTCTAGGAATTGATGCGCTTTCAACAATACCATTTGCCATATTAAGGGCAGAAGAACGACCGCTTCGATATGGATTGATAAAAACGGTAAACGTAATATGTAATATAGGATTTAACTTGTTCTTTTTCCTAGGATGCCCTTGGATGATTAAAGAAGGTATAGCAGTTACTTTTATACAATCCATTTATAATCCTGATTGGTTGGTGGGTTATGCATTTTTGGCAAATGTATTTGCAAGTGCAATTAGTTTAATCATGCTGTCACCCCAAATTTTCAAAATTCAATTCAAATTTGATTTTGACTTATGGAAAAAGATGATGCTGTTTGCTTGGCCAATTGCAATTGGTGGATTGGCTTATGTCACAAATGAACTTTCCGATAGGCTATTTCTAACCTATTTATTACCCAAAGGTATTGCAGATTTCCAGTTGGGAGTTTATTCAGCGGTGTATAAATTGGCAATAGTTCTCAATATTATTATTCAAGGATACCGCTTTGGGGCGGAGCCATTTTTCTTTAAAATGGCTAGTCAGAAAGATGCAAAGGAACAGTACGCTTGGATGATGAAGGTCTTAGTTATTGTCTTATGTTTTGTATTCCTAGGGGTGACCCAATATTTAGAATTACTAAAATGGCCATTCCTTAGAAAGGAAGAATACTTTGTTGGAATTAAAGTGGTTCCAATCCTATTAGTAGCTATTCTATGTTCAGGGATTTATTACAATTTGTCCGTGTGGTATAAGGTGACTGATAAAACTAAATTCGGAGCCTATTTTTCTGGATTAGGGGCCTTAGTGACTATTGCAATTAACTGGTATTATGTTCCTATTTATGGTTATGTAGCATCTGCATGGGCAACCCTTGCGTGTTACTTTGTGATGCTTATGGTTTCGTACCTTTTTAGTAGGAAGTTTTACCGAATTCCTTACGACTATAAACGAATTTTAACGTATATTTTTGGAGCATTAGGCTTATATTTGTTCAGTTCCTATATTAAGGATCAATACTTTCTCGTCAATACGGGAATGATGTTGATATATATAGGACTTGTTTATTTTTTAGAGAAAGACACTTTTCACCAACTTATTTCGGTAGCATGCAAAAAATACAGATCGTAAATAAATCAAAATATCCATTACCAGAGTATAAAACAAAAGATTCAGCAGGAGTTGATCTACATGCCAATTTAGATGTTGATGGTTTTACATTAAAACCATTAGAAAGAAAGCTGGTACCTACTGGAATTTACATTGCATTAACGGAAGGCTTCGAAGCTCAAGTTAGACCAAGAAGTGGAATGGCCTTAAAGAAAGGAATTTCAGTTTTAAACGCTCCAGGAACAATTGATGCAGACTATAGAGGGGAAATCGGAGTTATCTTAGTAAACCTTTCTAATGAAGAAGTGTATATTGAAGATGGTGAAAGAGTAGCCCAATTAGTTATAGCAAAATATACCCAAGCCGATTGGGAAGTAGTAGAGTCACTTTCCGAAACTGTAAGAGGTGCAGGAGGGTTTGGAAGTACTGGATTTTAATATATTAAATTTAGTTTCGAAAGCATTATTAGCATTATAAAGAAAGAATACGATGAAGATAATAGTACCAATGGCAGGAAGAGGTTCTCGATTGAGGCCACATACATTAACAATTCCGAAACCACTCGTTCCAATTGCAGGTAAATCAATTGTTGAAAGACTAGTCTCAGACATTGCAAATGTATGTCAAGAGGAAATAGAGGAGGTTGCTTTTATTATTGGAGATTTTGGTGATGAAGTAAAAAGTGATCTAATAGCAATAGCTGAAAGCATTGGAGCTAAAGGTTTTGTTTATGAACAAGAGGAAGCACTAGGTACAGCGCATGCAATCTTATGTGCTAAAGAAAGAATGGAAGGCAAAGTGATTATTGCCTTTGCAGATACTTTATTTAGAGCTGATTTCACATTGGACGAGACTCAGGATGGCATAATTTGGGTGCAACATGTTGATAATCCAGAAGCCTATGGGGTTGTTAAATTAAATGAAGAAGGTCATATCACTGATTTTATTGAGAAGCCGAAAGAATTTGTTACTAATGAGGCAATCATAGGAATATACTATTTCAAAGAAGGAGCATCTTTAAAGGCTGAATTGCAGTACTTAATAGATAATGATGTTCGTGAAAATGGAGAATATCAAATTACGGATGCACTTGAAAACCTTAAAAATAAAGGTGCTAAACTGGTTACTGGAGCTGTTACGGAATGGTTAGACTGTGGGAATCCCAAGGCTGCAATTTATGCCAATCAGAGGATGTTAGCAATTGGCGCAGAATCTTTTAGTCAAAAGCCTGCTTCATTAATATTGAGAAATGCACATATCATTGAGCCTTGTTATCTAGGTGAAAATGTTGTTTTAGAGAATACAACTGTTGGACCTCACGTTTCGTTAGGCGAAAATAGCGTGGTGAAAAATTCAGTTATCAAGAATAGTTTGATTCAGAACAATACAGTTATAGAGAATGCCATCTTAGAAAATTCTATGATAGGTAATCATGTTTGTTATAAAGGAAATAGTACCGCTGTGAATATAGGTGACTATTGCACATTTGAATAATATTTTGAAGATTAAAACTCTCATATCCGCTTGCTTGATGTTACTATTAGTAGTGGCATGTAAGACTAAAAAGGAAACGTCAAAATCTGTTTCACTATCCAAGTATAAGGAGTGGACAGATTATGATCGCAAAACTTTTGATTTTGCTTTTTTCAATGGACAGATTGAAAAGCAAAAGGGAAATGTCGAAAAGGCAATTGGTTATTTTAGTCAATGTCTCACCATTGATACTAAAAATGCACCTGTAATGTTTGAACTGGCACAGTTGTATGCCAATTCAAATCAACTTTCACAGGCATTATTTTATGCTCAAACGGCAGTAGAATTAAATGAGGATAACATTTGGTACAAATACCTATTGGCCAATGTATATAAATCAAACGGTGAGTATAGTAAGGAGATAGAGGTTTTAAAAGATATTATAGATGAAAAGCCAAAGGCTATTGAGCTTAAGTTAAGCCTTGCGGAGTCTTATCTGAAAAACAAGAACTATCAAGGAGCTTTATCTCAATTAGATTTGGTTGAGAAGGCGGTGGGATTGAGTCCTGAACTTAGTGTCCAAAAACAAAAAGTACATATCCAAAAAGGCGACCTTGAAGGGGCTATTTCTGAAGTCAACAGATTAATTACGGAATTCCCAGAGAATAAAGAGAACTACTATATGCTAGGGAATCTTCTGGCGGTGAATAGCGAACTTGAAAGGGCTGAAAAAGTATATGTTAATTTGTTAAAGATTGATCCAACGGATGGGAAGGCTCATTTTTCGTTATTCGAAATATATAAAAAGCAAGGGGAAGAGCAAAAGTCTAAAACTCATCTTGAGGAGGCTTTTTCTGGGAAATTTCTATCAGTTGAGGAGAAAATGAAAATCGTTTTTGGATACTATCAATTGATAAATATAGACTCCTCAGTAATTGCCTTAACGGATGAATTAGTAAGGAAGTCGTTGGTTCAACATCCAGAAGAAAAAGGATTTCATGCTATTGCGGGTGATTTAAGGTTGAAGGAAGGAGATTCTTTGGCTGCAATAGATCATTATGAAAAAGCAAATCAATATGGTCTAGACGATTTCAATGTACTTATTCAGCTTATGAACCTGAATTTTGAGCTTGGTAATTACGAGGATGTTGATAAATATGCTAAACAAGGCGTTGAAAAATATCCTTTTCAAGCAGTTAGCTATTTGTACGGTGGTACTGTGATGAATATTTTGGAAGACTTTCAAGCTGCAATTCAGTATTTAGAGAAAGGATCAAGTTATGTTTTTAATAATTCAGAACTACAAGCTCAATTCTATAGCTCCTTAGGAGATGCTTATCATCGCTTGGAGAACCACTCTAAATCCGATGAATATTATGATATGGCACTGGTCCAAAAACCAAAAAATGCCCTTGTATTAAACAATTATGCCTACTATCTATCACTTAGAAATGTGCAGCTAGATAAGGCTGTAGGAATGATTCTTAAGGCCTTAGAGCTGGAGCCAGAAAGTAGTTCTTATATGGATACTTATGGTTGGATTCTATTCAAGCAAGGTGAGTATTCTGAGGCAGTGATTTGGATTAAAAAGTCCATCGAGATGGATGCCAGTCCTAGTGCAGAAGTGTATGAACATTGTGGTGATGCGCTGTACAAGGATGGAAAAATAAAAGAGGCTCTCTCTTTTTGGATAAAGGCGAAAGAGGCACCAGGGGATGGTTCAGAGTTTTTGAACAAAAAAATAAGTTCTAAACGATACTATGAATAAGCTAATAGTCGCTTTTTTTTCAGTTTTCTTATTATTCTCCTGTAAGGTCCAAAAGACTACATTAGGAGAGGATAGGATTCATCGTGTACCCAAAGTGAAGCAATTTCTACTTGGATTGGAGGAGGATAAAAGTGAATTTGACTTTCTGCAGGCTAATATTTCAGGTAAATTAATACTGGATAAATCGTTTTCAGTAAAAGGGACCGTAAGAATAAAAAAGGATAGTGTAATCTGGCTAAGTTTCAGATATTTTGGACAGGAAGTAGCAAGGGTTCAATTAGAGCCAAATAGATTTCAATTGATTAATAGGTTTAATAAGGAGTATGTAGATTCGGATTATAGTTCTATCAGTGCACACTTAGGGGTAATGGTCGATTATTCATTTTTTCAAAATCTACTACTGGGTAACCCATTATTAGAACCTAGCCTTGATTTCTATAGTTATAAGAATAAGAATAATTATATTTTGTCGAATAATAGAAGACATGTTGATGAGGAGAAAGTGAACTTGTTCTTCAATTATATAATCAATAAACAGTCATTTAGGCCAATTCGTCAAGTGTACGCTATTAAGAATGGTCAGACGAAATTATCTGCAGACTACATTGAATATTCTATTGAAGATAAAATTAGTCCAAAATTGAAATTGGAAATTTCTGGAGATAAATCAATGTCGGCAGATTGGAAATTTTCAAAAATTATAACCAATAAGACGTTATCTTTCCCTTTTAAGATTTCATCAAAGTATAAACGTATTGACATTTAAATAAGATTATTTTTATGCTGCATTCTATTCTGAAAAGCCAAGGTATTGAAGCCACATTAAAGATGTGGTTATTTTTAGTATGTATCATTGGATTTATTGGGATATCAAACGGGCAATCTAGAAAATCCTTGGAGCAACAGAGGGAAAATATTCTTTCAGAAATTTCTTCTGTAAATAAGAGATTAGCATCCTACAGTGCTGACAAGAAAAGTCAATCATCAGCCATCCGCTTATTAGATCAAAAAATTAAATTCAGAAAACAACTTGCTCAAAATTTTGAATCAGAATTAAATGTCTTACACGCTGAAATTGGTGAAAATTCAAAGGAGATAAAATCATTGGAAAAAGAGTTGTCTATTTTGAAAGAGGGCTATGCGCAAATGTTGTTGAGTACCCAAAAACAGATGAAGACTAGTAATAATTGGTGGTTTATTTTGTCTTCAGAAAATATGGGGCAGGCTTATAAACGATATTATTACCTTAAGCAATACAGTAACTATAGGCATCTTCAAAGTCAAGAGATCGCAGAGAAGAAAGATGCCTTGGAGAAGGTGAAGATGGGGCTTGTTACTAGGAAGAAGGAAAAGGAAAAGTTGAAATCTAAAAAACTTCGTGAGAAAAAAATTCTTGAGAAGGAGCAGAGTGACTTCAAAAATCGATTAAAAAAATTACAAGGAAAAGAGAGTGAACTAAGAAAGGAGCTTGCAGCAAAGGAGAAAAGAGCGCAATATTTAAAAAAGGCCATAAAAGAAGCTATAGCTAAAGAGCGTGCTGCAAGTGCTAAAAAGAAAGAAGACTCGGGTGGTTCCAAGGCATATGTGTTGACCCCGGAAGAAGCTATCCTTTCAAAAGAGTTTAAAGGAAATATGGGGAAATTACCATGGCCTGTAAAAAGTGGTAAAATAATTAATCATTTTGGAAAACATAGACATCCGTATCTTCCCAATATAACGATGGAAAATGACGGAATTGAAATTGAAACTTCCAAAGGGCAAAATGTAAGAGCGGTGTTTAAAGGAACCGTTTCGAGTGTAATTATCCTTCCTACAGGCTTAAAAGTTGTGATCCTTAAGCATGGTGATTACTCAAGTATTTATTCCAACTTGTCTGAAGTGAATGTCAAAATTGGAGAGGAAGTTGATATTAAGGATAAATTGGGAAAGGTTCATATTAGTTCTGGGGAAGTAGGAAAGTTGGAATTTCAGATCTGGAGAGGGAACAATGGCCAGAACCCTGAAGATTGGTTAAGCAAATAAAGCATTAGTCATGTATCGAAAAATTGTCAATTTAATATTTGAATCTTTTAGATATACCACAGCATCTTTGTTGGGGAATAAGTTGAGATCTGTACTATCTCTTGTTGGGATTTGTTTGGGTGTCTTTTCTATTGTGGTGGTGCTCTCATTAATAGATTCTTTAAAAAGAGACTTGTATAGCCAGATTGATAAATTGGGTAAGGATGTACTCTATGTACAAAAAATGCCTTGGGCTGGTGGAGATGGGAATAGCTGGAGAAAATATATGAGTAGACCTTCTGCTACCTTCAATGAATTAAAATATTTGCAAGCCGAAATCAATGGAGCTGAGGCAATCTCTTTCTTTTCGATTACGAATGGGAAATTAATTAAGTTTAGAAATCGTAGTGTAGAAAATGTTTCATTAATAGGAGCTAGTTTCGAATACGATAGAACAAATACGGTCAATATTGATCGAGGACGGTATTTCACGGAAGAGGAAGTTGAAAGAAATTCGGGAGTAATTATCCTCGGTGCAGCTGTTGCGGAATCACTTTTTGATATAATTGATCCTTTAGGACAGTCAGTGATCTTGAACGGGCAAAGGTTTAAGGTGATCGGTTTATTGGAGAAGACCGGGAAAAGTCTGTTCAGTGAAGAGGATGATACTGTTTTAATTCCCATTACTAAACTTAAATCCTTTGTCAATATTCGTTCAGACTTTACAAATCCTACTTTAGTAATTAAAGCAAAGGAAAGTGTTTCTTTGGAAGAATTAAGTGATGAATTAGTTGGAGTAATGCGAGGGTTAAGACGATTGAAGCCTATTTCTGAAAACAACTTCGCAATTAATGATTTGAATTTAATTAATAATTTCCTTGGACCAGTTTTTGTCCAAATAGATATTGTAGGAATTATAATAGGTTTATTTTCTCTACTAGTTGGAGCTTTTGGGATTTCCAATATTATGATTGTCTCCGTAAAAGAGCGGATTAGTGAAATAGGGATACAAAAAGCCTTAGGTGCTAAAAAGATATTTATCCTTTTTCAATTTCTTTTTGAGTCTATAGTATTATGTATAATTGGAGGTTCGGCATCGCTATTATTGATTTTTGCCATCTTTTATGGACTAAATAACTGGATGGACTTACCTATAGTGTTTGTTCTAGGGTGGAATAATATTATTTTTGGCCTTGGATTGTCAGTTACGGTGGGTGTGGCTTCAGGCTTTTTGCCAGCGCGATCTGCTGCAAGATTGAATCCAGTTGATGCTATAAGGAGAGCCTAATTGTTTTTTTGGGTAAAATGTAGGTGATAATTTCAAATATCAACCTTAATAGATTGTATTGAAGCAGATTATAAGGTAAAACGAATGATAAAATGATGAAATGGGAAAAAAACGATTTTTTTTCATGGAAAAAAAAATGAAAAAATAAATAAGAACCGAGGATGTCAAATATCTGCATTCATTTGATTGATTATCATGACACAAGATAACCAGAGGTGAGTAATATATTTTTGCACTTTATAGCTCGTTCATTTCATTGGTATAAAAATATCTTTATATTTGTCATTGCAAACGCTGTGTTTTGTCGTGATTTATAGGGGGGATACAGCGGTTAAAACATTAAAAACAAGAATAATAAATACTAACCAACTAACTAAACTATGAGAAATTATCGACACTCACTAAAAGGTGTGAGTGGTTTTCGAAAGCTCTTATTGCTGCTTTTAATTACAGTGAGCGCAAGAGCTGCCGACACACTCCAAATTTCCTATTCACAAAGTTTTGATAATGCTACGACTTACTGTCCTGGTACTACTCAATGGGATGAATGGACAGCCTTAAGAGATTCTATGGATGTAAATGCCATGGATTTCGTGAAAGTTGTTGTTTCCAGTGATTCGAATTCTACAGGTTATACCCTAGAAGGTTCGTCTTTTGTTAATGCTATTGTTGAAGCATTGAATACTGGAGTCGACACATTAATTAATGACGGAACCTATAAATGGGTTGTTAAGTCTGAATGTTTCGATTCAGGTACGTCTACATGTATCGGTGCTGATACAATGGGTATGTCTCTTGAGATTTATCCAGCTGCTGATGCTGCTGTAGGTTGTGACTGTTTCGCTAGCGCGGCTGTTCGTCCTGAGATCGGTAACCCTAACTGGGGTGGCGTATCTGCTGTGGGATCTGAATCTGTTTGTGCGTCTCCAAGTCAGACTATGACAGTTCAGTTTAGCTACTTTGACATCTTGGATCCTGTTGCCATTTGTAATGCTGACACGGTTTACCTTGATGAATTCGGAATGGCTCAGGTTGATCCTCTTGTTGTTGGTGCTGGTAGTTATGATCTTCATAGCGGTGTAGCGTCAATTACTTTGGATACTACTTCATTCGATTGTGATGAAGAAGGTATTCATAGTCTTACTTTGACTGTGACTGATTCAGCTGGTAATACTGATAACTGTATTGCTACTGTAACTGTTCTAGATACTATCAAACCTACAATGATTTGTAAGGATGCTACTGTTTATCTAGATGGATCTGGTTATGCGTATATCAATAATGATGCTGTATTGGCTCTAATTATTGATAACTGTACAGCTGCACCTTCTGTTGAACTTTCAACAGATACATTCACAATTGCTGAAATGGGTGCTAACGCTATTACAGTAACTGCAGAAGACCCATCTGGGAATACTGATTTTTGTATCGCTACTGTAACAGTATTGGATACAATTGCTCCTGTAGCTAACTGTCAATCATTCACAGTGTATCTTGATACTGCTGGATTGGCTACATTGGTTCCAGATAGCTTAAATAATGGTTCTACAGATAACGCTGGAGATTCAACAATTACTTTTACTTCTAGTGATACGTCATTCAATTGTGCTGACTTAGGTACAGATACTGTTTGGATGTATGCTACAGATATGGGTGGAAATGTTGATTCTTGTCAAGCGATTGTTTCTATTATGGATACTATTGCTCCTGTTGCAGTTTCTCAAGATATCACTGTATATCTAAATGCAAACGGAGAACTTAACATGAATGGTGACGACGCTAACGGTGGTTCTACGGATAACTGTGATAGCATTGGTTACACATTCATTAACGATCTTGTTAACTGTGATTCAGCTGCTGTTTCTCCAATTACTGCTTGGTTGATCGCTACTGATGCTTCAGGTAATGCTGATACTGTTTCATTAACAGTTACTGTTCTTGATACAATTGGTCCAGACTTGAATATTGTTGATTCACTTACAGTTTATTTAGATTCATTAGGTGTTTACACTGTTATGGATTCTGAATATGTTAGTGTAACAGATTCTTGTGGTGTAAACAGCATGTTCCCTAACTTAATCATGGTTGACTGTGATGACCTAGGATGGGATACTATCGTTGTAACTGCAGATGATATTTATGCAAACGTAACTGTTGATAGTTTTGCGCTTAATGTAGTTGATTCTATCAAACCTACTATTGCAACTATTCCTTCTGTTACTGTTTATCTAGATTCAATGGGTGTTAGCCCAATCGATACTACTGGAATCATTTCAGGTTCATGGGACAACTGTTCAGTTGATTCATTCATGTTCTCTATGGATTCAGTAAACTGTAACGATTATGATTCAGTTAACATGGTTGTTAACTCTGTTGATAATAGTGGAAATATTTCTGCTGATGCAAACGTTACTGTTTATGTAATGGATACAATTGTACCTATGGCTATTGCTCATGATACAATTACTGTATATGCTGATAGTATTGGAATGTTTACTTTTGGATTCTCTGATCTAGATAATGGAAGTTGGGATAACTGTAATTTCGATTCTATAATTAGTCCTTCTGTGATTGATTGTGATTCAATTGGTGTTTACACTACTGTTTCTATGATATTATTTGATGCAGCTGGAAATGCTGATACTTCTTATACTGTAGTAGAGATCGTTGATACTTTAGCACCATTTGTTGTTGCTAATGATAATACAATTGGTCTTGATGCTTCAGGAATGGCAGTTGTTGATTCTACATACATTGTTGACTATCTAGTTACAAGTATGGTTGATAACTGTGATCCTTTCCCAACTGTAATCAATATCGATCCTACATCATTTGATTGTGATGACCTAGGATTTAATACAGTTAGCTTCTCATTCATGGATATCTACGGAAACACTTCTTATGATACTGTAAACGTTGAAGTAATTGATACTTTAGTTCCTGTTGTTTTCGCTCAAAATTCAACTATCTATCTTGATGCTAGTGGTATCGCTGTAGTTGATGTTATGGCTGTTGATAACGGATCTTATGATAACTGTGATATTACTTATACTACAGATAGAGATACTTTCTACTGTGATGAAGAAGGTCTTAACCTAATTAGACTATATGTTACTGATATCGCTGGTAATGTAGATTCTGCTGACGCATTTATCTATGTTTACGATACAATCGCTCCAACATTGGATGTTCAAGATATTACTGTTGAACTTGATGCAAACGGTGTAGTTGTAATTACAGCTGATCAAATCGATGTTAATTCAACGGATAACTGTGATGACCAATTGAACTTAGTAATTGATATTGCTACTTTCGATTGTTCTAATCTTGGTGATAACGATGTAATGATTACTGCATTTGATGAAAATGGTCAGTCTTCTTCTACAACTGTTACTGTAACTGTTGAAGATAACGTTGTACCAGTTGTTGTTACTCAAAGTATTTCAATAGATCTTGATTCTCTAGGTAATGCATCAATTACTGCTGCTATGCTAGATAACGGTTCTACTGATAACTGTGGTATCGATACTCTATATCTTGACGTATATGACTTTACATGTGCTAACGTAGGTGATAATGCTATTTACTTAACTGCTGAAGATGCAGAAGGTAATGCACACTCTGCTGTTGCTATCGTAACTGTTGTTGATGTTGTTGCTCCTATCGTAATGACACAAGATATTACTGTTCAATTGGATGCTGCTGGTGAAGCTACTATTACTTCAGCTATGATTGATAACGGTTCTTCTGATGAGTGTAGTTTAACACTTTCATTAGATGTTACTGCATTCAACTGTGCTAATCTTGGTGATAACGTTGTAACACTTACAGGTGTTGATGGAAGTGGAAACATGACTTCTGCAACTGCAACTGTAACTGTTGAAGATAATGTTGCTCCAGTTGCATTGGCTCAAAACATCATTGTTGAATTAGACGCTAACGGTCAAGCAGTAGTTACTGCTGATATGATCGATAACGGATCTTACGATAACTGTTCTCTTGTTATTACTCAGTTTACAACTACATATACATGTGCAGACCTAGGAAACCACATCGTAATCTTAGTTGTAAATGACGCTGACAATAATGCATCTACTGCTACTGCTACAGTAACTGTAGTTGATAATGTTGCTCCAGTTGCTGTTGCTCAAACACTAACTATCCAATTGGATGCTAACGGTGATGCTTCTATCGCTGCTGCTTCTGACTTAGACGGTGGTTCTTCTGACAACTGTACGGATGCTTCAAACCTTACGTTTGCTGTTTCTCAAATGTTATTTGATGATTCAAACCTAGGTGTAAACAATGTAGACTTCACAGTAACTGATATTGAAGGAAACACTACAACTATCAATGCTATCGTTATCGTTGAAGATAATGTTGCTCCAGAATCTCTTGGAACTACAAACGATATCATCGCATACACGGATTCAGGTTCTTGTTCTTCTGTTGTAACATTCGACGAAGCAACATTTACTGATAATGCTGGTGATGCTGGTGTAGTTGTTACTTATTCTTTAGGAAATGGATCTGTATTTGGTCTTGGTGCTACTGTAGTTACTGCAACTGGTACTGATGGTTCTGGAAACAGTACATCTGAAACCTTTACTGTAACAGTAATGGACAACGTTGCTCCTTTTGTAGTATCTGTTCCAACTGTATTCAGTGAAGTATTCGATACTCCAAACTGTCAAGCTAACGTTTCATGGCAAGCGCCAGTAGCTGTTGATAACTGTTCAGGTGTTACTTATACGTCTGATTACAATTCAGGTGATATGTTCCCTGTAGGTTCAACAACTGTTACTTATACTGCTACTGATGATGCAGGTAATGTTGCTACTTTCACATTCGATGTTATAGTAGTAGACCCTGTTGCTCCAGTATTCTCTGCAGCTATGAATGATCTTGTAGTTAACGCTAATGCTAATTGTGAGGCAACTGCTAGTTGGTTCTCTCCACTACCATTGGTAAGTGATAACTGTGGTGCATTTACAGTATCTACTGATTATACTTCAGGTGATGTATTCCCATTAGGTGTGACAGTTGTTACTGCTACAGCTACTGATGATGCAGGTAACGTTGCTACAACTTCGTTTACAGTAACTGTAAATGATCAAACAGCTCCTACATTAGTTTCTACAACTCAAAACATGGTTGTTGAGTACACGGATTGTGATGTAAATGCTGCTGTTGAGTATGACGCGCCTACATTCAACGATAACTGTTCTTATACTGTAGTTCAAACTGCTGGTCTTCCAAGTGGAAGTGTATTCCCAGAAGGTTTAACTATCAATACATTTGAAGCAACTGATGCTGCTGGAAACACAACATCTAGTTCATTCACTGTAACAGTTAACTTTACTGAGTCTACTGCTCCTACATTAGCTGCAGTTCCTGTATTGTGTGTTGAAAGCGGAGTATATCCACTTCCTACTGAAGGTGGTGCAGTAACATATGATTACTGGTCTGTTTACAATGTAAATGAGTTCAACCCAACTGTTGCTGGTGTTGGTGTACATACACTTACGTATACGTATACTGATCTAGTTACTGGATGTGTAAGCATCGGTACTATTGATGTAACTGTTGAGGCTGGTCCTGCTAACGCTGAAATCGTACAAGTAGGTTCTGATTTACTAGAGGTTGTTGGATCTTATGATTCTTACCAATGGTACAGAAATAGTGTAATGATGGGTGGTGAAACATCAGCTCAATTGAACTTGACTTTAGGTGGTAAATACGAATGTGTTGTTACAAACGCATACGGATGTAATGGATTATCTAATACTATCCTTATCGGGGATGAGTATTCTAATGAGCCAACACTAGACGTTGAGGAACTTGAGTTAGGTGAAGTATCAATCCTTCCTAATCCAAATAACGGTCAATTCTCTATTAACCTTTCTAACCAGTTTACTGGAAATGTAAGTGTTGATGTATATGACCTACGTGGTGCTCGTATCAGAACAATCAACTTCGAGGATGTAGCTGCTTCTAAAGTAGACATGGACTTGACTGATCTTTCTGCTGCAATGTATCAATTGGTTATTAGACACGAAGAGTTTATCACAAGAGCTAAAATCGTAATCACTAAATAATTTATAAATCTGGGAAGGTTAATTCCTTCCCAGAATTTATTATTCGTTTAGTTGGATTTATAAAATATTGGATATGAAAAAAACAATAGGATTACTTAGTCTCTCTGCCTTGATGCTTTCCGGTCTTCAAGCCCAAGAGAAATTAAATACCTGGACGATCGGCGTACACGTCGGTCATCTATACGATCTTCCATTTGAGGCTGCTGATCAAGACGCTCTAGGAGCAGATGATATGAGTGGTTTGAATGGAGATTTCACAGAATTTGACCTTGGTTATGGTATCTATGTAGAAAAGCAGATTACTCCAATATGGGGTATTCAAGCTGGTTTTATGATGGGAGACATGACTGGAGCTAATTCTAATGAATATTATGAAGGAAGCATCGCTAATTTTGATTTAGGTGTTACTTATAATTTCACAAACCTTCTACTTGATAAAGATGAAACGGAATGGAGTTTCTTCGGTACAGTAGGTGGATCATGGAGTGAGCATGAAGCAACGAGACATCTGAAATTGGATGGTGCTCAAACTGGTTCGATTGACGAAAAAGCTTTCGTTATGAATGCTGGAGCTGGTGTTCGTTATAATGTATCTAGAAGAGTTCGTCTTGAATTGACATCTAAATTCAACTATATGTTTGAGGATGGTCTTGACGGATGGGAGTATGATGGAGCTCGTAGTGACATCTATCTATATACTTCATTCGGTGTTGGAATTACTTTAGGTAAGAACGACAAAGCGATGCATAACACGCCTAAATTCTCTAAAAATTACTTCTGGGCTGCAGAAAGTACTAAAGAGAACATGAAGCCTGATTCTGCATATATTGCTCAATCTGTAGAGGAAGCAATTGCTAACGTTAAGAAAATTAACGCTGATCAGGATGATAAGATTAAAGATTTGGAAGCTAGATTAAAAGCTCATAATTCTTTGATTGAAGATCTTAAGAAAAGAAAGAATGATGTCGCTGACATCAATATCGCTAAGACTGTTTACTTTAGAACAGCATCAACGGTACTTTCTCCTGAAGATCAAATCGTACTTGCAGAGGTTGCTGCATACTTAAAAGCTAACAAGAAGTTAAATGTAACTTTAACTGGTTATGCTGATAAGTTTGGTTCTGAGACTTTCAATAGTGAGCTTAGAGCAAACAGAGCTAACGCGGTAAGAGATTACTTAGTAAATTCATTTGGTGTCAAAGAAGACAGAATTTCTACTGATACAAATATGGATATGGTTCAAGGTAATGACAATCAACACTTGAATAGAAAAGTTGAGATCGTAGTAGCTCAATAATTTCACATAGTTTTTGGTTAAAGAAGGCTGTCCGAAAGGGCAGCCTTCTTTTTTTTTATTATTTTTTCAAGGTATAGGTTACCGACAAAATTTAGTAAATTGTTGGCTTAAATAACGTTTCAAAATATTACACCATGCAAACAGGATTTTTACATCTGCATAGTATGATGTCCTATCTAGTAGTTGGACTATTGGTACTATCATTTATCGCCGCTATCATTGGATTACAAAAAGGGGAACACAAGGCGCTCGATCACAAATTGGGATTATTCACCTTGATTTTTGCCCATATCCAATTGTTAGTAGGTTTTGGAATGTATTTTATGAGTGATAAAGTTGAGGCAGGACTTACAAGGTTCAAGTTTGAACACCCTGCTTTAATGATAATTAGTATTGCATTGATCACCGTTGCTTTTTCAAAAACAAAAAGAATGGAGGATCCTAAGCAAAAGCAAAAGTTAAAAACTATTCTTTACGGTATTGCCGTTGTTTTGGTGATGTCAAGAATCCCGTGGTTCTAAAGAAATAAATTGATCGTATGGGCTTTGAATTTGAGCAACACATAAAGGAAAAAGTTGTTTTGGTTGGGGTTGTTACCCAAATACAAACAGAACAAAAGGTTACGGAATATCTAGATGAGCTTGAATTCTTGGCTCTGACTGCAGGTGCCCAAACCTTAAAGCGGTTTACTCAAAAACTCGAAAAGCCAAATCCAAAAACCTTTATTGGAAAGGGAAAGTTGGAAGAGGTGCAGTTGTTTGCTAAAGCAAATGATGTAGATACGATTATTTTTGATGATGAACTGTCGCCTTCTCAATTGAGAAATATCGAAGGTCTACTGGATTGTAAAATCTTAGATCGGACAAATCTTATTCTTGATATTTTCGCGGGAAGAGCGAAAACTTCATACGCCGTAACACAGGTTGAACTAGCGCAATATCAATATTTATTGCCTAGACTTACCAGAATGTGGACCCACCTGCAGAAGCAGAAAGGAGGGATTGGTATGAAAGGGCCTGGTGAGACCGAAATTGAAACGGATAGGAGAATAATTAGAGAAAAGATATCGTTGCTTAAAGAGAAGCTTAAGACGATTGATAAGCAAATGGCTACTCAACGTAAAAACCGTGGTAAGATGGTGCGCGTTGCATTGGTAGGATATACTAATGTAGGTAAGTCAACCATTATGAATGCCCTAAGTAAATCTGATGTTTTAGCTGAAAATAAGCTCTTTGCGACATTAGATACAACGGTTCGTAAAGTAGTGGTGGAGAATTTACCATTTTTGCTATCTGATACAGTTGGTTTCATCAGAAAACTACCGACTCAATTGGTGGAATCATTCAAGTCTACTTTGGATGAGGTAAGAGAGGCTGATTTATTACTTCATATAGTGGATATTTCCCATGAAAGCTTTGAAGATCATATCGATTCAGTAAACAAGATCCTTGAAGAAATTGATGCTTCGGATAAACCTTGTGTAATGATCTTTAATAAGGTGGATAAGTATACGTACATACCAAAGGAGGAAGATGATTTGACCCCTGTGACGCGAGAAAACCTGTCTTTGGATCATTGGAAGCAAACTTGGATGAGTAAGGAGAATCAGAGGAGCATATTTATCTCTGCTACAGATAAAGAGGATATGCAATCTTTGAGGGCTGATTTATATACCATAATTGCTGATATCCACAAAATTAGATACCCCTTCAATCATTTCCTGTACTAAATTGATTAAATAGTAACTATCTCTATGGCTAAACTAAAGGTTAAAACAGCTTTCTATTGTCAAAGTTGTGGTAATGTATTTCAAAAATGGCAAGGTCAGTGTACGCATTGCCAGGAATGGAATACCATTGTTGAAGAGGTAGTTGAAAACAAAGGAACTGTTCCTCAATGGGTAAAAACTGACAAGGAAGGTTTAAAAGCTAAGCCGAAACCCATCTCAGAAATCGACATGGATAGTGAGCGGCGATGGATGTTACCCGATGTCGAGTTGAATAGAGTTCTTGGAGGTGGATTGGTGCCTGGAGCTTTAATATTACTTGGGGGAGAACCTGGGATCGGGAAATCTACCCTAATGCTTCAATTGGCTTTGCAAATTGAAAACTTGTCTTGCCTATATGTTTCTGGTGAGGAAAGCGAGAAGCAAATAAAAATGCGTGCTGAAAGAGTTGAAGGAATGCAGGATAGCTGTATGATCTATACGGATATAAATACGCAAAACATACTTAAGCATTGTCAGCGGTTAAAACCTCAAATTTTAGTCATAGATTCAATTCAAACCCTTCAAACACCCGTTATTGATGCTTCCCCAGGGAGTATAAGTCAGATTCGGGAAACTGCAGCTGAATTGTTGAGATATGCGAAGGAGACGGGAACGGCCATAATTCTTATTGGTCATCTTACCAAAGACGGTATGATAGCTGGGCCAAAAATTTTGGAACACATGGTTGATGTGGTTCTTTATTTTGAAGGCGACAACAAACATGTATATCGAATTTTAAGAGCACGTAAAAATCGATTTGGCCCAACATCAGAACTGGGACTGTATGAAATGCGAGAAACGGGATTAACAGTAGTTAATAACCCTGCAGATCTTCTTTTAGGGAAACGTAATGGTCTCCTAAGTGGAACAGCTATTTCTGCGACTATTGAAGGGATGAGACCAATGCTCATCGAAATTCAAGCTTTGGTTAGCACAGCTGTTTATGGTACTCCTCAACGGACAGCTACAGGATTTGACAGTAAAAGATTAAATATGCTACTTGCTGTTCTTGAAAAACGATGCGGGTTTAAATTGGGTGCAAAAGATGTATTCTTGAATATTACAGGAGGGTTAAAAGTAGGTGATCCTAGTATTGACTTAGCGGTATTAGTTTCTATTTTATCCTCTAATGAAGATCAAGTAGTTAGTTCTAAAGTCGCATTTAGTGGCGAAATTGGATTAACCGGAGAAATAAGGCCGTCATCACGGGTAGAACAAAGGATTTCTGAAGCTGAGAAAATGGGATTTGATCAAATATACATCTCATCATTCAATAAGGTGGATATCAAGAAGTATGGAATCAAAGTTCAAATGGTCTCTAGCGTGAACGAATTGTATGAAGCTCTATTTTAACAGAGTGGAATTACCTTGTTGAATTATTAATAATTTAACAAGGTGTGTAAAAATTTAACGATCTTTGTCAAAAAATAACTTAACAATGAAAATCGCTGTAGTAGGTGCAACTGGAATGGTTGGGAGGGAGATCCTGAAAGTTCTGGAAGAAAGACAAGTTGAAATTAGTGAATTGATTCCGGTAGCTTCGGAAAGGTCAGTTGGAAAAGCCATTGAATTTAATGGTAAACCGTTTAAGGTGGTGTCTATGGAGGACGCTATTGCAATGAAGCCAAATATTGCTTTATTTTCAGCAGGTGGTGATACATCTAAAAAGTGGGCTCCTGAGTTCGCAAAGGTGGGAACAGTTGTGATAGATAATTCTTCAGCTTGGAGAATGGATGAAAACATTCCTTTAGTAGTTCCAGAAATAAATGCTGATGTAATTACATTGGAGGATAAAATTATCGCTAATCCAAATTGTTCTACTATTCAATTGGTACTTGCACTTTCTCCACTTCATACCGCATACGGATTAAATAGGGTAGTAGTTTCTACTTACCAATCAATTAGCGGAACCGGAGTAAAAGCTGTACGCCAAATGGAAAATGAGCGTAACGGGAAAACAGGTGAGATGGCTTATCCATACGCGATTGATCAAAATTGTCTTCCACATTGTGATGCATTTCTAGAAAATGGATACACCAAGGAGGAAATGAAATTGGTTAATGAAACACGTAAAATTTTAAGGGATGGTACTATCGGTATTACAGCTACAGCGGTTCGTGTACCTGTGAAAGGAGGTCATTCCGAAAGTGTAAATGTTCGTTTTAATGAAGATTATACACTAACTGAAGTCCGTCAATTATTGCACAATACAGAAGGTTTGGTACTTCAGGATAATACAGATACCAATACCTACCCTATGCCCCTTTATGCGCATGGAAAAGATGAGGTATTTGTAGGTAGATTAAGAAGAGATGATTCTGACGTGAATACTTTGAATATGTGGATTGTTGCTGATAACCTGAGAAAAGGTGCCGCAACAAATGCCGTTCAAATAGCTCAATACTGGATTTCAAAATTTGGATCCGTAAAGCAATAATATTTAGAATCTAGGATACTTATTTCTTTGACTAGATTTTCCTAGTAGATAACCCAAGAAAATAAGAATTAATATACCAACAGTTCCGAATAGCATTTTAAAAAATAGGATGCTTAATACGGTTATAAATACAAGTGCTAGAAATAGTTTCAGTAAAAACATGATAGTATTTTAGAAGGTCTCTGAGGAGGCCTTTTTTTGTTTATTGATGTGAATAAAATTCTACAGTACAAATATGCTAAAAAAATTAGACATGCTAAAATAATTAGCCGATTAATTATTTATTCATTTATTTCAGTCACAAAAAAAAAGCTCCTATTGGAGCTTTTTAAAATATACTAGTTGCCTTTTATAAACTGTTCTATAACGAGTGTCTGAATTTTACCATTCACTTCATATTCTAGAACTGCATTCTCAAATGGTTCTTGACCGAAGAGGGAATTTTCAACTTCCTTAAATTCTTTCTCATCTTTTGCTTTTGATTCTGTATAGAAAGCAGTGATAATCATTGTAGAAGAAAGGTCTCGTTGACTAGATTCTATAATTTCAGATTCAACCTTCAGTTTGTGTGATCCAATTATCAATGATTTAGCATCGAAGAAGTGAAGTCTTTCACCTTTTAAGAAGATTTGATATTTATAACCTCTTTTTTCAACCTTTCTTACTTCAAACCAGTTACTGTATTGTGCTTCTGTATACGTATACTCAAACGGTTGTGGTTCGAATAGTTTACAAGAATTTAAGCTAATAATAGATAGTAAGCATATCAGGCTGGTAAGTTTTATATATAAAGACTTCATAAGATTTGATTTGTTTAATCCTGAAAATTAAAACTTTTCAGCAATAATTTGGCAGATTTTCTCTAGAAAAATTTGGTCATAGGACGAAAATGCATTTATCACACTAGAATCAATATCAATTTGCCCAATCATAGTTTGGTTTTTGAACATCGGAACTACAATTTCGGACTTAACATGAATACTACAAGCAATATAGTTATCCTCTTTGGTGACATCATCTATCAAGAAGGTTTCTTGGTTTACTGCTGCTTGGCCACAGATCCCTTTTCCAAAGGGGATTTTTACATGATCTGTAACTTCCCCTTCGTAAGGGCCCAAGATTAGCATGTCTTTTTCCTGTGTACTACAAAGATAAAACCCTACCCACTCGTAATTTTCACAATTATGGTGAATCTGCTTGCAAACAAATTCCATTGCATCCTGTGCTGAAGAACTCTCTAAGGCACAAAACCCAATGGTTTCTTTCACTATTTTTTCGAAAGTAGCTAACGTATTTGCCATTCTATTGTAGCATTGAAGTTAATCCAGCATCAATTGCTTCCACGGTTTGGTCCAGCATTGCCATGGTATGAGTATGAGGTATAAATAATGTCTCAAATGCTGATGGGGCAAAGTAGATACCTCTTTTTAATACTTCATGGAATAGTTGTTTGAATAAATCTGCATCTGCGTTACAAGCATCGTCAAAGTTTTCCATTTTACCACTGGTAAAGTGAAAGCTAATCATAGATCCAACTCTATTGATACATATAGGTACTGCATGCTTTTCAAAAACTTGTCGGAATCCTTTTTCAAGGTATGCTCCTTTTTCTTCTAGATCTTCAAAGATTGAAGGATTAGAATGCAATTCTTTTAATAGGGTTAAACCGGCAGTCATGGCCATAGGGTTTCCTGAAAGTGTACCGGCTTGATAAACGGGTCCTTCAGGTGCAATCATGGACATAATTTCTCTTTTACCACCAAAGGCTCCAACGGGCATTCCTCCACCAATGATTTTACCCATTGTAACTAGGTCTGGATTAATGTTGAAGTATTTGTGTGCTCCACCAGATGACAGTCTAAATCCAGTCATTACCTCATCGAAAATTAATAATGCACCAAATTCATCACACAAACTTCTAAGCCCTTCCAAGAATCCTTTTGCTGGGGGGATACATCCCATATTTCCAGCCACTGGTTCAATAATAATTGCAGAAATTTCAGTTGGGTTTGTCTCAAATAGAGCACGAACACTTTCTAGATTGTTGTATTTAGCTAAAAGAGTGTCCTTAGCAGTTCCTTCAGTTACTCCAGGTGAATTAGGAACTCCTAAAGTAATCGCACCACTTCCTGCTTTAATCAGAAATTGGTCGGCATGGCCGTGGTAGCAACCTTCAAACTTTATAAATTTCTCTCTTTTTGTATATGCCCTAGCAAGACGAATGGCACTCATGCAGGCTTCAGTACCTGAATTAACCATACGTACTTTTTCAACAGCTGGCATCATATCACAAATCAATTCTGCGATATCTGTTTCTATCTCAGTTGGCGCACCAAATGAACTACTGTTAGCAGTGACTGCTTGTACTGCTTTAACTACGGGTTCCCAAGCATGACCTAGAATCATAGGTCCCCAAGATCCGATATAATCGATATAATCTTTTCCATCAACATCTGTCATGATGGATCCTTTCGCCTTTTGGAAAAATACGGGTGTACCTCCAACAGAATTAAATGCTCGCACAGGTGAATTTACCCCTCCAGGGATAAATAATTGCGCTCGTTGGAACATCTCTTTACTTTTATCGTACATACTATCGATTTAGTTTTTTAATTTTTTTGCTACTTCCTTGGCAAAATAGGAAGCGATTAAATCTGCACCAGCTCTTTTAAATGCGATTAGGCTTTCCATCATTGAATCTTCAAGATTTAACCAACCTTTTTCGGCCGCTGCATGGATCATAGAATATTCTCCGGATACTTGATATACAGAAACGGGTACATCTGAAATTTCTTTGGTCCTTAATACCATATCCAAATATGGCATACCTGGTTTAACCATAACGATGTCTGCTCCCTCTTCTATATCCAATTCTACCTCACGGATACCAGCATCACCATTTGCTGGATTCATTTGATAAGATTTCTTATCTCCAAAGCCTGGGGCAGAATCTAAGGCATCTCTAAATGGGCCATAAAAACAAGAGGCGTATTTTACGGCATAAGACATGATACCAACATTCGGGAATCCATCGCTTTCTAGGGCTTCACGGATAGCACCAATTCGTCCATCCATCATATCTGAAGGAGCCACCATATCTACACCAGCTTCTGCATGGCTCACGGCCATTTGAGCTAGTACTTCTACTGTAGGGTCGTTTACAATTTCATTGCCTTCCACGATTCCATCATGTCCAAAGCTTGAATATGGATCCAAAGCCACGTCAGACATTATGAACATTTCGGGGATATGTGCCTTTATAGTTCGGATAGCACGTTGCATTAAGCCATTCTGATTGATGGCTTCAGTACCCTTATTATCCTTCTTTTCATCCGAAGCTTTAGCGAAAAGCAATACAGAACGCAGACCAAGATCATAACATTCTTGAACTTCTTGAATTAATAGATCCAGACTGAATCTATAATATCCAGGCATTGAACTAATCTCCTCCTTTATGTTTTCCCCTTCTATTACAAAAACAGGAACAATAAAATCACTCGCATGGAGATGATTTTCACAAACTAGGTCTCTTATTGCAGAAGAAGTTCGTAATCTTCTGGTACGTTTATATGGAAAGCTCATAGGGTCAATAAATTTGAACAAAGATAAGGTTTTGAACCATTTGAAAAAAAAGATATTAATCAGGGAAATGGGCTTTTTTAAGACCCAAAATCCAAAAGGATATTTCCTGATTTCTTTCGTTTTAGTTGATTTTTTTCAAAAAGGCTTAATAGAAACTTTGCAGCTGATATGGTATCAGCATTAAATTGTTTTATGGAAAAGTGATATCTGCCATTTTCATCAGCGCTAAGATGTAAGTCCATCTCACCATTATTTAGATAGAAATGTCTACCTACTGAAAAATAATGAAGGAGGTTACATCTAAATTTATGATAGAACCAAGAGTTCTCATTAAGTTGCTTATATTCTATGGGAAATAAGATTTCAATTGAAGTATCAAAGCGCTTTTTTGATTGCGCAGGCGCTGCAAAAGGTTTTTTATCTAGGAAGGCGCCCATGCTTTCAATTATCTGGCAGCATATTAGCGCGGAGTAGTAGTTAAATTCTTGCTTTTGAAGACGTTCAAGCTCTTCAATGAAATACTTTTGAATGAAATCTTCTTCCTTTAATGCCGCCATTTTTTTGATTCAAAAATAATCAAAAAAAGCTTTCTTGTTGAACAAGAAAGCTTTTAATATTAAGTCCCCACTTAATATGTAAACGAAAATCTAAAAAAGATTGACTTATTGAAATTATCGATGTGTAACACATCTCAATTCTGTATTTCGTCTCTTATTGCAGCAATAAAGAAAAAGGTAAACAGTTTTAGAAAAAAGATTTCAAAAAAAAAGCGTTGCACTTGAAGTTTGAATTGTCGAACTTTGGGAATTATTGCTAAAGCAAATGAATAAAATGAGTTATATACCCTTTTTGAATGCCTACAATAGGTATGAAAGTCGTGAAGTTAAGGTTGGAAATATAGGGATTGGTGGTAATAATCCAATTCGTATTCAATCTATGACCACTACAGATACCATGGATACAGCGGCAACTATTGCTGAAAGTATTGCTATGATTGAGGCGGGTTGTGAATTAGTTCGTATTACGGCTCCTGGAAAAAGGGAGGCAGAAAACTTAAAGAACATCAAAGAGGGATTATTGGCTAAGGGATATGACGTTCCATTGGTGGCTGATATTCATTTTACGCCTGTTGCGGCAGAGGTTGCAGCAAGGATAGTGGCAAAAGTCAGGGTAAACCCAGGGAACTATACCGACAAAAAGAAGTTTAAGGTAATAGAATACACACCTGAAACTTACCAAGCTGAAATCGATAGAATAAGAAAGCGCTTTACTCCTTTGATTGAAATCTGTAAGGAAGAAGGGACAGCAATGCGGATAGGAACCAATCATGGTTCATTATCGGATAGAATTTTGAGTAAATATGGAGATACTCCAGAAGGAATGGTTGAAAGCGCCATGGAGTTTCTACGTATATGTAAAGAAATGAATTACCACGATGTTATATTGTCGATGAAGGCCAGTAATACTTTGGTGATGGTTCAGGCTTATAGGCACCTAATTGTTAAAATGCAAGAGGAGGGTATGAATTACCCATTACACCTTGGTGTTACAGAAGCGGGAGATGGTGAAGATGGGAGAATTAAGTCTGCTGTTGGAATAGGTACAATGTTGTTGGATGGTATTGGAGATACTGTTAGAGTATCCTTAACGGAATCTCCAGTTGCTGAGATGCCGGTAGCAATATCAATTGTGGAACATACTGTAGGTAAAAAGGAGTCTCCAAGTATTGAGCCGATAGAGAATGAAGTAGGTTATGATCCTTTCCATTTTAAAAGAAGATCCACGAATAAAGTGGGAGTCATTGGTGGTGGTCAAGTGCCTGTAGTTATTGGTGATTTTGGTGATGTCAAAGCGTTAAGACAATCCTCGTTTTTTCCATTTGACCTTAAATATAGTGTTCCGTTGGATAAATGGAATATAGGTGATTTCGCTTGTGATTTTGTATATACTGGTTCACTTACTCCAAGTTTCAAATTACCAGGCTTGGTAAATTGTATCGTGAAAGCAGATGATTGGAATTTTGAGATGGAGTCTTGCATTCCTATTTTTACTGATGTTAATTCATTTTCAGGTTCAAAGGCTCAATCGGAAAAAATGAATTTCGTGCATGTCATGGCAGATCAATTGGACGCTATTGAAACTTTAAAAGATGTGGAATCTGTAGTTTGGGTATTGTCTTCAAACAATGACCATGAGTTACTGGATATGAGAAGATGGTTGATTGCTTTGATGAATTCAGGGTCAAAGCAGCCAGTTATAGCCTATAAAAAAACTACTTATACAGATGAACTTTCAGCTCAAGTAGAATTATCCGCTCAATTCGGATCCCTATTAGTGGATGGTTTAATAGACGGAATCTGGGTAAAGGAAGAAAAAGGGGCTGAAAAAGAAAAATTGAATAAGATAGTGTTTGGAATTCTGCAGGCTTCTAGGTCTAGGGTCTCAAAGACGGAATATATTTCTTGCCCTTCATGTGGTAGAACGCTATTCGATTTGCAGGAAACTACTGCAAAAATTAAAGCGGCGACATCACATCTTAAAGGAGTAAAGATCGGGATCATGGGTTGCATCGTCAATGGACCAGGAGAAATGGCAGATGCAGATTATGGTTATGTCGGTACGGGGATAGGGAAAATAACCCTTTATAAAGGGCAAGAGGTAGTAAAAAGAAATATAGCTTCTGAGCGAGCAGTAGAAGATCTAATTGATTTGATTAAAGAGTATGGTGATTGGTCAGAGCCAAAAGAGTTGATATCATAGTTTAGTATTTAATAATATAGGGAATGAAAGCAAGCTTACTAATTTTGATCACTGGATTGTTATTCGGTGCATGTCAAAATGAACCAGGGAATGGTTCGAAAACTGAAAAAGATTCAATTGTTATGAATACTTCCAATCGTCCAGATCCACATAGTTTTACTCAAGAAGCCAGAGTGAATCATATGGGGCTAAATCTGAAAGTTGATTTCGATAATAAGAAGATTGCAGGTACAGCCGAATATACGGTCGCTGCGAATGGAGCTGATAAATTGTACCTAGACATTGATGAAGTGAAAATTGACAAAGTTTGGTGGGAGTCTCCAGATGGAGAAAAGGCCTTAGCCTTTTCGCTTTCAGAGAAAGAAACTTTTCTAGGGCAGGCACTGATCATTGATCTACCAAAGGGGTCAGATAAAGTGTATGTTAAGTATGAAACAACGGAAGGAGCTAAAGCTCTTCAGTGGTTGGATGCTCAGCAAACGGCTGGAAAGAAATATCCATTTCTGTTTACACAATCTCAAGCCATTTTAGCTAGAACCTGGATTCCAATTCAAGATGGTCCTGGATTCAGATTTAGTTATACTGCAATTGTAGAGGTGCCGAGAGGGATGATGGCCTTAATGTCTGCATCCAATCCTACTTCTACAGTAGAGAGTGGATTGTATCGTTTTGAAATGAAGCAGGCCGTCCCCGCTTATTTAATGGCGATGTCAGTGGGTAAATTAGAATTTAGACCGCTAGGGGAAAGAACAGGGATTTATGCAGAAGCTGAGTTGATTGATAAAGCGGCGTATGAATTTGCTGAAACGGAAACAATGTTAGAGGCAGCAGAAAAAATCTATGGACCATACGCATGGGATAGGTATGATATGATTGTCTTACCACCAAGCTTTCCTTTCGGAGGAATGGAGAATCCAAGGTTGACTTTTGTGACGCCTACTATTCTGGCTGGAGATAGATCTCTGACAGCCCTAATTGCTCATGAACTTGCCCATTCTTGGTCTGGTAACCTTGTAACCAATGCAACGTGGAATGACTTCTGGTTGAATGAAGGGTTTACAGTGTATTTTGAGCGGAGAATCATGGAGGAAATCAGTGATGAATCCTATGCAAATATGCTGGCTTTATTAGGACATCAAGATTTGGAATCTGAAGTTCATGATTTAGGGAAAGATTCTGAAGATACGCACTTGAAACTTCATTTGGAAGGAAGAAATCCTGATGATGGGATGACAGATATCGCTTATGAGAAAGGGTACTTCTTATTAAGGCTAATTGAAGAACATGTAGGTAGAGAACCATTTGATGCCTTTCTGAAAGCTTATTTTAAGGATAATTCTTTTAAAACAATGACTACAGAGTCATTCCTAACCTTGTTGAAATCTAAACTTATTTCTAGTGAGGATTATGAAGTATTAAGGATAGATGAATGGGTATATGGAGCGGGTATTCCCGATAACTGTCCAAAAGTAGTCTCTGATAAATTTGAAATTGTAGAGTCAGCATTGAACGACTTTAAAAGTTCAGGTAATGCAAAAGCCATTTCGTCTACCAATTGGACAAGTCATGAGTGGTTACATTTCATTAGACATATAGATGCTGAAATTAATTTGGAAAAAATGACCAAGCTAGATAATCAATTCAACTTTACTCATTCAGGTAATGCAGAAATCCAGGCAGCATGGTTTGAGCATACCATTGAAAAAGGATACACTAATGCGGATGAAGCCGTAGAGGAGTTTCTGATTCGTGTAGGAAGAAGGAAATTCTTAATGCCTTTGTACAAGTCTTTATTGAAGGCGGATCCAACAGGAGGTAAAGCAAATGAAATTTATGCGAAAGCAAGAGCAAATTATCACGCTGTATCGCAGGAAAGTATAGATGAGTTATTGAAGAAATAACACATAAAAAAAGCCTTCAGAATCAATCTGAAGGCTTTTTTTATTTCGATCTTAATCGTTTGTATAATTTTATTGCAATCATCAAAAGAATAGAGATTGCTAGAATGCCTAAAGTTCCATAAATCCAACCTAGGCTATTTTTTAGCACTACAAGGAAAACTACTGCAAATAAAATAATGGTTGAAGCCTCATTGAACATTCTCAATTTGAAGCTGTTCATTACTGGAATATCATTCTGTAATTTTTTGAATATTCTGTGGCAAGCTAAGTGGTAGACAACCAATAGTGCAATAAACCCTAGTTTCAAATGCATCCAGCCTTGACTTAAAAATCCTGGAGTTAATAAAATCAACCAGGGGCCAAAAATTAAGGTAAGAACCATAGAAGGCCAAGTGATAATATACCAGAGTCTTTTTGACATTATTTTTAATTGATCACTAAGGATGGTTTTTTCTGGCTCTTGCTTATCCATTGCTTCTCTATGATAAATAAAGAGGCGGACTATATAAAAAAGGCCAGCAAACCAGGTTACAACGAAAATAATGTGCAATGCTTTTACGTATAATTGTGGCATAAAATCAAATTTAGATCAATATAGGTATATTCTAAAAAATCAAGAATTGTAAAACTATATTCAATAGTTCTTTAGGTTTTTCTGCATGTACCCAGTGCCCCGCGTCAGCTACTTCCATAATTTCATAATCGGGAAAATGATCAGCTATTAAATCCTCATCTTCATCCGTTATATAATCGGAATTTCCGCCATCAATAAACAGCGTTGGATTTTTGAAAGTGTACCCCCCTGGTAAAGGAACACCTACGTTTTCGATATTTAGAGCTAATCCTTCCAAGTTAAATCTAAAGGTCAAATTTTCTTTCGTTTCCCAGAATAGATTCTTGAGAAGGAATTGACGAATTCCAGTATTCGAAAAGTGATTTTGTAAGATGGCATCGGCTTCTTTTCTAGAGGAAACGTTACTAGTATGAACATCCATTAAACCACTAATAATGGCTTGGTGATGGGGAGCGTAATACTTTGGCGAAATATCTATTATGATGAGCTTTTCCACCATTTGAGGATATAGGCAAGCAAACAACATGGCTGTTTTACCCCCCATAGAATGTCCCATTAAATGAATCTTGTCGATCCCATGATGATCTAAGTATGCCTTGAGGTCTTTAGCCATCAATTCGTAACTATGTGCATCATCATGGAAGGAATGCCCATGATTTCTTTGGTCTAAGATGTGTACCTGATAGTGTTCAGAAAATTGCCTTGCTAAACTTTGCCAGTTGTCTAACATTCCAAATAGGCCATGCAGAATAACGAGCTTTTCTTTAGCTTCTCCGAAAATTTTGGCGTTTAAAAGCATTAATTTGTTTTTAGGCAGTTGAGGTACATTTGTATAGTATTCTGAAGGCCAAAGTATAAAGCATCACAAATAAGTGCATGTCCTATTGAAACTTCTTGTAATCCTACTAAATTTTGCTGAAGGTAGGCGAGATTATCAAGGCTTAGATCATGTCCTGCATTTAAGCCTAGATCATATTTCTGAGCAACGAATGCTGCTTTAGTATAAGGCGCTATGGCCGCTTCATTTCCCAGAGAAAAATTCGACGCGTAAGCCTCCGTATATAATTCAATACGATTCGCTCCAGTTTTTGCAGCCCATTCTATTTGTTCCTCATTACAATCCATGAATAGGGAAGTACGAATTCCAGCCTTATTGAAAGTAGATACGACGTCTTTTAGTTGGTCGAAATTTGCTTTGGCATCCCAACCTGCATTAGAAGTTAATACTTCTGGACTATCCGGGACTAGCGTTACCTGTTCTGGTTTTACATCAAGTACAAGGTCCATGAATTTTGGATTTGGATATCCTTCAATATTAAACTCAGTACTGACATGTTGACTCAATGCATATACATCAGCATATTTTATATGTCTCTCATCTGGTCTTGGATGAACAGTTATTCCTTGAGCCCCAAATTCTTCACAGTCTTTTGCGACTTTTAATAAGTCAGGAGTATTGGTTCCTCTGGCGTTCCGTAGAGTTGCCACTTTATTGATGTTTACACTAAGTTTAGTCATTGCCTTGAATTTGTCTTTGGCAAAGGTAAAAAATACTAGTTGTAGGCATTTGTATTCCCATTTAAATTTTTTTGGTACGCTTTTTTCAATAGGTTATATTGTGGGGGAATTACTTGAAAGCAAGTAATAGGAAATAATTAAAGTATAAATTGGCAGGAGGGTCCTAGAAAAAAGAAGAAAGTCATGGAACTAGATACTAAATATATCATGGACGATATTAAGCCGTTATCACCTTCGGATACTGGTTTTAAGGCGCTAGGTAGGTTTGATGAACATCGTGTCTACCATCTCCCTGTTGTAGAAAATGGGAAATATCTTGGGTTGGTATCCGAAAAACAAATCTTCGATTTATACGATGCTCAGAAATCGATAAAGGAGAATAATGTACCATTCATTCGTCCCATATTGACAATGAAGTCCCATATTTACGATGTTCTACATACCGCGGAAAAATTTAAATTAAGTATTATCCCTATTGTTGATGAAGATGATAATTACAAAGGATATATACTTACTGAAGAGTTGTTATGGTCTTTTGTTGAAAATACCCCACTAGTTGCTCCAGGAGGGGTGCTGACCTTAGAAATGAATAAAAGCGACTATTCGTTGGCCGAAATTGCAAGAATTGTAGAGACCAATGACGCTAAGATTGTCCAGTCTCATGTACAGAGTCTACCAGATTCTGAGATGCTATTTGTATATCTAAAGTTTAATAAGGTTGAATTGTCTGCTGTTATCCAAAATTTAACCAGATACGGGTATAAAGTAACCTATACCTATCAAGAAAGTATTTACGAAGAGGACATGAAAAGTAGGCTAGATTCATTTATTCGTTATATTAGCTGGTAAATTTGATTAGAGCGATTGAATTTACTTGTATGAAATAGTGCATTTATTTGATCATAAATGATTTAGCAATGAATATAGCGATATTTGGAAGGAGTTTTGAAGAAGATGCTAGAGATTATATCCAATTACTTTTTGACGAATTAAGAAAGCTGGGTGCTAAGGTTTCCATTTTGGAGTCTTATAGTCATTTCCTGCTCAAAAATATTAACATTGGTTTACCTTTTACTACCTATTCTCATCATGAGGAATTGGTAGGTAATTTTGACTATGTTTTTTGTATTGGAGGAGATGGTACGATACTGAATGCAGTGACCTATGTAAAAGATTCTGGAATTCCCATTTTAGGTATTAATACAGGGAGGTTAGGTTTCATGGCTACGATTTCTAAAACTCAAATTCAAAAGACCTTATATCAATTGGTGAATGGTAAATACCGACTTGAAGAAAGAACTCTTATTTCTATTACCAACCAATCCAAAATTTTCAAAGATCAAAATTTCGCTATCAATGAAGTGACGATCAATAGAAAGGATACCACTTCTATGATCAGTGTAATGACTATGGTGGATGGTAGCTATTTGAATACCTACTGGGCGGATGGGCTTATTGTTGCTACTCCTACTGGTTCTACAGGATATTCACTTAGTTGTGGAGGGCCAATTGTAATGCCCGGCTCACAAAATTTTGTGATTACTCCAATTGCCCCCCATAATTTAAATGTTCGACCGCTTGTAATTGGTGATCACAATGAAATCCGAATCAAGGTGGATGGAAGAACAGATAACTTTTTAGTGGGAATGGATTCAAGAATTTACACCTTGGACACAGGTTCAGAACTAATCATAAAAAAAGCGGATTTTACAATTAATATGTTGATCCCTGACAACCATGATTTTGCTTCTACTCTTCGTAACAAACTACTTTGGGGATTAGATCGTAGAAATTAACTAAATTTTACGTAACGAATGCCTATATTTGTGCCAGTTTTGGATTTTGGACGTTACTCATATAGGTAAAAGATAAACCATAGGAACGATAAGATGCATGGAAAACCAGCAATCAAATTATAAGGCACTACTAATGAATCGTCTACTCGGAGGGTTTATAGCCGCTGTATGTTTAGTAGGTAGCTTCAATGCTCAGGCTCAAAAACATGAGATGGGTATTTTAGTTGGTGCAGCTACGTTTTTAGGTGATGTAGGGGATAATAGCGACTTAAACAGTTTGTCCTATGTTAGACCTGCAGTTGGGGTATTGTATAGATTCAATCCCAATCCATATTTTGGTTTAAGATTTTCGTATACAAATACCGAGGTTACAGGAGATGATTCAAAATCAGATAATCCACACCAACAAAGTAGAAACCTATCTTTTAAGTCAAGTATTTCCGAATTTAGTTTAATAGGTGAATTTAATTTTTTCAGACCTAGAAGAAATAATAAGCTATTCCATAAAACACCCTATATATTCTTAGGTATAAGTTATTTTAAATTTAAACCAGAAGCAGAGCATGCTGGTACTTGGTATGAGTTGCAGCCAATGATGACTGAAGGAGTAGATTATTCATTGAATGAATGGGCTATGCCTTTTGGAATGGGCTATAAATTTAACTTAGGAGAGAAATATTTATTAGGTTTTGAAGGTGGATGGAGATATACCTTTACAGATTATTTGGATGATGCTAGTACTATTTATGTACCAAAGACATCAGGAAATATACAGTCAGATTTCTTCAAAGATCCTGGAGGAGCTGCAGTTATTGGAGGGCAAAGAGCCAATTCAACGAATAATGATTTTTATTTCGTTGGGGCCTTAACTTTTACCTACAAAATCAAGGAAAAGATTAATAAATGCCCAAAACCACTTAGGTAAGAATGGATTATAAGAATAGTATAGATAAGAATAATATTCCTAAGCATGTTGCCGTTATTATGGACGGTAATGGTCGGTGGGCAAAAGAAAAAGGTAAACTTAGAGTGTTTGGGCACAAGAATGGTGTAAAAGCAGTTCAAGAAGTTGTAGAAGCAGCTACAACCATCGGTGTACCTTATCTTACCTTATATGCTTTCTCAACGGAAAACTGGAATAGGCCAAAATTTGAAATCAAAGCTTTGATGGATTTGTTGGTTAAGTCTCTGGAGAAAGAATTGCCAACCTTGATGAAAAATGGGGTTCGCTTAGAAACTATTGGAGATATTGAAATACTTCCTGGTTCAGCAGCTCAAAGGTTAAAAGAAGTAAAAGAGAAAACAAAAGATAATACTCGTTTAACACTTATTTTGGCACTTAGTTATAGTTCTAAATGGGAGACTGCAGAAGCTTTGAAAAGCTTTGCTTTGGACGTTCAAGAAGGGAAAATATCAGCAAAAGATGTGAATGAAGAGACTTTTAGGTCTTATTTACAAACTGCAGATTATCCAGATCCAGAACTGATGATTCGGACAAGTGGTGAAAAACGAATAAGTAACTTTTTGATGTGGCAATTGTCTTATGCGGAATTATTATTCCTAGATAAGTATTGGCCAGACTTTAGAATGGATGATTTCTATCAAGCCATTTATGATTATCAAAATAGAGAGAGAAGATTTGGAAAAACTAGTGAGCAGCTTAAAAAAAGTTCGGATGTTTAAGAAAATATTGACGATACTTGGGTTCGGATTATTTGTATTACAAGCAAATGCTCAAATTCAATTAGGAAATACCTCCAGTGCAGATATTAGTTATAGTAACCCCAAGGAATATGTTGTTGGTGGGATTTCTGTAGCAGGTAATAATAAACTCGATGTAGAGGCTATTTTGGTTATTTCTGGAGTATCAGTTGGGGATACTTTAAATATACCTGGAGATGAGACTCAAAAATTGGTACACAAATTTTGGGATCAAGGCTTGTTTTCAGATGTAAAGCTGAACATTGTAAAAATTGAAGGAAAGAAAGTGTTTTTGGAAATTTATCTTGATGAATTACCGAGGCTATCTATGTTTTCATTCAAAGGACTGGCTAAGCATGAAGTAGAAAAGATTAAAGATGAATTGAATCTTTACCGTGGTAAAATCATTACCCAAGATCTTGTTTACAACTCTAAGATAGTTGTTAAGCGTTACTTCATTGATAAAGGATTCTTAAACACGGATGTTGATATTAAATTGCGTCCAGATACTTCTTTAAGAAATGGGCAAGTAGCAGATATTTATATTGAGAAGAACGATCGTGTAAAAATCAACAACATTACGTTTAAAGGGATAAATCATTTTAGTGAGAAGAGATTACTGAAAGTGATGAAAGAAACTAAAGAGAAGAATTTCTTTAGAATATTCAAAGCTTCAAGGTATTTAGAATCAAATTATAAGGATGATAAAACGGCTCTTATTCTGCTGTACAATGAGAAAGGTTTTAGGGATGCAAGAATTATTTCAGACACACTTTATAATCACAGCAATAGCACTATCAATATTGATCTGGTAATAGAGGAAGGAAGACAATATTTCTTTAGAGATATCAATTGGATCGGTAATTCAAAGTATAGCTCTGAGAAGCTGTCTGGAATATTGGGGATTAAATCAGGTGATATTTTTGATGCCAAATTATTACAAGAAAGACTTCAACAAAGTTTTGCAGGTGATGATGTCAAGTCATTATATATGGACGAAGGGTATCTGTTCTTCAATATTAATCCAGTTGAGGTTTTAGTTGAAAATGATTCTATTGATTTCGAAATTAGAATTCATGAAGGTAATCCTGCAATCATTAGAAATGTTACGGTAGCAGGGAACACTAAAACGAAGGATCACGTTATCTATAGAGAATTAAGAACAACACCTGGTAGCTTATTTAGAAAGTCGGATGTAATGAGGTCTCAAGAGGAGCTAATGCGACTTGGTTATTTCAATCCACAGAAATTAGGTGTTAATCCAAAGCCAGATCCTGCTACAGGAATGGTAGATATTGAATATACATTGGAAGAGCAATCTACTGATCAGATTCAATTACAAGGTGGATGGGGAGCAAATTCATTTGTAGGGACCTTAGGGTTGTCTTTGAATAATTTCTCTTTAGGGAATATTTGGAATAAGGAAAAATGGGATCCAATCCCATCAGGAGATGGTCAAAGGTTGTCTGTACAGGCTACTTCAAATGGGGATTATTACCAATCCTATAATATGTCTTTTACAGAACCATGGCTAGGAGGTAAAAAAGCGAATGCTTTATCTGTGACGCTATCACATTCTGTATTTAATTCTTCAGGGACTTTAAAGAGTACTGGGCTTCACGTTTCTTTAGCGAAGAGGTTAAAAGTGCCAGATGATTACTTTACGTTGGTTCAAAATGTAAGTATACAGAGATACGATCTGTCTAACTATAGCCTATTGTCTAACTTTAGAGATGGTCATTCAAACAATATTAATTATAGAATTGAATTAGTTAGAAATTCAGTTTTCAACCAATTCTACCCAAAAAGAGGAGCTACATTTAAAGTTTCAGGTGAGTTTACACCACCTTATTCTTTGTTTGATGGTAAGGAGTACAATGACCAATTAAGCCCTGAAGATAGATACGAGTTCTTGGAATACTATAAGATGAAATTCTCTTCAGACTGGTATACCAACTTATTCTCTGATTTCGTTCTGCGTACGCATAGTGAGTTCGGATTCTTGAATTACTATGATAAGGATGTAGGTCTTCCTGAGTTTGAACGTTTCCACCTAGGTGGTGATGGCCTTTCAGGGTTCTCATTAGATGGTAGAGAGATTATTGCATTGAGAGGTTATCCTAACCAATCATTGAGTCCAGATAAAGGTGGTTCTTCTTATGTGAAATATACCGTGGAAGCACGTTATCCATTGACTTTGAATCCTTCTTCAACTATTTATGGTCTGGCTTTTGCAGAAGCAGGTAATACATGGGAAGGTTTTGAAAATTTCAATGCCTTTGAATTAAAGAGATCAATGGGATTAGGATTTAGAATTATAATGCCAATGCTAGGGATTTTAGGAGTCGATTTCGGACACGGATTCGATAATGTTCCTGAGTCCAATACCAAGAGTGGTTGGCAAACGCATTTCATTATTGGGCAACAATTCTAATTGGAATTCTATTTAAAAATTAGGACTATGAAAAAGTTAGCATTTGTATTTTTATTATTAGTTGGTTTGGCTGCGCAGGCTCAGAAGTTTTGTTATGTTGATACAAAATATATCTTGGAAGAGATTCCAGAATATGGAGTAGCAATGGACCAGATAAATGAGCTGTCTGTTCAATGGCAAAAGGAAATAGAAAACGAAAGGTTAACGTTGGATGATTTGTTTAAAAGTTACCAGGCGGAGAAAGTGATTTTATCTGCCAAAATGAAAGAGGCTAGAGAAGAGGAGATAATCCAAAAGGAAAAGTCACTTAAGCAACTTAAAAAGCACTATTTCGGTCCTAAGGGAGAATTGTTTAATAAACAAGAAGCCCTCATACGTCCATTGCAAGAACAAATTCAAGCCAATATTACAGAGTATGCAGAGATCCATAATTATGCGGTTATTTTTGATAAATCCGGTGATTTGGTAATGGTATTCTCTGATGCTAAATACGATAAAAGTGATGCTATACTCCAATCTATGGGGTATTAATGTTATTTCTTTAGAATCGATCGATTAATTTTTAAGAAATTTGCGAAAAAGAAGTATTTTCGCTGGTATAAACAAAAAAGACAAGATGAAAAAAATATTATTCATACTTACTGTTGCAGTTACTATTCTAAGTTCAACAGTTGTGAATGCTCAAGAAAAGATCGGATTTGTAAGGTCTTCTGAGTTGCTTACGGCAATGCCTCAATTTAAAGCTATAGAGACAGAGATCAATCAAAAGAGCGACTTAGCCCAAGCACAAATTAAAAGTCTTGAGATGGAGTATACTACCATGGTTCAAAAATACCAGGCAGACGAAGCTATAATGACTGATATCGTTAGAGAGTCAAGAATTCAAGGTATTCAAGATTTGAAAATGAGAGTTGAGGCTTACTACGAAAAATCTCAGCAGGATATATTAAATGATAGAAATGCAAAGCTAAAGCCATTGTTGAAATTGGTAAATGATGCTATTACAGCGGTTGCTAAAGAGAATGGATATGCTTATATCTTAGATTATGACGCAGCAGGACAAACAGGTGTTTTAGTATATGCTGACGACTCTAAGAGCGTTATGGGTTTAGTAAAAGCTAAATTAGGATTGCAATAGTCTTAATTTTAAATGATATAAAGCCGCTTCTACAATTAGAAGCGGCTTTTTTTTGCTCTAAATTGTTTGGTGCGCTTTTTACTAAAATTCAAAAAAGTATATTTGTTCTTATGACAAAAAAAGGTCCAATAGGAGTATTTGATTCTGGAATTGGGGGATTAACAGTGGCAAAGGCCATTCGTGAATTGCTTCCTAATGAGGATATCATTTATTTTGGAGATACTGCTCATCTGCCCTACGGTGAAAAATCTGCAGAGGCTGTACAGCAGTATGCGAGTGCCATTACGCAATTCCTGATTGAGAAGAAGGGGTGTAAAGTGATTGTTATAGCATGCAATACTGCCTCTTCGCTAGCATTTAAGGAAGTTGTAAAGGCTGCAAAGGGTAGAGCAGAGGTTATCAATGTTATAGATCCATTGGTGGATTATATTGGTGAGCAGATGTTTGATAAGCTGGGAGTGATAGGAACGAGAGGAACTATTCAATCTAAAGTATATTCAACAAAGATAAATGCTGTATTTCCAAAGGTGGATGTAGTAGAGTTGGCTACACCATTATTTGCCAGTATGATTGAAGAGGGTTTTATTCACAACGATATCTCCCATTCCATTATTGAAGGATATTTGAAGGATGAAAAACTGGTGCATATTGAAGGTATGGTATTGGCCTGCACGCATTACCCACTTATAAAGGATGAAATAGCTGAATTTTTCAATCATAAAGTTGAAATAATAGATGCATCTGTATTAGTTGCTCAAAGGGTGAAGGTAGTGTTGCAGAAGGAAGACCTACTTTGTAAAGTCAGTAGAGGAGCTAGTAAATTTTATATGTCGGTGTATACCAACTCTTTTGCTAGAAGTACAGAGCACTTTTTTGGGAATGAGTTGATTTTTGAAGAGATGGATCTTTGGAGTAATTAAAATAGAGGTTAAGAATGAAACGTATTATCAGTTACAATGTAAATGGAATAAGAGCCGCTGAAAAGAAAGGCTGGTCAGAATGGGCGAAGGCTGCTAACGCAGACATTATTTGTTTGCAAGAAGTGAAGGCAAACCTGGACCAGGTTAACTTGGATATTTTCACAGAGCTAGGTTATCATTACTATTGGTATCCGGCCCAAAAGAAAGGATACAGTGGAGTTGCCATTCTTACGAAGGAAAAACCTAAGCACGTAGAATACGGTTGTGGATTAGAAGCCTATGACTATGAAGGGAGGGTGATAAGAGCGGATTATGAAGGTTATTCTGTAATCTCGGTATATTTTCCTTCTGGAAGTAGTGGAGAGCTACGTCAAGGGTTTAAAATGAAATTCTTAACGGACTTCTTTGAATATATAACTGAATTGAAAAAAGAGATTCCAAATCTTGTGATCTCTGGTGATTATAATATTTGCCATAAAGCCATTGATATTCACAATCCGGTTTCCAACAAGAAAACTTCAGGATTCTTACCAGAGGAAAGAGAATGGCTAAGTCATTTTATGGAAGATGGTGGATTTGAAGATTCCTTTAGAACTTTTCATGAAGAGCCAGACTGCTATAGTTGGTGGAGTTATAGAGCAGCCTCTAGAACAAGAAATAAAGGTTGGAGAATAGATTATAATATGGTTTCATCTGAAATCAAAGAAAAAATCACAAGATCAGCCATTTTAAAAGATGCTATACACTCAGATCATTGCCCTATTTTAGTGGAGATAGACTATTAAAAGAAAGAAATTTAATTTACTTCTCCTTCATTTTCTGATACTTGTGAAAAAGTTAAAAATATTTTTTTCTGATCGCTTGTCAGTATATAGAAATGTATTACATTTGCCATCACATAACACAAGCGGGTGTGGTGGAATTGGTAGACACGCTAGATTTAGGATCTAGTGCCGCAAGGTGTGAAGGTTCGAGTCCTTTCACCCGCACACAAGAAAAAGCTTAAATAGTTCATAAGAACTGTTTAAGCTTTTTTCGTTTTAGGTATTGCTGGAAACTTTTTGGAAAGGAAATTATTCCGTCTTATCGTTTCTTTTTTTTACCAAAAAAAAATAGCCTTCCCATTAAATGAGAAGGCTATTTGCAATTTGTACTATTCTTAACCTTAAAAAACCCTTAGTAACAAATTGTAATTAATGCGCTATTATAACTCTTTCAGTAAATGAATGATTGGCATTTGAAATATGCATAAGGTAAGCACCATTTGTCCAAGATGAAGTATTGATTTTATTGCTACTTAGCATTTCATCTAGGATCACCTTACCAGTTATATCGGTAACTTTAACGTTGAATACTTCTTCCGTAAAGCCATCTAAATCTATTATTAAGCTTTGGTTGGCTGGGTTTGGAGAAATGTCAATGGAATTTTCAAATGTATTTTCTACAAGGTCTAAGTTCCATTTTGTGATCATGTTTACAGTATTGGCATCGTAATCTACGTACCAAATTCTACCTTCAGGTCCTATTTTGATACCCATAATACCTAGTGCATCCGTTGATATACGACCTAATTCTGTTGCTGGCATACTGGCTATGTCATAGATGATGACTTCTCCAGTGGCGTAATCACTTACAATCATACGATCGTCTATGATATCAATTCCTGCCGGTTCTATTAGTCCTGAGTCAACAACATTTTCCCACGTGTAGTCTGTGATGTATTTGTATTCCACAATACTTTCAAATGGACCGAAAGTTGGCGTAGTTCCAAAATTTCCAGTATTCATTTGAATTCTAAAGATATTTTGATCTCCATAATTCACTACATATACCCATTCCCCAGAAACTACCAAATGACTAACTACTTTATGGCTTGGGTCTCTAGTTACTGAGAAGTCGTTGTATCTGTGTATGATAGCATCACCATGAAATGAATTTCCCGGTCCATGATCGTCTACAAAATCATAACGTACAATGTCATTACTATAGCCATCAAAAACCCAGAATACATTGTCTTTTTCACTGGCTATACCTTGAGAATATGGTGATACGTGCAGCATGTCCAGATGACTACCATTTCCTCCAGAAGGCTCAGCATAAATAGATAAATCTCCAGACCAAAGTGCAGGCCCAGTGAAAGGGTCTCCTCCATTGTGATTGGCATCATATACCCCAGCAGAATTAGCGAAATTCCCGTTTTTACTGAATGCAATACCTGTTGGTAGAGACATAAAATGCCAGGCGTTCCCATCTACTTTTTGTTGATCCGATTGGTCTACCTCTCCGGCATTATTAAAAATAACAGTTGAACCTCCTGTTGACTCTGTTCTTTTGTTAATTACCCATAATTCCTTTTTAGATAATAAAGGGTGAAAATCGAGATCAGTCGGTTTGTCAATCTGATCAGACGAATTTCCAATTTGAACTATTATTGGTGTGATAGAAAGGTAATCATCAATCGTATTTGGAATCCCAAGACCCAATTCTAAAGTAGTAATGATAGTATCGTTATCATTGTTTAGATCGGTATTCCCGTTCAGGTTTGAAACCCACGTTTTAATGGTGTGAACACCACTAGTTGCTGTCCAAAGATCTGGGTGAGAGAAGTTGTGGACGTCATAATTTTCAAGATCTAAACCAGTAAAGGTTGTTGTGAAAATTGCACCGTTGTCCACTTGATAGCTGATGTCTACTGAATCAATAGTGGCAGTTCCATGATTGAAAATAATTCCTTCTATTGGTTTTATACCTTCTTCATCGTACAGTTGAGGAGAGGTAATACTATAAAGTTCGATATCGTAAAGTGGTGGTTCGTCTGCCGTGAATGTTAGCGTGAAATTACCACCAGCCATTGGTTCAAATGTTTCAATTTGGTAACCATTGATTTCAACTTCAAATTCAAACCCTCCATCACCCCAATCATCCACATAGATCAAATCGTATGAAGCTCCTTGAATTAGACAATGTGGACCTGAAGTAAAGTCATCGTTGTTGCCATATCCTCCGGGTAATTGGGCTTGAGCGCCTCCTCCGTTACATCCTACCGCGGTATTTCCTCCGGATGCAATGGTTCCAATGCCACAACTATTTCCAGATGGGACTATTTCCCAATATCCTTCAGATCCATACTGGTCTGTTTCAATCGTTAATTCTAATTCTACCTCTCCAGCTGCACATTGAGCATTGGAAGATTGTATCCCTAACATAGCGCTCATCGCAAGGCCTAAGAATTGTATTTGTTTTCTCATTTAATTATTTTTTGTACAATCAGATTTACTGTAAATGCTCTAATTGAGATTCAAACTTGTAGGGCAATTATACTGGTTACATGGAAGCAGTATAAAGGCTATCGTCCAAAAGAGGGGATAGGCGATAAATGCATCATGTGTACTCTGCCAAACTTTAATAAAAGAAATGAAGATCCAGTTCAGTTCCCTTTCTCAATCAAAAGGCTAAAGTGATTAGCTTAAGACTCTAGACAAGGTTTAGATCAGGATCTGTATTTGGAATGCTGTTGTTTTATATCAGGAAGGACTGAAACAGAATATAATCTTTCTGTTTCAGAAGGGGAGGAATTTTTTTGATTTCAATAATTTCGGGGTCGTCTTGTTCAAAAAGAAAATTGAATTGAGGACTGGCTGAATTAGTGAAAGCTGTAGAGTAATCTATACAAATTGTATTTACGGTCCTATAATCGTCCGTATTTTGAGAATATAGTAATTCATCTTGACAACAAGTATTTGCGCAGGAGGATACTCCTTCTTTGGAGCATGTGGTGAATGCTTGTGTGGGACTTACTGGGATTTGTTTACAACACGACTGTTGATGCGAAAAGGAGATTATTGAACTTACAGCTCTACCCCCACAGTAGTGTGTGAAGATGGATAATCCCATATTGCTTGAGAGTAGCATTATGGCGAGCAATAAGGGGTAAAGTTTTTTCAATGTCCTTAGTAATGAATTAGTTCAAAAATATAATAAATATTTTTATGATCTAGATCATATCAAGACGTTTGATGAGTTAGGCTTTGTTAATGTATGTTAAAACACTCCTATCTTTTTGGCTTATTAGATTGATTTAAAGCTATTAAATACAGGTATTTTAGCAAGTTTATTGAACCGTATAATCTATGTTGTAAGTTAAAAAGTAAAAACAAGGAATTTCTCAAACGAAAAAGCTGAGATGTATATCTCGGCTTTCTTGTGTCTGACTTTTCTGAGCCTTTCCTTTTTGATTGCAAATAATCTTAAGCAGTTGCGTGAGGGGTATAAAAAAAGTGTTCATGCGCAATCTTACCGTTTAGTACCTCGTATACACAAATCTCCTCCATATGTACCTTGCCAGCCTCTTTGTGAGTGCAATCTAAAGTCATTTTTATTGAGAAAGCATTCTCTGTAACTAGAGGGTCTGATACAATAATTGAATCGACTTTAAAATTCTGATTGAAGTGTGCTGTTTTTCCTCTAACGCCAGAAATACCTTCAATATGCTGTAGTGGTGTTCCTGTAGGTTCATCACTTACGATTTCATCTGAATATAGTTCATCTATAGCAGTATCAAATTCACAAGCTCGGCATAATTCCACTAATCTATTTGCAATGGTTCCTATATCTTTCATAATATTGATTTTAGCTTTAAGATAGTGATTAAAGCATTGGAAATCAAGAAATAAGGCAGGTGTTTGGTATTGGTGATTTTATAGAGGATTTAATTCTCTTTGCTAAAATGGTAGGCTTCCAATAGCTTTATAGTTTCTTGTGTATTCATGAAACCTTTATATCTCCATATCTGCGTTCCTTCTTTAAACAGAAGAAGGGTTGGTACACTCTTAATTGTAAAGGCCTCCGCTAAAGCTTCATTTTGCTCAATGTCGATCTTTACAATTTTAAGTCTCTCTCCAAAATGGTCAGCAACCTCTTGAAGTATTGTGTCTAGCCATTTGCAGGGTTCACACCAATCGGCGTAGAAATCCACAAGCACAAATGGGTGTGATTTAATAATCTCGTTAAAATCCATAACTAAAATAATATTAGAGCAGTTCCAAATATTACAACACCGGCTAAAAATAGGATTAGGGTATAGGGTAAGATTTGATTTGCTTTCAGTTTAGTGATTCCTAGCAAAGGTAATGCCCAAAACGGTTGTAGCATATTTGTCAGTTGATCACCATAGGAAAGTGCCATAATGGCTTTAGAAAGGTCTCCTTGGAGTTGTTCTACTGCCTGTACTATTATAGGTCCTTGTACCGCCCATTGCCCTCCTCCACTAGGGACAAAGATATTTACCAATCCGGCACTCATGAAGGTGTAAAGAGGAAAACTGAAATCTGTAGAAATGCTAACAAAGGCTTCAGAGATTTGCTGAACAAGCCCGCATCCATTCATGATCCCCATAATACCGAAGTATAATGGGAACTGTATCAGTATACCCGAAGCACCTCCAATAGCGGTATTTAAAGCGTTGAGAAAGGATTGGATATTCTTATGAAGCAATAGAGATGCGCCCAATAAGAATAGGTTAATGTGGTTTGGATTGATGGATTTTACAAAGCTTGGGCTTAGCGCAATGCTTTTGTATAACCAGAATAATAACACACCACTCCCTATAATTTTAATGAAAATGGGAGATTGGTCCAATCTTTCTGCCAAATAAAGATCATTTTCTTTTTCAACGGGTTGATCAATTGCTACGGTAAGATTGGGAACACTTAGTTTGGTACGTTTACTTACAAAATACATTAATAGGGGTAAGCAAATGATGACTGTAATAGATACTGCAATATTCATATTAGAAAATATGGTCTGCGAATAATCTATACTATCTGGTAAAATGGATAATTTTTCTTGAGGAATGATCCCAGTCATTAACTCTTTTAGATGCGCATCTTCTGCAGCTTTTACAGGAGCCGATCCTGAGATTCCTCCATGCCAAACCATTAATCCTGAATAGGCTCCAGCAGCAATAAGAGGGTAGTTTATTGGGATGTTTTTCTTTTGTGCATATTCTCCAATTTTCCGAGCTAGTACAGCTCCAACAATAAGGCCTAATCCCCAATTGAATAAACTAACTACTACCGCTACAACGGTTACGAATCCTGCAGCTTGAGCGCCGTTCTGAAGGAAGGATAAAGACCTATTGAGTAATATGTCAATCGTTTTGCTTAGTGCAAGGATATGGCCTAGCACAAGCATTAACATCATTTGAACAAGAAAATTCATTAATGGAACCTTCCAAAGCCCTTTTTCCCATTGTTCAAATACATAAAGTGTTCTATTCGTTTCAGTATTAAAATCTCCAAAAAATAGAGCTAAGAGAATAGTTAGAAAGGTTAATCCCCACGCAATACTAAAGGGGCTTGGTAGCAATTTTCTGAATAGAATTTCTATGCGTTGACTTAGAGACATGCTTGTAAGACAGTAGTTAGTGATGAATTTTGAAGCCTTAATATAGGCTTTTGTTTACAAAATTGACTTTTGCAGAAAGAAAGGAATTGCTTAACGAGCAGAATAATCAGTTAAACAAGGAAAAATATGGCTTGATCCAATGTATTTACTAGTAGGTGATTATAAGGCTACATTTATGTCAATCTAATATGAAGGGAATTTAAGATTATTACGCAATTAATTAAAGGTAAAGGGATGCAGGGGGGCTGCATCCCTTTTTTGTTTAATGTGCTTCTAGCCAATTTTGGCCCAAACCTACTTCTACAATGAGCGGAACCTTCGTTTTGTGAATGGTTTCCATGGATTCCTTTACCATAGCGCTTAATCTTTCAATCTCATTTTTTGGAACTTCAAATACCAATTCATCATGTACTTGCAATAGCATTTTACTTTTGAAGTTTCCTTTTTCAAGTTTTTCATGAATATCAATCATGGCCAATTTGATAATATCTGCAGCGGTACCCTGAATTGGTGCATTGATGGCATTTCGTTCAGCATGCTGCCTTACCATACCATTTCTTGAATTGATATCCCTTAGCCATCTTCTACGTCCAAGTAATGTGCTTACATAGCCATTGTCTCGTGCAAATGCTACTTGACGATCCATATAGGATTTCAATTCACTATAGTTTTCAAAATAGGTCTCGATGATTTCTTTAGCTTCTGATCTGCTTAGGTCCGTTTGCTGACTCAATCCAAATGCAGATACCCCATAGATAATTCCAAAGTTGACTGTTTTGGCATTAGATCTTTGGCTAGCGTCTACTTCTTCCAGCGGAACATTGAATACCTTGGCTGCAGTAGATCTATGAATATCTTCACCATTCATAAAGGCTTCCACCATATGTTTGTCTTCACTAAGCTCTGCGATTAATCTTAATTCAATTTGAGAATAATCGGCCGCTAGTAAAACAGTTTCATCATTTGGAGCGATGAAGGCCTGTCTAACCAATTTACCTCTATCAGTTCTGATTGGGATATTTTGTAAGTTAGGATTATTTGAGCTTAATCTACCTGTTGCTGCCACGGCCTGATTATAGGAAGTATGAATCCTTTGAGTGACTGGAGAAACCATTTTTGGTAAGGCTTCTACATAGGTTGATCTTAATTTCTGGATAGACCTAAATTCTAAAACCTTTTCAATAATAGGGTGTTTGTCTTTCATTTTGGAAAGTACTGCCTCGGAAGTAGAATATTGTCCAGTCTTTGTTTTCTTTGCTTTAGGGTCTAATGCAAGCTGATCAAAAAGAATTTCTCCTAACTGTTTTGGAGAAGCGATATTAAATTCTGTCTCACTTAGTGCATATATGTCTTTGGTAATTTGAATAACCTCTTCCTCTAGTGTTTTCTCTAGTTTATGAAGTGCCTCAGAATCCAGGCAAATTCCATTACGTTCCATTTTGGCTAAAACAGGGAGCAGTGGCATTTCTATATTGTTGAAAATATCTTCTAGTTCACTTTCCTTTAGCTTCTCCTTGAAAATAGTAGCAAGTTGCCAAGTTATATCTGCATCTTCGCATGCGTAGTCCACTAGTTGTTCCATTGGAACATCTTTCATCGATTTTTGGTTTTTGCCTTTTGGGCCAATCAATGATTCAATAGAAACAGGTTTATATGCAAGGTAGACCTCACTCAGATAATCCATATTATGACGCATATCTGGTTCAAGAAGATAATGCGCCAACATGCTATCAAAAAGAGGACCTGCTAATTTTACCTTGTATTTGGCTAGTACATTTAGGTCAAACTTTAAATTGTGTGCAATCTTTTCTATCCATGGATATCCAAAAATGGCTCTAAATCTAGCTAGAATAGCCGTCGCTTTTTCCATGTCCTCTGGGATTGGAACATAGAATGCTTCATTGTTTTTGCAAGAAAAGGAAATTCCAATTAGTGAGGCTTCTTGAATATTCAGTCCTGTAGTTTCAGTATCGAAACAGAAGCTTTTTTGCTTGAATAGGTATTCTATTAGCTTGTTTATCTCTTTTTCTGTCTGAACAAGCTTGTATGCATTACTCTTGTCATCAAGAATAGTTGGTTGAATAGACTCATCAATACTAGGTTCTGGGGCAAACAGGTCTAACTGTGGTTGCTGTTTGTTCCCTTTTGGAGCAGCATGATTGGATTGGTAATCCATCCCAATTACTTTTCTTCCTAGCGAGCTGAATTCCAATTCTACAAATAATTTCTCAAGCTCTTTTTTGTTGAATTGTTGATGCGCTAATTTGCTCATGTCCAATTCTACAGGTACATCAATAGCGATTGTTGCTAGCCATTTAGACATGAAGGCTTGCTCTTTATTCTCTATGACTTTTTCTTTCTGTTTACCTTTCAGTTCTTCAGTATGTTCATAAAGTCCCTCAAGGTTTTCGTAAAGGCCTATCAGTTTTTTTGCAGTTTTATCTCCAACACCTGGAATCCCAGGAATGTTATCAGAAGCATCTCCCATCATGGCTAAATAGTCAATAACCTGAGAAGGATCCTTGACTTCAAACTTTTCACAAACTTCTGGAATTCCCCAAATTTCTACGCCTTTCCCCATTCTTGATGGTCGGTACATGAATACATTATCACGAACCAATTGAGCATAATCTTTATCAGGCGTCATCATATAGACGTCCAAATCTCCTTCTGCAGCTTTTAAGGCTAGTGTTCCAATTATATCATCCGCCTCATATCCTTCTAGGGCCACTGTTTCTATATTCATTGCTTTAAGCAATTTGAAAATAAAAGGAATTGCACCTTGAATACCTTCCGGCATTGCTTCTCTATGGGCTTTATATTCTTCAAATTTCTCGTGGCGGAAAGTTGGTTTTGCGGAATCAAAGACAACCGCTAGGTGGGTTGGCTTCTCTTTGTCTATTACATCTAGGATAGTCAGTAGAAATCCATAGATGGCTGATGTATCAAAGCCTTGACTAGTTAGTCGTGGGTTCTTACTAAAGGCAAAAAAGGACCTATATATTAGTGCAAAAGCGTCAAAAAGAAAGAGTTTCTGTTTGTTCTCAGACATAAGTTATATTTTGAAATTGGCTAGTTTTTTCTCTATTCGTGAATCCCGAAAGATAAGAAAATAGGAGGCTCATTAAGACTTCATGTCTCTAAAAATGGCCTGTTAATTTAAATTTTTTAATAATTAATCTGTAGTCTATAATCTTTTAAAGTTTAGTGACTATTAATTAATCACTTAGCTTGACGAAATAGTGTGGAATTTCAGTTAATTTATGTTAATTTAGCGAAATTAGGTATTGTACTTTACCCTTTTGGGTTAGATATTTGCTGTGATTAAATTATCAAACCAGAATATTGAATTTATGTTGAAGAAAATATTTCTTGCCTTTTTTATATCATCCTTCGCTTTTGCCCAGGATGATTTTCATTGTTCAACCCATAGTTTATCCAATGCCGCTATAGAGGCAAATCCAGCCCTTAAGCAAGCTCATGATCTATTAGATTCAAAGAGTATGGCCTATGAAAACATGGCGAATAATGCGAAATCCGCTATAGTTGGAACTAAAGTTATCCCAGTGGTAATTCATATTATCCATGACTATGAGGGGGGAAGCAACATTCTAGATAGCCAAGTATTCAATGCTATGGAGATTTTGAATGAGGACTTCAATAAAGAAAATGATGATTTAGTGGATGTTGTTTCTTCTTTTAGTGGAATAACAGGGGATGTAGATCTGGAGTTTAGATTGGCAAAAAAAGATCCTGATGGGAATTGTACCAATGGGATCACCAGAACCTTTTCTTCATTGACAAATACAGCCGGTGAGAATGTTAAGGATCTTATTAAATGGCCTGTAAATAAATACATAAATGTTTGGGTAGTAGAATCTATAGCTAGTGGAGCTGGCGGATATACTTATATTCCTGGATCTGCTCCTGGAAATGATTCTGACGCTGGTATATTGGTCCTAAATTCACAATTTGGAGGGATTGGTTCTTCAAGTGGATCAGCTTCTGCAAGGCATACACTTTCTCATGAAATAGGGCACTTTTTCAACTTGAGACATACCTGGGGAGGAACAAACACACCGGGTGTTTCAACCAATTGTCAATCTGATGATGGTGTATCCGATACTCCTGAGTGTATTGGAGCTACTTCTTGTGACCTTGCTAATATTTCTTGTGGTTCACTGGATAATGTACAGAACTTTATGTCTTATACTGGTTGCCCAAGAATGTTTACGGAAGGTCAGAAAAATAGAATGCGTTATGTTATAGAAAATGGGAATTGGGGAAATGCTTCAAGAGACCTTCTATGGCAATCGTCTAATCTATTAGCTACTGGAACGAATGATGAATATGCTGGGAATGAATGTACGCCAGTTTCTGATTTCTATATCAAGAGAAAAAGAGTATGTGTAGGTGCTGAATTGGAATTGGAAGGCTTTGGTTATAATGCTGAAAATGTTAATTATTCATGGAGCTTCACAGGTGCATTTCCTACGACTTCTACTCTAAAGAATCCTTCAATTACGTATAGTGAAGGAGGAGCCTATGATGTTAGTTTGACAGTTAGTAATGCATCAGGTCAAAACGTAAAAACAATTACAGACTATATTATAGTTAAGGAAACGGTAGAATTTGGCGGTGCTCCTTATGTAAATCAAGGTTTTGATGATAACTTTATCGTTGATCAATTTGACAATGCGGAATCTTGGGATATAGAGCCTAGTTCAAATGGAGAAGGTTGGGAAGTAGTTACTATTCCCACTGCACAAGGAGGGAAATGTATAAGAGCACGTTCAAATGACTTCGATAATGATTTAGAAGAAGAGGAAACGAACTTCTATAGCCCAGTATTTGATTTCACTGACTTTACAGATGATGATGGACAAGCGACACTTTATTTCAGAATGGCTTATAGCATGAGGAATAGTGGAATTGAAGATCGATTTAGAGTAATGTCTAGTACCAATTGTGGTAGATTATGGAAATCAAGAAAATCATTCTTTGCCGATGGTTTAGCTACAGTTCAAGGAAATAAAGCTACATCATGGACGCCAGCTGCAGAGGATTGGGTAGTTGTTACAGTTGATATACCAAATGTTTTACTTGGAGAATCTAGTGTGATGTTCAAATTTAATCTTGAAGGGCAGAATGGAAACTTCCTTTACATAGATCAAATTGAAATTCACAATGGTGGGCTAAGTGTTGAGGAAATGGAGGAAAAAACAGTATTTGATATTGCTCCAAATCCAACGACTGATGAAACGATCATTCATATAGAAAATATCCAGACTACCAACAGTACCATTTTCCTAGTAGATGCATTAGGAAAAGAGGTGGCAAGATACCAAATGGGTGAGACTTTAGAGGCGACAGTACAGTTGTCTGATATTAAGTCAGATTTAAAGAGTGGATTGTATTATGTTCGTTTATCTAACGAGCTTGGAAATATAACTAAGAAGATTGTGGTACTATAAGTATACTTGATTTTTAGTAGGTAAAAAACCATCAAGACTTTCAAAGTCTTGATGGTTTTTTTTTAACCAACTTCTTCTTTAGAATGATTCTATAATTCTTTGATAAAGTTTAACTTTGCACAAATTCTAGGATATATGGATTTGATTACTGAAAATCAGCACGAAATAATCGAAGAGTTTGAGATGTTCTCAGACTGGGTTGAGAAGTATGATTATATCATTGAGCTAGGGAAAGAACTTCCTGCTTTGGATGATAAATTTAAGAACGATGACCACTTGATAAGCGGTTGTCAATCTAAGGTTTGGCTACAAGCGGAAATGAATGCCGATAAGGTTCGATTTACTGCAGATAGTGATGCTATAATTACTAAAGGAATTATAGCATTATTAATCCGTGTTTGGGATGATCAGTTACCAGCGGATATCTTAAAAAGTGAACTTTCATTTATCAATTCAATTGATCTGAAAGAACATTTATCTATGACAAGATCTAACGGATTATTGTCAATGATTAAACAAATGAAAATGTATGCTTTGGCTTTTGAAAGTCAAAAAAATGTGGCGAACTTATGATGACAGAACAACAAATGACCGATTTGGGAGAGGAAGTGATAGGTATTTTGCATACCATTTACGATCCTGAGATTCCTGTTGATATCTATGAGTTAGGATTAATTTATGATGTTCAAGTGTCGGAGGAGGGAGATGTATTGATTGAAATGACATTGACATCACCTAACTGTCCGGTTGCCGAAACTTTACCTGTTGAGGTGGAAGAGAAGGTGAAAACTTTGGAGCAAGTAAACGACGCTAAGGTAGAAATCGTATTCGATCCAGCTTGGGACAAAGATATGATGAGTGAAGAAGCTCGTCTGGAACTAGGTTTTATGTAATGATGGACGAAATAATAAATAAAGTTGATCAAAAGAATTTACTAGTATTCGATCTTTCTGAATACTTTCCCAAAAGTAAGATTGCCAGCTTCGATATTAGCCAGTTCTTGGTGGAGGGGTTGCTTTTAAGGGAAAAGGATTTCAGAGGGCATTGTAAGGCTTTTGATTGGTCAATATTTCAAGATCATCACCTTTGTATCTGTTGCTCTACAGATGCAATCTTACCAGCTTGGGCAAATCTATTGATTACGAAATATGCTGGAGTATATGCCAAATCGGTAACGATAGGTTCTAAGCAATCCTTTTTGTCCTTATACTACCAAAAACTATTGAATGAATTGGATCTAGAGATGTATAACGGGGAGAGGGTCATCATCAAAGGATGCTCTAATGTTCCCGTTCCGGAACAAGCGTATGTGGAAGCTACTAGATTGCTTTCTGGAATAGTGAAGAGGTTGAGTTATGGAGAAGCCTGTTCGCAGGTCCCATTATAGTCAAATTATATACTAAAAAGCCCCAATTTATTTGGGGCTTTTTTATGGTATAATAGACCATCCTTATTTAGAATAATTACATGTGAAAGACCATGTAAAACAGTGTTAATAAGCGTTTAGGTTGTAGAAAATTTTAATACCTTAGCGATCTACTAATAACACACATAAAGTAAAAGCAAGAAAACTTGTTTTTAACCCATTTAAATTAGAATTATGTTGAGAAAGTGGATAAGCATGGCACTTGTTGCTGCGTTTGCTTTACCTATGTCAGTAAAGGCAGATGAAGGAATGTGGCTTCCAATGTTTTTGTCAAGATTGAATCATGTTGACATGCAAAAGGAAGGATTAAACCTTACTGCAGAGGAATTATACAGTATTAACAACTCAAGTTTAAAAGATGCAATTGTAAACTTTGGTGGTTTCTGTACTGGTGAAATGATCTCTGATCAAGGTTTGGTTTTAACTAATCATCACTGTGGATTTGGAGCTATTCAATCACATAGTACAACAGAGAATAACTATCTAGAAGATGGTTTCTGGGCGATGGATAAAAGTCAAGAATTGGCAAATGAAGATTTGTTTGTTCAGTACTTGGTTAATATGAGCGATGTTTCTACTGATGTCCTTTCAGTGGTAAATGACGATATGTCTGAAGATGAAAGATCTCAGGCTGTTCACGCTAAGATCAAAGAACTTAAAGCTTCCGCTACAAAGGGGAATAACTATGTATGTGAAATCAAAGATTTCTTTGAAGGAAATGAGTTCTACATGTTCATGTATGAAAAATACACCGATGTTAGATTGGTAGGAGCTCCTCCTTCATCAGTTGGAAAATACGGTGGAGATACAGATAACTGGATGTGGCCAAGACACACTGGTGACTTCTCTATGTTTAGAGTATATGCTGCACCGGATGGTTCTCCAGCTGACTATGCTGAAGGAAATGTTCCAATGCAACCTCGTCATCACTTACCAATCTCTTTGAAAGGTGTTAAGGATGGTGATTATGCTATGATCTGGGGTTACCCAGGAGGTACAGATAGATATTTGTCTTCTTATGGGGTTGAGCAAGCTATTGAAGTTTCTAACCCTTCAGTTGTTGAGGTTAGAGATCTAAAATTAGACATCATGGATCAGCACATGGATGCAGATCCAGCTACGCGTATTAAGTATGCTGCAAAACATGCACAAACTGCAAACTACTGGAAGTATTTCATCGGTCAGACAAAGGGTCTTAAGCGTTTGAATGTATTCGGTGATAAGCAAGAATTGGAAAATGAATTCCAAAATTGGGCAGATGCAGAACCAGCTCGTAAAGCTAAATATGGAAATGCAATCCAACTATTGAAAGAAGGATATGCTGCTACAGATAAAAATGTTAAAGGAAATACTTACCTAAGAGAAGCTGGTATCAGTGGATCTGAATCAATGTTGTTCGCATTTAAAATGGGAAGAATGATGGGGGCTTTGAGTAATCCAGATATTCCAGAAGAAGGAAAGAAAGGAATCCGTGCTCAAATTGAAGCAGAGGTTGAGTCTCACTTCAAAGATTTCGATATGGCATTGGACAAGCAATTATTTGCTGAGTTGATGGCTAAATATTTTAACGATATTGATGCTGCACAACATCCATCTTTCTTTGCTGAGGTAACAAAAAAATACGATGGTGACTTTAACAAATATGCGGATGCTATGTATAGCTCTTCAGTATTTGTAAGTAAAGATCGTTTCATGGAATACCTTGGAAGAAAAGATAATGGTGGATTGTTCAAATTCTTAAGAAAGTCGAATGCTAAAATAATGGAGAATGACTTGGTGAATCAAGCAGCTACGTCAATTTTCGAGCAGTATTTTGCTTCAGGATCTGCTAATGCAGAGGCAGAAGCTAAAATGGCAAAAGGATACCGTTTGTTTGTAGATGGGTTGAGAAAAATGAATCCTACTAAATCTTACTATCCAAATGCTAACTTTACAATGCGTTGTACGTATGGTAAAGTGGGTGATTACTACCCTGCAGATGCAGTGCATTATGACTACTACACTACTATGGAAGGGTTGATGCAAAAAATGGATAACAACAATCCAGAATTTGTAGTGCCTCAAAAATTAGTAGATCTATATGAAAATGAAGACTACGGTCAGTATGTAGATGCAGATGGAAAGCTTCACGTTTGTTTTATCTCAAACAATGATATCACTGGTGGGAATTCAGGTTCTCCTGTAATCAATGGTGATGGAGAGTTGATAGGTACTGCATTTGATGGTAACTGGGAAGCAATGAGTGGTGATATCGCATTTGAACACAAATTGCAAAGAACAATATCTGTTGATATCCGTTATGTATTGTTTATCATCGATAAATATGCTGGAGCAACAAATTTAATTGACGAGATGACTATCGTTAAATAAGGAATTGTCCTTAAGAATATTTTGAAAAAGGGAATGCGATTTTAATTGCATTCCCTTTTTTGATTTTGATTTATAGAATATTAGTTATCTTTTCGTGGTGCTTCAATTATAAAGCAGAATAAAATTAGGAAGATGTTTAAAAAAATAGGAATGCTTGTAGTATTAGGATTTGCCATTGGTAGTCTTTCTGCTCAAGATATAATGACAACGGATTTGATGTGGGATTTGAATCGGGTAGGAGGTGAAGTGTTATCACCTGATAAAAAGTATGTTATATACGGTGTTTCAAAACCCAGTGTAAGTAAAAATAAGTCGGAAAGAAATTTATTTAGACTGAAGCTTTCGAATGGTGAAAAAGAGCAAATTACCTTTTCCCTGGGAAGTGAGCACTCAGTGATGTTCCGTCCGGATAATGAAAAAATGGGGTACCTCTACAAGGGACAATGGTATGAGTCTAACCTAGATGGTACGAAAGAAAAGCAGGTGAGTAATGTGAAAGGAGGGCTACATTTTCTAAAATATTCTCCAGATGGAAAGCATGTGTTATATGCGAGCGATGTTACCATGGGACCTTCAAATTCTGAAATTTATCAAGATCTCCCCAAGGCTGAAGCTAGGGTAATGGATGATCTTATGTATAGGCATTGGGACACCTGGTCTGATAATAAGAATTCTCATATCTTTTTTGGGCAATATAATGAGGGTAGAATGTATGGTTTTACGGCCGATATCATGGAAGGGGAGAAATTTGATGTTCCTACCATGCCATTCGGAGGTGCTGAAGATGCCATTTGGAGTCCAGATAGTAGGCGTATAATTTACGTTTGTAAAAAGACCACAGGCGTAGATTATGCCGAGACGACTAATACAGATCTTTATCAATACGATATTCGATCTGGAAAGACCATAAACCTTACGGATGGAATGTATGGTTACGATACTCAGCCAGCTTTTTCTCCAAAGGGGAAGTATTTAGCTTGGACAAGTATGGCTACCGCAGGTTATGAATCGGATAAGAATAATATCTATATCCGAGATATGAAATCTGGGAATAGTTTGAACCTGACTGAAAATTTCGAGGAAACAGTAAGTAGTTTTATTTGGGGGAAAGATAAGTCTAAGATCTATTTTGTAGCTCCATTGAATGCAACCTACCAATATTTTGAATTGACAGTTGGAGATGGTGAAACGACTCCGAGTGTAACGGATTTTAAACAAATTTCGTCTGGTGATTTCAATTATAGGACGCTTCATCTTAATGGAAATGAATTGATAGGTCTTCGTCAGGACATGAACCATGCATCTGAAATATTTTCAACCCGTATTTCAAATGGGGAATCGAAGGCTATCAGTCATGAGAATGACGAGATATATAATAGTATTTCATTGAGTAATATAGAGAAGCGCTGGATTGAAACTACGGATGGAAAGAAAATGTTAACATGGGTAATCTATCCTCCCAATTTCGATAAGAACAAAAAATACCCAACCTTATTATATTGCCAAGGTGGGCCTCAATCCCCAGTATCTCAGTTTTATTCTTATAGATGGAACTTCCAGTTAATGGCAGCTAAAGGATATATAGTAGTTGCGCCAAATAGACGTGGGCTACCAGGCTTTGGAGAGAAGTGGAATAAAGACATAAGTAAAGATTGGGGTGGTCAACCGATGGATGACTACTTATCTGCAATAGATGAATTAGCGAAGGAGCCATTTGTTGATGAAACAAGAATTGGGGCCATAGGAGCTTCGTACGGAGGCTATTCTGTGTATATGTTAGCTGGAATTCATAATAAGCGATTTAAGACCTTTATTTCACACTGTGGTCTATTCAACTTGGAATCATGGTATGGTACAACTGAAGAGTTATTCTTTGCGAATTACGATATCGGTGGGCCTTATTGGGGAAATAAAAAATCAGATTCTTATGAGAAATTCTCCCCACATAAATATGTAGACAATTGGGATACTCCAATCTTAGTTATCCACGGTGGTAACGATTTTAGGGTTCCTATTAATCAAGGAATGGAAGCATTCCAGGTTGCCCAAATAAAGGGGATACATAGTAGGTTCCTTTACTTTCCGAACGAAGGGCATTGGATTCTAAAACCTCAGAATGGATTGGTTTGGCAAAGAGAGTTCTTTAAGTGGCTTTCTGAAACCTTATAAAGTATAAATAAAAAAAGCTCCTATATCAGGAGCTTTTTTTATTTATAACAAACCGAATGAAAATCCCTTTTCCTCAGCCCAGGCTAAGAATCTTGGTAAAACATATAGCACTTTTTCCTTCGCCTTTTCACTATCATGCATTACAATGATAGATCCATTTTCTACATTATTTATTAGGTTCAACAAGCAGTCTTCCTTACTAAGTTTTGGGTCAAAATCTCCACTCAGAACATCCCACATTATAATTTTTTGATCTTTTAATGCTTTAATCTGACTAGCCTTAATCCGTCCGTAGGGTGGCCTAAAAAGGGGCGTGTCCATAAGTTCTGCGCACTTGTTGAAATTGGTAATGTAGTCTTTGGTGACAGTTCTCCAGCCATTTAAATGGTTGTAGGTATGATTCCCAATTTGCTGATCGTGCTGTAGAATTAGATCGAAAGTATCTGGGTATTTTTGAATCTTATCGCCAATGAGGAAAAAGCATGCCTTTGCCTTGTGCTTTTTCAACATGTCTAGTACCCAATTTGTGATTCCAGGGCTAGGACCGTCATCGAAAGTTAGATATATCGTTTTTTCCCCCCTGTTTTTAAACCATGTAAGGCTTGGGTACATTTTAGTTAAAATAGCTGGTGTTTTGACAGGGTAGATCATGATGAAAAAAAAGCTTGCCACAATGGGCAAGCTTTTTATTTAGTTATTGTTTGATACCTGATAAAACCTCGGTAAGTCGAGATTTTTGCTCTGGGTCATACCTGTTGATCATTCTTCCCACAGATTGTAAGAAGTAGTTAGCTCTTCTTGTTTCTGAACGAAGACTTGATTTCTTTTTGATTGGCATACTTTCATAGTAGGCCAATTCATCCGCATAGTCTTGGAGAATTTCGAAAGCCAATGCTCTACCTTTTTCAGTAGCTCCGGCCATATAGTAATTCTCAGCTAATGGAATGGAATATAGTGAATGAGGTATCTTATTAGATGGCATAACAGCTATAAGCTCGTCGATTAACTCAATAGCCCTTTCCTTCTTTCCTTCTTCTATCAGCTTTGCAGCTAGTCTACCATAGATATTTCTAAAGTTCATGATCAGCCTTAGATTGGTTTCATCCAGCATTACATCTTCTTTTTCCATACCTCCCCATTTATATTTACTAACTACCTCCTGAAGCTTATTCGAGTTAACGCGTCCCATTTGAGATTGCGTCTCGGCGTCGGTATTTTTAATTGGGACGAATTTATATACTAGCCCATCTAATTGGAAGTATTTATCCAAGAACATAAAGTCTTTAGGTGAGTTTCCAATTGTGATAGCAAAGTAAATTGGTCTTTCCCAATTATTAGTAGCTATCATATCTAGGATTGCTAAGTGTCTTTTTTCCAATTGATCCATATTGATATCCCATTCTAGTGTATCTAGAATTCGATCATAATCCTCTGGCTCTACTAGTCCACTTGCAATCACTTTTTGTTTGTCAACCGGGATGCTTATTTTCTTACTTGGGTAATAGTTTACAGACATTCCTCTTTGAAGACGAACCTTTGTAAATTCTTTATCACTCTTTAAGAAATCGTTCATCTTGTCGATGTCTACACGCTTGTCGATAGGTTTTGCATGAATTGCAAAATCTCTAGTTCCTTGTTTGTATAGATCGTATCCCATTGAAATTGGCACTCCTTTTCCATCATAAGCGTCACGCTTCATTTGGTCAATATACCAATCTGTATTCAGTAGACTTAGATTTACAATACGCACATCGGTTCTCTGTTCTTCAACCTCCTGAACAAACCACAATGGGAAGGTATCATTATCTCCCATCGTAAATAGAATTGCGTTTTCATCACAAGACTCTAGGTAGTTCATAGCGAAATCTCTTCCAGTATATCTTCCAGATCTATCGTGATCATCCCAGTTTTGTGCTGCCATCAATCCAGGAACGGCAACCAAACAGGTAGCTGTTATAAGAATTGCCATTGGTTGGGATTGTGTCTTTTTAGCAAAGAAATCCCAAATACCATATACGCCCAATCCCACCCATATGGCAAAAGCATAGAACGATCCTGCATACGCATAATCACGCTCTCTTGGTTGAAGTGGATGTTGGTTCAAGTATATTACAATTGCAGCTCCAGTAAGCAAGAATAGTAAGGTTACTACCCATGCATCTCGATCATTATTTTTGAAATGATACAATAGGCCAATTAGACCTAGAATCAATGGTAGGAAAAAGTAAGTGTTTCTTGCAGGGTTGTCTTTGTATTTTCTAGGTAAATTATCTTGAGGTCCAAGACGAGCCTCATCGATAAATGGAACACCACTGATCCAGTTACCGTTTGTAACATTACCGTGACCTTGCATATTGTTCTGACGACCCACAAAATTCCACATAAAATATCGGAAATACATGAAATTAAATTGATAGTCAATCAAGTATCTCACATTTTCACCAACTGAAGGCTTTCTATCTTTTGGTCCGTCAAATCCAGACCAACGTTTATATTCCTTTACGTGGTTGGATTTTGAACTGTGCATTCTTGGGAAAAGACCAGTAGATTTTTTAGAGTAGACTCTTTTGGTCCCTTTCCTATCATCTTTGATTACGTATTTTCCTTTTTTCTCACTCTTTTCATAAACCGGCTTCCCATCTTCAACCTTTGTAACTTGAGAGTTGAAATAATGGCCACTCACTAATGGCGTTTGTCCATATTGCTCCCTGTTTAAGTAAGCCAATAAACTTACTGCATTCTCTGGGTTGTTCTCATCAATTGGCGTATCTGCATTTGATCGGATGATCAATACAAAGAACATAGAATAACCGATTAATAAGAAAGTCATAGAAAGTAGGGTCGTATTATAATTGAAATGCCCTGTTTTTCTAGTGTGCTTTAAACCGTATACTATTAACCCTATCAATAATACGAAGAAGAAAATGGTACCTGTGTTAAATGGTAATCCAAAGTCATTCACGAAGAGCAATTCTATTTTTCCAGCTAGGTTAACAATTTGAGGTATCAATACATAAAATATCAATCCAAGTAATCCGATTGAAAGTGCATTGATTTTGATGAAGTCAAATAGGCTAATTTTTTTGCCTTCTCTGTTTTTGAAAAAGTAGACGAAAACAATAGCAGGGATTGCTAATAGGTTAAGCATGTGTACACCTATTGAAAGACCTATCATGAAAGAGATAAAGATGATCCATCTGTTGTTCCCAGGTTCACCAAAGGATTGCTCCCATTTCAAGATAGCCCAGAATACAATGGCAGAAAATAACGCCGACATGGCGTAAACCTCTCCCTCAACTGCAGAAAACCAGAAGGAATCTGAAAAAGTATAACACAGTGCTCCAACGGCACCACTACCTAAAATAGCCCATAATTGGCCTTTGCTCATTTCTTCCACTGGCTTTTTGATTAGCTTTTTTGCTAAGGCAGTAATTGTCCAGAAAAGAAAAAGAATAGTGAATGCACTACATAGACCTGACATTAGGTTCACCATATAGGCTACATTTTCAAGATCTCCAGCTGCAAAATTTGTGAAAATATTTGCAATCAATAGAAAAAGAGGAGCTCCCGGAGGGTGTCCAACTTCTAATTTGAACGCTGTAGCAATATATTCCCCACAATCCCAGAAGCTTGTAGTTGGTTCTATGGTAGAAATATATACCACAGAAGCGATGGCAAAGACTAGCCATCCGATCAAATTATTAAATTTTTTATAGGTATTCTGCATCATGCGGAAATTATAAGTTTGTTGCGAATTTAAAAAAAATAAAAATCCGATTAAATTTTAACATATAAAAGTTGTTAAGAAACATTAATCAGCTGTAATGTAAAATAATAATAGGGAATATGTTTTCCAGTATTATTAGGATGAATAAAAAAATAATTTTTTTAATTGATTTGTTGGGAACATTTAAATAAAATTCTATTTTTGCAACCGCATTGGCCCATGGTGTAATTGGCAACACGTCTGTTTTTGGTGCAGAAGAGTCCAGGTTCGAGCCCTGGTGGGCCAACAAGTCAATGCGATG
>MAAC01017475.1_pt1 | contig 64618 bp, 56 predicted proteins | sample 1115981 | NCBI WGS metagenome assembly MAAC01 (sample SAMN04961126, study PRJNA320927) | seawater metagenome | isolation source: sample BD02T64 sea water enriched with oil for 64 days | place: USA:Gulf of Mexico | collected 2013-07-27 | reverse complement strand
TTTAAGATGGTATCAATACAAACTGCTGTTTTACCAGTTTGACGGTCACCAATAACCAATTCACGTTGTCCACGTCCAACTGGAATCATCGCATCAATCGATTTAATTCCTGTTTGAAGAGGTTCTGTAACTGGCTCACGGAAAATTACACCAGGAGCTTTACGCTCTAGGGGCATTTCATATAAATCACCTCCTATTGGTCCTTTACCATCAATTGGGTTACCAAGAGTGTCTACAACACGTCCAACAATCTCTTCTCCAACATTAAGTGAAGCAATACGAGCCGTACGTTTTACTGTTGCGCCTTCTTTGATACTCTTTGAAGCTCCTAATAATACAACACCAACATTGTCTTCCTCAAGGTTAAGTACAATGCCTTCAAGACCATCTTCGAATTCTACTAGTTCTCCGTATTGAACATTAGATAATCCGTAAACACGTGCAATACCATCAATGAAGCTGAGGCTTCGAATCCTGCTAGCTGTTGTTTTAAGATTGCTGATACTTCAGCTGGTTTTACTTCTGCCATCTTATTTTAATTTAATGTAAATTCTCTTTTTAATTTGTTAAGCTTGTTAGACACACTTGCATTATATTGCTTGTCTCCAACACGTAATATGAAACCTCCTAAGATGCTTTCATCTACTATATTTTCAAGTTCTACCGCTTTACTTGTAAGTTCTTTTACTTTTGCAAGTACTTTCATTTCTAAATCTTCAGTCATAGGAATTGCAGTCGTTACCTGTGCAACTTCTTTTCCTTGAGATTCATCAAATAAAACGCTATACTTTAGTGCTATATCGTTCAAAATATTCACCCTTTTGTTTGAAATTAATAAATCAAACAATCCAGAACTAATTGTATTCAAGTTTGGGAAAACTGCTAATAACGCCGCTTTTTTAGTATCTGATTTTACAATTGAACTATTGAGCATCTCGTTTAAATCTGTGCTTTCTGCAATAGTATTAGCCATTAGCTTCATATCATTGTTTACAGCTTCTGCTGAATTCTGATCATTTGCTAAACTTAGCACTGCTTTTGCATATCGTATTGCTGCTCTTGTACCTGCTGCCATTATAATTCTAGTTTAAAGTGGCTTCACCTAACATAGACTCCACTAGTTGAATCTGCTTGTCTTTATTAGATAATTCTTCACGTACTACTTTTTCAGCTATCTCTATAGATAAATTAGCTACTTGGTTTTTCAACTCAGCAATAGCTGCTTTCTTTTCAGATTGAATACTCGCTTGAGCTTGAGCAATTAACTTGCCAGCTTCTGTTCTAGCATCCTCTTTAGCGTCTTCAACCATTTTATTTTTGATATCACGCGCATCTTTCAACATTGCTTCACGTTCTGCTCTTGCTTCTTTTAATAACTTCTGATTATCAGCCTGAAGGTTTTGCATCTCTCTTTTTGCATTCTCTGCAGATTCCAGTGCGTCTTTTATTCCTTCTTCTCTATTGTTTACAGAATCTAAAATAGGCTTCCAAGCAAATTTCTTTAATAAGAATACTAAACATAAAAAGATTAGTGCTTGCCAAAAAAACAATCCAATTGAAAACTCGTTAAGTAATTTTTCCATAATTAAAATTTATTTCTAAAAACTTCTGTTTAATTTAAAAGAACAGCTATAACCAACCGTTATAGCTGTTTCTTATTTTTGTTATCCTGCAAATAATGCAGCAAAACCAATACCCTCAATCAACGCTGCTGCAATAAGCATAGCTGTTTGAATTTTTCCTGTAGCTTCTGGTTGACGAGCAATAGCATCCATAGCAGAACCACCGATTCTACCAATACCTATACCTGCGCCAATTACAATTAAGCCTGCACCTACAATACTTGGAATTTCCATATTAAATATATATTAAAAATTAAACATTCAATTTATTAATGTGCTTCATCATGTTCCTCAACGGCCATACCGAAATATAAAGCCGAAAGCACGGTAAAAATATAGGCTTGTAAAGCTGCTACTAACAACTCTAAAACACCTAATACAAATGCCAATAAAAATGACAAAGAACTACCAATCCAGTTGTTAAACACAAACATCATCCCAATAATACTCATCATCACAATATGTCCTGCAGTAATATTTGCATATAAACGAATCATTAATGCAAATGGCTTGATAAATGTTCCTAATAATTCTATTGGAGCTAACACTATTTTCATTGGCCATGGCACACCTGGCATCCAAAAGATGTGCTTCCAATAATTTTTATTTCCTGAAAATGTTGTAATCAAATATGTAATAATTGCTAAACAAAATGTTACGGCAATATTATTTGTTACATTCATTCCTATTGGCGTCAATCCAAAAAGGTTAACGATCCATACAAAAAAGAACACCGTTAATAAATAACTCATGTATCTTTTATAGTGTTTTTCTCCAATATTTGGTTTGGCAATTTCGTCTCTAACATACAATACAATTGGCTCTAATAATCGCCCTGTACCCTTTGGCATATTACCATTCTTTTTATATGAACTCGCCATTCTTTTAAACATGAAGAACATGATTAAGAATACCATCATAATCATTGTTACATTCTTCGTTATAGAAAAATCCAACGGCATTTCATTCGTGGCATGATGCTCTGCGTCTTCAATAATCTCACCGTGTGCATCTGCAACCTTATAAATTTTGGCATGGTGTATTTTATAAAAGTTACCGGCAACCTCAGCTACCGCTTCACCATGATGAAACTTTGAGGATGAAAACACTTTTAATCCATTATCCCATAAAATAACTGGTAACGGGAATCCAACATATTTATGCTCTCCTGCCTCATTAGTATATGAGGTTAAGCTAAAATCGTAAGAATCCTGTAAATGGTGTTGGATGTATTCTTTTACTTCTGTTTTAATATCGGTTTTTTCTTCACCGTTACCGTGTCCTTCTTGTCCGAAAGAAACAAAGGTTATTAAAAGTAGTAATAATGTAATTGGTTTTAAAGATATTTTTCTTCGCATATCACTTTAAATAATAGTGGCTTAAAAATCGCTGCAAAGGTATGTTTTTATATGAAATACGAAAACAATTTCATCGGTTTCTTTTAATTTTATTATTTCCGCCCTATGTAATTCGTCAATTAATCATTTAAACTAGCATAAAATAGACGGTTACCTTTCATTTTATAGCTTTATCAATTGGTTTACAAGATCATGCTAAAGAGCCTGTTAATCAAGCTTATTGAGTAATTTTGAAAGACTTAAAGTTTCCAAAATCAAACACAAAAAATAAGGTGTAAAAAACGCAAAAAATTCACCTCGAGAAATTTCACTGTCTAACTTATAAATTGGATAAAAGACGATAAAAAAAACGACATATTTCAAACCACTACCAGCCATAAATAAAAACCCAAGTTGGCTTTTATATTTCATTCTTAAAACATACAAAAGTGTAAATATTCCGATGGCTAAAACAGTATTGATAATATAAGATAGGACAATTTTATTATCATAAAGAACCAGGTCTTGTTGCTTTAAAACTAAAACATGAACACTAAAGGCAATACTAAGTAATACAATTGTTTGTAAGGAAAAACGAACTACAGGATTGTTCATTCAGATATAATTATTGAATTAGCCATCAAAGATACTACTCTTAGATGGCTAATTTATTTTTTAATATTTAATTCTATTAACTTGTTTGAGGACAACATATAAGGAAATACCAACACCTAGAAGTGTTGCAATTATAATAAATAGCTTATCACCATTATTATATTTTGAATCCAGCCACTTACCCAAATACACAAAACCATAAATTGTAGCTCCCATTTGAAATGCTATTCCGGAGAGCACCGCAACATTTTTAAGCGGGTTTTTTGGTTTCTGATTCTGATTGTCTTTGTTCACCTTTATTAAGTTCTTTCACAGCCCCTTTCATACTGCATACAGCGTTAAAAGTTGCTCCTGGTTCTACAGCAAGTTTGCCAACTTGAACTTCGCCTTCAATATATGCTGAAGTTTTTAATGATAGAGTTCCGGACAATTTTAACTTCCCTGAAAATCGGCCTTCAAAATCGGCATTATTCCCTTCCAAGGTGCCATTAATCGAACCCGTTTTACCTACTACAACTTTACCAGGAGTTTTTATAGTTCCTTGTATAGTTCCATCAATTCTAAAGCCGCCTTCACTTACAATATCACCTACTATAGTGGTGCCTTGCGCTATTCTATTTTGTTGGGAAGAAACATCTAAGGTGTCTCCTCTCCCTTTTTTTCCATCTGAAAACATAATTATTTGCTATTAATTTTTAGTTTTTATAGAGATTTTAAATATAATTCTAGGTTCTTATGAATTTGAATAATTTGATAGTTCTTTGAAGATATTCCAAAATATTCTCGTTCAATAACCTGTTTATTTTCTTTTAATATTTCGCCAAAACCCAAGGCGCCTTGTATGCTTGTTAGTCCATGAACAACAACAAAAATTGTATTGCCATTGTACATGTCTTTTGAAGTGCTTAACTCAAAATGCTTCACTTCCAATATAGCCTTATTTAAAGTTTCAATAAAGGCGTTTATCTCTTCATCTGGGGCGTCTACAAATTGATATATTGATTTAAATTTCTTTCCAATTGTATCATCTACGAAGTCGTTATTAGCCAACAAAGGCATTACATTTTGTAGCATTGCTTCTGCCTTTTTCCCCTCAGGACTGTTCGGGTAATTTAAGGCTATATAATTTATAGATTCTTTATAGGATTCAAAACCGTATAAGCGCGCTTTTGAAACTGCCTTTAAAAATTCAAATTTCGGCACAATGATTTCGCCATCAAATCTAACTATAAAAGATTCGCTTTGAGTAATTACCTCTTGATACTCTTGATTTTCAAATTGCTTATAGAGTTTTTCATATATATTTTCAGCACTATTTTCATCTTCTCCTAAAATAATGTCTGGGTTTAATAAAATAGAAGCATATCGTGAATCAGGATGGCTTGAAATAATATCATTCTTCGTTATTTGGGCTTCGCCATTAAGGCCTAGTTCCAAATAAACTTTATATAAATTATATTTTGAAGGTAATATTAGGCGTTCCTCTGGATTGTTTTTTAGTAAGGCTTCCAGTTTGTTTTTTGCTAAAGTATATTCTTTAAACTTATCCTTGTAGATTAGTCCTAATTGATAGTATGCGAAGTTTCTGTCTTTTACCAAACTATCTATAGATTTTTCAGCAACAGGAATTAATGCCATATAAAATTTAGGATCTAATAATTCCTTTTCAGTTGCGTTTACAAATTCTTCTTCTACAACAGTAGTACTCGCGGCTGTGCCCCCATTAGAATCCCATCTCCAGTTATCTTGAAGCTGGCGTTCACCCCAATTCTTTAAAAATTCATTTTTTCCATAGGCTACAGTTACCGGGTTATAAAAATAAAATGATGCTGCTTTCGTATTCCCTCGAGAATCTCCGCCTGTGCTGCTTTTTCCTGAAATCAATCCTCCTGAACGACTTGCTATTTCTTCCTTTTCTTTTAGCGCCGCCGCTCTTTCTTTTAAATCGTCAGTATATTTTGTGAAATATGCCAATCGCTCGTCTTCAGATAAATTGACTAAGCTTAGAATACTATCATTTCTCTTTGCGACATCTTCATAAAAAATAACATCATCAAGATTTTCTCTTTTTCGACGAATGGCTCTGAATAACTTCGTGTTTTTCTTTAGGTTTTGCATTGTGCTGTCGAAATAAGCACCGGCATTTTTATAGGCTACTTCTTCAAAACTCATATTGCCAAGTGTTTGATAATTCATGGCATTTAAAAATTGATCTTGGGAGCCTGCTCTTAATGACTTATTGTAATATACTACGGCTAAAGAGTCTGATTGATCTTGTTTATGGTATTCGGCTAATTGGTGATATATTTTATCTAAAAAAGGACGGTTTTCTCTATTTTCTTCTAAATCGGTTAAGAATTCTAAGAACTCCTCTTTATCGCCTACAGTAAAATCGAAATTTTTGGCTTTTTCAATATGAGCACTAATTAAATATATTCTTGGTGTTTTTCTATTAAGTTTAATGACAGTATTAAAAGCGAGGTTTGCACTATCTTTCTTCCCTAATGTGTTATATAATTGTCCTTGAATAAACTTGTATCGTCCACGTTCTTCGTTACTTTTAGTCGCAAATGCGGCAATTTCCAATTGCATAATTGCGCTGTCTAAAACTTTATTGTTTATATATGCCTGTGCTAACATAGATGTAGCGTCTGCCAAATCCTGACCTACTAGCTCATCGTGAAACATTAATCGCTTAAGATTGGTGATGGCTAATTCATTGTTTTCTAAACGAAGATTTGTTTTTTCTCTCCAAATTTTTGCCTGATTAATCTTATCACTAGCTGGATATTTATATAGGATATAATTAAATGCTTCTTGGGCGGGAATAAAGCGTTGATCAAAGTATCTTGCTTTTCCTAACAACAAATAAGCTTCGTCTATTTGAGGATTTTCTTCTTTCCCTTTAATATTCATGCCATGTTTTTGTATGGCTTTTATTGCTTTTCCTTCGGCAATAGTAAAATCTTCATTTCTAGATTGCCCTTCCAATACAATCTCATCGGTAATCTGCATCCGTTCTATTGGCAAAATATCCCAATAATTATCGATATAAGAATCGTTGAGCTTTGCTCTACCCTGAGTTAATGCATTATACCCATTAAACAAAATATTGTATTCGGTTGTAATTGCATGAAAATTTCGGCTCACAAAATTATCTTTCTTGCGAGAACACCCTGCTAATATTAGAGCAGAAATTGAGAGTGTAAATATGACTTTTAAAGAGGTCTTCAACGTTGTATGTTTGAGTATATGAATAACTTAAAGCACTGCATAATATTATGCAAAAACGTAAAAATAATCATCTTTTCCTATTAATCCACTATAATATGCCCCTCATTAGCCTTAAATGCTAGTTTGAGAAGTGTGTTTCCAGCTCTTTTAATGTCGCCTCACTAGTAGATAGGTCCTTAACCATTTCTCCTTTTTCTAAAACTACAATACGTTCGCAAACATCTGTAACATGCATTAAATCATGACTAGACACCAAGACCGTTACTCCTTGTTTTGAGGCAAGATCTTTAAGTATCTGTTTTAAACGAATTTGAGTTGTTGGATCGAGGTTTGCAAATGGTTCATCTAAAATTATAACCTCAGGGTTTCCTATGAGCGCAGCTACAATCCCTACTTTCTTTTGATTTCCCTTACTTAAATCTCTTAAATACTTCTTTTTACCAATAATTTCATCATGAAAAAAATCCACGAATTGTGCCAATAAATTATCAACATCCGATTTGTTTTGGTTACGAAGTTCACCTATAAAGTAGAAATATTCTTCTGCCGTTAAATAGCCTATTAGAAAGCTTTCATCAATATATGACGAAGTAAACGGTTTCCAATCTTCACTCTCGTGAACCAAAACATTCTTGTTTTTAATATGCCCTGAACTGGGTTGAATTAAATCTAGTAGCAAACTAAAGAACGTTGTTTTTCCCGCACCATTATTTCCAACTAAGCCAAAGCTTTGCCCTTTTGGAATATCCAAGTTTTCTAATTTTAAAACTTCTACTCCATTATATGCTTTTGATAAATTACTAACTGTTATCATGATATTATTCTTTTATTAGTTTGCTTATTTTTTTTCTGAAAATGCTGCGATTGTTTTATATTTTCCTTTTTGATAAATCTTTTCTATTTTATTCAAGAAAAAGCTTTTAAATACTATTCCTAAAACCCCACTTAAAGCCAAAACAAGGAGTCCAGCATTAAAATTAATGAGCTTATAAGGAATATAAAAAAGAATCATTGGAAGGACCATTTTTGGTAATGCAATTAATAATTGCGTAGGGTTAAAACCATTGGTGTTACTAAAGGCCTTTGCCTTTACATTGAGCTCAATTGGGACCCTGTTAAGGGCGCCACCAAATAATGTTATGAATGTATTTAATCCAATATTAAACAGTGCTCCTGCAGCTATCATGGCAAATATTTTCCACCCAAAATATAAATAAGGCGTGCTTAAAATAAATGAAACGGTTACAGCCACTACCATTAAATACCATTTAGACTCTAAGTATTTTCGATAAGGGATATTTTGGCTCATCAACATTTTATAGTATTCACTATCCCATGATGGCACTAATTGACCGAAACTTAATAAAAATCCTCCGGTAATAAACATGGATGCAAAAGCCAACACGGCTGGCATTTCCATATATATTTCTTGAGTATAAAACATCAAGCCATAAAACAGGAAGAAAAACGACATCATCATAACCTGCTTTGGTCGTGCATTACGCCAAATCATTTTAACGTCATTTTTTAGGAAAGGCGCGATACTTCCAAATCGATTCATCCAGGATAAATCGGTAGCATTTACTTCTTTAACTTTTTTAGAGACTGTGTCATCCAAGTAAAATCCTTTTCTAATAAACTTAAAGTTTACATAATACATTCCAATCATTATTAATATTGGGATTATTACAAAAACTGGGTTGTTATATAAAGCATTAAATACAATGCCAACAGGTTCAGAAATTTTAAAAATATTATAAAACTCTAATCCAATTAACACAATTAGTGTTGGTGCTATTACATAAAAAACAGTATTACTCTTATTAATCAAAAAATTAATAAAATTCAAAGACATTGTAATACTCATTAAAGACACAAACCATAGAATTACATTCGTAGGTGGGTATCCTTGAGCCAATAGTACAATAGAAAAAGGTAGAAATAAAAAGAGTGAAATAAAATTAAAAAACGAGAGTGTCGTTTTTCCTAATAGGTAATGAATAACGGTGTTGCGTTTAATTGGAATAAGCATTAAAGGCTTAATATTCATTACTGGAAGCTGTTGCATAAAATACCTGATCATTAGCTCAAACAACATCCAATACACCAAAAAATTATTGATCGAAATAATAGGATCAACTTCTGGCAAGACCTTTCTTAGAATGAAAAACATCCCACCACCTAACAAAATGGCTAATCCGCCAAAATAAATTGCTCCAAGAACTAAAAGAATTTTAATTGCAAGCCCTTTTTGAAAGTAAGAGGCTCGCTTAAATTGCTTCCACTCTAAACTCATAAATTGTTTCACCATAATGATTTGATTGTGTTATCTGATGATATTAGTACTCTATATTTTAAATATGTTACACATTGACATATTTTGTTTCCCTCAAATTTAAAGATTTACTCTCGAGTTTACTATTTTTGTTAAAAAATAAAGCATGTCACAATTCCATCAACTTACTATAAAAGAGATTCAAAAAGAAACTGATAAAGCAGTAACACTGAGCTTTACTATTCCCGAAAATTTAAAAGAACCATTTGCCTTTAAAGCAGGGCAGTATATTACTTTAAAAACTACGGTTAATGGAAATGAAGTACGCCGTGATTATTCCTTATGTGCTTCTCCAAAAAGTGGGGAACTTAAAGTTGCGATAAAAGAAATTAAAGATGGAACTTTTTCAGCATATGCAAATAATAAACTAAAAGCTGGTGATGTTTTAGAAGTCCATTCACCAACAGGGCGTTTTGTTTTTGAGCCCCAAGCGACTGGTTCGAGAACCATTGCTGCCTTTGCTGCTGGTAGTGGGATTACTCCAATTTTGAGCATTGTAAAAAGTGTGTTAGAAGAAGAGCCTCAAAGTAAGGTGATACTCGTTTATGGAAATAAAACGACTAAAGACACCATGTTTTTAAATCAGCTTTTGGAGTTGCAACATCAATATAGTGAACGTTTTTCGATCAAATTTGTATTTAGCCAGGCTAAAGAGAATGACGCCATTTTTGGCCGAATTGAAAAAAGCACTGTTAATCTTATTGTGAAAAATGAATATAAACATCTAACTATTGATGCTTTTTATCTCTGTGGACCAGAAGGAATGATTCACACGGTGAAAGACGTTTTAACGGATCATAATATTGATGAAAACACGATTCACTTCGAGCTTTTTAAAGCTGCTAAGCCGAGTGAAATAAAAGATACTCCTGAAGCAAGTGGTCATACACAAATTACCATTATGGTTGATGATGACGAATCAACTTTTGAAATGTCTCAAAAACAAACCATTCTAGAAGCGGCCTTAGATGAAGATATAGATGCTCCTTACTCCTGTCAAGGTGGTATTTGTAGCAGTTGTATTGCCCGTATTACCGCAGGGGAAGCGACCATGCGTCAAAACAATATATTATCAGATAATGAAGTTGCAGAAGGCTTAATTTTAACTTGCCAAGCACAGCCTACAACAGCAACTATCTCTATTGATTATGACGATGTTTAATTTTATCTTAAAATTATAGATTCTACCTTATCCACAATGTCTTGTGGTTTAATTGATGCTATTGCATTTTCATAGCCTTCAGGAAATTTATTCCCGTAAATTGAGCTTGGGATTAAAGGATATTTTACTCTATCGGCTAGTAATGCGTATTCTTGAGGTTGATTGAAGGGGGAAAACCCAGCATAAGGATGAGTAACTCCCCAAAGGCTCACTACGGGAATCCCTAGCATGCTTGCGATATGTGCATTCCCAGAATCCATAGACAACATGATATCGAGATTAGAAATAACATCCATTTCTTCAGATATTGATAACTTCCCAGCAAGATTTACCGCATTTTCATATTTTGAGGCAATTGCATTTAAAAGTGTTTCCTCTTTCTGTCCTCCGCCAAAAAGAACAACTTTATGAGATCTTGTTAAGACTTCAATAACAGCTTCCATGCTTTCTAAAGGATAGGCTTTGCTTTTAAAGGCTGCAAAAGGGGCAATGCCAATCCATCGAATCGAATCGCGCTTGACAACGTCAAGCGTGGCATCACTCATCGCAGCAGGTTTAGGAAAAGAAGGATTAGACAGGTCTAATTTATACCCCAATGCTTCAAAAACATCTGCATAACGTTGATGGGTGGTTTTTAACTGGCTAAAACTTTTTCCTGTGGTCAGTGCTTTTTTCGCTGCTCTCCCTTTATCAATTTGAATAAAGTTTTCCTTTCTAAAAAAGCATTTAAGAATCTTACTTCTCAATACATTATGTAAATCGGCAACAGCATCAATTTTTGATGATAAGGGGTCCTGTAAATGAAGTTCCTTTAATTCTTTTGATAGTTTATATAACCCGCTAATCCCTTTATGTTTTCCTTTGACATCAGCTGCATATACCTTAACATTTTCAATGTCTCTAAAAAAAGGCTCGAAAAGTTTACGTGTTAAAACGGTTATAGAAACACCTTGGTTTTGCTTGACAAATTGCCGAATTATAGGGACGGTCATTGCGACGTCTCCCATTGCCGATAATCTAATAACAAGTATGTGTTTTGGTTTTTTAGACATATAAGTTTCAACCATCGCTGTAAACCATTGAAATGGATTCCTTCTTAAAAGAGATGGTGCTTTAAAGAAAGTTAAGTCGTTATTTCTGCCCTCTTAAAACAGGATTAAGCTCATCATCATTATACATTTTCATTTGCTTATATACTTTCATATACTTTTCTCCTTGAGAGATCGCCTCAAGCAAATCATCAATTGCTGTAGACAAATCTACACGCTGATCTAATAATACTTCCAATTTCTTTTGACAGGCTGCTTTATGATCTCCAGAGGCATCTTCACGGACTGTTTCTAGGTGCATATGATAAATTTTTAAAGCTAAAATTGACATTCTATCTATTGCCCAAGCCGGACTTTCAGAATTAATTTTCGCATCTGCTTTAATGCTAACAGATTTATACTTTTCCAAAAAATAACTGTCAATAAACTCAACCGTATCGGTTCTGTCTTGATTAGACGCATCAATCATGCGTTTTAATTTTAAAGCCGCATCAGGATTAATATTAGGGTCCCTAATAATATCTTCATAAGCCCATTGTACAGTATCTATCCAGCATTTGCGATATAACAAATGTCCAATTAGATCTTCATCTTTATCATAAGTATTAGTGAATGATTGATCAACTGAATTTAAGATTTTATAGGTCTTTATTACGTCCTGAAAAATTGAATTTGCTTTATCTGAAAACATATCTTTTGGGTTTAAAATGCAAACCTACATAAATTTAAACGAAAATAACTTTTTAATGCTAAGTATAGGTCTATTTAACTAACTTTACCCCTCTTAAACACGGCGACTATGCACATTCATAAACTCTTAAGTTCCAATTCAATTTTAAATACATTTGTCTCTGAAATACGAAGTGTTTCCATTCAAAAAGATGCGATGCGATTTCGAAGAAATATAGAGCGAATCGGAGAGGTGTTAAGCTATGAAATGAGTAAGACTTTTGCTTATAAATCTAGCACCATTGAAACACCTTTGGGGAATGTTGAAATGAATTTAGATGAAAGTGAGGTCGTAATTTGTTCCATTTTACGAGCAGGAGTACCACTTCACATCGGCGTGTTAAATTATTTTGACAAGGCTGAAAATGCTTTTATTTCGGCATATAGACATCATGATAAGAACACCGATGCTTTTGAAATTATAGTAGAATATATTGCTTGTCCAAGTTTAGAAAACAAAACGCTTGTTTTGGTAGATCCCATGTTAGCAACCGGTCAATCTTTAGTATTAACATATGAAGCATTAAAAGCATATGGTACTCCCAAACAAGTTCATTTATTATGTGCTATAGGATCTCAAGAAGGTGTCGATTTTATTGATGATAAATTTCCGGAAAACACCCATTTATGGATTGCTGATATTGATGAAAAACTCAATGACAAAGGCTATATTGTTCCTGGACTTGGTGATGCTGGTGATCTTGCTTTTGGATCCAAATTACAGCACTAGAGGGAATAAAGGGGTGAGTATTAAAATCCAAACATACACCTCAGCTAGCCATCTTCGTTTGACACTTTCTAAGAAATTAGCCATGATAATTGCCAGTGGTGGAAATATAAATAGAAACTCACTGCCATTTTTATCTGGTATAATTATAATTATGGCCAAGCCAATTATAAAGCTAATCGTAATTAGTATATGTGATGACCTATGGGATTTAAGTCGTTGATTAATGTTTATCACATAAAAAAATAAGGCCCACAATCCTAGGGCCCCTAATACAAATACCGTATATATAAAATTTAAATTGTCATAATTTGTAAAATCTAAACTGATAACTTCTAAATAATCAGATAACAAACCAAAACTATTATCTATCAATAGCGTATAGCTTATGGTAATAATCCCAACTGTTATTAGGCCTACCATGGGAATCATCCAATTTTTAATGCCATTTATTGCATGAAAAAACATTGCAATTATAATTAATACAAAAAATAGTATGGCCCAAAAATAAAATAATGAGGCAATCCCAATCCAGAATGCCGCGTCAAAAAGTTTTTTCTTTACAAATTTATTAGACCTTAAACTTATTATTCTTCGTAAAGCTAGTAGTATAAAAAAATTCGCAAATACGATATACATTAGCTGCATGCTCATTGGAAACATCGCTAATAATAGGCTGTAAATCAGAATTTCATATCCATTTTTCCGACTTAACTTATTTTTATTTACCAAAAAATTTAATATGAAAATAGAAGATAAAACAAGGATATACTTACCTGATTCGTTTGCTATTACAGCAATACTCAGACCCTCATTAAATGCATTTATGTTCGAAATTAAAAACACAATTAATGTAAATAATGTGATTATAACAAAATGAATGGGTTTTGATGTATTAAAAAATCGTGTTATCATTTAAGAACTTCCTATATGGCCTCTAGCAATTAAATTTAATTTTAGAGGTAATTTCTATTATTATTTTTGATTTTAAAATGAAAAAAATATGTAATTTTGCAATGTAAATATAAGATTATTACCAATCATTGCCCATATTGGGTAATTAACTAAAAGATCAATTTGTATTTGATCAATAAACTTTACTTAGATGAAAGATTTTTTTTATGCTATCAAGGATTTATTTGTTGACTTTTTATTTATTCCTTTAGATGCTTTAAGAACTTTAGAATTAGAAAACTGGTGGGCAGCAAACTTTATGTCTTGGATTTTCGCTGTAATTGCTTTGGTTGCTTTTGGATATTGGATGAAACAACTAAAAACATATAACGATAATAACGAAGAAGACAAAAGCGTAAGTGCGCATTCTTATTTATAAATCGAAACCTAAATCTTTACGATAATACATCTTATCGAAATGTAGTTTTTCTATATTTTGATAAGATTTTTTTAAGGCCTCATTATAATCTTCTCCATAAGAAGTTATCGCCATTACACGGCCTCCTGAAGTAACCAGCTTATTATTATCCATCTTAGCTCCTGCATGAAACACGAGGCTATCAGTAATGTTTTCAACGCCTGTAATTTCTATCCCTTTATCATAAGCTTCTGGATATCCGCCAGAGACTAACATTACAGTTACTGCTGACCGTTGGTCAATTTCAATGTCTATATCTTTCAACGTTCCATTTCCAATTGCTCGAAATATTTCAGCCAAATCATTTTTTAATAATGGTAAAACTACCTCGGTTTCTGGATCGCCCATTCTCACATTGTATTCAATTACAAAAGGGTCATTTCCAACCATGATTAAACCAATAAATATAAATCCTTTATAAGGTAAATCGTCTTTTTGAAGTCCCGCAACGGTTGGTTTTACAATGCGTTCTTCAATTTTATTCATGAGCAGTTCGTCTGCAAAAGGCACTGGAGAGATTGCACCCATTCCCCCTGTATTCAATCCAGTATCTCCTTCACCTATACGTTTGTAATCTTTGGCTGTAGGTAATATTTTATAATCTTTCCCATCAGTAAGTACAAAACAACTGAGTTCAATACCGTCCAGAAATTCTTCAATAACAACTTTAGTACTCGCCGTTCCAAATTTGGCATCTACCAGCATGTCTTTTAATTCGGTTTTAGCCTCATCCAAATCGTTTAATATAAGCACGCCTTTACCTGCAGCTAAACCATCAGCCTTAAGTACATAAGGCGCCTTTAATGTCTCTAAAAACGCAAAGCCATCTTCTACATTATCCTTTGTGAAACTTTGGTATGCAGCGGTAGGAATATCATGTCTAATTAAAAACTCCTTGGCAAACTCCTTACTCCCTTCCAGCTGTGCAGCACTAGCTTGTGGTCCAATAACCGAAACATGTTTTAAGCGTTCATCATTCAAGAAAAAATCATGTACGCCGTTAACAAGGGGGTCTTCTGGTCCCACAACAACCATATCTATTCCTTTATCAAGGACCAAAGTCTTAATTGCCTGAAAATCATTGACACCTATATTGACATTCGTAGCCATTTGTGCAGTTCCAGAGTTCCCTGGAGCGACAAACAGCTGCTTACATAAATTACTTTGTGAAACTTTCCATGCGAATGTGTGTTCTCTTCCGCCTGACCCTAGAATTAAGATGTTCATTGCTGTGTGTTTTTCTTATTCATGAATTAATTCAATGCAAAAATAATTGCTTTTCTGTTTAAAAAATAATTAATTCACAAAAAACATTCACCAAATAAAATCATGGGGTTAATACAATTTTGACGAAAATTTAAAACGCTTTTATTTCCAAAAAGCCTAGTATAAATGAAGTTGTCTAATAAGCCTTTTCCTCGCCTTTTATTGCATTAAAAAGGGTTTTAATAATAATTTTTAAATCCAGAAGTAAGGACCAGTTTTCAATATAAAAGATGTCAAATTTAACCCTGTTAATAATGTCCTTATCGGTTTCTATTTCACCTCTAAAACCAGAAATTTGAGCTAAGCCAGTAATCCCAGGTTTAACAAAATGACGCACCATAAACTTATCGACTTTCTGAGCATACAAATCGGTGTGGCTCACCATATGGGGTCTTGGGCCTACCACAGACATATTTCCAAATAGCACGTTGTAGAACTGTGGCAGTTCATCAATGCTTGTTTTGCGAATAAACTTCCCAACCTTTGTTATTCTCATATCTCCTTTGGTCGCTTGATGTAAATTCGCATCCTTATTTGGAGTCATAGAACGGAATTTATAACAGTCAAACTCTTTATAATTAATCCCATTTCTAGATTGCTTAAAAAAGATCGGTCCTTTGGACTCCAATCTAATTATTATAGCTAGAATTGGTGTTAACCATGACAACAGAAAAACAATTATTGCTGATGAAAATAATATATCGAATAAGCGTTTGGCTGCTTTATTAAAAGACTCCTGAAGCGGTATTTCTCTTAAAGACAAAATGGGGATATAATCGTAATATTCATACTTGAGTTTTTTCGAATAGATATCCTTATTATCCGGGATGAATTTTAACTCTCTCAAATTATTGTCGGCAAAGTCAATCAGCTCATTAATTTGTTCGTTTGACAACTCTGATACTGAAAAATATATTTCATCAATATCATTGCCGATAATGTATGAAAAACAATTGTCTAAAGTATACTCATTGTCACTAATGCTAAATTGCTTTTTAAATACATAGCCAAAATCAAGTCTGGTATTAAAAATATTGATAAGCTGTCTGGACTTCTCATTTTTTCCGATAACAATTACTCTTCTAATATTTCTCCCTAAATCAGCACGATATTTTTTTACTAAAATATAGGTCAAAAACTTAACTGCCGAAATCATTACAAAAACAGTCATGAGATAATTCCCTAAAGCGAGTCGACTTATATTAGGCTGTTTAAAAACCCCAATAAAAGCATACAACACAATAGCAAACACAATAATTTGTCGTAAAAGTAAAGTCGCTAGCCGAACCATTCTCGTGTAACGTTGTACTCCATAAAAATTATTTCTAATTGCAATAATTATCCAAAATCCTGTAATATATGCACCGAAGAGATAAACATTAGAGATGTTTATTTTAAATAAAAAAATAGCACCAATAATTATTACTAAATCTATAAGCCCAAATAAAGGGGTGATTAAATTTGAATGCCTTCCTTGTTTATATGCCACTTTATTTCTTTATATGGTTTGCAAAATCCTTATGTTCACTTTTGTATAATTGTTCTTTTGACAGCCCTCTAAAATAATCAAAAGTTTTCTTCATTCCTTCTTTTCTCCCTACTTTAGGCTCCCAATTCAAGAGTTTTTTTGCTAAAGTAATATCGGGTTGCCGCTGTAAAGGGTCGTCTGTTGGGAGCGCTTTAAAAATAATCTTTTGTTTGGTATTGGTTAATCTAATGATTTCTTCGGCAAAATCTCGTATTGTAATTTCTTCTGCATTCCCAATATTAACAGGATATGTATACTCACTTAATAATAGTCTATAAATCCCCTCAACTTGATCATCAACATAACAAAAGGAACGGGTTTGTAATCCATCTCCAAAAATTGTCAAGTCCTCACCTCTTAATGCTTGCCCCATAAAGGCCGGTATCACTCGTCCATCATTCAGTCGCATTCTAGGACCATAGGTATTAAAGATACGCACAATACGTGTCTCCAAACCATGAAATCTGTGGTAAGCCATCGTGATTGACTCTTGGAATCGTTTAGCTTCATCATAAACCCCTCTAGGTCCAATGGTATTTACATTCCCATAGTAATCTTCAGTTTGGGGATGCACTAGTGGATCGCCATAGACTTCGGATGTTGATGCTATTAAAATCCTTGCTTCTTTGGCTTTTGCTAATCCTAATAAATTATGAGTTCCCAAAGAGCCTACTTTTAAGGTTTGGATCGGAATTTTCAAATAATCTATTGGACTTGCAGGCGAGGCAAAATGTAATATATAATCCAGTTCGCCTTCAATTTTCACAAACTCGGTGACATCATGCTCTATTAATTTAAAGTTCGAGTGCTCTTTAAGGTGTTCAATATTAGAGATGGCCCCCGTTATAAAATTATCCATACCAATAACAAAATAGCCTTCCTTAATAAATCGATCACATAAATGTGAGCCTAAAAATCCTGCTGCTCCTGTTATTAGTATTCTTTTCATTAAATCTAAAATTTGCTCTCTTTTCGTCCAATTGAGCTATAATAAAAGCCTTCCTGCTCCATATCGGTAATATCATAAAGATTTCTACCGTCAAAAATCACAGGTTGCTTTAATAGTTCCTTAAGCTTATTAAAGTCTGGTGTTCGAAAGATACTCCATTCTGTGCTAATAATAAGGGCATCCGCATCCTTAACCGCCATATACATGCTCTCTGCATAGGTTAATTTATCACCAAACTTCCGCTTCACATTAGACATGGCTTCTGGATCAAATACAGTAAGCTTTGCGCCTTTTCTTAATAAATCGTCAATCATATATAACGCAGGTGCTTCTCTGATATCATCAGTCTCTGGTTTAAATGCCAGACCCCAAATAGCAATTGTTTTCCCATCAAGACTATTGCCAAAATAGGATTCAATTCTTGGGACTAACACCCTTTTTTGACTGTCATTAACTTTAATAACTGCATCGAGAATATTAAATTCATAATTTACATCTTTCCCGGATTTATGAAGTGCTTTTACGTCTTTTGGAAAACAGGAGCCTCCATATCCTATGCCAGGAAATAAAAAGCGTTTACCAATGCGCGAATCGGTTCCCATACCAGCTCTTACTTTGTCTACATCGGCGCCTACTTTTTCACAAAAATTGGCAATCTCATTCATAAAGGTAATCTTAGTCGCCAAAAATGCATTGGCCGCATATTTAGTCAACTCAGCCGAACGTTCATCCATCACAATAATGGGATTCCCGGATCTCACAAAAGGTTTGTACATTTTTTGCATAAGATCAGTCGCTCTTTTAGAACTGGAACCAATAACAATGCGCTCTGGTTTTAAAAAATCATCTACGGCAAACCCTTCCCTTAAAAATTCAGGATTGGAAACCACATCAAAATCTATAGTAGTTTCCTGTGCGATAGCTGAGGTAACTTTATCGGCCGTCCCTACAGGAACAGTACTCTTGTCAACAATGACTTTATAAGATTTTAATAGCCTCCCAATGTCTTTTGCTGCCCCAAGTACATAGGATAAATCGGCAGAACCATCCTCGTCTTCTGGCGTTGGTAATGCTAAAAAGATAATATCTCCATGAGTAATGCCTTCTTCAAGCGATGTCGAAAATTTTAATCTACTGGCTTTTATATTGCGTTCAAACAAAACGTCCAAGTGTGGCTCATAAATAGGCACTTCCCCTTCTTGCATCTGCTGTACTTTATTAGCATCAATATCGATACACAATACATCATTTCCTGTTTCAGCAAGACAAGTTCCCGTTACTAACCCAACATAACCAGTTCCTATTACGGATATTTTCATGATACAATTATTAAATTTAAATACTTATTTATTATTTAAAATCTTCAGGTGATTGTTCCATCCAGTGCACTAATGACTTCTCAAAACCATATTTAAATTCAAAACCATTATCTATTAGGTATTGTGGTTTTATATTTGTTGGGAAACCTGCTTTTCTAACTCTCACTGGATGTATATCACTTTTTTTTCCAATTAGTTTAAAACCAATTTGAAAAACACCTGCAATTATAGCTAGTATCCCTACAGGCACCTTTAACGTGGGTTTACTAATATTCAATTCTTTCTTCACAACAGTAACCATTTCATTTAACGGTATAACAGGGTTCTCTGCATAATTATAAATAATTAGACGGTCTTTTTGGTTTAGAGTAAACAGCATGCTCTCTACAAGACCATAGACATATCCATAAGATTTTACAACTCTACCCCCATCTGGTAATACAAATGTTCCTTTCTTTAATGCTTTAATCATTCTATAGACGTTACCTGGATCTTTAGGGCCATAAATGACACTGGGCCTAACTATAATAAGTCTTCTACTTGGTTCTTCTGACAACCATTGTTGATGTATCTTTTCAGCCAGAGCCTTGGATATGCCATATGCTGTCTCTGGATAAAGAACAGATTTCTCAGTTCTTTGATCCAACGATTTTCCATAAGGTGCAATGCTACTTGTGAAAAACAAATTTTTCACGCCAATTTTACGGGCAAAATCATTAATGTTTTCAGCCCCAGGAATATTTGTATCAAAGTATTCTTTGTATTGGTGTCCCGGTTCCCTATGAATGGCTGCAAAATTAAAAATCCACGAATTTTGTGTATCCAATTCCTCTACCGAAAGATTTATTGGACGCCTAATATCTGTTTTTATAAATTTCACGTTACCCTCTCCATGGCTCCCTTCTAGCTTATTTATATCACATATTATATATTTCGAAAAAACCTTTTCTCTTAAAAAAAAAGACAACATATTTCGTCCAATGTATCCAGATCCCCCAAATATAATTGCTGTTTTATTCATTCTTTCCTTCATCAAATTGTGATAGTATTTTCTTATTAATTTCTCTCCTCTGCTTATCAAAAAACCATCCCCATTTATTGAAATATTTTATCATTGAAGTAATATGATAATATAATAATATATAATTGGAATAAGACCCCCTGCCATGTTTATGAATTATTGATACTTTAGGATAGTATAAGGTTTTGTGATCCTTATGAATTCTTCTTGTTAAATCTATATCTTCGGGATACATGAAAAATCGTTCATCAAAACCATTTATTTGTTTAAAAACATCACAATTGATAAACATAAAACAACCCATAACGTATGGAACTTCAATAATTCTATCAAATTTAGAGAATTTTAATTCGTACCTATAATCAAAATAATTTTGAATGCTTTTTATTGGAACAAATCGCCTTACAATTAAATTAGCAGGAGATGGTAGTAGCTTTGCTGAATATTGAATACTTCCATCAGGGTTCAATACTTTTGGAGCCAACAAGCCTACTTCCTTGTGCTCTTTCATAAACAGATACATCTCTTCTAAGATAGACGCGTCAAAATTCACATCTGCATTCAAAATTAAATGACACTCTGAAATTCCCTTTGCAATATTAATTGCTACATTATGGCCTGAACCAAATCCTATATTTTCTCCAGTAAATATATATTCAAGGTTTTCATTTTCTGAAATTAACTCTTTTAAATTATCGGTAGGAGAATTATCTACAAAATATAGTTTTATTTTTAATTGCGATTCAAAAACGGTCCTAATAACAGCATCGATTTCAGATTTATCCGTCTGAAAAAGAACAACGGAAATGGTTAAATTAAACAACATAAATACTGGGTTTAAATTAATTGTTTATCAAATACTTTTTTTTAATTAAAGACAAACAAAAAATAAATAAATAAAAGTTACTTGGCGTAGCAGTATGAAAAGGCGATTCAACCATCATAATATACAAAAACATTAAATAAATATAAAAGTATGTTTCCCCAGAAAATCTGTAAATATAATATCCTAAAGCCATCCATAAAAAATATTTCAACATAAAACCAATAATTCCTAATTCTATTATATCCGTCAAAAATTGATTGTGAGAATGATTTTCTCTTGGCAATTTAGTAAACATATTCGTTGATAAATATTTACTGTCTTTTAAAACATCTACATTAGAATTTATTCCGAAACCAAATATGTTCTCTTCCATGGCTCTATATGACATATTCCACAATCTGCATCTATTTTGATCAATGCTACAAATATTAAAAAAAAGATAAGCTGAAATACCCACAAAACCAATAATCAAACTCAAACTTCTTATTCTAAACGATTTTACAACTAACAAAACAAAACAAAAAAGAACAAATATAAATAACATCATTCTTGATCCAAGCAATAATATTGAAATTAACGTAAAAACAAAATAGTTGAAGAATAAAAACTTATTAATTTCTTTATTTTCATATTGTTTAATACAAAACAATAATCCACAAAGAAAGAAACTAGAAATGAATAAGGAATGAGAATATTTAATCCAAAAAAAAATTTTCTGATTAAACAATTTGATATTGTCATCAACAAAATAATTTCGATAATCTATGTTGTAAAATTCTCCAAAGTTAAATAAGAATAAAATTCCAATTACAAAAATCACAGACATTAAAACCATATAAATTAAAACGATGTCTTTATGCAATTTATCAAAGTGAATAACAAATTTTCGAAACAAAAACACAATCGAGACCACAATTAAAATTATAGGCATCGCTAAGTCATCAAAGGAAGAAACTTTTCCAAATAATAAATAAACAAAAAAAATAAGGATGTATATAAAACTCCATGGGCTAACGTTAATTTTTCTTTTTTTATTCAAAACAAACGAGCCCGCTGAATATACAGCCAATAATAACAGAACAAATGTGACCCAGGCAATTTTAAAAAATAGGACAACGAAAAATAAGGTAACCAATATCTGCCCATATTGTCCATTCAATAAATTACCTTGAAACCATTTTAATATTGATTTTAAAAAGAACACGATAATGCTCAAAGACAGTAACAAAATTAAATAGAGATAGAAATTAGTGCAATCCAATATATTATAAACTATAAATGGATCCAAATTTTCACTTCCTAAAACTGTTAATTTATTTTTAGAAATTGAAAGCCCATTTGGAATCCCACTTATTTTTTTATAAACATCCTCGTTACTTAATGAAAATATTTCACTGTTATCATTATTTTCCAAAGTCAAACTGTGTATTTTTATTTCCTCCTTTTCATTAAAATTTTCGAAATCTAATCTTAATTTTTTAAGTACTTTTTTACCAGTCTGTAATTTAAAATATAAAAAAATTGTTTGTTTGTTTGTTGAAATAGTCGTGGAGCTAGCCAAAGCAATATCTTTCTCATTAAAAATATCGCCTATATCATAATAAACTTTAACAAACTTATTGCCAACAAGAACATCTTTATTTATTTCAATTTTTAAAACTAATGAATCTTTAGTAATACTATATTTGAAAACGATACAAAAAAGAATACCAAGGAATAGGGATAGTAGAATGTTTAAATAAACTTTAGTGCCAAATTTCATTTAAAATATACTTTAATTATTCTCATAAATAAAGCCACTAAAAGCAAAATTCTCTTTTTTATAATAACAAACAAGCTATTTGTTGTTTTGACCCCAGTATTTGTGACATTATTTTCATGTCTTCTATAATATAAATATGGCTTATTAAAATAATACGTCTTACCAAAAATAGATCCTAAAGAATATATCCATATATCATGCATTGGAATATATTTTGGAAATGGGATTGCTTTTTCAAGAACCTCTCTTTTAAATGCCATCGTGGCACCAATACAATGGTTTTTTGTAATGTTTTTAACTAGTCCATTATGGTTCTTTTCCAAATCATACATTGTTTTTGTTTTATTAAGAGCACCCCAAAAAAGATTAACATTTGAAAAAACAACATCATATTTCTTCAATTTAATTATATAATCGACAACTTTATTTTGAAACCATATGTCATCTTGATCCGACAAAAATATAATGTCTCCAGAGCATTTAATTAGTGCGTTTTCAAAATTATAAATAGGATTCATGAATTTATTGTTTTTGTATAATTTAATTCTCGAATCCTCGAAATTTTCAATAATCTCTATAGTTTTATCTGTTGAACTATCATCTGAAACTATAACCTCATCATTTAAATCAATTTGTGTTAAAATAGAATCCAACTGTTCCTTTATATATTTCTCTCCATTATACGTCGCTAGACAAACTGAAATCATATTTCATTATTTATTGATGTTATGCTGCAATTTTATTAAAACTACTCAGCGGTCATGATAATTCATTGTTCGCAAACTACAATAACCTTTGTGCCTTTACTATATCTACGGTACTTCAATATACAGCCACTATAAAAACATAGTGAGCTATCAACTTTCATTCTCAAATTTAGTCTTTTTACGAGCAACATCATTAATTCGCTTAAGCACAATTTTTTTGTTTTCAAAAAAACTAAAAAAAACTGGGTAAACCAATTGCAAAACAATTCCAGAAAAAACTAACATGTTTGAAAAAGTATTCATAAATATAATAGTTGACAAGATGGCAATTACAGACACATGATAAGAGCTCCTTTTAGGAATTAATACAATGATAATTAAGGTGATAAATATAGTGTAAATAAACAAAAAAATTGGGCCAAGCCATTTTGCATAACTATATGATCGCGAATAAATAGTTCCAACAGTTAACCAATCCCTGACCTTATGAGCATCCAGAGGCTCTCTTTCTAAGACAAAAGCAATTCGCTTTGATAGAACTTTCGGAGTCATCTCAAATAAAGCCATGTCAAAAAGATTATAATTAACTTTTTTAGTGTTGTTAATATTATATTGAAAATTAGCCAGAGGTGAAGCTCCATATAGATACGTCCAATAATATTCCTTAGGTATAGAGGACTTCATAAATGATTTAGTAGCTTTACTTTCCATTGGGATATAGGTTGGATCGCCATGACCAGATCTTATGTTTCCAAGCATCCCAAAGAAATAAAGAAGAACTAACACCATTATTAAAGTAAACGAAAGTTGTTTAATTGTTAAAAACCGCTTCCTAGACATTAAAAACACGAAAAATGACGATAATATAGCTATTATAAACATTCCTCTATTAACAATTAACAATGCCGGTAAAATTGATAATAGATAATAGTAGAATACGCGTTTTTTATTTGTAGAAATATAATGGTGGAATAGGTATACAATAACAAACGAATTAAATGAAACCAAAATCACATGAAACACTTTTATCCCGAATTGCTTATAATCAACACCATTAGCACCAGTAATTAAACTAATCAAAGGAATTTCTTCAAAATAAATAAACTGAATAGAATGCCCAATCCATATAAAGGCCAAAAAATTAACAAGCTTATTTCCACCAATACCCGAAAGTTTCTGATATCCTATCGCTCTGCTTTTATCAACCAGAAGGCCAAAAATAAGTGCGATTAAAAAGGATATTAAAAAGAAAACTATTAAACTAATTTCTAACTTAGGATAAATATTTGACCACCCCAACGCATAGAGCAAAAAAACAATTAAAAAACTGATTATATAGATATAGAATGGATTACTAAAAATTTTTATCATAATATTGAAAATCTAGTCCCGCGGAATTCGAACAATTTCATTTTAAACTTTTTTATTCCTGCTAAACAACATTGCCCTTAATTGAGCGAAAAATATCATAAAAAATCTCAGAGTTTTATCCTTCAAGGCCTTTTTGAAAGTTTTTAATATTAAAAACAAAATCATCAAAGCCTTTTTGAAAACTGATTTAGTTTCAAAATTAAATACTCCGAGACAATAATATTCGAACCTGTTCAATTGTTTAATTGTGTTGTCCTCAATTGCCGAAAAATTTTGTGTGCCAATTGAATTTACAACAACATAATGATTGTTTATATATTTAAATCTTTCAATAAATTGATGATCACTTAAATCTAATGGCACCCTTTCATTATACCCTCCAGCTTCTTCAAATGCCGTTATCTTAACTAAGATACCGCTATTAATTGGAGAGTTAATAAAAAACGATGACACTCCCGGTTTAATAGTCTTTAAATGTCTTCCATAAAAATCAAATTTACAAGGGGATAAAATAATACCGTCTTTAATTTTCAATACAGGTGCAAATAATGATATGTCATTATATTCATTTATTGCTCTAAAATATTCCTCCAATAAATTTTCGTCAAAAAATGTGTCTTGATCAAGTATTAATAACCACTCTTTATTATTTTCCTTTGCAAACCTAGCTCCATAGTTATAAGCTGCACTTACGCCTGAATTTCTATGATCATGATAATAATGAATAATGAATTTCTCATTCTGAATTTTATCTGAGTTAGTTTTTTTAGGTGAGTTATCATAAACCAATAACTCAAGAACTTGTCCTTCCGGTATGGCGTTACAAATTGATATAAATGTATTAGATTTTACTAAATCCTCGTTATATAGAACGACTACGGCTAATATTTTATTTAAAAAAAAATTCATTAAAATAATTTAATCTCCTAAAAATAAGACAAATCTCGGCGGTTTGATTTTCTATACAAATCAAAATATAGATGTCTGTCTCGAATTTATTTTGGAAATTCAAAAATAGAATAATAAATTAAAAGACCTTCCGTTTCCTTCAATATATTCCCATGAAAATTTTAGCAATAAAAATTAAAATTGATCAATACCAACACCTACTTCTGAACCATAAAAATCCTTGACATCCATATCTTCAGTCAATCTGAATATTTCCTTCGATACCACTTACATAGTACTTTTTAATTAATAAATCATCCATCCATTGACGAACTATCAGTGTTGCAAATGGCCCGGAATTAATTCGCCCATTATCAATTCTATTTTCCCACAACCAAATTGGAGTTGGCCATAAGGTATACTCTGCTTGTATAGCTTCATAAAAATTCTTATTTACACCATTCTGTCCATGATGTGCCATTTGTACATAGTCCACTTTTAATTCTGATTCATCAGTGCTTCGTAATATTTCATCTCCGCCTTCAACTCCTAAATCTCCTAAAAACAAAATAGATTTATTTTCGCTCATTATTTTGAAAACTAAAGAAGAATTATTGACTGGATTAAAGTTAATCCATTCGTTTCTGTCTCCAATAACCTTGAGATCAACGCCATTTCCGATAGAAAAGATGTCATTTGTTTTGACATCAAGAATTAGTACTTCTGAATTCTTTATTGTTTTATTATATTTTACTAAAAAAGAGTAAGACTTCATTTCGTTTAACCGAACCCATTCCTCATTCAAGGCCGAATGCAATATTTTAGTGATTATAATTTCTTTCCTTTTTAATACCTCGATCAAAACCCCTGCATGGTCCTCATGAGGGTGGGTAATAATCCATGCATCTACTTTCCCTCCCAATTGAACCAAATAATCTTCAACAATATTAACCGAGTCAGCCCCGCCCCCGTCGACAACAATTAAGCTATCATCATCTGTTTTAATGATATAACCCATTTGTACAACATCGTCAAACTGATCTAACTGCCATAATGAAAAATCTTTTTCACGGCCAGGGAAAGTTTTAATGTCTAAAAAATTAACATTGTCGTCAGTATATTCACAAGAAAAAAAACATAACAACCCGAAGAATATCATCTTTTGTACTCTCATCTTTTAAAGATATGCAAAATTTCCTCAATGGTAATACCTAACTCATAATTAATGGGTTAGATTCCTTTATCTTTCAGTAGTTTTAATAAAACATTGAGGTTTTTGTTTCTTTTCATAATAAAGTAAATAATACCTAACCAAAAAACTATGGCCAAAACCTGAGTTAAACTAGCCCCTGGTAAAATTACTTTTATAACAAGAAATATCACCAAAGCCACTAATAAAACTAGAATACTATCTGTCGAGAAAAATTTGATTCCTTTTATTTCCTTTTTACTGTAATAAAGATACATGCCAAACATACATAAGTGCACTAAAACACTAGTCCAAGCTGCTGCAATTATGCCATATCTAGGAATTAAAATAAAATTAAGAATTAAACTTACAATTAGTGACACAAAAACAGTAATTACTCGATAAACTTGATTATCTGAGATGGTTAAAATATTTCCGAGTAACGAACATACCGTCCTTATAATAACCACAATTGATAATGGTGTAATTAGTGATACCGCAAATAGGTATTCCTTTGTGTACAATACCTGGATTATAAAGCTCCCAAAAGTAGTGAATAAAAGAAACATTGAGCATCCCAAAATTGTTAGATAAAGTACTAATTTTGGCACTAGTGGCGCAATATTTTCGCCCTTAGCATATTTGTAAGACAAATAAGGAAGAAGCACATTTGACAACATTTCTGTTGCTATCAATAACACTAATATTATTCTAAATACGGCTTGGTATAATGCGACATCTTTAGCTTCTAAATAAATAGAAATGATTTGAGTATCAATCATAAAATAAAAAATCCCTAATATGGTATGAAGCCCAAAAGACCAACTCTTCTTAAAAAGCGACTTCTGCATATTAAAATCGAATGCAAGAAAATTAAAAGATTTACGACACAAATATCCACTCCATAAAAGCTGTAAGATTCGGCAAATTAGCAGAGAAAAAGCCAACATCACAAGACTCATATCGATAAGCCAATAAGTCAATATAACCAAGGTAACACCAATTGCATAGATAATTGTAGTCTCAGTGAATTTATGGAACTTATTCTGAATCTTTAATAATGATTGGAGATATACAATAAAAGATGAAGCGATTCCAAATAACACGTACAATCCGCCAACAATTATCCATTTACTTTCATATAAATAATACAAATAGAAGAAAGAAAAAACAATAACCACTGTTGATATTGATGCTTTTACAAATAAGCTATTAGAAACATATTTTGCGTGATCTAATACATATTTAGGAAAATCTTTCATTAGCATCAATGAAAATCCAAAATCAGAACAAACAATAAGAATTATTGCCAACGAAAAACCAAAACTTAAAATCCCAAAGTCTTCAACCGACATTAGCTTCGACAAAACAATAAAAACCACACTCCCAGTATATACTTGAAGTAACGAAGTGGCCGATGACCAAAGTATATTTTTGGATATTGTTGACATTTACTTTTTGGTTAAATTAGTTCCTTTTCCTTTGTACATTGATAATCAATCGATGTTCCCATTCTCTTTTTTATGTTTCAAACGATAGGTTAGCCTTCAATATAAGCATGTATTATCCTTTTATTGATACTCGACATTATATTAATTAGGAAATTTATATTGCATAAGAACTCCTTCATAATCTGTAATCATCTTTTTTGCTAAAAAAAATAAATTCTTGTCATTCAAGATTACATCATAGAGCACAATCCCTTTATCTAAATATATATTCGCATTAATAAATATTGGCTTAAGATTGAAAACATCAAATGCACTCATGTATCCTTTTGCCCCATAATAGGAAGAACCAATATCATCAAGATCAGAAGAATAAAATATATAGTAATTGTTGTAATATTTAAATATAGCTGCGGGTTCTTTATCATCAGGACCATCTAATAAAGGTATAGGGTCTTTCCATGTTTGCCCCATATCAATAGATTTTCTTATTTTAACAATTGATTTCTTCTTGTCAAAAACCTCTTCTTCATACATAAAGAAAAGTGATTTCTTCTCTTTATCAAAGAGCAAAGATCCATCTTCAATATTTGCATTCTCTGAAACAATAGTTGAAATAGTATCCCAATTTATCAAATCATTTGATTTCATTAAAACAACCTCATAGTGACCATTTTGCTTTAATTCATTACCATTATTAATATTGCCGTCAATTTGCGTGAAAGTTATAAAATATTCGTTTTCAACTTTAATTATTAGAGGGTCTATTAAAAGTCTTTCTTTAGTAATAATTGTAGTTAAGAACTCAACATTTAATGATTGTGTATTAATTCTATAAAGCCTTAACGATTGATCTTTAAATGATGCCGTTACACACAAAATAGAATTATCATCCTCCATTACCCCAATCCAATCTGAAGAAATCTCTGGAGAAGTTGAACTAAATAAAGTCTCTGAATCATCAAATTTTTTTAAACTAAGTGTTCTTGAAAGTGTTGCAACTACGTAAACCTCATTCTTAACAACAACTAATTTAGAATCCCCAAACTCTCCAGTAGTTTTGTTCGCTAACCTTACAGGAATTCTATTCTCCTTTACATCTGTAAAAATGGATGACTTACCATTTGTATTAGAATCAACAGAATATGTAGAACTACAACTTAGAATTAATGTGCCTAAAAAAACACTCACTAATATTGATCTTAACATTTTATTTCTTATTTCGAAACTGGACAATCTTAAACTCTTATTTCTGGATATTTAATAAGCTCTCAAATACTCTTTTTGAATTGTTGGAATCATGAAATTTATTAAATATTCTATTTTTATCTTTTACTAAATTTGCATATTTTTCTTGACCCCAAATAGTTTGTAAACTCTTCATTAATTCGCTCCAGTCCTTAACTATTGGTCCTGCGACGATCTCTTCATAATTAAAGTAAATCTCCCTAGATGAACTCTTATATTCTTCTAAATCAAATGCAGCAAAAATTAATGGCTTCTCTGTTAACAAATAATCAAAATACGCACCTGAATAATCTGTCACAAGTAAGTCGGCATCTTTGAGCATAAAATTAATATCACTAACTTTTTTATCCGATAGGCTAATTATTCTACTATTAAGGTCTTCAATATCACCATTAAGATTATTGTCAACATAGTGCCCTTTATTAACAAAAACCAAATTCTCCTTTTCCAAAAATTCATTAATTTTACTCTTATCAAAGTCTTCCAAATTGAACAAGCTTTTTGCTTCTATATGATTTCTGAATGTTGGTAAATAGTATATTATTTTACATCCCTTGAATTTTTTTCTTAACTCATTATTAAATACATCTGTTTTATCACAATAGAAAATGTCATTTCTAGGACAACCTGTTTCTAATATTCGTGACAATGAAACATTGAATGCTGAAGCCATTTTTTCAGAAAATATTCCTGAATTTGAAATTACAAAATCATAATTAAACTCACTTATAAAAGGGAAAATAATTGGCACAATGCGCCGTTGAAATAAAGAATGTACATTGGAATTTTTATCATCCAAACCAATTTTCTTCATTGGATTCCCATGCCATAATTGAATTTTTTTTGCTCCATTAATAAATAAATAATTAACGTCCCTTTTTCCAGAGCTAACAATAATATTTTTTGCTAATAAGCTATAGTAACAAGCCATAAAGCTGTTTGTTAAATATGAAAAGCCTCCCTCTTGAATTACCTTCTCTCTTATTAAGCTATCCTTAGTAAGCCATACTGCTTTAATGTTAGGATGATTTCTTTTTACATACAAGTATAAGTATTTACTATTATCAGAAAACCGGTTTCCATACCAAGCGCCAAATATCCATATGTTTTTTTTTCTAGGAACCAAAAGTTGTAGCCACCAAAAAGGCAAAAACAACAAATACCCTATATATTTTAAGATCCGTGACATTATACTTTCTTGCTTTTTAAAATTTCTATTAATTCTTTTTCTGATACATTTCGAGGATTGTTGCTAAGACGTTCAATGTTAACATTCCTCACAATTAGATTTTCAAAGTCCTTAATCCCTAGTTTGCTAAAAGATAATTCGACTTCTATCTTTTCTGCATACTCTTTTAAAAATAATTTACCTTCCGTTTCATTTTTTACTTGAAGTAGTTTACAAAGTTCTTCAATATTTTTTTTATTGTAATTTAACCCTCTTGGGTCATTCATGTCTTTCTTTAAGAGTACTTTGTTATATTCGAAAAACTCTGGTAATGTTAAAAAAACTGCATGACCATGAGGTATCGAAAAATAAGTTGTGAAGGCATAAGAAATCGCATGTGCTGCAGTAGTTTTCGAAATGTTTATTGCTTTCCCTGCCAAATATGCAGCGTGAATTACAGCATCTCTACTTTTTACATTAGGTGATATTACACACTCCTCCAAATATTGTATTAGTAATTGAATTGCTTCTTTGGCATAATTTTTTGATTCGTTTGTTGCTCCAACACTCCAATAGGATTCAATCGCTTGAGATAAAGCATCAAGACCTGAACACGCCGTCAAATATTTAGACTGTGAGAAGGAAAAAATAGAATTTAAACCCACAATGTCTGGCATAATAAAATCATGTGCTACAGAATACTTTTTTTTATTATGATATACAACAGCAAAATGTGTTGCTTCACTTCCTGTCCCAGCTGTTGTTGGAATTGCAACTAGCGTCTTTCCTTTATTACTAATTAGTTTAGGGTTTTGTACAATCTCTAAACTATCTATGTGAGAGTTAGAAGAAAACACGTTTATTAATTTTGCCATATCCATAACACTACCGCCACCAATAGCAATAATCATATCACAATTTGATTGTTTATATATTTCTACTCCTCGAATAGCATCATCAAATTTAGGGTTTTGCTCAAATTCGGAAAATTGAACATACTCAATACCTTCGATAGCAGATTCAATGAAATCTTTAGCTCCGGAATGTCGATATGAGCTTTTTCCTGTAACGAGAAAAATCTTATTACAGGAATATTTAGTAAAAATTTCTTTTAAATCAGAACTTGATATCTTTTCAATTAAGATCTGGGTCATTTAAGAAACTGTTTAAATGCCTTTTTATTTTCTTTTGGAGTAGTTGTTGGTCTTCCTAAATTTTCACGAGCTCCCTTATTTACTTTCAACTCTAAAAATGCTCTCCCTTTGTGATTAATCATTTTATTAAGCTTTACTATAATTTCATCTACTTCAGAAGCTGTATCTGCTAATGTATACCCACAAGATTCAGCAATTTTAGGGAAATCAATTTCAAATCCAACCGTAGGTTGCCCTCCAACTGAATCATGTGCTCCATTATTAATTACAATATGTTTGAAATTTTGAAGGTCCTTCCTTAAACCATTAATAGCAAGGCTACCCATATGCATCAAAACAGAGCCGTCACCATCTAAACAGAATACGTTTCTGTCCTTTTTTTCTATGGCAACTCCCATTGCAATTGAAGACGTATGCCCCATTGCCCCAACAGTTAGAAAATCTTTTTCATGAGATTGATTAAGTTCTTCTCTATATTCAAAAACTTCTCTAGAAGTTTTACCTGTTGTAGAAACGACGATATCCTTTTCATTTAATTGATCTATAATCAATTTAACAGCCCCTTCTCTGTCAAGCGGAAATGATGAGGCCTGGTCATTTTGTAACTTGTATTTTTCAAAAGTATTTTTCCTAACTAACAAAGCATATGGTTTCATCTCAGACATAGCAGTATTAATAGCTTCGTCCAAAACAACATCAATGTCACTGTTTGCATCGATAATTTGGTATGGAATTTTCATAGCAATTAACAACTCTTCACTAACTTTACCTTGTTTTACATGCTGTGGCTCGTCCTTTATTCCTGGTTCTCCTCTCCAACCAATTAAAAGCAACATTGGAATACCGTAAACATCATCATCTGCAATAGATAATAGAGGGTTAACCGTATTTCCAAATCCGGAGTTTTGCATATAAACTAATGATAAGTTTCCACTGGCCAAGTAATTTCCAACAGCCAAGCCTATAGAAGCCCCCTCATTTGCAGATATAATATGTCGTTCCTCTGGTACATTATCAGATATATATGCACATATATCCTTTAACAATGAATCTGGAACTCCAGTAAAAAAGCTAATTCCTCTAGAAGTAAGTCCTGTATAAAATTTTGACGTATTAATCATTTTAAGTTTTTTCTTATTTTGTTCCTGGAATTAACTCCAATATCTCTTTAATAGAAATGCAATTATCTTTTGATTCAAAAGAACGCTTATGAGTAAGAATCGATTTTGCAGTATCTAACATCGCGGGGTATGCGCTTCTCAATAGTTGATTGGCATAAATTACAACATTAACTCCTGCTTCTTCAAGTTCATCTTCCGTTATGGTATTATAACTTGAAGGCACGGCAATTAAGGGAACTACTTTATCAAACTTCTTGAATTTAGAACAAAACTCTAATATTTCATCAGGTGAAGTTTCTTTAGAGTGGATCATTATAGCATCTGCTCCTGCTTCAATATAAGCCTTAGATCTTTCTAATGCATCTTCCATGCCTGCCTTAAGTATTAAACTTTCAACCCTAGCTATTACCATAAAATCATCAGTAACTCTTGCGTTTCTTCCTGCTTGTATCTTTTTGGAAAAATTTTCAATAGTATCTTGATATTGTTGAACGTCTGTTCCAAATAATGAATTTTTCTTCAATCCTATCTTATCTTCAATAATTACTGCAGATACACCCAATCTTTCAAGTGTTCTTACGGTAAACACAAAATGCTCAATCTTTCCTCCTGTATCTCCATCAAAAATAATTGGTTTTGTAGTGACCTCAACCAAATTATTTATATTGTTCACTCTTGATGTAATATCTACGGCTTCAATATCTGGCTTACCCATAGATGTTGAATCTGTCAAACTACTCGCCCACATACCATCGAACTCTCTACGCTCACCGTTTACATCCACATGAATATTCTCTGTTATTAAGCCCGTAAGTCCATTATGAGCTTCTATAATTCGAACAACCCCTTTAGATTCTATTAACCTCTTCAATCTGGCTCTTCTAATATCTGGTGTCGTCCCTATTTCTTTTAAAGCATTATTGAGTTTAGTACTTGAAATGCCTTGTGTATATGGCACCTCTACTAATTTTCCTCCCCATTCATTAAGTGTGTCTATTACCTTCTGTCTGGTTGCTTTTTGAACACCTTCTTTCCAATCATCACCGTGCACTACGAAATCTGGCTTGAATTCAATAAGATTATGAGTATAATCTAATGTTTCTTGTGGTATTACATTATTAACAGATTTTAAGTTTTCAAGAACAATTTTTCTTTGTTCGTATTCCAAATATGGAAGTCTTTTATAACTTGCTATTGCCTTGTCGGTTAATAGACCTACTGTAACATCTCCCAATTTAGCTGCTTCATTTAAAATATTTAAATGTCCTGGATGGATTAAATCCGCACTCATTCCTACATAAACTTTACTCATACTAATATTTTTTAAATTATTTACTTCAATAAAAATTCTTTAAGACTATCCCTCCAAGGAGAATCTTCAATATTTAATTTGTTTTTTATTCTTAATTTATTCATGACACTAAATTGTGGCCTTTTCGCAGGTGTTGGGTAAAATTCTGATTTTATTGGTAATAATTTAATATTCAAATTACTTTCCTCAAATATCGCTTTTGCAAATTCAAACCAACTTATTTCACCTTCATTACTATAATGGTAAACGCCATATTTTTTTGAACCTGAACTTATAATCTCAAAAATAACCGCCGCCAAATCTCCAGCATAAGTGGGCGACCCTATCTGGTCGCTAACTATTGATAATTCATCTCTTTCTTTACCTAAACGCAACATAGTCTTAACAAAATTATTCCCATATTCAGAATAAACCCAAGACGTACGAATTATAAAATATTCATCTAATAATTGTTTTACATATTCCTCCCCCTTCAGCTTAGACTTCCCGTAAACATTAATAGGGCCAACTTCGTCATCCTCATTATAAGGCGTGCTACTCTTTCCGTCAAATACGAAATCTGTTGAAATGTGAATAAAGGTTGAGTTATTTTTTTTACAACAACTTGCAAGATATTGCACTGCTTCAGCATTCACTAAAAAAGCTTTCTCTATGTCAGATTCTGCCTCGTCTACTGCAGTATACGCAGCACAATTGACAACATAGTCAAATTTTTGATTCTTGAATAGATTCTCTAATAACTCCTTATTCGAAATATCGAGCTCTTTTGAGGTTTTAAAACTCCATTCTAAATCTTTAGTCCCTTTTGCCACGTCTTGCAAACATCTTCCTAACTGACCATTTGCACCGGTAACAAGAATAGAAATCATAATCTTGCGTTTTTAAAAGATGGCAAAATAATATCCTTTTCTGAAACAGAAATCTCATCTAATTTCAGTCCCCAATCAATATTTAATTCTTCATCGTTATAAACAATGCCTCCCTCTGCCTCTTTATTATAATAGTTGTCACATTTATAAAAGAACTCTGCAGTATCGCTTAAAACAGAGAAGCCATGCCCAAAACCCCTTGGAATGAATAATTGCTTTTTATTTTCAGCCGATAATTCAATACTTATGTGTTGTCCATAAGTTGGTGAATCACTTCTTAAATCTACAGCAACGTCCAAAACTTTTCCAGACAATACTCTAACCAATTTAGCCTGGGCAAAATCAGCAAGTTGATAGTGGATTGCTCTAATAACACCTTTTTGAGAAAAAGACTGATTATCTTGAACAAAATTTACATTGTTCTTTATTAATTCGTTAAATTTTTTCTGATTAAAACTTTCAAAAAAATAACCTCTATCATCATTAAATACCTTTGGCTCTATAATAAAACAGCCTTTTAGTTTCGTTTCTATTGCTCTCATTAATTTTTATTCAAAAGGCCTAATAAGTTTTTACCATACCCACTTTTAAGTAAGGGCTCAGCTAAGGCTCTAAATTCTGATTCATTGATAAATCCTCTTTCAAATGCAGCGGCTTCAATTGCTCCAATTTTTAAGCCTTGTCGTTCTTCAATAACTTCAACAAATTGGGATGCTTGCATTAAGGACTGAAAAGTCCCTGTGTCTAACCAGGCTGTTCCACGATCTAAAATACTCACCTTAAGCTTACCTTTCTCCAGATACACCCTATTCACATCGGTAATTTCTAACTCGCCTCTATGACTAGGAGCAATGTTTTTAGCAATTTCAACCACTGAGTTGTCATAAAAATAAATCCCAGGTACTGCATAATTTGATTTTGGCTGTTCTGGTTTTTCTTCTATTGAAATAGCATGACCTTCTTTATCAAATTCAACTACACCATATCGTTCAGGATCATGAACGTGGTAAGCATAGATTATGCCTCCATCTGGATCATTATTACTTTGTAATAATTTTGACAAACCGGTTCCATAAAAAATATTATCCCCTAAAACAAGAGCAACTTTATCATCTCCGATGAACTCCTCACCAATAATAAAAGCTTCAGCTAGTCCATTCGGAGCCTCCTGGACAGCATATTCGAACTTACAACCATACTTTTTGCCATCTCCCAAAAGATCTTTAAATAAGGGTAAATCTTTTGGTGTAGAGATAATCAAAACTTCATTAATCCCTGCATTCATTAATGTTGATAAGGGATAATAAATCATAGGCTTATCATAAATAGGCATGAGTTGCTTACTTACTGATAAAGTGAGGGGGTGTAACCTTGTTCCTGACCCACCTGCTAGAATAATTCCTTTCATATGTAATTCCCGCGAAAGCAGGTATCTATTTAATTAATATTAATTGTATTGTTTAGCGTAATAGGATTGATATTGCCCAGTAGTAACATTGCTTAACCATCCTTCATTATTCAAGTACCATTTTATTGTTTTAGCGAGACCTTGTTCAAAAGTAACCGTAGGCTCCCAGCCTAATTCATTTTTAATTTTTGAAGCATCAATCGCATATCGTAAATCATGACCCGGTCTATCCTTAACATAAGTAATTAATTGTTCTGATGAGCCTTTAACTCTTCCTAACTCAATATCCATTTGTTCACATAATAAGCGAACCAAATCTATGTTTTTCCATTCATTAAAGCCTCCTATATTATAGGTCTCCGTATTTTTCCCCTCATGAAATACCAGATCAATGGCAATGGCATGGTCTTTTACGTAAAGCCAATCTCTAGTATAATTTCCATCTCCATAAACAGGTAAAGGCCTGTTATGAATAATATTATTTATAAACAAAGGGATTAATTTTTCCGGAAACTGATGTTGTCCATAATTATTAGAACAGTTTGTTATTACATAAGGCATTCCATAAGTTTCACCATAGGCTCTAACAAAATGGTCTGAACTTGCTTTTGATGCTGAGTACGGGGAATTGGGGTCATATGAGGTAGTCTCCGTAAAAAGCCCTGTTTGCCCTAGTGAACCATAGACCTCATCTGTACTTATATGATAAAACAGCTTATCATTAAAATCCGCTTTCCATAAGTTTTTAAACGCATTTAACAAATTCATTGTACCCATAACATTCGTTTTTACGAATGCCAACGGGTCTTCAATCGAACGGTCTACATGAGACTCCGCTGCCAAATGAATGACCTTATCAAATTTATAAGAGTGGAAAAGGCCATTAATAAAATCCTCGTCAGTAATATCGCCTTTAATAAAAGTATAATTTGGAGCCTGTTCAATATCCACCAAATTTTCTAAATTTCCCGCATAAGTTAATGCGTCTAAATTAAAAATGTGATATTCTGGATACTTCTCGACAAATAACCTCACAACATGAGATCCAATAAACCCAGCCCCTCCGGTAATTAATAGTTTCATATATTATTTTTTATATTGTTCTAAATATTTACTCAAGCCAATAAAAGCATAGAATAGCGTTATAAATACAAGTAAAACAGATGGCAATAATAATTTATAACTCTTCAAAAACCCTCTTTGCTTAGCACCTCTCTCTGGGAAGTTAGAAATAACGTTAACCACATTGGTTTTATTCACCCTTTCCACATTCAGTGCGACGATAGCATTCTTAACCGTATTTCGTTCATTAATAATTGCCATTTCTTTGTTTTGCCCTGCGCCAGTGTCTGCCATGCTAATACTCGTGCCTTGCATTGGCTTGTCTGCTTCCTTAAGCATCACCTTTTTATATAATACTTGCAATGAATCTAATTCTGCTAGCTGTTTTTGATAAATGGAGTCTTGAAATATTAAATTCGATGTTTTCGTTTTACGTTGATTATCAAAATATTCATTTTCAACAATGCCCTCGATAATTTTATCTTGGAATTCTTTGGCCACCATATTATCCGTTGCAACTACTGAAACCCTATGAAATCGGGCGTCCATAGAGTTAAAATCCTTAAGATAGGCTTCCATGTTTATGCTTTTTTGAGTGGTAGTATCCAAGGTTCTTAAAAAAGCATCAAATAACTTTATTTTTTGATTCTCATCGGTATAAGAGTCTACAAAAAACTCTTTAATTGAAGCCGCTTTGCTCGTTGATATATCCAAGGCATTTGCCAGAGATATTGAATCTTCAGCCTTCGCTAATTCATTATAAAATTCGACATTGTTATACAGCTGCTGGACGCTATTATAATTAGGCTCAACCACCATAGCAGATATATAAAGCGGTTCCTTTGTACTATCTAAATAGAATCCTAAACCAACCCCAACAACTCCCGCTATTACAAACTTTATAATGTGTTGTTTTATAAACATTAAAAACAACATCAACAAATGGAAGATTCCTTCCAAAATGCGCCCTATAAATCTAAAAAAACGATCGAATGCGTTTCCTATAAGTTTAAATAATTGTCCTAAATCTACTTCTTCAGATGGCTGTGATTCTGGTAAGTTTGTACTCATTAGTCTTATGAATTAAATATTTGTTCTAAAATTTTTCGTGTTATTAAATAGGTTGGGCGAACGCCGCTGGTTCCTAATCCCCCTGATGCTAGTGTCCCTCCTGTTTCTAATGGATTATCACTGGCATAATAAGCATAGCGTACCTTTACATCTGGATTGACACTGTTTCTTACTCGTGCAGCCGCTTGAATCGCCTTTTGATAATGTGCGCCTTCCATTTCGAGACCAATCACATTCCATGTGGAATCATGGAAAAACTTCAAAATTTCTTTGTTTTGAAGCGAAGTCCCCAATACCGTTACCATAGCGCCTTCATAAATAGCAACGCCTTCACCTTCCAAATCGGCTTTAGAGAGTTCATTTTTAAATGGGTAGTTATCGGCTGTACCTTCAAAAATATGTGCCGAAGGGATCATTATATCTCCCTTGCCGCCTTCTAATATTCCGGCCTTCCCCATTATTGAGACTGACGCTAGATTTAAATGGGCTTTAGACCCATTGCTGCCAAAGGGCTTTAAGAGCTCATCAATCGTCTCATAGGCCTGCTCTCCGAAAGCATAATCCATGACGAATATAACTGGTTTTTCTAAGTCTTTATCTGTATTGGTAAGCTTTAAATCTGTTTTACTCAGATCAATTTTGGAAGTGTCAAAAATTTGAACATTTATATTAGTCCCCGAAGTGTCTTTTATATAAATCATCCCTTCTTTTAGGGCCTCCTGATTTACCTTTTTCCTTAAGGCCTCACTGCCATCATTACTTAAATCTTCATAGACTTCAAAAATGTCTTTTTTAGAGGCTAATGATTTAAGTGCTTTGGGTGCGTGAAGTGTATTCATAACACTATGAAGGTTTGCACTTATAATATGAATTGGACGCTCTAATAAATTGTGCTTTTGTAACACCTCTTTAATAGTGTCTGCCCAAATTTCACCATGAATATGATGTCCTAAGCGCTCTCTTAAAACAGGGCTAAAGGTTACCGTACGCCTTTCATTTTTCACAACTTCATTAAGCGCTAATTTCCCTAACCAATACACGATATGTAATAGGCGTTCTGGCTGAGCTTTAGTTGCAAACATTGAATGCACTTGAATGAGTTCTTCAAAAGTTCTGCCTAAAATATTTGCGGTATGGGTTATAGCAACTTCCCTTTCTTTCTGACTTAATTTACTTTTCGCTAATACGGCGTTTTCCAGCTTGGTCCAATCTCGAGTAGTAGCCCCTTTATCACTTATTAAAACACGTTTGCAAATTTTATGAGATTCTACAAATAAGAAGGTAATGTGGGTAAGAATATCATATATTTCTGAACGCCCTCGCGTAATCTCAATATTCATTTGCTCGTTATCAATACGATAGCAGTTACGTCTTCTTTTGGGTGGAATAATAACTTCAAAATGAGAATTAGCATAGCCTTCATCACTCGTTAGATTTATAAACCTACATTCTTCAATGCCTTGAGGAAGCCTATCAATAACATATAATAAACCGTCTAATTCTGCTTTTTCTTCTGCTATAGAACCATAAATCTCTGGTCGTAACAACAACAATGCTTCTCTTAATGTTTCTCCCGAAACGCCCATTGGTTTATAAAACCCACGATTAAATAGATGGCGCATCGTAATATACATACGTTCTATTGCGCTGGAACTTTCCTGTGCTCTGGTTCTACCTTGATGTTTTTTACTCATACTCATTTAACCGACAAAGATACACTAATTTACCTACAAATTAAGTCTAATTTACTAATTTAGATTTGTAAAATTTGTCCGCAATCGTTCTATCATTTGATAATCGCGGTACTTTATTTTGACCACCTAGTTTGCCTACAGATTTCATATAATCATTAAACCCCTCTTTTTTAACTACTGTGATTTTAGAGGGCTGCAACACTTTCCCTTTTATTAAATCGTAATAATACGAGTTTTGTTGTTGTAAATATTGATCTACTTTTTCCGATAATTCTGAAAGATTCTCAGGTGCATTTTCAAATTCAATAAACCATTCGTGATATGGTAGGCCTTCTCCTGGATTTAATTGTGGTGCTACTGTAAATTCTGAGACGCGAACCTCAGTTCCCATAGTGGCGTCTTGAAGTGCTTGTTCGACTTCTTTTCCTATAACATGCTCGCCAAAAGCGGAAATAAAGTGTTTGATTCGTCCCGAAACTATAACTCTGTAAGGATTAGTAGAGGTAAACTCAACCGTATCCCCAATATTATAGGCCCATAGCCCTGCATTTGTAGAAATAATCATCACATAATTGATACCTATTTCAACATCGATTAAAGATATTCGTTTAGGGTTTTTATCAAAAAATGTGTCGGCAGTAATAAACTCATAAAAGATGCCTGAATTTAATTGCAATAACATACCCTTCTCTTTCTGCTTATCTTGAAATGCAAAAAAGCCTTCACTAGCAGGGTATAATTCTATACTATCTACTTTTCTTCCTATTAAATTTTCAAATTTGGCTCTATAAGGTTCGTAATTAACGCCTCCAAATATAAACAAGTCGAAGTTTTTAAATAAATCTCCTACTTTTTTGCCCGATTTCTTTTGAAGCACTTCAAAATACATTTGGACCCAGGAAGGAATACCACTAATGATAGTCATATTCTCATTTAGTGTTTCTTCTACAATGGCATTGACTTTTGTTTCCCAGTCTTCAATGCAATTGGTTTCCCAGCTCGGCATTCTGTTTTTCTGTAAATATTTTGGAATATAATGCGCAACAATGCCCGAAAGACGACCTAACTGAATTCCGTTTTGCGTTTCAAGAACTGGGCTTCCTTGTAAAAATATCATCTTTCCATTTACAAAATTCACCTTTCCTGTTTCGGCAACATACAATAGGATTGCATTTCTCGCTGCTTCTGTATGACTGGGCATACTTTCTTTAGTAATAGGAATATATTTTGCTCCTGATGTTGTGCCAGAGGTTTTTGCGAAATAGATAGGTTTCCCTTTCCACAATACATTTTCTTCTCCCGCAACAACACGGTCTACATATGGTTTTAAGGCTTCATAATCTCTAATAGGAACACGTTTTATAAAATCTTTGTACGTATTGATACTGATAAAATCATGATCCAATCCAAAAGCCGTTCCGGCAGCATTGGCAATTAAATTTTTGAATACTTTATCTTGAGTTTCAATGGGATTATTGGCCCATTTATTTACCTTCTTCCTCGTTTTCTTTGCAAAAGGCTTCGCCAAAAGTGCTTTTAAAGATGTTATTTCTGATATTTTCATGTAATATTTACCTATTCAAAATCAATAAAAGTGCTCGGATCTATTGGGTAACCATCGCTCCATAGTTCGAAATGTAAGTGTGGTCCTGTGGTTAATTCGCCTGTATTCCCTGAAATAGCTATCACTTCTCCCGATTTTACCAAATCTCCTTGTTCTTTAGTAAGTGATGCGTTGTGTTTATATGCTGAAATTAATCCGTTCCCATGATCAATAATAACGACATAGCCTGTTTGTGTTGTCCATTCGGCTAATATTATGGTCCCATCGGCAGCTGCTTTAACAGGAGTGTCTTTGGCAACTACAATATCAATGGCAAAATGCTTCTCTTCAACATTATAGCCTTCGCTTATTGTTCCATTTACCGGAGGGAAAAACACAAAATTTACTCGCGAAGTTGCCGATTCAAATAAGCTATACTTATCTTCTTTATCAACTTTTTCACGTAAAAGAGAATCTTCTTTCGATGGATTCAAGCTTATTTTATTCATGTCCAATTCTGCAGCTTTAATAATAGAATCTTTATTAAAAACCACTGCGCTTACATCTCCTTTTAATACGCGTTTTATGGACTCAAAATACTGTTCATTTAAAGCAATGACTCGCTGTAGGGAGTCGGTTTTATAATTTAGAGATGTTGCTCTTTTTTTAAGCGCTGTAGAAGAATACCCCGGAATATATTCTCTTAGAGGGGTAAAGGCTATTAATATCGTTGTTGCTATTACTAATAAAATAGCAGATAACGACATTAAAACAAATACATTTAAGCGGGTTAACTTGATTGCAAAACGCTCTTCAAAAGTGTCTTCATTAAGAATTACTAAACGGTATTTGTGAAGTAATTTTTTCGCGAATTTTTTTCTATCTTTTTTTTGCCTTACCATGATTACACAAAACTAAGGAATTGTTAAGAAATAACTTGTTAATTTAAAAATAAACCCCCGTTGTTATTCAAACATACGAGTTGCTTCTTTAATATTTCATCAAAAAAACAGAACACTACAGATCTAACTCTGATTACAGCGCCATTAGAACGATAAATTAAAGAAAAACTGGAATTTAGAGGGCAATGAATTCTTTTTGATTAAACGTATTATTTAAAGTTTAATTATTAACTTTGTACTTTAAATAAAAAGTTTATGAGTTTATATCTATTACCCTTAGCGATTGGTGCACCACAAATTATTTTAGTAGTGGTTGTTGTTCTATTATTATTTGGAGGAAAAAAGATCCCTGAACTAATGAGAGGTCTTGGGAGTGGTATTAAAGAGTTTAAAGACGCTAGTAAAGAAGAAGAGACTACAGATACTAAAAGTGAAAAAGAATAATATTCAAAACAATTATATAAAAAAAGCCAACGCAATGCGTTGGCTTTTTTTATGCTATTTTATTTTAATAGACTTCATAATAGCTTCCAACTCAAACATGTAATCTCGCTTTGCTATTGATGGCGCAAAAGCAAATCCTTCAATAACTAATAGTCTTTGGTTTATTTTATCTTCAATGATATAATTTAAAAAAGGCCCTGCCATAAATGCGTTTTTTACTTCCCAAGTACTTCTTGTTTCTAAGGCTGGCTTATTATCAATTATGGTTGAATTAAAAAAGGGCGTATAGGCTTCTTCTGTAATCATGTAAGAGCCATCAATGGGCCCGGGGATATGGGTTTGTCCAATAGAATCTCTCATTCTAATAATATCATTAATAGCATCATCTCCAGTGGAAATAGCATTCAAAGGCATTTCATATATCATTAAATTCATATTACCTCCTTTATTAGTGTCTCGTCTTAACCAAAAGAAGTTGTCCTCCTCTTTCGCAATTCTATAAACCGAAGGGAATCTAATTGTTAAACCTAATGCTGATTCAATATTATTATTTTTATGAAGAGACTTTGTGATTCGTCTTTGCTTTTCTTTAATCTCAGTAGTTTTAAACGCTGCAATTATTTTTTCAGCATTTTCTTTCAATGCGCTTGTAATTTCAAAATCTGTCATCCCCCGAACTAATACTAGCTTTTGGGGTTTTGCAAATGGATCATCTATAAACCTAAGTTCAGCAGTTTTTCCTTTTTCAACTTTCAAAACCGTTCTGTTTTTTGTGGCAAAACCAGTGAATACCTTTGTTGGCATTTGCCCCATTGAAAATAGAGGTTCTTGCTGAGGCAAACCATAAACTTCTGCCCCAAAAATTTCCCGAATATTTTCACCAATATTTCCTTCCCATAGGCCATTGTCAATAACAACCGATAGGTAATTTATATTCCCAGAAGATTCGGGTAATATTCTTTTCCCCTTACTACTATTACTGTTACATGCAATAAGAAGGAGCATGGATAATGCAAGACTGATAGTTTTTTTCATCTGTTTTTATTGTTTTTTACGGTTGCCGTCTTTTTTGTAAAAATATGTACTTGTTCCCATAGTACAATACGATGCAACCTTATTTCTTGGACACTACAAGAATCATTCCGAGTTTTAATTTAGTACTACTAATAGCGTTCCAGTCCTTTAAATTTTGAATTGAAACTCCTGGGTGTTTTTGTGCTATGCTCCACAGAGAATCTCCACTTTTAACCTTATAGGTTTTAGCGTTTTTATTTACAATGGGGGAAGCTTTTTTTGAAGTTGCATCATTAGATGCGGTAAATGCCGGTTTTCGAGGGTAAATAGTTAAACGCTGTCCTATTCTAAGGTTATTACTTCTCAAGCCATTCCATCGTTTTATTTGACTTACCCTCACGCCATACTTTCGCGCAATTTTCCCAAGATAATCACCTGAGCGTACACGGTATCTAATGCGTGAACTTGTTTCAAAAAACTGTGGTAATGGTTTTTCGCGTTTATCAAATTCTGCTTTAGCAAAAGCATAAATTTTTTCTTCATTATTTACAAAAGCGCCTATATGCTCTCTGGGCAATCTCAAAGTGTAATTTTCGTCTTTTATAAAAGGGATTATATCTAACTTATATGATGGGTTTAAAAACTGCAATTGCTCCATTGGAATACTCGTTAGCTCCGCAACTTGATCAAGTGTTATCATTTGCTTTACCCTAACCGTATCTGTTTCTATATAGTTAAATTCAGGTTTTTGAACTTGAAAACCATGTTCTTCGGCATATTCAAAAATATACATCGTGGCTAAAAACGCTGGCAAATATCCTGCTGTTTCTCTTGGTAAATGCGGTCTAATATTCCAGTAATTTGAATACCCTCCTGAACGTCTGATTGCTTTGGATACATTTCCTGGTCCCGAATTATAAGCTGCCAAAGCTAAATCCCAATCACCAAAAATACGATAAAGACTCGCTAAATATTTACTTGCTGCTTCGGTAGACATAATAGGATCGGAACGTTCATCGACATAACTACTAACATCCAATCCAAATTGTTTGCCCGTAGCATACATAAATTGCCAAATCCCCGTGGCTCCAACTCTAGATTTGGCTCTTGGCTTCAATGCCGACTCTACTATTGACAAATACTTAATCTCTAAAGGGATATTATAGTTGTCTAGCTCCCTTTCAAACATTGGAAAATAATAATTACTCAATGTCATTAAGCGCGTTAATGATTTTCTTCTATGTTTTAAGTATCCCTTTATAACGCTTTCTAAAGAAGGATTGTATTCTATGTTAAAAGGGGTTTTAGCGTTGAGTTCTGCCAAGCGCTTTTTAAGTGTGTCCGTTGGTAGTTCTGGATAATCCACTGGATCATATTTTAAGTCAGAAACCGATTTATAAATGGTGTCATATAATGATGAACTATACAATTCATTGAGCCACTTTTGGTCAAAATCTGATGCCGATTTAAGGTCTTTAAGACTTCTATTAGACAATGAATCTTGTACTGGCTTTATACCTTCAAGTATGTGAGAATTTCCATCAATAATTGTGTCTGAAACAATCACACTTGTGATGGCTTTCTTTTGTTTTTGAGGCACAATAGTGTCCTGAGCTTGTGAATATCCAAACTGAATAAAAAACATTAGTATTAATACTCTCAAAATCATTTGCTAGGGTTATGATATCCGTCCTTTATACATCAAAATTGATGTGTTATTTGCTAATAAAACGTGGTTTAGGCTAAAATCGTGCTTTTTAAGCAGAATTGAAAATTTCTTTAGTTAAGCTATTCTAAAATTGCAGCAACTCCTGGAAGTGTCTTGCCCTCAAGACTTTCTAACATTGCGCCTCCGCCAGTACTCACATAGCTCACTTTATCCTGGAACCCAAATTGTTTTACTGCTGCAACCGAGTCTCCTCCTCCCACAAGTGAAAAAGCGCCGTTTTTCGTTGCTTCTGCAATAGAATCTCCTAAGGCAATGGTTCCGCCCGCAAATCGTTCCATTTCAAAAACACCTAATGGGCCATTCCATAAAATAGTTTTACATTCATTTACAACCTTATCAAAAATAACTTTAGATTTTGGCCCACAGTCTAGGCCTTGCCAGCCTTCAGGGATGTGATTTACATCTACTATTTGAGTTTGTGCATCCTTACTAAACGCATCTGCTGCAAGTACATCTACAGGCAAATGAATTTGTACATTTTTAGCTTTAGCCTGTTTCATAATTTCTAAAGCCAGTTCCATTTTGTCATCTTCACAAATAGAATCTCCTATTTGACCGCCTTGAGCTTTCACAAAGGTAAATGTCATGCCTCCTCCAACAATTAAATGATCAACTTTATCTAATATGTTTTCAATAATTGTGATTTTAGAAGATACTTTAGCTCCCCCCAAAACGGCTAGCACTGGTTTTTCTCCAGTCTCCATTACCTTAGTGATACTTTCAATTTCCTTAGCTAAAAGTGATCCAAAACATTTGTTGTCATTGAAAAATTGGGCAACAATCGTCGTTGATGCATGGGCTCTATGAGCTGTGCCAAAAGCATCATTTACATAAATATCTCCTAGTTTCGATAATTGTTCTGCAAAATCTCTGTCTCCTTTCTTTTCTTCATCATGAAAACGTAAATTCTCCAAAAGTAAAATCTGCCCCGGCTCCAGTTTACTAGCTGCTTCCTCTGCATCTACTCCAACACAATTAGATACAAAATTCACTTCTACTCCAATAATTTCAGCAACAACATTAGCAATATGTCCTAATGAAAATTCGTCTTGAACTCCTTTTGGTCTCCCAAGATGGGACATTAAGATGCAGCTACCCCCATCTTCAAGAATTTTAATTATCGTTGGTTTAGCAGATATAATTCTAGTTGCATCGGTTACCTCAAATTCAGCATTTAAAGGCACATTAAAATCCACACGAATTAAAGCTTTTTTGTTCTCGAAGTTAAAGTCATTTAAAGTTTTCATCTGTTGCATAGTGTTTAGTTGTAAATCCTGAATCAATCAGTAAAATAAGATCTTTTATGTTTTCTAATAAGTTTTTTTCTAACTTTTTTGATAGTAATTTTTTTAATAATATTCCAAAAGGCTTAAAATCGGCATAGACTTCAATGCTTAATTTAGTGAAGCCCTCGTTGCTTTTTTCTAAAACATAGTATGCATTTACCTGTTTTGTGAATGGGATATCGGTTGTAGACTCACCGTAAACTAACTGACCATCTTCTGCTTTTTTTGTAATGGTCGTTTGATTTACAGCTTGATTTTTAGCGATTAAGCATTGATGCTTTTGCCCTGCTCTATTTACTTTGTTTTTATCGTACTCCAGAGTGTCTATCCCTTTTACCCACAGCAAGCGATAGTCAAAATTACTAATCACTTCATAAAGTTCAAGTATTGGCAAATTAATAATTTCGGTTGAAACAAACAGTTTGTGTTTTGGTACTCCCAGAGGGATTGGAGCAACATAAGGAAGGTCCTTTTTAAAATGAGATAATCCCTCATAATTATATGCTACTTCTCCAAAGTCATATTTAGTCACCATTTTGGATACTTCATTCATATCTAAGCTAAAATCTAATATGCTTTTAGTAAATAAGGCGTATTCTGATACAGGAACATCATTTTTTAGCAAGCGATGCACTTGAATCACGTTACTTCCATATGGTTTACGTGATTCCTTCACCGTTATGAAATCTATCTCACCATAATGCACAATAAATTTTATTTCGAGGTTATAGGCTGATGAACAAGCACCACATTGACAAATACGCTCATATTCATAGCGTTTTAAATGCGCGTGAAACGCCACATACATGCATTGTATTTGTGCTTTTATTTTAGAAAGATTAAGCTTGTCTTCAATTTTATAAAAAAACAATGCATCCCCTTCAATCTCGGCAAGCTCTAGTCCTGAAATATTTTGATCAATTAGAATTTCTAAAAGTTCAGAAATTATATGTCCACTATGCTTGATATCAGTATGATGAACAAACTCAGTGAATCCAGAAATATCGGGTATAAATAGAAGTGCTTTTTGCATTTTTAATGCGATAATATCAATTTAAATTAATGAATAAAAGTAAGGTGATTTATTTTCTTAATCTATAAAAAATTCGCAAAAAAAGCGGTCTTTTTTTTAAGAAATCTTAGATTTTGGATGAGTCGACAATGGCGAGATTCGTCAATTTATTTTATAAAAAAGCTTAACAGAACAAGAGAAAAGAGTCTAAAACAGTTTGTGAGGTTTAATTATAAACCAATTCTGATTTATCCATATTCACTTTAGAAATCCAACTCCATTTAAAATCATCCTGCAAAACGAGTTTCTTATAGGATTCATAAAACTCGCTAATATTCGCTTGCTTCGCACTTTCATTTTTATAAAAAACACAAATGTAATAACGACTATTATCAGGGTTAATAAAGACTTTGGGGGTATATTCTTTAGTGGTCAGAAATTGTTTCCATGATTCGGCATCCTTACTGTTGTCTGTAACTCTAGTGACAATATAATAGCCTTTTTTAAATGAAGAAAGCGAACTTAATGATGGTGTGCTTAATGAATACATTTTAGAGCTTGTATCCAGTTCATTTGAGACTAAACTATTGGTGTCTTCTTCGGATCCTATTACCCCATTTTCTCCCGCCTTAAGTACCCAAACGTCACTGAGATAATTAATTTTTCGCAAGCGTTCATATTCTCTAAAACTCACGTCAATGTCTTTATCATAAAACACATACACGTAATAAAGTTGATTATTAGGATCTGTAAAACCTTGAGTGGTGTGCCCCATTCTGGTTAAAAACAGCTCCCATTTTTTTGCATAATTTGAATTGGCAAAAATATTAGTAATGATATAATACCCATCGTCTAGGCCTGGTACACCACGTCTTGTAGAGGCCAATACTTCTGCCCTTATTTCTTCTGTGGACTTATAAACGTTATTCTTAATGATCTCTCCTTCGGTAATTAAGTCGTCCGTATTCAATTTTGTTATGGGATTCTTCTTTTCTTCAACTAATGGTTTTGCTATGTCTACTACTTCAACGAGCTCAACCACTTCTTCTGCTTTTTGTTCTTCAGCTTGTCTATTAACAAGGGGATCTGTTACTATTTCATCAGGTGTTAACTCAATATTTGTAATCGGATTTGTTTCTAATTCACTTAGCCTAACCTCATCATAAAATGAATTGCTTACTTCTGTTTTAAACGCTGTAAAAAACAAATGAAACATATCAGATTGTGTTGAATACCTAAGCGTTGTATGTGTCTGGTTATTAGCGAGTACTTGCTTAGGAATTTCCATTTCTGCCAGATCAAATCCTAAGGTGTTTTTGCTATTTGGATTTCGATTAGTAACCAAATTATCGTTTAAGGTGATTGAGCTATTAAAGAAATTCTGTTTTCGTCTAAACGAGCTCTCTAATATGGTAAATTTATTAGTGTTACCATTTAAAATGGCACATTTATCCTTTCCTAATTTATTATCTCCTTCTAAAGCCGCAACCATCATCGATGCTTTAATATCACCTTCTTCATTAGTTTTAAAATCCGAAAAATCAATATCGATTAATTTATTCCTTAGGCTAGAAAAACCATTATATGTAGTTATATATACTGGGTTACTAAAATCAGTTTCATAAACAATAAATAAAAACCAGCCACCAGCACCTCCGCCAGCAACATATCCTTCAGCCGCCTTAACATTTGCTACAGTATATTCACCATTAATGTTTGATGCATTTTTTAAAGTCTCTGTGACATCTGCATAACAAACATAGGGTGATGTCGATGAAAGTTTTTCGTTTTGAAAGCCATCATAAAGAACTTCACCAGTGATATCATGGTAGTTCCCAAGTGGCGTTTTAAGTTTAACTGTATTGAAGTTTGTGGGCCGTGTGGTATTTTTATATTTTTTTTGTGGGTTCTCTGCTTGGCGTTTGGTACCGTATTCATATGGGTATATTCCTGCCCAATATAGGGTTGCGCTAACAATCTTAGCTTGATTATCTGGAATAATCAAAGACGCTTGACTAGAACTAAAAGTATTAGAATCTTTATCAACATCTACATACTTCATTTTGATTTGATCATTGAGCACATTTAAATCATTAAAGGGCTTCGTACTGTGCTTACTAAGGATATTATTTCCTACAATAACCGCATCTCCTTTAACATAAAATTGTTGATGCAATTTAAAGTCCACCTCTTGCGAAAATAAGGACGAACTAAATAATAACAAGAAAAATAAACAAAACTGTGCTTTCATATATTGTTGAGGGAAAAAGCTTGATTAGTATCTATCTGGATTAATATACTAAGTTAATCATTTCATAAGTACAGGTGTTATTTGCCATTGTTGTAATTTTTGTATGTTGTTAACAGCCATTTGCTACCTGTTTTCGTTTTGGGTTTTCATCCCCAAGACAAGCATTTTTTTCCTATATCACAGGACTTTATAGAGTTTTTTGCGTTTTAGATTACAAAAATAAGACGATCTTTAATCCAGACTTATTAACAATTGAAAATCATGGCTCTCCTTTTTTAGCATTTTATTTTCTTTCTGTTTTAAAGGCTTAGCTATTATTTCTAATATGGTCAATTATATTATATTTGTCTCATGCTATTTTCTGAAATTATAGGGCAAGAACACCTGAAAAACCATTTAACACAAAGTGTTGATAATGGCCGTATTCCACATGCCCAACTTTTTGTTGGTAATGAAGGAAGCGGAACGCTCCCTATGGCTATTGCCTATGCTCAATATGTTTTATGTTCTAATAATCAAGGAGAAAACCTAAATGGCAATGAGGCTTGTAATTTGAAATTTAATAAGTTATCGCATCCCGATTTGCATTTTGCTTTTCCAGTTGCCACCAACGATAAAGTTAAAAAGCACCCCGTTTCTAAATTATTTCTGGAAGACTGGAGAGCGCTTCTTAAATCACAGCCCTACTGCAACCTCTTTGACTGGTATAAACAACTTGGTGTTGATAACAAGCAGGGTCAAATTGGTGTTGATGAAGCTCACGACATTGTTAAGGCTCTAACCTTAAAATCATATGAAGGGGGTTATAAAGTGATGCTAATTTGGATGGCCGAAAAAATGAATATTGCAGCGGCCAACAAACTCCTTAAACTTATAGAAGAACCACCAAACAAAACTGTATTTATCCTAATTACTGAAGATGAAGAACAGATTATTTCTACCATAAAGTCTCGTTGTCAAATTTTACACTTTCCACCATTAGCAGAGCAAAAAATTAAAGAGGCTCTAATAAATAAATATAGTTTAGAAGATGCTATAGCATCAAAAATTGCGCATCAGGCCAATGGTAATTTTAATAAAGCATGTGATCTGGTTTACCAAGATAGCGAGGATATTCAATTTGAAGAATGGTTTATATTTTGGATTAGAAGTGCTTTTAAAGCCAAAGGAAATAAAAGTGCAATCCATGATTTAATGTCCTGGAGTGAAGATATTGCTAAAACTGGTCGAGAAACTCAAAAACAATTTTTACATTTCTGTCTCGACTTTTTTAGACAAGCAATGCTTTTTAATTACCAGGCAAATGCCTTGGTATTTATTGAACCCAAGACAGAAAATTTCAAACTAGAAAATTTCGCGCCTTTTATTCATGGTAACAATATTATGGAGATTAGTAACGAACTTCAAGATGCGCTTTATCATATCGAACGCAACGGAAATTCTAAGATAATTCTAACCGACTTATCTATTAAATTGACGCGTTTACTCCATAAGAAATCTGCTTAATAATGACAGCTTCTAAAAAATGGTTTGTCATTATAAATCCTACATCAGGAAATGGATCCAGTAAAAAACAATGGCCAAAAATTCAAGCATTATTATTAAAGTACCAATTTGACTTTAAATATGCTTTTACAAAACACTCTAAACACAGTGTCGAACTGATTTACAACTCTGTAAATCAAGGGTTTAAACACTTTATTTGCGTTGGAGGTGATGGCACTCTACATAATATAATCAATGGTGTGATGTTGCAAAACCTAGTTCCTCCTGTCGATATAAATATTGGCGTAATTCCCATTGGAACAGGAAATGATTGGGTTAAAACACAAGGCATCCCAAAAGATATTGAAGCTGCAATAAAAATTATAAAAAAGGGAAAACTAAGTTCGCAAGATTTAGGTAAAATTCAATTTTTAGAAGCTTCTAAACCAACAGTATATTTTAATAATCTAGCCGGAATTGGTTTCGATGGTTACGTCGTAAGTAAAGTTGGAAAATATAAACATTTTGGAGCCATAGCTTATCTCCTTGGAACCGTTATGGGCTTATCTTCTTTTAAGAATTTTAAGGCTGAAGTTACTATAAATTCTAAAACCTACTCCTCAAAATCTTTAATGGTATTGATTGGGTTATGTCAATATTCTGGTGGTGGTATGCGACTTACAAAAACACCAGACCCTTATGATGGTCTTTTTGATATTAGCCTTGCGGGGGATTTTAATACTTGGGACATTCTTAGAAACACCATTCAGCTTTTCAATGGTCGTATCGTAAATTTTAAAAAAGTTCAAAACTTTAAATCTCAGCATATCACTGTAAAGGTCATTCAAGAAGCCAAACCATTTATACAAGCGGACGGTGAACTTATTGGTACTGGAGATTTTGAAGTCAATATTATTCCTAAATCTTTTTCATTTTATTCAAAATAACATCACTCGGGGTAATAAAAAAAGGCAAGACTGATATAGTCTTGCCTTGAAATCATTTAATCGTTAAAATTAATTCTTTTTATAATTTGCGTTTAGTGCATCTAAAATAACCTGTGTAAGATCTGCATCTTCTTTTCCAAACATAACACTACCTGCTTCATTACTTCCAAGGATAAAAGAATAGCCATTGGTTTTACCATAATCTTTCACAAATGCCTTCACTTTTTTAATAAGTGAATCATTTTGAGCTTGACTTTCTTGAGCAATTTGTTGTTGTTCAAATTGTAAACGTTGTCCTAAAGCTTGATCTTTTTGTTGAAATTCTTGTTGCAGTTTTTGAAGGTTCGCTTGAGACATCTGCTTCGCTTTAATTTCGGCTTCTTGAACTTCTAATTGAAAGGCTCGAGTTAAACTATCTCTTCTTTTTTCATAAACCGCAATTTTTGATTTTAATACCGCTTCTACTTCTATCTTTTCTTGATAATCATTAATTAGCTTTGAATTATCAACATAAGCAATTTTTTGAGATTGCTGGCAAGAGGCAAACATTAGAACTGCCAATACAACATAAATTAAATTCTTCATTTTTATATTTTTTAACTGGAGCAAAAATATAAAAGTAAACTTGAATTTATGGTGGCCAATTGGGACGAATTCTAATTATAACTAAAATCTATATGAATTTAGATTGTAAATCAATTATATTTATGGAAATTCAACTAAAATAAGAAGTTTTAAGGGTGGTTTAAAAAAAGCAGAAGCAAATTGATTCAACAATAATCCGGCATCAATTAGGGTGCTTTAAAATAATTAATTAGAGTTTTTAACAACATAAATTAAAGAAGAGTACTCGTTTTTTGATTTAGCTAAAAGATTTGATTTTAAACCTTGATAAAAAGCAGTAATAGGATTCATCTTCCCCGTTTTAATTTTCTCAGAAAGCAAGCTTACATAATACGCGTCAAATTTCATCGGAAGGGTTTTTTCGATTTCCATATGCTCGCTCGCGGTCAATTTTGAAATTGAACTTTGCGAAAAATGCCAAAGATGTCTTGGCACATCAAAAGCAGCCCAAAAAGATTTATAATGTTTAGCATCGTAACTTTTATAATTGGGTACCGCAATTATCAATCGTCCATTTTGTTTTAAAAGCGATTTAAAAATAGACATGTGATCACTAAGTTTTGGCAAATGTTCAAGAACGTGCCAAAGTGTAATGACATCGAAACTATTGGATTCAAACTTTAAAAGTTGATCAATATTAAAAACAGCGTTGTTTGTTTTATTATTTGCGATATCTCTAGCCTCTTGATTTGGTTCGATTCCCGAAACATTCCAATTGTTTTTTTGTGCAGTTCGTAAAAAGTCTCCGGTGCCACAACCTATATCTAAAAGATTTCTATCACTAAGATTAAATGTATTAATCAATTTTAATTTACGTTGCAAAGACAAACTCCTTATAAAATGATAAACTCTTTCGAATAGGTTTCGTTTTGCATCGGTATGTGAAATATAATCTTCGCTTTTATAATATGCAGAGAGCTTTTCCTCTGGAGGCTGAGGAAATGTTTCAAGCATATCAAATTTATCATTATATATTAATTTGAATTCTTCTTTGGAAACAGAATGATCCTTTACGATTAAATACGGTTTAATGTTCTTCATTTAAATTAGATTCCAAATATACTTTGAAGCGTTTTTCGTGTAAAAAATTTAATTAATTAATTGTTTTTAAAACATGTTCCACGTGGAACATAATAAAACAATTACAATTTATCGCCCCATATAAACCAATAATACCGAAATATCATTTGGCGAAACCCCGCTTATTCGTGAGGCCTGAGAAATGGTTGTAGGCTGAATTTTTTCTAATTTTTCCCTTGCCTCATAACTCATTGATTTTATTACTGAATAATCAAAATTAGCTGGAATTTTAATGTTTTCTAATCTATTAAGCTTGTCAGCATTATTCTTTTCTTTCTCAATATATCCGGCATATTTAACCTGTATTTCAGTTTGCTCAATCACCTCATTATCCAGATTGTTTTGTTGAATATACGCTTCAACGGCATCAAATTTCCTAACGTCATCAATGGTTATATTTGGTCTAGCAAAGAGTTTAAACATTTTATCAGATTGCTTAACTAAGGCCGACTTTTTAGACCCCAATACCGGATTCGCTTCCTCGGGCTTTACGCTTGTATTTCTAAAAAACTGTACAAACTTCTCAGCCTCATCATGCTTCTCTTCCATTCTGCGCAATCGTTTTTCACTTGCTAAACCAAGGTCAAATCCTTTAGGTGTCAATCTCAAATCGGCGTTGTCCTGACGCAGTAATGTGCGATACTCAGCCCGAGAGGTAAACATTCTATAAGGTTCATCCGTGCCTTTTGTAATTAAATCATCTATTAAAACACCGATATAAGCCTCATTCCTTTTTAGTATGAAAGGATCACGCTCTTGTGTTTTTAAACTTGCATTCACACCGGCCATTAGGCCTTGAGAAGCCGCTTCCTCATATCCGGTTGTTCCATTAATCTGACCCGCGAAATACAAACCACTTATCAATTTAGTCTCTAAAGTATGTTTCAATTGAGTTGGTGGAAAATAATCATATTCAATAGCGTATCCTGGACGGAAAAACTTCACTTTTTCGAAACCAACAACAGAACGTAATGCTTTAAATTGAACATCCTCCGGTAGTGAAGTTGAAAAGCCGTTCACATAAACCTCAACAGTATCCCAACCTTCAGGTTCAACAAATAATTGATGTCTATCTTTATCTGCAAAGCGATCAATTTTATCTTCAATTGAAGGGCAATATCGAGGGCCCAAACTTTGAATTCTTCCGTTGAACATCGGTGAACGATCAAAACCTTCTCGAAGTAAATCATGAACCAAGGCACTCGTATAAGTCATGTGACAAGAGCGCTGTTTAACCAATGGTTTTGTGATGTCCAAATATGAAAACTTTTCAGGATTTACATCTCCTGGATGTTCAAGCATTTTAGAGAAATCTAAAGATCGACCATCAACCCTAGGAGGCGTTCCTGTTTTCATTCTACCCGAATCAAAACCTAAATCTACTAACTGCTCAGTAATTCCTGTTGCCGATTTTTCACCAGCCCTACCGCCACCAAAATTTTTATCTCCAATATGAATCAATCCGTTCAAAAATGTGCCGTTTGTTAACACTACAGACTTCGCTTTTATTTCAATCCCCAAAGAAGTTTTTACACCTATTACCCTATCTCCATCAATTAACAGTCCCGAAACCATGTCCTGATAAAAGTCTAAGTTCTTGGTTTGTTCCAAGAGTAAACGCCAATCTTCAGCAAAACGCATTCTATCACTTTGCACTCTAGGGCTCCACATTGCGGGTCCCTTAGATTTATTAAGCATTTTAAATTGTATTGCCGAAGTATCACTTACAATACCACTATAACCACCAAGGGCATCAATCTCCCTAACAATTTGTCCTTTTGCAATTCCTCCCATAGCTGGGTTACAAGACATTTGAGCAATATTTTGTAAGCTCATGGTAACGAGCAGGGTCTTACTTCCCATATTGGCGGCAGCGGCCGCTGCTTCACTTCCAGCATGACCTCCTCCAACTACGATTACATCATATACTTCATTAAACATTAAATTCGCTTTGTTTTGGTTTATTTCATATCACTGAACACAAAAGTGTTCCACGTGAAACAATATTTATTTTGAAAGTGCAAATATACGTTGAATCTTCAACATTTAATTTAAACACTTCAAGTAGAAGTTTTCCTTTTGTCGCATCTCTTTTTGATCTGCCTCATCTTTGTCTTTATACCCACAATAATGTAAAATACCATGTATAATTACTCGCTGTATTTCAACATCAAAATCCACTTCAAATTTCTCCGCGTTTTCTTTAACCCTATCAACGGAAATAAAAATATCACCATGTAGTTGCTTTCCTACCGTATAGTCAAAACTGATAATGTCTGTAAACGTATCATGATCCAGAAATTCTACATTTAATTTATGTAAATAATCATCATTGCAAAACACGAAATTAATCTCTCCTTCTTTATAATTTTCTGTGATAATACTATCACTTATCCATTTCGAAATATCAACTTCATTCGTTAACTTAAAATCGGTCTCGTAATTAAAACTTATCATTGGTTTTCTTGAAATACTTTTGAACTTTCTTTTTATACACTTCTTGCAAAGGTAGGGCTTGTCTATTTAATATTTCAGTAGTGTTAAAATATTGTTTAGCATTCAAAAGTTGTTCTGTACTAGGAATTGCAAATTGATCAAGGTTGGTAGTAGATTTCCTTTTTTGGTCTTCGCCTTGTTGAAATGTAGCGTTTTCAAGCTTTAATAATTGGTGCTTCAATTCCATCATCCGCTGTAAAGTTCTGTTTGTAAATCCCCGATTTAATAGATCGCGTTCTACAGCTTCCATTTTTTTCAACAAATCACCACCAGCTCCTTCACCTGGCTTTTTACCCAACCTATCTTCTAAAGCTTGCCTTAATTGTTGTTGTCTTTGATATATTTCAAACAATTCCCCATTCAATTCTTCATTGTCTCCCTCACCTGAACCGTCTTTCTCACCGCCTTCCTTATTTCCATTCTCACCTTCTTTCTCACCTTCTTTCTCCCCTTCATTCCCATCCTTCTTCTTTCCATTCTCTTGTTTCTTTAGCCCTTCCTCCATCTGCTTGTTAAGCTCTTCCTGGCTCATAATAATATCTGGTAACTGCATATCTCCTTCACCACCCTTTCCTAGGGAAGGATTCATTTGGTTTTCCATATTATCCAAAATATCACTAAGTAAACTCGCCAAAGTATTTGCAGAGGTCACCGTATATCGCTGAGCGGAAAGTCCCTGATACAACCTGTTCTCGGCCAATTGCTCCAAAGACTTATCCATGTTAAAAAACACTTCAGTAATCTCCTTATTTATTTGCTCTGAAAGCATCGGTTGCCGTAATGATAATGCGAAGAGACTATCGTCGACATGTTCAAAATGTATCTTTAAACTCCGTTGTTTTTTCAAATACTTTGCATAGTTATTGTCATTAATTTGGATGCTTCTAAATTGTTTCATCACCGCTTCTTGATCAAAAGAAAATAACAGTAAATTATCCAAAATTTGACGCAGCATATCAATATCCTCAGACATTTGTTCGCCTCCACCTCCACCCATCATAGATTGGCTCATCTCTGCACTCAATTGCCTCATTTTCTGAGCTGCTTTCTTTTGCTTCTTCTTGGCATCACTCTCATTTTCTTGTTGGGTTTGAGGATCTGAACTCTGTTCCTTTTTTTCCAACTTCTCACTTGCTTCTTGCTGTTCCTTTTTTATATCTTCCTCTTTTTTTACATCCTTCGGAAGCTCAATTGGTTTTTGCAATTCCTGATTCTCTTCCCTTAGTTCCTTAAGCTCCTCTTGAAACTCTTCAAATTCTTTATTTAGTTCATCTTGCTTTTCTTTGGTGTTTTCTTCTTCCGTTGCCTCAGACAATTTCTCCTGTTCTTTAGCCATTTCTTCAAGTTCAACTCGAAGTTTCTCGGATTTCATCGTTACATAGTAACGCTTAGTTAATTCTAATAACTGCTCCAGACTTCGCTTCTTATTCTTATTCTGTTTCGCTAGTTCCTCTAATTTCTTAGATAATTCTTCCTTCTGAATCTTTTCAGAAATCTTTTCTATTTCATCAAGTAACTTCTCGTCTTTTTCTAATTGCTCTTGATTTTCGTCCAATCTCTGTTTCAAACTTTCTTTGAATTGGTCGTTTTCATTATTTTCCTTTTGAAAATTCTCCAAATTCTCCTTTAACTTCTTGTTAAAGTTCTGCATCATTTCCCCTTGCTGTTTCTGTCTATTTAAAAAATTCTCTAGCTTCTTCTTATCATTAAAATTAAGTTCAGCTTTTTCCTTTTGCGTTCTTGAAAATTCTTCTAATTCTTTATCTCGTTCCTCCAACTTCTCGAGCGATTTATTCAAATCGTCTATAGTTTCGCTTTGTTGATTTAATAATTTTTCTTCAACCTCATTTATCGTTAACTTTCTATAGGTGAAAACTTTACTCTTTGAGCTTTTATATTGATGTATTCTATCATTATCAAAAACTTCAAAATATAAATCATAACTAATCCCCTCCTCAAGTGTTATTTGACTTGGAAACACATTTACAAATTCATCAAAATTAGAATTTGAAATTGAAATAGTTTCTTTTTGTTTTTGATCTTCATCTGTACTCGGGTAATAGACCAATTGAAGTTTAGTCAATCCATAATCATCACTTACTTGCCCATAGAAGTAAAGGATTTCACTATCTAGTGAATCTTGTTCCATTTTTACATTAAGTTCTGGAAATTCATCTCTTATAACATCGATAGAAAACGATAGACTCTCGTAGTTTGATAAATTTGAATTGCTTGTGTTTAAACTATAATCAACAGATTTATACAATTGTCTTGAAAGCATAAACTCCTCATTATTCTCCCTGAAATCAAAAATTGAATCCATGGTATTTAAAGTTACTTTTTCTGTGGATTTCGTCTTTAAATTCCACGAGACCTTTGTGCCTTGAGGAACTATTGCATTTCCAGTGCTTTTTAATATTTCATCCCGTCTATTTGTATATGATGGATAGTCAAGAACCATATCAAAGCTTAACAAGGTGGGCACTTTAATTACATCAAGTTCATACATTTTAGAGCTCACATTATTCGCGAAAACATTAAATTTAATCGTGCTTTTGGGCTGTGTAAAAACATATTCAAAAACACCGGGGCCGCGTTGTTTTAAATAATAGGTCTCATTGTTGTAATTAATTTGAACATTTTCCGGAATAACATCTCCAACTGTATTAAATACTAGTGTAAAGTCTTTATTTTCAAGAGTTTGAAGACTATCGTTAATAACAAAAAATTGAAATGGCGCTGGTGGCTCATATGCTGTTTGATAATTTACAACACGCTCATAACTATCGCTAAACCAATTGAATTTTCCAGAAACATAAGACAATAAAATTACTGTTATTGGAATAGCTGCATATTTTAAATACTTTGTGTTCTTTCTAAAGTTTATTGCTAATTTAAATGGAATGGGATTAAGTTCTAAAGATTTTTGCTCTATACTCGCTAATAGTAATTCAGACTGCAAAGGAACCTCATTCAACTGTAAAACATTTAACAGTTTATCACTAACCTCGGGGAAGTAACTCCCAATAATTTTTGAGGCAACTTTATAATCTATTCCTTTTTGTAGTTTCAATAATTGAGCGAGCGGGATTGCAATAAATCTAATAAATAAGGCTAATTCCACGCTTATAAAGACCCAAAACAAAATGGTTCGCGCCGTTGGGTTTAACCATAATGTGTATTCTATAAAAAGCGTAACTAAGAAATAAAGTAATCCTATGGTAAAAAACAAGATGATCCCTTTTATTAAAGCATTTGTATAATACTTTTTAATAAACTGCTCCAACTTGTCTTGTATGCTCCTAAAGTTGTTCAAACACCCTTCTTTAATAGATTCAACTAATAAAATTACGATTTTATTATTAACTTGTAATGCTAATTATTTATAACATTCTGTTAAATTGAATGTAATCTAGTAATCTATATGCTATTCAAAGGCGATTATTTCTAATCTAATAACAGTAAACAAAGTAAATTCAATGAAAAATTTGAAATATCTAGCCGCTTTAACAATTCCCATCACCGCAATTATTGGATTGTATTATAAAGGGGCTTGGACCTATTTAACCCCTTTGTATGCCTTTGTATTTATTCCAATATTAGAACTCATACTGCCACAGGATAACTCGGGGTTTTCAAAAGAAGACATCGAAAAACGAAGAACGAACATCTTTTTTGATTGGGTTTTATATTTAAACCTTCCCATAATTTTTGGTCTTTTAATCTGGGTACTATTAGAGGTTTCATCAAGTACTCTAGAAACCTATGAGTTTATGGGTTTCGTATTCACAACAGGAATTGTATTGGGAACAAATGGTATTAATGTAGCTCATGAACTTGGTCATAGGCAAACCAGTAAAACACGTTATTTTGGAAAAGCCCTATTACTTCCATCACTTTATATGCATTTTTATATAGAACATAACCATGGTCACCACTTACACGCTGCAACTAATGAAGATCCTGCTACTGCTAAGTATAATCAAAGCGTGTATTCATTTTGGCTTACATCGGTTTTTAGACAATACTTTAATGCCTGGCGCATACAAATGAAATTACTAAAAAATAATACAAAGGGTTTCTTTTCACTAAAAAACGATATGTTTTGGTATCTTATTTTACAACTTTCATATCTTATTATTATATATACCCTTTTGGGAAAGACCGTATTATTCTTTGCAATATTTTCGGCATTAACCGGGTTTCTGCTTCTTGAAACTGTAAACTATATTGAACATTATGGCTTGTTACGCTTAAAAAAAGAATCTGGGCGTTATGAGCGCGTTAATGAAATCCATTCTTGGAATTCTAACCATATTGTTGGCCGACTAGTATTATATGAGCTCACAAGGCATAGTGATCATCATTTTAAATCGACCAAAAAGTATCAGCTTTTAGAATGTCATGACCAAAGTCCGCAATTACCCTTTGGTTATCCAACATCAATGGTACTCGCATTAATCCCGCCTCTTTGGTTTTATATTATGAATAAGCGGGTGCCAAGTGAAATGATTTTAAAATAACTTTTCTCCCTTCGTATACAATGCAAGTCTTTATCCCATTTTCTTTGTTCTTTAGTTTACACTATTCTATCTTTGCAGCTTAATAAAAATCACATGTCTAAACACGTTCGCGTGCGTTTTGCGCCAAGTCCAACAGGACCTTTACATATTGGAGGCGTTAGAACCGCTCTTTTTAATTATTTGTTTGCAAAAAAACACAAGGGAACATTTGTGCTTCGTATTGAAGATACCGATCAGAAACGTTTTGTTGAAGGTGCCGAAAATTATATTATCGATGCATTAAACTGGTGTAATATTCCCTTTGATGAGGGGCCTGGAAAGGAAGGTAAGTTTGGCCCGTATAAACAAAGTGAACGCAAGCACCTATACAAACAATATGCAGATCAATTAATTGCCCAAGGCAAGGCTTACTACGCCTTTGACACTGCTGATCAATTGGATGCTCATAGAAAAGGACATGAAGCCGAAGGCAAAACCTTTATTTACAACTGGCATAATAGAGAAAAAGGGCGATTGGTAAATTCTTTAATCTTATCTGCTGAAGACACTCAAGCCAAAATTGATGCTGGAGAAGATTTTGTAATTCGTTTCAAATCACCTCAAGACCAAACTTTACATTTAACAGATATTATTCGTGGTAATATTACTATAGACACTAATGTTTTAGATGATAAAGTATTGTTTAAGTCCGATGGCATGCCAACCTATCATTTGGCAAATATTGTGGATGACTATTTAATGGAAATTACGCATGTAATCCGTGGTGAAGAATGGTTGCCATCATTAGCATTACATCAACAATTATATACTGCTTTTGGATGGCAAGCGCCAGAATTTGCACATTTACCATTAATTCATAAACCAACAGGTAAAGGGAAATTAAGCAAGCGTGATGGCGATAAATTGGGTTTTCCAGTATTTCCATTGCAATGGACAGATCCAAAAACAAGCGATGTCTCTCGTGGCTATAAAGAGGATGGTTATTTTGCCGAATCTGTTACTAACTTTTTAGCATTTCTAGGGTGGAATCCAGGTACAGAGCAGGAAATTTTTAGTATGGACGAATTAATAAGCGCCTTTGAATTAGAGCGTGTTCATAAAGCTGGTGCTCGTTTTGACCCTGACAAAACCAAATGGTATAATCACCATTATATGCAAGGTCAAAGTAATGACACCCTTGCCGCAGAATTTATATCGCAGCATGAGTCTCTAGAAACTATTGATGTGGACTATATAGCCATGGTGGTTGGTCTAATAAAAGAACGCGCTACTTTTGTGAGTGACCTATGGGCGTTAAGCCATTTCTTTTTTGCTGCTCCTGAAGGCTATGATGAAAAAGCCTCAAAAAAAGCATTTAAAGACGGGACTTCTGAGTTGATGACCGAATTAATATCAATTATTGATACGGTTGATGAATTTACAGTTGAAAACCTTCAAACACAAATAAAGGGCTGGATCACATCCAAAGAAATTGGTTTTGGAAAAGTAATGATGCCTCTGCGCTTAGCGCTGGTAGGTGCACTACAAGGTCCCGATGTATTTGATATAATTTATATGATAGGCAAAGCCGAAACCATAAAGCGTATTGAAAATATTATAAAAACGATATAAAAAAAAGCGAGTACTACACTCGCTTTTTTTATGTGCTTTAAATCTCTGAAATTGATTTGTAACAATTCACCTCTTTTTTACTACTAATAAAGTATATTGTTTATTCTGCATTTATTAATATTAACTATTTTAGATGTCAGATGTAATGCACACTTAAATTATTTTCTAACCATTTAAAAATTATTGTTATGGGCGAATACTTATTTATTCCATTTGCATTCTTCGGATTGCTAATTCTTATTTCTGCTTTTTTCATTGTAAAACAACAAACCGGTGTCATTATTGAACGGTTTGGAAAATTTCACAGCATTCGACAGTCTGGATTGCACGTAAAAATTCCTTTGGTAGATCGTATATCTGGTCGTTTAAGCTTAAAAATTCAACAATTAGATGTGATTGTTGAAACTAAAACATTGGATGATGTATTTGTGCGATTAAAAATATCGGTACAATACAAAGTGATTAAAGCAAAGGTTTATGATGCATTTTATAAACTGGATTATCCTCATGATCAAATTACGAGTTATGTGTTTGACGTGGTCCGTGCCGAAGTGCCAAAAATGAAATTGGATGATGTATTTGTCAAAAAAGACGATGTGGCTATTGCCGTAAAACGAGAGCTTAATGAAGCTATGATGGAATACGGTTATGATATTATTAAAACCTTGGTGACCGATATTGATCCTGATGCTCAGGTAAAAGAAGCCATGAACCGAATTAATGCTGCAGAGCGTGAAAAAGTTGCTGCACAATATGAAGGTGATGCTGCGCGTATTTTAATAGTTGAAAAAGCAAAAGCTGAAGCGGAAAGCAAGCGTTTACAAGGACAAGGTATTGCCGATCAACGTCGTGAAATTGCACGTGGATTAGAAGAATCGGTAGAAGTATTAAACAAGGTTGGAATTAACTCTCAAGAGGCTTCTGCACTTATCGTCGTGACCCAACATTATGACACGCTTCAATCTATTGGTGATTCTACACAAAGTAATCTTATTTTATTGCCAAATTCACCACAAGCAGGTAGTGATATGCTGAATAGTATGGTAGCAAGTTTTACAGCAAGTAACCAGATTGGAGAGGCAATGAAGGAACAAAATAGAAATAAAAA